>OGUH01000024.1_pt1 | contig 198232 bp, 165 predicted proteins | sample 1574661 | NCBI WGS metagenome assembly OGUH01 (sample SAMN03295822, study PRJEB24534) | human gut metagenome | isolation source: fecal sample 3 from infant 3 | host: Homo sapiens | place: USA: Pittsburgh, PA | collected 2014-07
GCGATGATGCCCCCAGCATCCGACGCGGTCGCTTGGATCCCGTAAAATCAGGCCAATGAGTAGTCTATGGGGCTTTTTACTTGTGATTGATCTCTTCTCCCGGTAGAGAAAATCGATTTAAAACGCTCTAAGAGCCAGAGTTTGGATGAGGAAAATGGACCATCTCCACCCCTTCACAAAAAGCAGGGGTTTTCCAACAGCCTGATATTTGCAGGCTTGCCTTTTTCGATAATGGATTCGGTGGAGAAACCAGCATTTTTACAGTTTTCCACAGACGATGAACACAAAATGCGGGTTCCCGCAGTCAGGTTATGGATGGAAAACGCTTGCTTACCTTTTGCCGGGGAAGGGACTATAATGAGAATAAAGCAAAGGACTGTACATAGCTGATGATGAAAGGCAGAGAGTAGGAGGGGAAGAAATGGCGCTAATTACCTGCAATTATTTCTCGGAAGTGCTGGGTTTAAGCACGGCGATGACAGTCATCCTGCCGGAGACGACGGCGGGACAATATGGGATGAACAACGTCAAATCGACGGAGGTTCATAAGACATTGTTCCTGCTGCACGGCTTGTCGGACGACCATACGATCTGGGTTCGCCGCACGTCGATCGAGCGTTATGCCGCCTTGAAGGGCATCGCGGTCGTCATGCCGCAGGTCCATCGCAGCTTCTATACCGATATGGCTCATGGGCTGCGTTATTGGACCTTCCTGACGGAGGAACTGCCGGCCAAAGCCCGCAGCTTCTTCCCGTTGTCCGCGAAGCGGGAGGATAATTATGTGGCCGGCCTGTCGATGGGGGGATATGGCGCCATGAAATGGGCGCTCTCCTATCCGGAGCGATTCGCGGCCGCGGCCAGCCTGTCGGGCAGCCTGGATGTCGCCGCCCCCGCGCTGCGGGAGCGAATTCGGGAGGATGCCCGGTTGATCTACGGCGAAGGCGAGATTGCCGGGACGCCGAACGATCTGTTCCGCTTGCTGGAGGAGGCGGACCGGCATCCGGGACCGAAGCCGAAGCTGTTCCAATGCTGCGGGACGGAGGATTTCCTCTATGAAGACAATGTCCGCTTCCGGGAGACGGTGCGGCGCACCGGCTTCGAGCATACCTACAGCGAGGGCCCGGGGGATCATACATGGGAGTATTGGGACGCCCGCATTAAGGAAGTGCTGGAGTGGCTTCCTCTTGGGCCGCAGGAGCAGCCGGAGGCATAACCATCGAACATCGGAGAAGGAGACGGAGAGAGTATGCATACAATACAAAGCCTGATGGCCGATCTGGAGCGGATCGGGATTGACCGGAAGGGCACGCTTCTGGTGCATTCTTCTTATAAAAGCATTGGCGCCGTAGAAGGTGGGCCGGATACGGTGCTCGATGCGCTCTCGGATTATATGAGAGAAGGCTTGCTGGTGCTGCCGACGCATACCTGGGCCAACATCAATGCGGAGAATCCGCGGTTCGACGTCGAAAACACTCCGGTATGCATCGGCATGCTGCCGGAGAGGTTCCGCAAGCGCCCCGGCGTCATTCGTTCCTGGCATCCGACCCATTCGGTCGCCGCGCTGGGCCGCGATGCCGAGGGGTTCACGGCCGGGGACGAACAATTCGACACGCCGTGCGCCCGCGGTTCGGCCTGGGGGAAGCTGCTCGACCGCCAGGCCACGATTATGCTGATTGGCGTCGATCTGCGCCGGAATACGTTCATTCACGGCATCGAGGAATGGCTGGATATTCCGGGAAGAATGACCGACGAGCGCGAGCAGCTCTATACGGCGCTTCCGGACGGAACCGCCATCTCCGTTCCGTCGCGCAGACATTGCGGACTGAACTGGTCGGAGCATTTCTGGAAGGTGGACGGCGTGCTGCGGGAAGAAGGCGCGATGAGGCTCGAGCGGTTCGGCGATGCGGAGGTGCGGGTCTGCGATACCGTACGAATGACGGAAGTGCTGACGCGAATGCTTCGCGCTAACCCGGATCTGTTCTCGGATAATGAACCGTTGAACGCCACCGCGCAATATAGATGAAGAAGCCGGCAAGCCGATGCGTTCGGCGTGCCGGCTTTCGTTTTTGATCGGCGTCATCCGATACCCAATTGCTCTCTCCGCTCCGGTTTGCGGCCGGCGGCAGGGGGCTTTTTTGGCATGGAAAAGAGCGGCGGGTCCGCATTCCTTGGCATCTTATGGGACATCTTAAGGTGATAGGGAGCGAAAGGGGCATCGGATGACATGATCATGACGACGATACAATTGCTGCTCATTTCCTTGGTCGGGGGGACCGTCGGGGCCATTCTCGGCCTGGGAGGCGGCATTATTATTACGCCTGCGCTCACGCTGCTGTTCGATGTCGATATCCGGTATGCGATCGGAGCCAGCATCATCTCGGTCATTGCGACATCCAGCGGAGCGGCGATTGCGTATTTGCGCGACCGGCTGACGAATTTGCGGGTCGGCATGTTCCTGGAGGTGGCGACGACGATAGGGGCGGTGACGGGGGCCTTTGTCGCGAGCCTGAGCGCGCCGAATGTGCTGTTCATTCTGTTCGGTCTGCTCCTGTTGAATTCGGCTTATGGCATGGTGAAGAAGGTGAACACCGAGCTTCCGGAGCATACGAAGACGCATCCGCTCGCGGCTAAGCTGAGAATGAACGGCTCGTATTACGATAAAGCGCTGGGGAGGCAGGTCGATTACCAGGTGGCCAATGTATACGGCGGATTCGGCGTCATGTACGCGGCCGGCGTAATCTCCGGCCTGCTCGGCATCGGGAGCGGCAGCTTCAAGGTGATGGCCATGGACGTATTTATGAAGCTTCCGCTCAAGGTCTCCAGCGCCACCAGCAACTTCATGATGGGGGTGACTGCGGCGGCGAGCGCCGGGATTTACTTCTTCCGCGGGGATATCGACCCGAGCATCGCCGCTCCCGTCGCTATCGGCGTGCTGGCCGGCTCGACGATTGGAGCGCGCCTGATGCAGAAGCTGAAGAGCCGTACGATCCGGCTGTTGTTTATACCGATTCTGGGCTATGTCGCCATTGAAATGATTTTGCAGGGGGTGGGCTGGATATGAATTCGAAGGTCGAAGATGTTGAACTGACGGTCAGCCGCCTGCTGCGGATCGGCGTACTGGGGGCGGGGCTGTTCATCGCCATCGGGCTGCTTTTCTTCCTGGCTGCGGGCGAGAGCGGGTATCCGGACGCCAGCTTCCCGACGACGGTGGCCGGAGTCGCCGCAGGCGTGGCCGGGCTCAAGCCCTATGCATTTATATCGCTAGGGCTGCTTCTGCTTATTCTAACCCCGGTCTTCCGCGTCGCCGTGTCCATTCTGGTCTTCCTGAAGGAGGGTGACATAGTCTATGCGGGCATTACGGGACTCGTACTCGCGATTCTGCTCATCAGCTTCGTGCTCGGACGAGCCGGACACTAATCAGGACACCCTTTCCGGAAGAAGCCGCTCTTCGCTTCTTCCTCTTTTTTGCGGACTTTTGTCATGCGGCGCTTCTGCTTCTTCCCCCTCTTTTTCGGCTTTCTCCCCCCCTCTCTTCCTTGTCTTTTCGCGGCCTTCCCCCTCATTTAAGTGAAAATATCCCTTCATATCAAAAAAATTTAGTAAAATAAATTGACGCATTCTGGAGAAGTTCGTCGGATTTTAAGGTAATATTTTAGTAAAATTAATTGATTTTGTTTTACTTCAGTGATACATTTACTGTGTATCCGATGACAAGAGCGAGCTTACACCACGTTTTTCGTTTTACGTTCTGAAGGCGGGATTTATAAGAAGCTTCTGTTTACGATCGATCGCAGCCTGATCAATCTTATGGGGGAGGGTTCATTTATGCGTCGCAGAAAAGTATGGGAAGACATCGGCATCGTCCACCGGAACCGGATGGAGGCAAGAGCTCATTTCTACTCTTACCCAAGCCGGGATCGCGCCTTGACGGGCGAGCCGGCGTATACGCATCATTTCAAAAGCTTGAACGGCATCTGGCAGTTCCTCTTCCTGCCCGCGCCGGAATATTCGCCGCCCGGCTTCGAGGCCGCCGACTATGACACCGCCGGCTGGAACGATATCCGCGTGCCTGGCAACTGGCAGATGCAAGGCTATGGCCGCATGCACTACTCGGATCTGTGGTACAACTTTCCGATCGATCCGCCGTACGTCCCGACCGATAATCCGACGGGCATTTATAAGCGTTCCTTCCGGATTGGCCAGGAGTGGCTGGAGGACGGGCAGCAGGTGATTCTGCGCTTCCATGGGGTCGATTCGGCCTTCCATCTCTGGGTGAACGGTGCGGAGGCCGGGTACAGCAAGGGGGCGCGCCTGCAGTCCGAGTTCGACGTTACCGGCCTCGTGCGGGCGGGGGAGAATCAACTGACGGTCCGGGTGTATCAATGGTCGGACGGAACGTATCTGGAGGATCAGGATATGTGGTGGCTGAGCGGCATTTTCCGCGATGTCGATCTATATGTCCAACCCCGGAGCGGCATCCAGGATGTCGCCGTAGTCACGAAGCTGGACGGCGCCTATACGCAAGGCGTCTTGCAGGTGACGGCGAAGCTCCGCCATCCCGGCGCGGATCTCGCGCTCGCCTACGAGCTGCTGGACGATCGGCGGCGGACGGTAGCGGTGGGCGAGGTTCCGGCGGCAGCGGAGGAGGTGCGGTTCGAGGCGGAGGCGGCGCAGCCGAAGCTGTGGAGCGCCGAGACGCCGGAGTTGTATACGCTGCTGCTGACCGTCAAGCGGGGGGATGACATCATCGAGGTCGTTCCGCAGCGGATCGGCTTCCGCCAGATTGAGCGGCGCGGCTCCATGTTCACCGTCAACGGCGTCGCAATCAAGTTCAGGGGCGTCAATCGCCATGATGCCCATCCGTTGACCGGCCGCGTCGTCTCGCGGGACGATATCGAGCAGGACATCAAGCTGATGAAGCGGCATAACATTAATGCGATCCGAACGGCTCATTATCCGAACTCCCCGTATTTGTACGATTTATGCGACGAGTATGGCTTGTACGTCATCGATGAGACGGATCTGGAATGCCACGGCTTTGAGCTGACGGGGGACTATAATTGGATCTCCGACGACCCGGCATGGGAGCGGTCCTATGTCGACCGGCTGGAGCGGATGGTGCAGCGGGACAAGAACCATCCGAGCATCATCATGTGGTCGCTCGGCAACGAATCCGGCTTCGGCTGCAACTTCCGCGCGATGGCGGCGCGGGCGCGCGAGCTCGATCCGACGCGTCTCATTCATTATGAGGGGGATCGGGAGGCGGAAGTGACGGATGTCTACTCGACGATGTACACCTGGCTGGAGCATCCGGATCGGAAGACGATGCAGCATATTATCGAGAACTCGGACAAGCCGCATATTTTATGCGAATACGCGCATGCGATGGGGAACGGCCCGGGCAATCTGCGCGAGTATCAGGATCTGTTCGACGCGCATGACAAGCTGCAGGGCGGCTTCGTGTGGGAGTGGATCGATCACGGAATTCATACCGCAGCGGAGGACGGGCGGGTCTATTACCGCTACGGCGGCGACTTCGGCGACGATCCGACGAACGGCAACTTCTGCATCGACGGCCTCGTTATGCCGGATCGAACGCCGTCGCCCGGCCTGCTGGAGTATAAGAAGGTCATCGAGCCGGTGCGAACGGCCAAGGTCGATCTGGCGCGGGGCATGATCCGCTGCGAGAATAAATACGATTTCGCCTCCCTTGATCATCTCGATCTGTTCTACAGCATCGTGAAGGACGGTGAAGCGATCCGGACGGGCCGGGCTTCGGTGGCCGGCATTGCCGCCCGGACGGCACGGGAGCTTGCGCTTGGTTATTCGCTCGACGATGTAGAGCCGGAGGCGGGCGCCGATTATTATCTTAACTTGTCTTATGTATTGAATCGGGACACGGCCTGGGCTTCCCGGGGACATGAGGTGGCCAATGCCCAATTCCTCCTGCCAGTAAGAGCGAAGGCAGTGACGGTGCGGCCATCGGGCGCGCTCGATCTGGAGGAGCGTCATTGCGAGCTGATCGTGCGGGGCGAGGACTTCGCCATCGCCTTCGATACCGTCAAGGGGCGGATCTCCTCCTGGACCTACAACGGCTGCCGGGTGGTCGAAGCCGGACCCCGGCTGCAGTTCTGGCGGGCGGCTATCGATAATGACATGTACCTGGTGCCTGACTATAAGCAGAAAACCTTCCTGCATCTGATGCATGAAGTCGTGGAGGAAGTCGCCTGGGAGAGGTGCGGAGAAGAGTGCATTCATGTCCGGGTGCATACGGTGAACGCCCCGACCAATGCTTCATGGCATTACCGGTCGGTATACGAGTACCGCATCTATGGGAACGGCGACATCCTGTTCGAGGTGCGGGGCGTTCCCGGCGGCCATCTCCGCAATGCGCCGGAGATGCTGCCTCGCATCGGCGTGAAGCTCCGGATCAACAAGCAATGCGAGTTCGCGAAATGGTACGGGCGCGGCCCCGGCGAATCGTACGCCGACTCGAAGGAAGCGAACCGGTTCGGCGTGTACGAACAGACGGTGGACGGTATGTTCACCCCGTACGTGATGCCGCAGGAGAACGGCAATCATACGGAGACCCGCTGGGTCCGGCTGGCGGACCGGCACGGCATCGGCTTGATGGCGGCGGGTTATCCGAGCGTCGATTTCAGCGCTTCCTATTATGAAGTCGGCGATCTGGACGCGGCCAAGCACACTATCGATCTGCGGAAGCGCGATTATATCGTCTTGAACCTGGACTACAAGCAGAACGGGCTCGGCTCCAATTCATGCGGGCAGAACCAGCTCGCCCGCCACCGCTGCGGCTTTGAGCCTTTCCATATGAAGCTGAAGCTGTCCGTCTACTCCAATAAAGTCATCTCCGATCTCCGCAAAGGGAAGGAAATCATATTGTAAGCAGCCGTTCAACCCGTTATCCTCTAGATAGCGGGTTTTTGGTTTGCATGTCGTGGAAGCCGTTATATATTTACTAAAACGATTGCTAGTTTACTAAAAAATCAAGTACAATGAGGGATATTAGGTTGATAGATTAGGAGTGAACGGAATGGCAACATTGAAGGATATCGCGGAGAAGGCGATGGTGTCCGTCTCGACGGTATCCAGAGTATTGAATTATGACGAGACGCTCTCCGTGTCGGAGGAGACGCGGCGCCGCATCTTCGAAGTCGCGGAGGAGCTGGAGTATACGAAGCACAAACGGGGATCGCGGACGGAGGAATCCGCCGCCTCCCCCGGGGAAGCAGGCGCGGCTGCGTCTGTCGGGCTGCTGATGACGTACCCGCGCAGCGAGGAATTGAATGATCCTTATTATTTGTCGATGCGCTTGGCGATCGAGGCGGCGGCCCGGGAGTATCGGGTGCAATGGTTCGCCGGCTTCCAGGACGAGCTGGAGCTGGACAGCGGCGCGGCGGACGGCTATATCGTCATTGGGCCGGTGCAGCGGGAGCAGGTAAGCCGGCTTGCGGCCGTCACGCCGAATCTCGTCTTCGTCGAGCCGGTGCCATGGGACAACCGCTTCGATATCGTGACCGCCGATCTTCACGATGCGATGGAGCAGATGCTGGCCTATATGAACGGTCTGGGCCATCGGGACATCGCCTACATCGGCGGGCGGGACGATAACGGGGATGACGGCGCGGATCGAAGGGAAGAAGCGTATGAGCGGTGGATGCGGAAGCGGGGATGGTATGACCCTCATCGGGTTCGCATCGGCCGCTTCTCCGCAGAGGACGGGTACCGGTTGACCCGCGAGCTGATCGAAGCGGGCGTTCGCTTCACGGCCGTGCTGGCGGCGAATGATTCGATGGCGATCGGCGCGGTGCGGGCGCTTCGGGAAGCGGGGCTGAAGGTGCCCGCCGATATCAGCGTCGCTGGCTTCAATGATATTACCGTCGCCCAGTTCATGACGCCATCCTTGACGACCGTGAAGCTCCACAGTGATTTCATGGGCCGCACGGCGCTGGAGCTGCTGCTCGAGCGCATCCGGACGAAGCGCGCTATCAGCAAGAAGGTCATCATTCCGACGGAGCTGATGATACGGGAGAGCTGTGCGGCCGCCCGATAAGGCTAACGTCGGATGCTATACCTCCGAACACTGGATGTATTATTCAGGCCGCTCAATGGTGAAGATTTCGCCCAACTTCGAATAGTTGTGGCCAGCGAGTCGGCTTACGGGCTTTAATTGGCGTGCATCAATCCGGCCGTTCTCGTACAGATCTTCCGCAATATGGAAGCATGCAACTCTTCCGATAATCAAATCGCATGCGGGAGACGAAGGAGTGCCCCCAAGCGCAATTGATTGCTCCAACGTACATTCCATGCGGATTTTGGCTTCTGCTATGCCCGGCACATCAATCTTCTCGCTTGGAATCGAAGTAAGCTTAGCCAAGCTTACTTCGCTTTCTTCGGGCGGAAGATTGGCCGCCGTCAGATTGATTGCTTCAATGTAATCCTCATCCGAGATATGAACAACAAACGATCCCGTCTCTATAATGTTTCTAGAAGTATCTTTGTATATGCCGTTCTTTCTTTGGACGGATACGGATACCATGGGAGGATTGGCCGAGACGATATTGAAATAGCTGTACGGCGCCGCATTTAGCACCCCATCCCTGGACAGCGTCGTTATGAACGCAATCGGCCTTGGAATAATGCTGCCGATGAGCAGCTTATAATTGTCCCGCTCTGTTTGCGTCTCCGGATAGATAGTCAGCATCGTTGTCACCCCTAATCGAGAATATTCTTTAACCTAAAATCGGCCGCGTTAACCCGGAACGCATCCATTGTGACCGTACTGATCCCAATGGACGGATATCCGAGGAATGAGCGTAGGCGCTGCAGGCTCAGACCCTTTTTGAAAAATAGGCTTCACGCTTATTTCCCCTCCAGCCCGCGCACTTGAACAGGAGGCAGGAGCTTCTCGATGGCAGCCCGCCGCGCTTCATACCGATCGGGAAGCTTTAAGGCCGAGCCCAGCTCCTCGAAAGCTTCGTCGCGCGTGAATCCCGGAGGATCGGTAGCGATTTCGAATAAGATCTGGCCCGGCTCACGGAAATAAATCGCATTAAAATACTGACGATCCACGATCGGAGTCGGATGATAGCCCTCTTGCATGATATGTTGTCTCCATGCTTCGTGATCCTCGAAGTCTTTGGCTCGCCACGCGATATGGTGGACAGTGCCGTATCCGCCGGAACCGCGTTCCATCGGCGTCACATTTACGTCGATCACATTTCCTAGATCCGCGCTTCCCTTGAAGCGGATCCAGTCGCCTTCTTCCGCCCTCTTTTCGAGGCCCATCACATTCTCGAGCAATTGGGCGGTTGCTGTCGGATCGATACTGTACAGCACCGCTCCCCCGAAGCCTTTAATCGTCTTGTCGACGGGAACGCCGCCAAAAGACCATTTGCTGTTCGGGCCCTCTTCCCGTTCCACGATTTCGAGCTGCAGCCCGTCATGATCCGAGAAACGCAGGTACTGTTCCCCGAATCTTGCTTCACGTTTCGTTGATACATGGAAGGTTCGCAACCGTTCTTCCCAGAAATCCATGGAGCCTGCAGGCACGACAAAAGTGGTTACGCCAACTTGCCCGCCGCCGACCCGCCCTTTTCGTGCCGTCTCCCAAGGAAAGAATGTCATAATGGTGCCCGGGCTGCCCGCTTCATCGCCGAAGTAAAAATGATACACCTCAGGGGCGTCAAAGTTAACCGTTTTTTTAACGAGGCGAATACCCAATACCCCTGCGTAAAAATCTACATTTTCCTGAGCATTTCTGGCAATCGCCGTAATATGATGAATTCCGGTTGTCTGTTTTTTCATAAGACAGGCTCCTTTGGTGATTTATTTCCTCCTATGGTTTCCTGTTCCTTCATTTTCGATGAACCGGGACTGGGGGCTTGGAAATTCGTAAGCTAAGGTCATAATAACGAAAATGGGGTATACGAGACAAGGAGCAGGTCATAAAGATGGACTGGAGTGAAATGTTCATGACTGAAGGGAGCGGATGACATGTGGGTGTACCCCAATAATTGGATACCGGCCAAATCACTTGAGGAGATGGCCACGACGGATTATGACGTTCTGATTGTCGGCAGCGGCGCAGGCGGGGGAGCGACGCTTTACCGGTTATGCGAATTATGGAGGAATCAAGGGGCACGGCGCATCGGTATCCTCGAAAAAGGAGATAGATTGCTTCATTCCCACGCATTAAATGTACCAACCATGAATGTCGACCGCATGCGCGATCAATTGTGGCCTGATAATTCCACGCATATCGGAGCACGGCTTCCCAGCTTTTCCGGTGCCAGGCTAACATTTGCTCTGGGGGGCAGGACATTGTTCTGGAATGCGGCATGCCCTCGGCCGGCGGAATTCCAGCTCCGATATTGGCCTATCAGCACGGAAGAATTGGATGTATATTTCCGGCTTGCCGAGCGCGTGCTGCATTGCACGTCATCCTATGCCGACGGTTCATCCATGCAGGAGGTGTTGATGAACCGGCTTCATGCGCATGGCATACTGGAAGCGACCAATATGCCGCTTGCCATTGATATGAGCGGCTCCCATATGGGGCAGATTCATTCCAATGCATGGTTCAGCTCCATTCATTTTCTCGCGTATGCCCTCAACGACAGGCCATTTGATCTTGCCTTAAACGCCTATACGACGAGCGTCCTGGTTGAAAACGGAAGAGCCGCGGGCGTTACTGTCGCGTCCCCGGATAAAAGAAAGCATGTCATTCGCGCAAAAAACGTGGTCGTGTCCGCCAGTACGTTGGAGACGCCTCGCATATTGCTCAATTCGGGCATCCAGGGACCGGCAATCGGGCGTTATTTGACCAATCATTCCTTTGTATTGGGGACCGGTAAAATAAACCGCCGGGAGTTTTCAGAAAACATCGGCAATCTTGCTATTTTGAAGCGTGAAACGAGGCAATCTCCCTATCAAATCCAAATCTTGGGCCCAAACCAATTTTTCTCATACCAGCAATTCGAGGACAAGGTACTCCCTGATCAAGTGAGTATAGTGTATGCCGCTTTCGGGCTGGTACAGTCGCGGCCGGAGAACAGAGTGTACCTGGATCCGAATCAGCGGGACGAGTACGGGGTGCCTTTGAACCAAGTGGATTTCAGCTACAGCAGCACAGATCAGCGAGTGATTCAACAAATGCGCGACGGGATTATTCAATCCGCCAATGCCATGGGAGTCACATTGGACGGGGAGCCGGCCTTATTGCCGCCGGGAAGCGATGTGCATGAATCCTGCACATGCCGAATGGGAACGGATCCGGCAACTTCGGCCACCAACCCGTATGGGCAGGTTCACGGCGTTCCTGGCCTTTATGTGGCCGATAATAGCAGCATTCCGCTGCTTGCCGCTGCGAATCCGACCAATGCTACGGTCGCTTTGGCGATGCGATTGGCCGATCATATTGTCCGTACCAGCAGGTAGGCGCAATTTCGTCGGCATACCTTATCTAGCAGCCATTCTCGCAAGCTTGGTCTGAAGAACCATGAGAGAAGAATCGGTATCCGGGAAGATTTCTTTATGATAGTATCGACATTGAGATTGGGGCGTTGAGCGATGCCCTATATCCTTTAAGCCATCATCAGTCGTTCATACGCTTTATGGAGAACATCTTTCCCGGTACACCTGTGAGGAACTGCTGGAATGTTCTTGCTATGACCGTAAGATCCCAATAACATAGATGACCTGCCGAAGAGATGTGGAGTTCTACTATCCTGGCCGCCAGGTGTACAAGCTTCGGCTCGCGGCGAAGCGGCGAGCGGCCTGGCAAGATTAGAGCCATTTGCCCGAGAGACTGCCGTCTCACTATGGATGCAGATTCTGACTAAGCAGTTGCAGCGATCCTTATCGTAATATATAGCAAGGGGCCTGTGATTAATGTTATAATCTCCACAGCAACCAATGGACGCAGCAGCAGGAATGCGCCGCTGCGGGCCGGCTCATGGCCGGATGTTGGCCCGCGATGCGAGCTTGCGGCAAGCATGCTGCGGGATCAGTGAATGCGTGATTGTCATACTATCTTCCGGCCCGTCCCCGACAATGGTCTAGGTCGAATCCGGTCGCGGGATTGTGTTATTGCATCCGCCGCTCCAATACAATAGAAAAGGATGATTCAGCGGGCCGAGCCGCCGATAGGGCGTCTCGCTGTCAGGAAACCAGTTCCCGAGCGGTATTATTCTGCATGTTCCGGATATGGAAAAACGTCCTGTTCGTACGGCCGCTCCTCGTGAGGAGACGCCGGCAGGAGCTCTTTATTCATTCTTTTTTGAAATTAAACACAGGTTGGTGAGCATGGTGGAAGAGAGAAAGATTTATATCCTTCTTACCGACACAGGCACGATTTTCTCCAAACTTATCCGGCTCTATACGAAGGCGCCGCTTAATCACGCGTCGATCGCGCTCGATTCCGAGCTGCGGGAGGTGTACAGCTTCGGGAGGAAGCATCCGCTCAATCCGTTCCATGGCGGCTTCGTCAAGGAGCGGGTGCAGGGCTACCTCGTTCGGACCGAGGCTCGTCCTACGCAATGTGCGCTGTACTCTTGCACCGTAAGCAAGGAAACATATGAACGGATCCGTCTGCGCCTGAAGCAGATGGAGCAGAATCCGGAGCAGTACAAATATAATTTACTTGGACTTTTCGGCGTCATTTTTAATATACATATTCGCCGGGAAAATGCTTATTTCTGCTCCCAATTCGTGGCTTCCATGCTGCAGGAGCATGGAATGTGCGTGGTGGACAAGAGCTGGGTATGGGTGACGCCGGAGGATTTCCGCCATTCTCCTTCCCTGCAGCTCGTCTATCGGGGCGATCTGCGAACCAAAGTGCGTCACAAGAGGCGGAAGTACTCATAGAAGACAAAGGAGTCATCATGCTGGAATGGTTGGAACGTACCTATCGCTATTTGTCACAGCTTGACATGGATCAGATTCAAGCCTTGCTGGAGAAATATTCCTCGCTCGGCCCCATTCCGGGCATCGCCCTGCCGATGGTGGAGGCGCTGCTGCCCTTTTTGCCGCTGTTCATCATCGTCGCGGGCAATGCTTCCGCCTACGGCTTGTGGCTCGGCTTCATCTATTCATGGATCGGCACGGTCGCGGGAGCGCTGCTCGTCTTCCTGGCCGCGCGCCGGTTCGGGGGGAGATTCAGCACCTATTTGTCAGCGAAATACCCGAAGGCGGGGCATTTCTTCTCCTGGATTGAACGCAAAGGCTTTACGCCGCTGTTCCTGTTGTATTGCTTTCCGTTCACCCCTTCCTTCTTCGTCAATATCGCATCGGGCGTCAGCAATGTGCCGAAGCGGATATTTGTCGCCGCTGTCGTGCTGGGCAAAGGGGTTATGGTATTCATGATGTCCTTCGTCGGCCATGATTGGCAGGGCTTCATCTCTCATCCGTGGCGTCTGCTAGTGGCGGCAGCCGGATTGTTCCTGCTGTGGTTGCTTGGCAAAAAGGTCGAAAAGCGCTATCAAATCCAATAAGAGGGCGGCGATCGCCCGAGCCCGATCATGTTCAATATACGCAAGCCTGCTCCCTCTCGAGGGGACATGCTTGTTCTTCTATCTCCGTAAAATTCAATGAGGGCCTAATCAGGGCCCTCATTCTTCCGGTCTAACCGTGCTAATCACTTCGAATGTCTTATAATCCACCTGCGCATACACTTCCTGATCCGGCTTGCCGTGAACATTCCCGTACAGGGCCAGATTGTCGGACACATATTCAGGCTGGAATTCATGTCTCGTCCAGTCGACCTCCAGGCCGTACCGATCCTTGAAATATTGCGTCCCGACGGCCATCGCCTTGTCTACCTCCGCTTGCCGCTGCTCCTCTGCAGGCTGCTTCATTTGCGCACCACATCCTATAAGAAATGCAAACATCAGGAACAAAAAACCTGTAAAGAGGAAATTTTTTCGTACCAACGGCTTCACTCCTACAGGAAATCTTCTATAATAAAATATTATAACATCCAATTTTATGAAATAAAAGGAGCGTATATGGCGAAGGGAAACCATATTTCTGACAAGGATTATGTACGCATGTCCGGCTCCGCCTATGATGACCTTCCCCCAGGCCGCTACGATGGAGCCGCGGGATCGTGGAATGTCATCGAGCCGAAGGGCGCCAAGCTTCATGACTCCCACTCCGGCTTCGATGCGGCCGTATTCCGGAACAAGGATACGAATCAGATTGTGGTCGCCTTCCGCGGGACGGAACCGAAGGGCGGGTTGTCGCGCACCGTTCCCGACGTGCTGACCGATTATCACGATATCGTCAAGGGGCGCTTCAAAGGGTTGGAGGAGACGTACAGCTCTCCCGTCAAGACGGCTATGGCATACTTGAACCCGTTCCGAAATGCGGGATCGGAGCATATTCAATACAGCACGAATCAATTCCGGCGGGCGGATCAGCTGGTTGAGGCGCTCAAGGAGAAGTATCCGAATGCGGAGATCTCCCTGACCGGCCATTCGCTGGGCGGAGCCCTGGCTCAGTACGCGGGGGCCAAGCACCAGGTCGAAGCCGTCACCTACAGCGCGCCGTCGGTCATGAACCTGCTGCCGGACGATTTGGCGGAGCAGGCCAAGCAAGGGAAATTCGACGATCTGATTACGAATTACGTCAACCCGAAGGATGCGATCGGAGCGGGAGCGCTTAGCGAATACGAGCGGCATGTCGGATCCACCTACTATATCAACGAGGATTACGACACCGCCAACCGGGAATATGAGGGGGCCCTCGGGGCGGCCCGGCGGCTGAAGGATACGCCCTTCGGCGTGAATCACCACTCCATGAAACATTATAAGTTCGACGAGGACGGCAATATCAGCAACGAGCTGGTGAACCGGCTGACAGGGGAGCGGCTCAATGCTTCGCCCCGCCTGCCGCTGATTGACCGGCTTGCCCCGGATGGGCTGCCTGCCCTGTTCGCGGGCGCGATGGCGGGCCAGCCGCTCTTCGCTTCCCTTCAGGCGTCCGGCCTGCTCGGCGGTTCGGGAGGGGTGCTGCTGCAGCTGCGGCCGGAGGAGCTGATGCAGGTCGCCCGCACGCTGCAGGACCATGTCGAGCAGTTCCACCATGAAGCAGGGGCGGCGCTAGGCACGATTGCGCAGCTGCTGCATACGAGCCAGAGCCGGCGGCTCGCGGCCATTACGGAGGCGGCCAGCCAGGATCTGCGCAGCACGAAGGAATGGTACGCCGCAGCGGCCCGCGAGATGGCGGAATATATCGGGCGCAAGGCGCAGGAGTTCCATCAGGCCGACACGAGTCTGGCGTAGCCCTGAGGATTGACGAAGGAGGCGTTAATGGATGCAGCATCGGATTTTGGCCGAGATGAATGATCTGCGCCGCTCTGTCCGGGAGATGGAGCAGCTCATTCAGCGTCTGGCCCGCAATGAACAATATATTCACGGGCAGCTGCAGCGGATTGCCGATTGGAAGGGCGAATCCGCCGACGAGCTCCGGGAGCGGTTCATGGCGTTCCGCCAGGAGCTGTCGGCCCGGCAGCAGACGCTGCGCCAGCGGCAGCAGGAGATTGCCGCCTATATCGCGGATATGGAGCGGGCCGACGCCTCCGCCGGACGGCTGGGTTAGCCTCCGTCCGCTGCCGCGCGGATAAGCGGTGCCGGGGGATGGACGATGGCCCCGGGAAGCGCGATAACATAGGGAAGGACCCGTCATGGCTGGCGGGTCCTTTTGGTGTGGATTGGGAGAGGTCACTGTCGGCGCCTGATCTCCAATGAACAAAAAAGAAAAAGGGGCAAGATGGAATCCTGCAATTTTACATCATTTTGCTGCTCTCGCGGGCGAATTCGGTGAAGTTCCTGCACAGTTGCAGCATTTCACTTGTTTCATCTGAAATCCCGGCTCTAATGTCTGGAAATCCTGCATATTTGCAGGATTCCTTGCTCATGAAGGCGGTTCCGGTGAAGAAACTGCATATTTGCAGGATTTTGGGAAAGCTGAGCGTAAAGTCCGAGTCTCTCCAAGTCTGGGCGAAAAACCTGTACGAAAAACCTGTACGAAGAACCTGTACGAAGAACCTGTACGAAGAACCTGTACGAAGAAAGAACCTGTACGAAAAGCTTGTGCCGGGGAAGAAAGAGAGCGACCCGCCCGAGGGGCGGCGGCTAACGCCGTTCGTTCGTCATCTCCCTCTTGACGGCCGGATGGTTCGGATTGAATAGTAGCAATTTTGCCTGCTTTCCTGTAACATGGGGAAAATAAAACGGAATCGAGCGTGAATGGATGCTGGAATGGACGGGGGAACGCATTATCCCCAAACTGATGAAGCCGATGAACGGGATGCTGCTGGAGCATATTGCCCGCTATTACTTTGCGACGCCGTATGCGCGGGGCAGGGTGCTCGATATCGCTTGCGGGACCGGGTACGGCTCCCATCTGGTCGCGAAGGAGCGCAAGCGGGAGGTGACGGAGATTGTCGCTGTCGACAATGACCTTCCGACCTTGCAATATGCACGGCGGGAATACCATCATCAGAAGGTGACGCATATGCAAGGGGATGCGACGGACCCGGAACTGCCGGCCAAGCTGGGCGCCTTCGATACGATCTTGAGCTTCGAGACGGTCGAGCATGTGGCCGACGATCGGCAATTGATGGACAACCTGTACCGGATGCTCAACCCGGGCGGCGTCCTCGTGCTGTCGAGTCCGTTCGGCAGGGGGAGAGGGATGCCGACGAACGAGCCGTTCCATGTGCATCAGCTGACGCCGGAGCAATTCGCGGAGCTGTTCACCCGGTTCGCGGAGACGGAGATTTACTACCAGCGCGGCGTCACGTTCGAGAAGCCGCGGGAAGGAGTGCGGTATTTCATTGGCGTCGCCGTGTGCCGCAAATAGAGGACGGCATCCGAAGAGGCGCCCGGCTTGATCGGGCGGGGCGGGCGAAAGCCGTGCTTGAAGGAGGGAAGCATATGGAGCAGAGCGGACAGCAGCGGGCGAGCATCCGTCCCGGCCTGGAGGTGGATATTGTCCTGAAGCAGGATCAGCGCACCGGCAAGACAACCCGGGGCGTCGTTAAAGATATTCTTACGAATTCGGCTTATCATCCGCATGGCATCAAGGTTCGCCTGCAGGACGGGCAGGTCGGCCGGGTGAAGCGGATTATCGGATCCGGCGATTCGGGACCGTGAACTTGCCCGCGGATCTCGAACGGAGGCCGCGGGATCGAAGCCAGGGACGGCAAGCAGTGCCGGAATCGTTCCGAGGCGAAGCAGCGCATCCCGGAGCGAATTAAGGTATGACTCTGTGGAACGAATCTGCCGGACGAATCCATGAAACGTGAATGAACACTAGAGAAACCGATGCATATGCATAGCGAAGAAATGAGGTGGCCTGTCTGTCAGGCTTTATGTCACTAGGAATTCGCCAAGAATGGGCGAATCGATTAACGAAGCAAGGCATTGCGGCGCCGACGCCGATTCAGATGCAAGCCATCCCCGCCGCGCTGGCTGGCCGGGATGCCGTGCTGCAAGCGCAGACCGGAACGGGCAAAACGCTGGCATTTCTGCTCCCGATCCTGCAGCGGATCGATCCGGAGCAGCCCCGGGCGCAGGCGCTTATCGTCGCGCCGACGCGCGAGCTGGCGCTGCAGATTACGGCAGAGGCGAAGAAGCTGACGGATTCGGCCCCGGAGGGAGCCGGAGGCATTCATGTGCTGGCCGCTTACGGAGGCCAGGATGTGGAGAAGCAGATCCGCAAGCTTCAGGGAGCTTGCCAATTGGTTATCGGCACGCCGGGCCGCTTGACCGATCATTTGCGCCGGGGCACCTTCGACGGCTCCGGCATCCGCATGCTCGTGCTGGACGAGGCCGATCAGATGCTGCATATGGGCTTTCTCCCCGAAGTGGAGGACGTGATCGCGCACACGCCGTCCAGCCGGCAGACGCTGCTCTGCTCGGCGACGATGCCGGAGCCGGTCCGGGCGCTCGCCGCGCGCTTCATGCGGTCGCCGCTTGATCTCCGGGTGGAGGCGGAGCAGGTGACGGTGAAGGAGATTCGCCAGATGGTGGTGGAGACGACGGATCGGGCGAAGCAGGATACGCTCTTCCGCCTCCTTGATGAGCATCGGCCTTACCAGGCGGTCATCTTCTGCCGCACGAAGCGGCGGGCCCAGAAGCTGTATGAGGCGCTCAAGGCGAAGGGCTATGATGCGGACGAGCTTCATGGCGATCTGACCCAGGCGGTGCGGGAACAGGTAATGAAGCGGTTCCGGCAAGCGAGGGTGCAACTGCTGGTGGCGACCGATCTGGCGGCGCGCGGATTGGACGTGGAGGGAATTACGCATGTGTTCAACTATGATATCCCGCATGATGCGGAGAGCTATATTCACCGGATTGGCCGGACGGGGCGTGCGGGCGGAGCCGGATGGGCCATTACGCTGGCCGCGCCGCGGGATGAGAGCTATCTCGCCCTCATCGAGCAGGGCATCCGGATGAAGCTGCGGCGGCAGAGCCGGGACGGCGCGTCCGCCGGGCGCGGCGGGAACGGGCTCGGCGAGAGCGGCCCGGGCGGACGCGGATCCGCCCGGCATGGGAGCGGCCGGAGCGCAGGTGCGCGCGCCATGGCCGAAGCGGGGCCGGAGCGCCGCAGAGCCGGCGGCGATGCGGGCGGCCGCCAGGGGGCGCGCCGGGGGCAAGACGCAGGCCGCGGCGAACGAACGCGGCGGCCGAACCCGGCCCGCGAGGGAGCCGGTCGGGAGCGCCCGGCAGACCGCCGGCGGCCCGACAGCCGGGGGCGGACCGAACGGGGCCCAGGCCGCGGCGCGTCCCAGGCTGCCCGCCGCGAACATGTCCCGGCCGCTGCGGGCGGCCGGCAGCGCGGAGCGTCGGCGAGCGGACAGCGCTCCGGCCGGAACGCCGCGCCAGGCCCGGGCAAGAGGGGGAAGGCGCCGCGCAGACGGAAGTAATGCGTGCGGCGGAAGCCGCCCAAGCTGAATGGCATAAGACCGAGGAAGGGCCGGGCACTCCCGAGATGGGGGGACCCGGTTTTTCCTTTTCACAGGCAGATTGTATGTTACTATGAGAATAAGATGTGACACGATTCGACGAAATGAGCCCTTGAATGACGAAAGGTTGATACCACTCCATGCTGCGCATGCGCGACCCGTTAACGAGTCTGATTAACATTCCGGCGACAGCGGTGCAGAGAAAGGCCGCCCTGTTTGTCAGCATCGGGGTCTTGGCGATCTCGCTGCTGATTAGTCCCTATCTCGACACGCCGCTGCCCGAGGTCCGGCCTTTCCTGCCTGTTTTCATTGCCTGGATTGTGTTCGGGAATTTGATGACGGCTTATTTGCTGTATGTGCAGTTCCGGGCGACGGGGTATAAGCCGATACTTCTGCTTGCGGCCGCCTTTTGGTTCGCCGGCTTGATTACGATTCCGTATCTGCTGACCTTTCCGGGCATTTTTTCCGATATGGGCCTGCTGCATGCCGGCCCTCAGACCTCGGTCTGGTTCTGGGTGATCTGGCATGGGGGATTTCCTTTCGGCATTCTTCTGTACACCTATAGTCTCCGGACATGGAAATCGGCCCTGACCGAACGCCGGGAGAAGGCGACGGTCATCGCCATCTTCGGCACGGTGCTGCTGGTGATTGTTGTGCTGGCGTACCTGCTCGGGCAGTTCCGGGACGAGCTGCCTGTCTTGGTCGAACAGAATCATTACGGGCTGATGATTCGCACGGGAATCGGCCCCGCGCTGTGGCTGCTCAATCTACTCGCCCTTGTCTGCCTGTTTATCGCGACGCGGGCGCAGAGCTTGCTGCATCTGTGGCTGACGATGTCCGCTTTTATGTTCTGGATGGACATCAACCTGACGCTCTTCGCCGGAGAGCGGTACAGCATTGGATGGTATGCGGCCCGATTCAATTCCTTCGTCTCGTCGACGGCGCTGCTGACCGTGTTTTTCCATGAGCTGAACCAGTTGTATTTCCGGCTGATGCAGTCGCAAGCGGCGCTGAAGCAGTCGCAGGAGCGGGTGGAGACGATCCTGGACAGCATTACGGATGCTTTTTTTGCGGTAGATCGAAAATGGGAATATACCTATATGAACAAGGAAGCGGAGAAATACACCGGACTCGACTTCGAGGCGGTCAAGGGCCAATCGCTCTGGGACGTCAGCCCTTGCCTGCTCGACAGCGGACTGTATTCGATGGCGCATCGGGTGATGGAGCGCAGCGAGCCGGCGGGGTTCACGGAATATGACAAGCTGCGGGAGCGCTGGCTGGAGTTTCGAATTTTCCCGACGGGCCAGGGCGTATCCATCTATTTCCGCGACGTGACCGACCGCATCGCCGCCGAGGACAAGCTGAAGGAAGCGAACAAGAAGCTTCAAATGGCGAATCGGCTGCTGACCGATTTCTCCTATACCGATGGCTTGACGGGGGTATACAACCGCCGCTATTTCGACTTGATGCTGCAGCAGGAATGGGAGCGAATGAAGCAGGAGAACCGTCCGCTGTCGCTCATTCTGCTCGATATCGATGATTTCAAGCGGTATAACGACACTTACGGGCATCTGGCGGGGGATGAATGTCTGCGGCAGGTGGCCCAGGCGGTCAAGGCCGCGGCGACTCAGCCGCTGTCTGTCGCGGCCCGCTATGGCGGGGAAGAATTCGCCGTCCTTCTGCCGCATACCCCGGCGATCAATGCGACGATTGCCGCCGAGGGGATCCGGCTGCAGGTGGAATCATTGGCTATTCCCCACGAGGCGTCCGAGGTGAGCCATTTTGTGACATGCAGCCTTGGCGCAGCCACCTGGATTCCGGGGCGGCAGGAGCATGGTCCAGATCCGCAAGCCCTCGTGCAAATGGCGGATCGGGGTCTGTACGCGGCCAAGCGGGACGGGCGCAACCGCGTCAGGACGCACGGAGGCGGCGCGCCAGGATGAACATGCGGAGCCAAAGCCGCCATAGACACCTTGCCGGAAGGGCGGGGTGTTTTTTTGTCGACAAATGGTGCATGCCGCGGAATGTTGACAAGGAAATAGAAAATGTTGGGGGATCTTGCTACAATGGATGAAAGAACAGGCACGGCGCCGGGGGCAAGCAGAGGCATGCAGGCGCTGACGGCGGAGCGGGGGAGACAGGTGGCACAGACAGTCAACGAGTCGGCCTTGAAGCGCAATACGAGGCTGCATAACAAGTATCGAATAGGAAAAGTGGTGTCGAGCGGAGAGCTGTCCATCGTCTATAAAGCGAGACATATGGAGAGCGGAGCATGGTGCGTGATCAAGGAATTTTTCCCGCAAGCCTTGGCCGGGCGGGATCGGGATCGGCGCTCCGTGCGCTGCCGCGTGCCTGGAGCGAGGGCGCAGTTCGAGGAGCAGCGGGCGATTTTCGCGAAGGAGGGGCCGCTGCTTGCGCAGTTGAGCCATCCTTGCATCGTGGAATATGTCGATCAATTCGAAGAAGGCGGAACGGTCTATCTCGTGACGGCCTATTGTCCGGGGATGACGCTTGGGCAATATATTCGGGAAGGACAGGCCCCGTCCCAGGCCCGATTCTACAAGGAGACGATGCTGCCGATCATCGATACGCTCGAATATATACATAGACAGGGCTTGATTCATCGGGATATCAAGCCGGGGAATATCATAGTCGATCGGGAGGGACAACCGAAGCTGATCGACTTCGGATCGGCGGTGCATTATGAAGCGGGCGGCAGGCAGCCGATCTTCACGACGGCGGGTTATTCGGCCTTGGAGCTGTACTCCGAGACGTCGCGTCAGGATCCGGCCGCCGACATATACAGCCTGGCGGCCACGCTGTACTTCTGCTTATGCGGCCAGCCGCCGCTGGATGTGACCCAACGGCTGTTCCGGGATCAGGTTGAGCCGATCCGGCAGCGGAGCAGGGGCACGACCCCTCTGTTGGCCCGGGTCATTACGAAGGGATTGGCCATCCATTCCCGCAAGCGCCCCGCCTCGCTGAATCCGTTCCGGATCGCGCTGTATGCGGAGCATCTCAAATGGTCGCTGAAGGAGAGGCTTCAAGGCCGCCGCCTGCCGGAACAGGCGGAGCATGAGCCGATATCCCGGGGCGGGAGCTAGCTTGCGGCCCGGGTGCTCCTACAGCAATAACAGACAGAGCCGGGGCTTGCGCCCCGGCTCTTCCCGCATCAGCCCGATTCCGGCAGCGAATTCGGGCGCCCCGTGGAGGCCGCGCCCGATTTGAGCGGCTTATAACGAAGCTCGATCTCGGTAATGCCGTCCTCGAACGTTACATAGATTTTCTCATTGTATTGGACAACTTCCTTCTTGCCCTTCGGAATCGGCGTCCGCCCCTTGTCCACCGCGCACGACGTATGGTGAACCACCCTCAGCACGCCATCCTTCCCCGGCTCCAGCAGGATGCGCTCCGCTTCCGGCAGCGGCTCATGAATGTCGAGGCTGCGGAACAGATCGGCCAGACTGACCCGGCGATTATCGAAAGATGACAACGGCCAGAAGGCCACCGGGATGTCATTGCCGCTGGCGGTATTCAGGAAGTAGCCCTCCAGCCGCCCGGCGAACTTGGGCCGCGGACGCAGCCACAGGTAGGCCGCGCCCCCGATCAGCGCCGCGATCAAGACGCCGGCTCCAATCCGAAGCGGCAGCTCCCAGTAGGACCGCACCGAGAAGGCCAGCGTCGAGACGGCGGTGCCGCCTTCCGGATCGGAGGCTTGCACGGCGAGCGAGGCATCGCCTGTCTTCCGCGGCGTCACGACAAGCCAGTAATCCTCGATATAAGCGCCTTCCAGCTTATTGTCCGCTTCCGGCTGAAGCCGGAAGGCCAGTTCATCCCCGTTCGGATCATGGAACCATTCCCGCAGATCGATGCGCGCTTCGCCATCTTCCTTGGTGAGGGGGAGAGGCCCGGCCGCGACCGCTTCCGGCGGCAGGTTCTCCACCTTCCGTTCGGTCTCCGGGCTCATGCGGTAGAAGTCCGGGCCATGCAGATAGACATGCCAGCGGTATGAGCCGGAGTGGCGAAAAATATAATCCCCCTCGAACCCGTTCCCCTTCCTTGCCAGCGGCGTCCGTTCCTCCTTGCCGGAATCAAGATTGGTTACGACAAGCTCCGCCTGCATCGTGTCGAACACAGGCGGATCCTCCAGCCGGGAACCGTCGGGATGCTGCAGGTATGATAAAAATTTCGTATTTTGCCCTTTTATAATCTCCTGGGACTCCAGAACCAGTTCCGGTCCCAAACTATAGTTCCCGAGCAGATTCACTTTGACGAAATCTCCCGGCTTGCCCCGCAGCTTGATAACCAGTTCTCCCTGCTCTGGACGGATGATTTTCATCAGACGGTATTTATTCGATTCGTACAAACGCACGTTTTTGGAGCTGTAATACAGTTGGGCCTCCCGCAGCGGATGCGAAGAGAGCAATATAATATTGGCCTCGCTCATGCTGGAATTCGGAATCGGCACCTTCACCTCCTGAAGCTCGCCGGTTGCCGTTACCGCGGCGACCGTCACGAGAACGGATTGAATCTGACGGGCGAAGATTTGATTGAAAATATCGGGCAAATCATCCGCGCTGTCGGTAATGAACGAGGTTCCGCCCGTCTGCTTGGCGATCCGCTCCAGCTCTTCCTTGTTGACCGAACCGTCGTGGTTCAGGCCGATCGTGTAGATGGGATAGCCTTGGGCTTGGGCTTGCTTGATGACGTGCTTCACGTCCCGGTTCGAATCCTCCACCGTTCTCCCCCGGGAAGCGTAGCCGAAGTCGGTGCCGCCGTCGGACAGCAGAATGAGGAACGGAACGCCGCCTTTCTCTTGGTCGGAGGCGAGCATGTCCGCGCCCGTGCGCAGGCCGAGCCCCAGATCGGTATAGCCGTAACGGGGCATATGCTGCAGCTTCTGCTTCAGCTTCGCCTGATGCCCCGGCGAAGCGATGGACGTCAGCGGCTGCGTCTCCACGATGCGGTCGTTGTAGGCGACGAAGCCGATCCGGGTCTTGGCGGAATCGCTCATATCCATGAACATATTGATGACTTCCGCCGCGATGCCGTCTTTGTCGGTCTCATTCATCGAATAGCTGACGTCCAGGACGAAGACGGCGTCAATCCCCCGCGAGGCCGCATGGGCGGCTTGGCTTCCGGCCTTGTCTGCTGCCGATGCGGGCGCTCCGCCTCCCCCGCCGCTCCACAGCACGAGCAATGCAATCGCGGCCGCCAGCCCCTTGAACCATCCGCCGCGCTTGGGCATCATTTTCTTCATTCTATCACCTTTTCCTGTAAATGGTATTTATATCGTCATCTAGGAGCCTCTCGGCAATCCTTACAATTCCAAATAATAGAATCGGATTCTCGCAGGGAAATCTAAATAGCTTTTCCACGTTTCGACATTTGTTGTCATTGAATGACTAGATTTTTGGGATTAAAGTCCCGGTTCGAAGACTCATTGACACGTCGGGACAAATATTTTTAAGATAAAGTCGAATAAGCTCGATTTCCATATTTTTTCGTTCGTGCGAAAGATTGCCTTGCGGAAAATATAGTTCCATGCGATTACATGAAATTAGTTGTTATTGTTCAATACGTCATGGGGCATAAATCCTGTTTGTTCGCTGGAAGAGTCTTTATACTCAAGGAATCCGAGAGGAAATACGCCTCCTGCCTTAGGCTTAGGCGTGCGCTCCCTCTTACGGGAGGACGTGCGCCCGGCCAGGGCGGATGGTCCGCTTCACCCGAGGCAATACATGCAGCAAGCGATAGAAAGGAGGAGCATATGATTGGCAAGCCGGCTGCGGCCCTGCCGTAACCGCTTGGCATCATGTTGCTGAACGACATGGACATCATTAACCAAACGAACCGTGCCATGCTCTTCGAGGAGATCAACCCGGAGAAGCTGGATCTTCTGACCATCGTAGGCGATGTCAGAGGGATTGACAGTCTGAGCGATGACAAAATCAAGGAAATCAACGAGCATCTGCTTGTCCGCAGCTTCGACGAGTTCCTGGACAAGTTCTCCCCGAGCGTCTATTCATTCTTCAACGCGGCGAACCAGAAAGTAATGTATACGCTTAAGAAGCCGGAGGGGATCGCGGAGGATTGCATTTCGGAGATCAAGATCGATCAGAGCAACGATTTTCTGAAAATGCTGTTCACCCTGATCGACACGAAGCGCAGCCAGGGCATCACCAACGTCGATTTCAAATTCGAGAATCTGCTGGACATGATCTCGCCGAAGAAGGTGATGGACGACATCCGCCAGGTGCGGAAGGAGATTCATTACTTGTACACCCAGTATGACAAGCTGGACGAGGGCGATCCGAAGAAGCTCGATCTCGGCGACAAGCTGAACACGATGTTCGAGGATGCGAGCAAAAATTACAACAACGTGATGGCGATGTTGCCGCTCGCGATCGAGGATATCAAGACGCGCCTTCTGCTCGGCGGCTCCCGGGAGGAGAATCAGGCGGAAGCGATTCAGATCGGGATGCTGACGATCGGAGACTCGGGCGAGCTGAAAATTATCGAGGCGCCGAAGAGCGAGAGCACCGAGCTGATGCTGATGGAGGAGAACACCAGCACCGGGCTGGCCACCGTATTCGAGGAAGATTACGAGTCGATCTCCGAGACCCCGTCCGCTTATGTGAAGGACCTGGTCGTCCGCACGTTCTGTCCGCTGCCGGTCGTGCAGACCGAGGTGGATGTCGAGACGGAAGTGCAGAATTACAACACCTATTTGGAGTTTTACAAGAACGCGAAGGACGATTTCGTGAAGACTGTCAAGCCGCTTGTGGAGAAAATCCTGGGCGTGCGCATGTTCTTCGACCAGTACGCAACCAAGAATAAAGGGATGCAGCCGTCGCTGCTCATCACGAACGCCACGCTGGATATGACGGTGAAGAGCAACAATATTCCGCGCCTGGAGACGTATCTGAACACGGTGAACTCCAAAAACGAATTCTCCGACACGATCTGGTTCGGCATCGTGCCTTCGGTGGAGCTGGAATCGGCGGGCAAGGTGAAGGTGACCCGCGAGCGCTTCCGGGGCAACGGGAAGGCCGTGAAGCAGGATGGAAATACGATGGAGTCGCTGACGATGCTGCTTCAAGTCGTCAAGGACTACAAGGTTCAGGTCTTCTTCAGCTTCGAGACGGGCGAAGAGACCACCTTCAGCAGCATGGCGACCTCCGGCCTCGACAAATATATCGACAAGTGCAGCGTTATGGTGCGCAAGGATTACAGCGAATTCGCGATTCCGTGCGTCCCGAACTTCACGGTCATTCCGAAGGACAAGTCCGGCGTCGTCATCGACAGCCGCATGCTGCAGACGGAGCATGGCGTTCAGTTGTCCAAGGAGAAGGAGGATATTCTCAAGCTGTGGATCGAGGGCGTCTATATCGGAGCGGCTTATGTTGCCGCCGGCATCGTGGCTGCGTACCAGTGTCCGGAATATTTGCGCGAATCCTTCAAAAACGTGAGTCGGGAATATCCGGGCGTTAGATTCGATATCGAGGCCAGCGACCATGCGCTGCGCGCCGTCACGACCATGGCGAAGGAGATTACCGGCTTCACGAACAACATCAAGGATGCGATTAACCGGAAAAACTTCGGCTTCGTCTTCTCCTCCGAGAATGCCCAACTGCAGGACAAGGATATCAAGCGCATCACGGTGTACAAGGCGAGAAGCATGGCGATGACGGAGGGCGGGTTCGATCCGCTCTACAAGACCCTGGTCAGCACGTATATCGAGCGCATTTTGCGCTTCCAGACGGGCGACTTCAAGCATGAGAACATCGTCAAATTCTTCAGCAACAACCCAAGCAGCCAAAAGAGCAAATGGCTCGGTACGCGCGGGTATGTCAACTCCATCATTCAAGACGGCGACGACATGTCCTATATCATCGATGACAAGAGCAATCTGTGCCATATCGATCTCGTGTTCAATGGCAATGTGAAGAATCTTGAAGTCATGATCACGAAGGGCACGACGCCGGTCAAGGCGTAACCCGCATGGCCGGATTCTGGCAACGTATGTTGGAGGCGTGCTTCACCAGGCTCGCCTCTCTACATAAATCCCGGAAGCGTTCATCGCCTCCGGCATCAATTTCATCCACATTCAAGGAGGTAGTATCCATGGGATTCATTCTCAGAGTAGAAGGTGCAGAAACAATCGAGCTCGGCATGGACAACATTCAACAAGTCGTCTATGACACCGACACGCCGGACGACTCCAACGCAAGATCGACCGACGTCGGCGCCACCATGCGCATCTCCGGCAAAATCATCACGGCCACCGACGGCGACAATGCCGACGACACGAAGAAGCTGGCGCTGTGGTCGCTCGTTCCGGCGGAGAAGGCGGACTGTTACCGCAAGGTGACGCTGGAAGTCATCGCGGCGGACCAAGTCGTGCGCAAGATTTATTTCCCTAACGCGTTCGTCGTCGATTACACCGAGACATACGGCGACACGGAAGGGGTTGGGACATTCAGCCTCTACATCAAGCAAAAGAAAGACAAAACCGAACTCGCTACGATCGACGGCGGTTACCCGATGTAATCGGGCTCCCGGACACGCGGATATCGGTACATGCAATCCAAGTTTAAGAGGCTTCGTGCCTCTTAAATTTTATTTCTTAGCGAGAGGCGGGGAGGGCGCGGATGGCAGCGAATTACTATGACGTGCTGGGCGTGAGCCGCGGCGCGCCGCCGGACGAGATCAAGAAGGCGTACCGGCGGCTCGCCAAGCTGCATCATCCCGATGTGAACGGCGGCAGCCCCGAAGCCGAGCAGCGGTTCAAGCGGATTCATGAAGCGTACGCGGTGCTCCAGGATGAGGCAACCCGATCCGCGTACGATGAGGAGCTGGACGGGAAAGGCAAGGCCTTCGGCCAAGACGGGAAGCGGGGGGCGGGTCCGGAACGGCCGCGCGAGGCCGCGGGGGCTTCCGCGCAGGAACCGTTCGATCCGCGGAACGTGGAGGCGAACTTCGCCCGGTTCTTCGGGTTCGATCCGAAGACGAAGAAGCCGACCGGCATGAAGGGTACAGGCAAGGAAGCATCGGAGCCGATTGACGCGGCGGCGATGTTCCAGCGGTATTTCGGCATGCGAAAAAAGTGAAGGGCGGCACAGCCCGAATGGAAGCGGTCTGCCTTATGGCAGGCATGGCGTGCTCTTCAACGCGGAGCGCGTCCGGCAGCGAGGCCGGCGCATCCGGCTTCCCCTTAACCGGGCGGGCCGCGGCGGCGGCCAGATGCGGAGAAGTCAGAGTTAAGTCGGGTTGTTAGATTCACTTGAAGAAGTCAAGGCAAAAGGCGACATTGGCATCTTGATTCTGGACGGGTCCGTCTTGGCACCGGATCCTTGGACTGTTGGAGGAATCGAATGTGAGGTATGAAGCGGATTATGAAGATGCCCATTCCGACCGGAAGCACCGTTCCGGCTGGATTGTGGCTATCGATGTGCTGATTGCCGGCATTGCGGCGGCAGCACTGTTCTACGTGTACATAGGGAATGCGGATCTGGTATTGAAGGTGGCGGTCGGCGTCCTGCTTGCCGCAGGGGCAGCCGTCTATGCCGCTTGGAGGGCTCGAAGCCGCATGAAGCGCCGGCAGGACGGCGCGGCCATTGCCAAGCTCGTTCTCCTGGACGAAGAGGGGGAGAGCGTGAAGGAATGGTACATCCATGGGGAAACTTCCTTGCTTATCGGCAAGAGCTCTGCACAGAGCGAGGTTGACATAGATCTGTCGGATTCGGAATACGCGTCGCTCATCAGCAAGCATCACGCCGTGCTCAATTATGCTTCGGGAAGCTGGTACTTGGAGGACCTCGATTCCCGCAACGGCGTCGGCATTCAGCCGGCCGGGCGCAGGATGGCGGAGCGGCTGGAGGAAGACGGGCCGTACCGGATTGAATCCGGCGATATTATTTGCATTGCCAATACGCGAATCGTGGTCAAATAGCGCCATGATCGCCATGTCGATAGAATCACCACCTCTACAAAGAATCGAGTAACGGAGGAATGAACAGGATGAGTCTGACAAGATGCGCCAACGGGCACATGTTCAGCACGCGGAAGCACGGCAATATTTGCCCCTATTGCAATATCTCGGTGGAGGCGGCGCCGGGCGGCGACACGGCGGCGAAGAAGCCGGTGCGGCCGGAGGAGGACGAGAAGACGATGCCTTATCTCGGCGAGACGACGGGCATCGATCCGGTAACGGGCTGGCTGGTCTGCATCGAGGGTCCCCAGCTCGGCCAAGACTACCGGATTCGCGCCGAGAAGAACTTCATCGGACGCTCCGAGGACATGCATATCCGCATTCTGGGCGACAATGCGATCTCGCGGCGGAATCACGCCGTCATCGTGTACGACCCGAAGAAGCGCAACTTCTTTCTCCTGCCGGGCGATGCTTCCGGCCTGGCCTATCACAATAACGAAGCGGTATATACGCCGGTAGAGCTGGCCGCTTACGACGTCCTCCAGCTCGGCCGGAGCAAATTCATCTTTATTCCGCTCTGCGGGGTCCATTTCGAGTGGGACCACAACGAAGGTTAATATGGGCATCCCGATGGAATTACAGGAATGGGTGCCGTATATCATCGTGCTCGGCGCGGCGGCGGCGATTCTGCTGCTGCTCGGGGCGCGGCGCCGCTTGCTGGCGAACGCCCCTGCCGACAAGCCGGGAGTTCCGATCGGGAACGGGCAGACGATCGGCACTCGGGACGAGCAGGATGATTATTTCTCCAGCGTAACGACTCCGCACGGCACTGCCGCCGTGCTGGCCGACGGCATCAGCGGCCTCGCCCATGGGCGTCTGGCGAGCACGATTGCCGTGACCGTGTTCATCCGTGAATTTCTGAAGCTGTCCGATATCCGGGACGTGCATGACTACTTCGCGAAGGCGGCGAAGGTTAGCAATTCCGAAATCCTGCAGCAGCTCCAGGGCGCTCCCGGGGGAACGACTCTCGTCGCCGGCGTCATTACCGGGGACTGGCTGTATTGGGCCGCCGTCGGGGACAGTGTCATCATGGTGTTCCGGGACGGAGAGTTCATCCGGATGAATGAGAAGCATACGCTGGAATCCGTGCTGCAGGAACGCTGCCTGGCAGGGGAGCTGACGAAGGAGGAAGCGATCGATCATCCGCTGCGGAAGCGGCTGATCAATTATTTGGGCTATGAGCATTTCGCCCGGATGGAGACGGGAAGCGAGCCGTTCGCGCTCCGGCCCGGAGACCGGATCATCCTGTGCAGCGACGGCGTCTACAACACGATGGCCGAGGTGGAGCTGGAGGCGATTCTATCCCAGCCGATATCGCCGAATGACGCCGCGGAGGAGATTATCGAGGCGATCGAGGCCAAAGGGCTGGCGAATCAGGACAACGCGACGATTGTCATCGTCGATCATGAATGAGTGTGGACGAGCCGGCTGGCCTGGTTCGACCGTGAGTCTGCCGGTGCGCCGGAATCCGGGTATTCGCGGTACCGGGAGCAGAGGGACCGGAGCTTGCGGGATCGAAGCGGATGTAACCTGGGGCGCGACGAAAGCTGAGGGGCTGGATAAGCCGCGGCACTCGCTGTGCAGGAGGTTAAGAGGCCGGAGGGCTGTGGCATTTGCTGCGCCGGAAGCTGAAGGGCTGAATAAGCCGCGGCCTTTGGAGCGCAGGAAGGTAAGAGGCCGGAGGGCCGTGGCGTTCGCTGCGCCGGAATGCAAGGAGCCGAAAAAGCCGGTCAGACGGTGAGCCGGGGCGGCATCTGCGCCATATGCGCAGGAGAGCCTGCAGCGCTGCGTGCGGAATAGGGAAAAGCGGGGGTACGGATGAGGAAGGAGAACAGCGATTTCAAGACCAGCTTCGTGTCGGAAGCCGGTTCTTTTCTACATAACAAGGATTATTTCGCTTACGTCGAGCTCGACGATATGGCTTGCTGGGTCGTCGCCGACGGCCTCGACGCGGATCGGGAGGCGGACAGCGCCGAGATGGTCGTGAAGAGCATCCTCGGGCGGTTCACCGAGAAGCCGACGATGTCTCCGCTGCGGCTCAAGCGGTATATGCAGGAAGCGCATGAATGGCTCCGGGAAGAGAGCCGCCGGGTTCGGCTCAAGGCGAGCCTCATCCTGGTCGTCACGGACTATTCGAAAATTGTCTGGGCGGTGGCCGGCCATGCGCGCCTGTATCATTTCCGCGGCGGACGCCTGTTCGGGCGCAGCCAGGATCAGAGTCTGGCGCAGGCGATGGCGAATAGCGGCGAGATCTCGGACGCGGCGGTCGACCATCATGCGGAGCGTCATAATCTGCTCAATTATATGGGCCGTCCCGATAGCTTCGAGCCGTTCGTCTCGAAGAAGGCGCCGCTCTCCGACGGCGATGTGCTGCTGCTCTGCACGCCCGGCCTGTGGGAAGAGGTGCACCGCCTCGAGATGCTGGATGCGCTCGAGGAGGCGAAGGAGCCAGAGGACTTCACCGACACGCTCGAGGACGTGCTGCTCAGCAAGCAGCGCGGCACGGTCAATAATTATACCGCCGTCGCCGTCTACGTGAACAAGGCGTTCAAGGAGGATCCCAAGCGGAAGTGGCGGCAGCTCAAGAAATGGCTCATCGCGCTGGTGATCCTGGCCGTGGCGGGAGGCGGCGCCATCTACCTGTACGCGAAGGAAGCCGCGCGCAAGGCGGAGGCGGCCGCCAATATGATTGAGTTCCAGCAGAACGCCGACACGCACATGAAGGAAGGCGATTATGCGAAGGCCGTGAACGAGTACAGCGAGGCGCGAAATATGGCCAAGCGCTTGAAGGACCGCTATCATCGCGATCTGTTCGACAAGAAGCAGCGCTTGATGCAGTTAATGGTGGACGGAGACGGATTTTTCAAGGAACGCGACTTCGCCAAGGCACTGGACAAATACGTCAAAGCGCAGGAGGAAGCGAAGCCGTACAAGGAGTTCAACCACAAGGAGCTCGAGGAGAAAATCGAACGCGCCAACCTTTATATGCAGATTATGAGCTGGGTGCAGGAAGGGGACATGAAGTTCGAGGCGCAGGATTTCGTCGGCGCGCGCAGCTCGTATCAGAAGGCGCGCCGGGCGGCCATCGAGGAGGGCTTCGTCGACGGCGAGAAGGAGATTCGCAAGAAGCTGGAGGACGCGGAGGAGAAGGTCACCGGGCTGAAGCGGGAGAAGCGGCTGATCGAAGGCGACAAGCTCGAGAAAAAGGGCGATCAGCAATTCGCCGCTCAGGACTACGTCGGGGCGATTGACGCTTATTCGGCGGCGCAGCAGATCTATCAGGAAATTGACATGCTGGAGCGGGTACTGGGGATGGAGCGAAAAATCGACAAGGCGGTTGACAAGCTGAATCCGCCGCCGCCTGCCGCCGGCGCGGACGGCACCGGGGCCGGCACGGCAGCGGCCGGTGCGGGGCAAGCGCCGCCAGGGACGGGGCAAGCGCCGTCTGCGGCCGGGCAAGCGCCGCCAGGGACGGGGCAAGCGCCATCTGCGGCTGGGCAAACGCCGCCAGGGACGGGGCAAGCGCCATCTGCAGCGGGAACCCATGCCGCCGGCCAGAGCGGAGGCTTCGGCGGCGGCAGCGCTGCCGCTTCCGGGACGGGAAGCGGCGCGGGGGGAACCGCAGGCGCCTCCAATGGGGGCGCGGCTGCGGGAGCCGATTCGGGCGCGGGAGCCGGTACCGGTGCGGCCCGGGGTTCCGGCGCCAACTCCGGTGCGGGCACGAGCGAGCACTCGGGTGCGAACTCGGGAGGGAGCTCGGGTGCGAACCGGGGGACGAACTCGGGTTCAGGTGCAAGCCCGGATGCGAGTTCGGGTTCCGGCTCCGCGAGGAATCCGGACGCGAACTCCGGCTCCGGTTCAAGCACGAACCCGGCCATGAATTCAGGGGCGGACTCCGCAGAAGCGGAAGACGCCCCAACGCGATAATGCCAATTCAGGCGAGCTAATCAAGAAATCCTGCACCCGTGCAGGATTTTCCCCGGAACCAGCGCCGAAAAGTGGAAATTGCTGCAAAACTACATCAATTTTGCCCATAGTGGGCCAAATCCGGGGATGGACCGCCAAAATGCTGCATTTTTGCAGGATTGATGCGGAGCGGGCACTGACCACCATGCAAAACTGTAGTTTTGCAGGATTTTCTGCCCGGATGCGCCCGGAACATGCGAGTGACGAATAAGTGCAGGGCATATCTTGTCCGCGGCATACCGTGTCCTGGGCGGGAAGGGGCGGCGCTGCGGGATCTGCAGCCTGCTTCCTGCGAGCGGGTCCGAGAGCAGGCCTTCACCCGTGGACGCACCCGTTGCAGGCTCAACCGTCGAGGGGGCTTCGCCGGCGCTATCGTGGCAGTCCGCCCTGTTCAGTGGTGTCCAACCGGACACATCCGTGGCGGACACTCCCCGCTTGGGGAACTTGCCTGCCGGGTCGCTTCCGTTGCCGTTGCTTACCTGCCTGATGCCGACTCGCGGACGTTCCCGCAGGAAGCCATGCCGGACAGTCAGGGTACGGGAGAGCGGGGCCAAGACACCCGGCAGGGCATGCCGTGCCAGCGAGGCATGAGAGAGGCAGCCGCCAGGGAGCATGCCCGCCACCAAGGAGCCTGCCCGTCACCGGGCAAGCGGAGGAGAAGGAGGGGCAATCATCGCCATGAAGGATATCATTTCCGATCGGTTAAGCAAAATGGAGGATCTGGAGCAGCGCAAGCTGCTGAAGCAGCTGATGACCGGGTTGTTCCTCAATCTGGTGGAGTATCAGGAAGAGATGAACCGGAAGATGGAGCGCAAAGTGTTCGATGAGGTGGAGGACGGCGAAGAGAAGCATGATGTCTTCGTCTCGCTCTGCCGCCGCGACGAGCTGGATCCGATTCACGACTTCCTGCATCCGATGCTGCCGGAGGACGCGGCCCCGAAGCTGATCGACATGAGCCGGCTGCTGGACCATATGCAGCGGAAGGAAGAGGCGCTGCTGTTCACGCTGTTCCTGGAATGCGATTATGCATCGCTTCGAGGACTGCTGGACGGGGAGAGAACGTTCCGCGGGGAGATGATTACGTCCGGCGGCCGTTACCCGATCTCGGTCCGGCTCGTGCAGAGCCGGCGCTATATCGAAGAGATCGAGAAGCTGTATCACGTGTTCCAGCAGAACAATGTGCCGTGGAAGACGGTCAATCATCCGTACGCCTACAAATTCGTCGACGTGCTGCTGACGCATTGCGACCCCGTGCCGCAGGCGGATGAGGAGATCGGCGAAATTACGGTCGATCTGGAGGAATACGAGCCATATAAGCGGGTCGATGTCATTCCGCTCTGGAATATCGAGCGGCTGGCCATCAAGAACAGCGGCTTCCCGGTTCCGGCCTCCGATCGGATCAACTACGAGCATGTGCTGTCGCTGCACAAGACGGGCAGCGAGCACGGCTATCTGGTGGAGGGCGACGAGGAGAACATCCGCTATATCAAGCGTTCGCGGGATGAGCTGACGATCGTGTCGCCTCAGGAGAAGGCGGGCATCTGGAGCGTCCTCAAAATCGCCCAGCCTGTCGCCTCCCGCCTCGGCAGCCTGAACTACCCGCTCGTCTCTAACCGGAGAACGGACGGCTTCATCGGAAAATATGCCCGCCGGCAGGGGCAGATTGTGCGGGCGACGGGGGAGATCATCCGCATCGTGCATGCGTTTGATGCGGCTCGCCTGCTTGAGCTGGAGCGGGTCGATATCCGCGATCGGAGCGACGGCTCTCCCCAGACGTACGAGATGAATCCGTTCGTCAGCGACAATGTCCGCACGGAACGGGACAAAAAGGTGATGCGGCTCGCCTTCCGGGCTCGCCAGTCGGAGGAGAACGAGCGCTTCCTGCTTCAGGATCAGATGAGCTTCCTCGTGTCGGAAGTGCAGATGTTTTTTCCGGAATACAAGTGTGAAGGGGAATGGGCGTGAATTATATATGGGATCTGATCATCCAGGCGGAACAAGCCGGCATTGAGGCGAAGGATATCCGGTTCGCTCCGGCCCGCGTCTACTCGCCCTATATGGAGCTCAGTCTCGAGGATCTCAACACGCGCGCGCTGCAGCATCTGGAGAAGGTCGAGGTCAATCCGTACTACCGCTTCTACGACTTGTTCAAGGACCTGTTCGATATTAACAACGAAGAGGATACCGAGCTGCGGCATGTGTTGTTCGATATCATTCTGCACTTCCTGACCGGGATTGACCGCCGGCAGGGGATGAACCGGCGCGAGTATTATATCCGGTTCGTGCTGCGCGATATGGCGGAGGGACGGTTCGGCCGCCGCGTGAGCGAAGCGATCCCGCTGTTCACCCGCGATGAGCAGGAAGCGGTGGCGTGCAATGTGCTGCGCCTGTATGAGACGGGCGAGGCCGTTTATTTGCTGCGGGATACGATGCGGCGCATTTTTCGCCGTTCGACGATTTACGTGAATTGCGAGGACAAGGATGAATTGCTCATCTATGTCGGCCAGGAAAAGTCGGAGCCGGTCCGGGCGAAGGTAGAGCTGATTACGGATCTGTTCCTGCCGGCGCGCTTCCATACGGAAGTCTACTGGCGCGATCACTTCGGCATTATCGAGGTGGACGACACGATGCAGTTGGGGCGGATTGCTCTGTATTAGGCCGGGAGGCTGCTCTCTAAGCGGACTGCTCGGGAGTGGCGGATGCTTGATCCTCTAGTAGCTGGCAGATTGTCCAGCAGGGCCCGGGTTGCTCTGTAATGGCAGAGTGCCCGGTGCCCTGTATTGCCTTTTAGGAGCAGACTGTCCTGTGGTGGCGGATTTTCCCTGCAGCAGCAGACTGTCCAGGGGGAACGATGGGTTTTTTCAAAGAAATGCAATGGCATAGTTAAGCACGTTAAGCTACCGGTTCATCGCAATGGTGGCAACCAAGGATGGGCCATTCATGTTAGGGCAGGTCACGAAGTTGACAGCCGGAGGGAGAGGTAACTTATGGCCGGATACTCGTACAAGCTGTATACGCAGCCGGGACGCCGGGAGGATGCCCGGAAGCGGGCGCAGTATCACCGGGAGGAACTGTTGGAGATGACGACATTCCAGCTCCGGAACATATGCCAGCGGGAGAAGCTGATCGAGGGGCTGATCCATACGCTGGATCGGGACGAACTGATCGCGACCATCATGAAATACCGGGGCGCAGACGAGAGTCTGCTCATCACTGGCGTCCGGCCGGGCGGATTCGAGCGGGTCGAGGCGGCCATGAAAAAGTATCTGGGCACGCCGCTGACCGATACCGGAGGCATCCGGATTCCGGCGAAGATTACGCTGTACTCCGGCTTGAAGCTGGATCGGTTCGACGGCTACCATGTCGAGGCGGGGGCGGAGATCGCCGAATCGAACGTGCTGCTCGTCAATGAAAATCTGGAGCTGTGCGCCATTCTCAATCTGGTGACCGGCTCTGCGCCGGGAAGCTTTTATTTGGCGATGGCCGAGGAGGCCGAGGTGAAGAAGACGGCGAACCGCCAGTACAGCCTGCTCTTCTTCCCGCGGGCAGTCTCCGAATATGTGTACCGCACGTATTACCGCGACACGCCGCTTCCGCCGGCTCATCTGTATTATTACAAAATTCCGGTCACCGATCTGGACATCCGCGAGTTGGAGGAGACCGATGCCGTCCTGGCGATCGATTTCGGCACCTCGAATACGACGGCCGGAGCGTATTTGGACAGCGGCTACATCGCTTCGCCCAATACGAACGACGTGCTGAGCGGGCGCATTCGCCTCGATCGGATCAACTATGTGGCGTTCCCCGATACGACGTCTGCGGATGCGGATTGGATCGAGGTGCTTCCGACCGTCATCGGCGTGGCGGACTGCTCCGATCCGGAGCGCATCCGTTATCATTTCGGCTACGATGCGCTGCGGGACCGGAAAAGAAACGGCTACAGCGGCAGCGCCACCGTCTTCCAGGGGATGAAGCGGTGGGTGAACAACTACAAGAAGCGGGAGGACGTGATGGATGCCCAGGGGAACGCGGCATCGGTGTCCCGGCAGGAGCTGATCCGGGCTTATATGTTCCATGTCATCCGCATGGCGGAGCATCAGTTCAAGTGCCGCTTCCGGCATCTTCATCTGTCGGGCCCGGTCAAGCTGAAGAAGCAATTCATCGAGATGTTCGCCGATATTTTGCCGGAATACCGGATCGAGTCCGACGATGCGCTCGATGAAGGGTTAGCCGTGCTGTACAACACGATTGCCAATCAGATGGAGCAGCAGCGCTTCCTCGACGGGGAGGAATACAAGGCCTTGGTCATCGACTGCGGCGGAGGGACGACCGATCTGTCTTCTTGCCGCTTCCGCATCGAGGATGGCCACATCGCCTACAAGCTGGACATCCATACCTCCTATGAAAATGGGGATACGAACTTCGGCGGCAACAACATTACGTACCGGATCATGCAATTCATGAAAATCGTCTTCGCCGGGTATTACCGCGGCGGCGGAACGTTGGCCGGGACGGTGCCGGATATCGATGCGCTCATCGACATTCCGGCGGCCGACCTGTACCGCCATGTGGACGAATTCGGGTCGGAGGCGGTCTATGCTGCGTTCGACGCCGCTTACCGCGAGGCGGAGGTTGTCATTCCGACCCGGTATAAGGAATATGAGCACCGCTCCCGGGATGAGTATCAGCGGGTGCGGAACAATTTCTACGTCCTGTGGGAGATGGCGGACGGGATGAAGAAGGAATTTTTCCGCCGGACAGGCATTCTGCGGAGCCGCTTCGATTCGGGGCGCGGCAGCCGGGCGGAGCAGGATCTGCATCTGACGGTCCTGGATCGGTGGTGCCTGTCGCTGCGGGAGAACGGGCAGTTCCGTGACGTGCACGAGCCGCCGGATGTCGTGTTCAACATTCAGGAGATCAACCATCTTATTCGGGCCGACATTTATGCGATTGTGCACAAGTTCCTGGACGAGTTTTTCCGCGACGGCCGGCTGCAGGATTATTCCATCATCAAGCTGACCGGCCAATCGTGCCGGATCGACGTGTTCCGGGAAGCGCTGAAGGAGTTCGTGCCCGGGCGGGCGATCGAGTTCCGGCAGAAGGCGGATGATTCCGGCAAGGTGCCGGAGCTGAAGCTGGCCTGCCTGCGCGGCGCGCTTCGCTACCTGAGCGCCCGGAAGGCGGGGCTGATTGAAGCGCGGCTGACGAATCAGGCGCCGATCGTGCCGTACTCGGTCAGCGCCCTGACCCATACGGGGCAGGAGAAGCTGCTGATCGCGAGCTACGAACGGCTGGATCAGGCGAGCGGCTCAATCTCGCGGCCGCTGGGCGCGCATGAGATCGAGTTCAACATCCGCAATGCGGACGGCCAGCTGCGCTATGTCGCGGTATACGCCAATGATTTCACGACATATCGCCCGGTGCGGTACGAGGAGATCGCCGCGGAATACGGCGATCGGATTCCGCAGGATGACACGGACTCGATCGCCAACGGCGAGGCCAAATGGTTCGTCTTCGCCGGCGACGGAAGCTGGGGCTTCGACACCGTGCCGGTCGCGCGGCTGAACGAGCAGCTCTATATCGGCGCGAAGCAGTTCTATGCCTTCGAGAATGATCTGTCGGAGCTGGATTTCTTCGACGGCTTGAAATAATCGAGACAGAACGGAAAGGAGGGCTGCGCTTTGTTCAAACATCAGGTGCCGCATTTCCATCGGGGCCGGATTCTGAAGACGGACATGCTGGAGAATCTGCGGGACTTCCCGCGGCAATTCGTCGACATCGCCTACCAGTCCTATTCGAGCGGGGTGCTGGCCGGGACCGAGGTTCGGGTCGGCCCCCGCAGCCTGACGGTCGGCAAAGGCATCGTCAAGCATGGGGGCCTCATCTATATGCTGGAGCAGGAGCATGAGCTCCCCTACCGCTCGACCGGGAGGGAGACTGTGCTCAAAATCCGGTTCCACGCGGAGCAGCCGTCGAGCGACTTCACGACGCTCCCGGGGGAGATCGTGCTGGACGAAAACACGGCCGAGGTAAAGGCGAACGAGATGGAGCTCGGCCGATTCAAGCTGAAGGAAGGCGCGCGGCTGCGGGACGATTACCAGAGCTTCGCCGACTTGTCTACCGAATTCAACACGCTGAATGTCATTCACGTGCCGCATGCGGGGATCGGGCAGAGCACCTTGTCGCCCTTCATCCTGCGGTACTTCGCACAGGAACTGCTGAAGACCCGCATTGAGCATGCACAGGATGCGGCCTTCGCCATGCTGTGCCTGAACGGCGGCGCGGTGGAGCGGGATGTCATTCAGCATTATCTCGGCCAGCGGCTCGGCACCGGCTACCGCGAGCTAACCAACGAGCGGCTCTACGCCGGGCTGCGGCGGGTGCTGAGCGAAGCGGGCAGCGGCCGGGCGATGGCGCCGGACATGCGTTCCGGCGGGCGGCAGCGGGTGATTGTGGATTGATGCCAGAAAGAAGAATAGTTCCAATAACTTTGCCCGGAAACAGAATAAGTTAATGGGATACAGGGAGGACACTTTCATGGGGGATAAGGTAATAACATTCGGAAATATTTATGTGGCCCCGTTTGAATTTATCAATTTGCAATCGTTAAAAGTAGTGAAAAAAATGAACGATCATGTCCGCTTGACCATTACAGGTATGATTCCGGAGGAACATAAGGACAGTTATGTTAATATGGCGGACTCACGCTCATATATGAGGGTCTCGTTGGCAGATGAATCTGGCAAACCAAAATATTGGTTCCAAGGCATTGTCATTCGTGCCAATGTTACATCTGTACGAGGAATTTATTACCTGGCGGTAGATGCGATTTCCCATACTTACTTACTGGATATCAAGCCCAAAAAGCGCTCCTTTCAAAATCCGCAGATGTCTTTTGCCGGGCTTATTCGATCCGTGCTGTCCGGGTACAGTAAGGCAGACTTTATCGATTCATCCACTCAAAGCCGGAAGCTCGGCACGTTTTTTATGCAGTATGAGGAGACTGATTGGCAGTTCCTTAAACGGATGGCTTCACAATTTTATACCGGTTTAGTTCCAGCCGCCGCCTACACCCACCCCAAATTCTACTTCGGCCTGCCTCAAGATCAGAATAAAGGTAAACTGGAAGCCTCCCATTATATGGTACAGAAGCGGGCAGGAGAATATCAACGGGCTCTTGTGAATCGGCTCCCTGGAGTAACCGATCAAGATTTTGTCGTGTATGAAGTTGAATCTAGCCGAGTGTTAGAGATCGGCAATGAAGTCATCTTCCAGTCCCGATCCCTTGTGGTTGGAGAAGCCGTAACAGAATTGAAAAACGGTGTGTTGACGCACACATACAAGCTGTTTCCTCGCAGAGGCCTGCAGTGGAAGAAAATATACAACCATAAAATCATTGGAGCCTCTATTCAGGGACGGGTTATTGAAGTGAAGAAGGATACGGTTCGAGCGAAGCTGGATATGGATGATCAGCAGGATCAGAGCACAGCGCATTGGTTCCCGTATTCGACGATTTATGCTTCGGATAACAATACGGGCTGGTATGTTATGCCGGAAGTGAATGATCAGATCCGCATCTATTTCCCAAGCAAAAAAGAAGCGGACGGTATCGCCATCAGTTCCGTTCTCAAGGAGTCGCCTGAGGCGAAGCTCCCGCCAAAAGCCAGCAACAGTAGCCCAAGAGAAGGGCTAAGCGACGAAGGGACCGAACAGTCCGACCCGATGGCTGACCCCTCAACCAAGCGGTTCCGGACCAAATATGGAAAAGAGATTTCGTTGGCTAAGGATAAAATCGTTATCTCTTCCAAAGACATGTCGATCACGATCAGCGATGAACATGGCATTGACATTGTAAGCAGCAAAAATATAAACATAACCGCAGCAAAGGACATCCTCATGTCATCCCAAAATATTCGCATCCAGGCAGGCAAAGTAGAACTGTCCGGTAACGACAATACGATTACGTTGGAAAATACCGTTGAAATGAAGGGTGAGGAAGTCAAGATGAACTAGGAGGCGAATGAGGGTGAATAAGGAGAAAGCACGCCAACATTTATATGACCGGGTATTCCTGCCGGCGTTGGCGGAACAGGTCTCCGCGCTGGCACAGTTCTTCGAACGGCATCATGAGCGGCTGGCTGCGGAATTCATAGAATCCTTCAGGAACATATGTATCCATATTGCAGCAATGCAGCAGTGCCAGGAAAAGGCCCCGATCGGATTCATTCATTACTCCATGCTGCGGACGTCTGTGCTTGAACGTGTGCATACCTACTTGATTGAGGCGTATTCCGATCAATGGTATTGGGATCGTGAGGCATGTTATGCCCGATATGATGCAGGATGGGCACTGCAAGGCGCTTCCGATCTCATTGAACGATTGGAGGAGCTCCGTCCCAAGTATATGGGCATTCTCCACCCTGCAGATGTGGAATATATGGTGCTGCAGCATTTGGACTGTTTTACCCAATTCGTGACGGCGCTGATGCGACTGGCCATGCCTCAAGCGGTGAGGTTGCCTGAATATCAGAACATAAAAAAAGCGAATCGGTTACGCATCCGGATCGGTGAACTGATGGATATAAGCGAAGATGTGCATGTAGAAGATTGTGTTAGGAAAAAGGAGAAAGAAGCAAAAAGACTGTTGTCTGAGCAAGGGTCGGCCTGCGCCTATGAGTCATTCGCCGGCATCGGGCTGTCCTCCATTGTTGTTAAAGAAATGGATCTTCGATATAGCAATTTTAGCGGGAGCGATCTGACAGCGGCCGCCTTCCACTCTTGTGTGCTTATCGGCACGAACTGGAACGGAGCCGTCTTGCACCGTGCGGACTTTAGTAATTCTTTGCTCCATGACGCTGATTTCCGTGGATGTGATTTGCGGGGCGCGATTTTTACCCGCGCGAATGGTCAACAGCAGGAAGAGGGTTTTCACCGTCTTCCCGGCCTTCTCGGAGTCCGGTTTACGAATGCCGATTTGGAGGGGGCGGTTTTTACCGATGCGCGTTTATACGGGGCAGATTTTCGAGGAGCCAATTTACGGAACGCCGTATTTATCCAAGAGGATCGGGAACGGTACCGGTTGAGTCCGGAGCAGATCGCGGCCATTAGCTGGATTGACGGTTAGCAAGAGGATTGAGGGGGGCGGAAGGATGCGCGACTACTATTTGCTTATGGACGACGAACGGATTGGCCGCAAGATCAAGCCGAAGGGACTGCGATACGATCTCGCCTTCGATCGGCTGCCGCCGATCTCGTTATTGGACATCAATGAGGACAATAGCGGTCCGGGTGAATATGTCGACTGGCTCGATAAGCCAAGGCGGATGGTCTCAGATCGCATGAAAGAAATCCTGGAGCAATACAATCCTGCTTTGTCCGTGAAGCGGACGGATCTTATCGACAGGAAGAACAACAAGCACAACGTGTATTGGTTGCTGCAAGTGCCTGAACTGGATTGTCTTTCCACGGAAAGTGAGTTCCACCACAACGGAACGGTGAAGAGACTGGTGTTGGATCATGAGCGCGTGAAGGAGCATCATTTCTTTGCAATTGCAGACATAATGGAGCCTTACATCGTGGTGAGCCTGGAGGCAGCGGAAAGTCTGCTGCGCCGAGGGTTGACCGGCTTTGTGCTGCGCACAGCGGAGCAGTGGGACGGAGGGCGAGACGATGGAACATTGGGATGAACAATTTCTGAAGGTATCAAATAATCTGCGCGCTCAGGAGCAGATCGCGGCAGCGGAAGAGCAGGCGGTGCTTCCGGAGGTGTGGGAAGCCCAGGTACAGCATGGAGTTGTCGAATACGGAGGACAAATGATCGAGATTGAGGACAAGGAACTGCTCGGCGGCCGGGCGAGTATTCGTTTGCCTCGCTCCATGCAGCTCATTCCAAGGGGCGTGCTGCAACGAGAGTTCTCCAGCGAAGGGGAGCAAGATGTTTTTACGAATGAAGACAGAACGGTCATATTCGGGTTGAGCTTGAGGGAGCACCACTTATCGTGGGATGACATGGATGCGCTGAAGACGGCGATGACGGTCACGGCTAAGGAACTTCGATCCGATGTGCAGTTACTGCAGGAGGATATCATTGAACTCCAATCAGGGGGGATGGTGTGCTGTGAATACGCCCTTCCAGCGGGAGATGCGATGTATTATTTGATAATGTTCGCGACGATTTGGGATGAGAGAGCGGTATGGGGAAGCTTTCATTTTACTGTGAATGATCTCTTGTTATGGCAGCCGCTCTCTCACGCGCTAATTCGTTCCTTGCGATTCCATGATCCGGCCCGGCCGTAAAAAAGAAAGGTGGCAGATTATATGCTTCAAGGCTTGCTGTTGTCACTGGTATCAGGGCTATTTAGCGGCGAGCATTCCTATGTCGTGCGAGGCGCGACTGTAACATGCAGCAAGGGGACCGATCCCGGCGTGTTGAACTTGCCCGAAGATCATGGCGTCTATATCAAAGGCGAGCCGCTGATGAATATTGCCGATCATGTTCCCGGCAAACATATCGGATGCTTCGGGTTTTGCGAGACTTCAGGCGGATTGTGTGTTCCCCAGATTTATGAGAAGTGGACGGGAGGAAAGCGAGACGTGCTCATAGATAATGAGCCCGCTTTGTTAAGCAATTCCAAGCTAAGTTGTGCCAGTAAAGGAATCATTTCAATTGAACAGGATGGGCAGAAGTGACGTTACCTCAACGGAAAGGAGGGCGTATATGCAGAGCGTGAAAGGCGTTACGACTTATCAGGATCTGCAACTGGTATGGCCGTTCGGGGCAATGCGGCTTGACCGGCTGGAACTGATTCACCAGGCAGGCGAACATGCCATACTGCGCTTTACCGGCATCGCATCTGAGGAGAGAATCGATGAGATCATCGGAAGCCCGATGAGTCAAGAGCGGATTGAACTTCATTCAGTGGCTGACGGGTCGAAAGGGCAACCGCTGTTCATGGGCAGATTGACTCATGTGGAAGTGAAAATTGTACGCTCCATTCATTATATTGAGGCCGAAGCGGTGTCGCATACGTATGAGATGGACATTGCCGTGAACACACGTTCCTTTCAGCAGCCGGATCGTTTGTACCGGGACATCGCGCAAGAAATCGTCGGTGCTTACTCTGGCGGAGAACTGATCGATAATGCGTTCAGCGAGCGGCAGCAAGGCAAGTTCATCATGCAGTATGAAGAAAGCGATTGGGCATTCCTGAAAAGACTGGCTTCTCATGCGGGAGCGCTGTTGGTCCCGGATGTGACGGCGCATAAGGCGCGATTATGGATCGGTTTGCCCGAGGGGAGGAGACAAATCCAACTGGATGCTCATCATCCCTACGAGGTCAATCACGCGGTTGTTCCGTATACAGCCAAATCTGTCGATGGTACCGCGAGCGTCCGGGAGTATCGTTATACGACATATGAATTTGAAAATGATGAATGCCTAGAAATCGGAGATAAAGCGCTGCTGGCGGGGCAGACGTTCGTGATTACGAGGCGGACTGGCGTCATGCAGCAAGGCGTCTTCCGATGGAGATATGTATGTGCGGCACCAGACAAAGTGAAGCGAAAAAAATCGTTCAATAGTACCATTATCGGTGCGGCTATCGACGGAACGATTATTCAAGTGAGCCGTAACCAGGTAAAGCTTCATCTGGACATGGACAAGCAGCAGGATGTGAGCAAGGCGCAGTGGTTTCCCTATGCGGCTGAAGGCAATCAGATCTTATACTTGATGCCAGAGCTGGGGACCCGGGTGAAGCTGTACTTCCCAAGTGCAGATGAGGATGAAGCGATGGTTATCCAGTCGGTGCGTGTAGAGCCGCAGGGCGATTATGTGGAGAAGCATGAGCGGAAGATGGCAGACCCTGGTGTCAAGTCGTTCGGCAATCCGCAAGGCAAAGAGTTTACGCTTGGGGACAAGGAATTATACATCACTGCACAAGAGGGCAAACTGTATATTTCGATGAATTCCTATTCGGGTGTGAACTTGAGCAGCGCTATCAACATACAGATTCAGGCGGCAGGAGATCTGAGCTTCCACGGGCAACAGATCCAGTTGCAAGGCCTGGATGGGCTGTATATAAGCACGCCGTCGGTTACAATGGAATTAGCCGAGGAAATTAGCGTCCGCAGCGACGAGATTCAGCTGGAAGCGGAGAATCGCCGGCAACACGGACCACTGATGAGCGAGTTCGAGGAGGATCTGGCAAAGTACGGAGAGACAGCTCTCTCTGCTTGGAGAAGAACGAAGAATTTCGTCGGCAGAGCGGTTGGCGTCGGCGAGGCGGTCAAGGATTGGGCAATGGATGTTTTGAAGTTCGCCAATGATGCGGGGGAAGTCGCTCTAACGAATGCGCTCTCATTCGGAATTCAACATAGTCTTAAAAGCTCCGGGATCGAGATTGAAGGTGTAGAAACGAAAGCAGTCGCAGATGCTTTGTCCGATGCAATGATCCGAAAGGTGAGTGAAGGGATAAACGGGCAGGAGGTTGCCCCTCTTGCGGAGCGAAATAGTATCGTCCAAGGCATCGCTAAAGGGAAAACATATGCAGCAGATATATGGTCCGGCGAAAAATCATTTAGTGACGTATTGTCGGATGGGGCAGAGATGGTCGATAAAAGTGTCATTCAACCTATTAGCAAAGCATCCGAACTGGAAGTCTTCAAGTTAGATTTACTGACGACGAGCTATGAGCAAAACGTTGAGGCGGGCCGGGTTGCTGGAGAGGGAGCTCTCGTCCTTGTTGACACTGTGGGAACTGTAGCTACTGTGGGCGAATATGCCGCAGCAAGGGGGACCATCAAGGTAACCAAGGAACTGGCTGATGTCGCAGTGGATGCTGCAGCAAGTTCCAGAAAGTTGCCTGACGGGGGGGCTAGTGGTAAAATACCTCTTCATCCTTCCATTTCCCATCATCCTAAGAAGAAAGGTCCACCTAAGGATGGCAAGTTCAAAACGCATGCGAAGAGCCTAGCAGAACGGTTCGAAGAGTTGGAAGCCGCTATCGGGAAGCTTCTGGGGAAAATGCCGAAAGACATGGCGGAACGTATGCCTTTCAAGGTCGCATATAAGCAAATGGCCGGGACAAACCAAAGAGTTCCGACTATTATCAAAAATTCAGACCATCCTATGTACTCAAAAATGGATGGTGAAAATGGCGGAGGTTCCGGGCGTCGTGCTAAAGGGACGGGTGAACTCAATCTTAATAAAGTAAAGAAAAATACACCAGGTATTGGCGGAGAACTCTATCGACGTAGTCAAGAACTTCGAGATTTGTTGCCCGAAGAAATAAGGGATATTGGTAACTTTGGACTAGCCCGTGTTGAGATTCCTGGGTTAAAGAAAGAATTTAAAGCGCATAGTCAAATTCAGGATGCAAATCAGAAATGGTCAGAAGGCTACTCTCCTTTACCACCCGAAAAGATTGAAGAACGAATATTCGAACCTAAAGAAGTTAATCCGTGGAATGAGGTAGATGGAGAGGGGGCTTATAGTAGGAAATGGGATACTGAGTATAAAATTCTCGAAGATATTGCTAAAGAACTCGGTGGCAGCAAAGGGGCTGTGAACAAAGATGTAACTGGGAAAATTGATTTTTATACTGATAGAGAACCATGTGCCAGTTGTACACCTATAATCCAGGAATTCGAAGAAATGTTTCCTAATGTAGAAGTGGTTATTTATTATAACCGCAATCTAAAAAAGAGATAGATTGGAGCGAATACCATGGTAAATAAGTTATCATACGATAAAGTAATAAAATATGTTACACAAGGATTTGAAAAATATTTAAGTGATGGGTTAACTGTTAGTCAGGCAACTTCAAGATCAATTGTAGAATTAGAAATTCAAACTGACGATTTTGAAGATGTTGAATGGACTTTGTACCTTCTCTTAGCAAAGTTAGGTATTGAACATGGTGACTTAAGAGACGATATTAAGGCCCAAGCAATGGATATCATTAATTCGAATAAATTAGTGGATTTTTGGAAAAAGGAGGGGCTTGATAATAAAGAACTTGAAGAAAGGGTTTTATTTGTAAAAGGGGTAAGGGATGTGTTAACAACAGTTTAAGGCACTTCCCCTTCTATGAATTAAATGGTAATGAGTAAAAAAGAAATATATGATCAGCCATGTGCACCATGCACCGCCAATTAAGCAATTAGGAAATAACGAAGCCAAGCAAATTCAGTTATTCTCCATGCTTGTATCAAATCGTAATATAATCCAAACAGTTCAACTGGATGCGGTAATCTAATCGAATCCATTCGGGAGTTACCGTTAATATCTAGGATGTCTTGTATTCATTCCTAATGTGACAAATTCAAGATTTAAAAATCGCCCAATGTTTATCTGTATGTCTGGTGTGATTCCTGCCTGTAGAGTGTCTAACCTATAAGGGAAAACATCTTGAAAGGAGCAATCATCCATCACTCATCCTGTTAAGGAGTGCAGTCAGAAGCTAGAGCTAACACATCGGGCGTTTGTTGTCCTGTATGACATCTCATGGGAAAGGCTTCGTAGTTGTTTATACGGTTACACCAATTCCATCCCCAGCGCCATCCTAACTGTCATGATACAGAATGGCTATGATGAGCAGGAAGCTGGGCGGCAATATCTCTTATGGAGGAAGTGGAGAGTCAGCAAGAGCTAAACGCCCTCGCGCTACAGAGGGGAAGGCGAATCCATGAAACGATTACCTTTAGATACAGCCTTAACCCTGATGCGACGGGAGAATGTGTAAGGACATGGATTTGATCTTGATGAACTGATTGAAATCTTCGTCAAGTATGTTAAAGACCTGATGTCACAGGAGCAAGTCGAGCTAAGCCTCGCACATCACCTTGTTAAATCTAAGCACAGTGATGTTGTTCATCGGAATCAAGTCTTAGCAAAAGTTGCTCGATTCCTTAATCAGTATGATTGGCTGCTATCCGGCGATCATATAGATTACTATCGTAAATATTTTCTTTTGTTTGGCTAACCTATCCCCGCCGTTGTGCGGGGTTTCTTTTTGCGGATTCGTTGGGGTTTGTAAATAAAATGGAGGGGGAAGCGATGTTATTTCATGATCTCAATGATCTACATATCTAGTCATGGTCATTGATTCCTAATTCGTATTATCCCATTCCTGCTGTCTATTCTGATATTAGATTTCCTCCTCTGAGCTTCTTCTCTTTCCGTTAATCTATCCTCTATTTTTATCTTACTCATGTCCTTATTCCTTTTATCTATTTTACAGTTTAGCGTTCATTTCAGTCTCACCCCCAGCCCGCTTCGCAGGCGGGGAGTTCACCTGTGTGAAGGGAGAACGACTAGGCTGCGTGAAGTTGAGGTATCCCGAGCCTACGAGACATCTGGCGCCCTAGGTGTAGCTTTACTGCGCGGATATCTATCAAGGTTCCCTGTCTCTTCGGACACTACGACGGTGTAAATCTGGGGACGTTGAAGTAAGGCATCACGTCTTACTTTGCCAACGGCGAATCTTCCGCTTCTAAGGCTACTTCGTTCATGTAATAGTAAGAATTACATGACCACATTCGACTGATGAACGCCGATGCATTTTTTTAACGTGTTCTTCTGCGACCACGGGTAGAGCTTCAATATTCATTTTTACGGTTTTAATAGACCTACTTTCTCTTACGACATGGATAGGAGAAAGTTAAGTAAACCGCATCAACTTTCTCATGAAATTTCCTGTATGATGCACGCCGTCCCTGCGCCCGCGAGGGCGATTCCTATTTTTTCAAGACACTGGGGGGTACTGTTCCCTCCGGGATCGAGATTGAAGGTGTAGAAACGAAAGCAGTCGCAGATGCTTTGTCCGATGCAATGATCCGAAAGGTGAGTGAAGGGATAAACGGGCAGGAGGTTGCCCCTCTTGCGGAGCGAAATAGTATCGTCCAAGGCATCGCTAAAGGGAAAACATATGCAGCAGATATATGGTCCGGCGAAAAATCATTTAGTGACGTATTGTCGGATGGGGCAGAGATGGTCGATAAAAGTGTCATTCAACCTATTAGCAAAGCATCCGAACTGGAAGTCTTCAAGTTAGATTTACTGACGACGAGCTATGAGCAAAACGTTGAGGCGGGCCGGGTTGCTGGAGAGGGAGCTCTCGTCCTTGTTGACACTGTGGGAACTGTAGCTACTGTGGGCGAATATGCCGCAGCAAGGGGGACCATCAAGGTAACCAAGGAACTGGCTGATGTCGCAGTGGATGCTGCAGCAAGTTCCAGAAAGTTGCCTGACGGGGGGGCTAGTGGTAAAATACCTCTTCATCCTTCCATTTCCCATCATCCTAAGAAGAAAGGTCCACCTAAGGATGGCAAGTTCAAAACGCATGCGAAGAGCCTAGCAGAACGGTTCGAAGAGTTGGAAGCCGCTATCGGGAAGCTTCTGGGGAAAATGCCGAAAGACATGGCGGAACGTATGCCTTTCAAGGTCGCATATAAGCAAATGGCCGGGACAAACCAAAGAGTTCACCGACTATTATCAAAAATTCAGACCATCCTATGTACTCCAAAGTGGATGGTGGAAATGGCGGAGGTTCCGGGCGTCGTGCTGAGGGGACGGGTAAAGGTAAGGATATACCAAATACCATTGAAGCAGTGAGTTATGGTAAAGTATATCCTACGAGACAGTTAGATGTAGCTCGGGACAGATATATTATAGACAAGGTAAAGGAATATAAAAGTAAGTTATCAAATACACTTCTAAAAAAAGATGGAAATTTTGCTTATGCTGACGTCGACATACAAGGTATTAATAAAAAAGATTTCTATTCATACAGCAGCCTACACAAAACTTCAGGAAATCCAAATTATGAAGGCTTTTCTGTAAAACCTGAAAATCCTCGGTTTGAGGCTACTCATGCACCCGATTCTGCTGGTGTAGTTTATAAAAGAGACGCAGATACTGAATATAAAATATTAAATGATATTGCTGAGAGAATAGAAAAACTAAAAAGCCAAGGTATTAGCGTAGAGGGTGGCAAAATAAAACTATTTACAGAAAAAGATACGTGTGGGAGCTGCAGTAAGATAATAAAAGAGTTTTCTGAAGCATATAATATTGACATTGAAGTAATTCATAATGGTGGAAAGCCTATAGATATAAAAAACTAGTAAAAGGGAGATAGTTACATGACTTGGGAATACGATGAATTGTTTGATGCTTTTAAGGAGGATTATACCAATTACAGATATGAAAATTTTAGTCCATGGGAATCTCTTGCTAGAACATGGGGAGAATATGAGAATGTAATTAACCGCGGGGAAATGGAGAAGGCTGTTATTTATGTTGCTTATGGTGAGTTATTGCTGTTGCAAGAGAAAGTTTTTATTAATGCTAAAGAGTTAACTTTAAATGCATTGAACAGTTTAGACTTTACCCGGCTTCAATCTAGGCTAAATAAAGAGCAGATGGAAGAGTTGCTTGATAGACGAAATAAAGTTCTCAGACAGATAGAAAATAAAACTGTAGATGAATATCCTATTGCCAGATGGTATTATCGTGAAATATCAGAAGAAGTAGCTAAATTTATTAATAAGATAATTAAAGAAAATAACTATGAGGACCTAGTCTCTGCTATTCTACAAAGATTTGAAAGAGACTGTAAGAATACGTTTGGTGAGAATATTATTATTAAAACAACTCTGGTCGAATCGTTAATAGGTAGAGGAATAGAAAAGCAAAAAATACAACCAATAATTAATGAACTCAAACAATTTAAACTTGAAGAGTTGGGACAGCAGTTGTCTGAAGATGAAAAAAAAGATTTGTCATCGCGCATTAGAGCTTGCTTAATAAATTAATAATAATTTACTTTATGGGGACTACTGGGACTTGAAAAATATGTTTTGAAAACAAAAATCTATTAAACAGGAATTACTCGCCGAGACGTTGCAGTCTATGTTTGAAGTCGATGCTTGACACGGAGCTTGGCTATGCAAGCACATTAAGGACAAGGCAAAACAAAGGTCGTAACGGCGAGGCTAAGAAGACAATGATAAGCAATCTTTGAAATAGACACTGACGTTCCCCGTGATCGTAATGGCAAGCTTGAATTTCTATCGGTAAAGGAGATCGGCTAGGTTTTGAAGGAGGAGTCGATAAAAACCAATGCCTCCTCCTCTGACCACAAATATAGCCAAATTACGTGGACGAAGTACAGTTAAACTACTTTGTAGGATTTGAGGTTGGGATGCTGGAAAGAGCAGCTTTATTTAATGGATATTACATTGAACAGGTGAATTTTGGCTTGGTGCCAAATATTGACCTGTTTTTTGTTATTTTTAGTAAGTTTGTAAAAGAGAACGTTGAAATCTGTACCATCATTGATATCATCAATGAGAGAGGTTGCCCCTCTTGCGGAGCGAAATAGTATCGTCCAAGGCATCGCTAAAGGGAAAACATATGCAGCAGATATATGGTCCGGCGAAAAATCATTTAGTGACGTATTGTCGGATGGGGCAGAGATGGTCGATAAAAGTGTCATTCAACCTATTAGCAAAGCATCCGAACTGGAAGTCTTCAAGTTAGATTTACTGACGACGAGCTATGAGCAAAACGTTGAGGCGGGCCGGGTTGCTGGAGAGGGAGCTCTCGTCCTTGTTGACACTGTGGGAACTGTAGCTACTGTGGGCGAATATGCCGCAGCAAGGGGGACCATCAAGGTAACCAAGGAACTGGCTGATGTCGCAGTGGATGCTGCAGCAAGTTCCAGAAAGTTGCCTGACGGGGGGGCTAGTGGTAAAATACCTCTTCATCCTTCCATTTCCCATCATCCTAAGAAGAAAGGTCCACCTAAGGATGGCAAGTTCAAAACGCATGCGAAGAGCCTAGCAGAACGGTTCGAAGAGTTGGAAGCCGCTATCGGGAAGCTTCTGGGGAAAATGCCGAAAGACATGGCGGAACGTATGCCTTTCAAGGTCGCATATAAGCAAATGGCCGGGACAAACCAAAGAGTTCCGACTATTATCAAAAATTCAGACCATCCTATGTACTCAAAAATGGATGGTGAAAATGGCGGAGGTTCCGGGCGTCGTGCTGAGGGGACGGGTAATGGTGTACCTAAACATAACTATTCTGCTAGCAGCAAAAATCACTTGATAAAACCTGAAGGTGTTAATAAAACGGGCGTAAGTGGCGGTCATAATGCAAAGGAGTTTTTCGACTATTTGGATGCCAATGGAATTCCATATAAAGTAGAGAACAAGGTTCCACATCCTTCTGTCCCAGGTGTATACGATGTGTACTATAAGATAGCAAAACAAGAACGTGGTGTATACACAAGTGAATTTAAAGCATCAACTCATAAAAAGACAGTTTACGATGAAACTGTGTTTACTGATGAACAAATGTATAAATATTGTCAAGAGGCAATGGATAACGGAACTGAATATTTAACTAGAGGTGGGCAACAGGTAATACAAGGCACCGCATCAAATGGATTAAAATTTGAAGGATGGAAAAATCCAACTACAGGAGAAATAGAAAGTGTATATCCAGTGTTAGAATGGAAAAACTATGGTAATTAGGAGGGTTTTCATGTTAATAGACAAACAGCCATTCATTCAAGATTTTTTTTCTTTTTTGAAGAGTGATTTACTCAATGTGCTAGAGTGTTTATCAAATGGAGAGCCGTGGCAAGATCATATGATGGGATATGAACTTCCAGAGCATTCTGAGGAGATTGAATTTAAAGAAGGCATAATGATATTTATTAACACTGCTTCATATAACGAAATCATTATGAACAGTTCAGATTTCTATGGTTGTTTGAAAGAAACGTGCTTGGAATTTATTAGTGAAAACCCGGAACAGAAAGACCAAGTGTATTTACTAATGGACAAGATAAAGGCTGTTTTAAATTTGTGAAAATTCCACACTTAGTTGAGTAAACCTATCAATCAACCAAAAATACATGAAAAATAGGTAGGTTTACAAAGTGACAACAAGATCGTACAATACAACCAACAAACCAAACACTAAACAATTCAAACACTTGATAAACTTTCAAATGCTCTTTCCAACTTGAACTATGAGTAGGAATGAGCTTTTTTGTATGCCCAAAATCAAAGGAGGAAAAGGAAAATGGCAAAACAGGCACAAAAAGTAGAGACAACATTGGGCTTAATTGCTCAGGCACAAGCAGAGTATCAGGCAATCGTAGAAGAAGTGAGAGGTTACTGTAACCAATGACTCCTCTGACTACAAAGATGGCCAAATTACGTGGTTATGTTGATTCAGTTAAACTACTTAGGATTTTGAGGTTGGGATGCTGGAAAGAGCAGCTTTATTTAGTGATCCTATTGGGGTTACTTCTCAAATGATAGACGATAAGGTAACAGTAATTTTGAAATTACTAATGATCCGGTTGCTTCAGTTCCGGTTGCTTCAGTGCTAACTGTAGCTTCGAATATCAAGTCCAGTGCAACCCATATAAGCCAACTTTACAAAGACGGAAAAACTAAAGAATTAGCAAGTTTATTGGGAAATGAAGTAGCCTGAAGTGCCTTGAGGAAGGACTTTCGCAAGGGACTCAAAATAGGGTCTAGCCAAAAAACATGCCGAAAACCCCTTCACGACCGGCCGCACGCTCTTCTATCCATCCGTATTCCTCTTTCGCCTTGAAAAAGGTTCTCCCCCGAACTGCAGCAGCGGCGTCTCGGGATTGGTGACCAGCTTGGCGTGGCCGCCGATCGGGAACGTGAGCTGCGGCGTGGTGTGGCCGAAATCAACGTTGGCGATGACCGGGATGCCCCGCAATTCTCGCTTGCTGGCGATAATTTGCTTCAGCGAATCCGGCGTCATGCGCGATGCTTTCTGGAAGCGGCCGATGACTAAGCCGCGTACCGCATCGGCGCCAGGCTGGTGAAGGAGCGACTGCAAGTCTCGATCGATCGTCGCCGGATCGGTTTCCTCGTCATCCTACAGAAACAACACGGCCCCTGCAAATCGGGCATGTATTCCGGGCCGTGCAGCAGATTCAACATGCATACATTGCCCCCGATGATCGTTCCTTCGCAAGCGCCGGTCAGAAGGATAGTCCACCCTTCGTTCGGGATGAAATTCCGCCCTTCCTGATTGAGATACCACGTATCATCGCTACATTGTTCCGCAGGTCTAACCGTTATTACTTCATTTATCGTCATCGCCGCGAGAAAATGCTCCGCCGTATACTCGATGCCCCGTTTCATGCCGATGGTCAAGAAATGAGGCCCGGAATAGGCGATCATCCCGGTCTTGGCATATATCGCGTTGCCTAACGCGGAGATGTCGGAATATCCGCAGAATAATTTCGGATTACGCCGGATCAGTTCATAACCCAAATAGCGCAGCAACTGGTTGCTGTTCAATCCGCCGATAACGGTCAAGATCGCTTTTACTCCCGGATCTCGGAACGCATCATGAAGATCATTCACTCTGGATTTGATGGAGGACGAGTTGAAGGGGCGTCCATTTCTTCCGCATGGCTGGGAGCGATCCGAACGCTCCTAACGGAAGTAAGGGACTTCCTTTCTCACGTAGAAATTAATATTTTTCCTTATTTTATGAAATGATGCAGGGGATATGCCGATATATGAAAAAACGGGTGCATCCAAAATTAAAGGAGAACGCAACGATGACTTCCTATGAGATAGAATTTTCGGCTAAAGAGCTGTCTTACTTTCTTTTCAGGGAAAAAAGATGTCCGAGCTGTGAAGAATTGCTGCAGCGTGCAGAGCTTGGCAAGGGGTATGTCGGGTCAGCCAACAAGCTTGGCATCTATTACAGATGCAGCACGTGCAATGAAACTTACTCCTTGACTGATCTCAGTGAAAAAGGAAAGACCGATACGAATAGGGGATGATAACATGGCCGATACTTTTCTACAATATCAGATAAAACGGTGCAATCGAAATTTTCTAGTAAGCAATCTAATCCTGATGGTTGTCGTTATCCTCGTGTGCAGCGGCTCTTTTCGAACCATCCATAATTACATGAACGGGCCGTTCGAGGTGGAAGGAGAACAACTGCTGTCCATCGTTGATCCCGAGGAAATATATCAATTCCATGTTCGTTTCCAGGCCGACACGATAGTTGAGCCGATTGCGGAGCAAGTGGAATGGATGACCGCTTTTCAGGGGATGGTGCGAAGCGATGAGAAGGCAGTATACGAGTATTCTTTGGGTCAGTTGAAAAATCGTTTTGTCATAATCAGACACCATGTTGATGAGCGAATCGATGGCATGCTGGAGGGAGCGTTATTCCGCGTCCCGGCAGGTGTCTATGGAATCGCCAATGAGTTGGTAGGCGGAGAGCGGCAGGTACTGCCCTTTATGCTGGATATGACAGGCGCATTGCAGGAAAGGGCGAAGCAGATTTTCTATACCGTGATTCCTGTTTTCCTGTTTGCCGCGTTCAACATGATAAGGGCGCTGTACAGAATGATGGACAGGGAGCGACACCCCATTTACAAGAAGCTTCGCACATTCGGCAATGCCGATGAGGCAGTCCTCAGCATTAATCAAGAGATGAGCGACGAAGTGATTCGAGTGAAGAATTACTACGTTACCCCGTCCTGGATTATGCGCCAAAATTGGTTTACGCTGAAAATAGCGAGAAATTATTTCGAACCGGATGAGGTTTATGATTTGGATAAAGTGTTCTAGGTCTTGAAAAAATTCATGGATGGAGTCATTCGAAGCCGGAGCGCGGCAATCGCCCAGCCCGCACCCTTCCCAGGCAGCCGGCATACACTGGCCTCGACAAAAGCGTAAGGGAGGTCAACCATGCCTGCCGTATCCATGTACAGAAAATGCGTTCAATGCCTGAATAAGCAGGTCAGCATTAGAGCGAAGAATGGCAATGTCTATGTCGGGAAAATCGTGAAGGTGGATAAAAAAAGGGTCTACCTCAAGGTGAATTCTGTGAAGCATGCGAAGAAAATGCACACCTCCTTTGCCCCGTTCATTTTGCCGCTCGTCCTGTTCGATTTGCTGGCCATCGTGCTGCTGGAGAGAAGACGCCGCATTCCGAGAAGAAGACGTTTATAAGAATGTCCCGCCCTCATACCATGAGGGTATTTTTTTGCGCTGCGGCTTCATAGGCTAGAATACAAAATGATCGCTCCCACACGATATTTATGATATATTTCCTAGTTAATATTTCCTATAATAAAGATGTGGCTGTATTTTTTGTATTTGGGAGGTTTCGTTGCAAGCCTCTATACATATAACCGATAGAATGTAACCGATAGAATGGACAGATAGATTCAGCGGGGGGAGAAGGTATATGGCAATCATTGATGTGATCAAATATGACGGTCCGCCGGATGTATTCGCGTGGAAGCATCCGAATCAGGAGCTGGGGACGTGGACGCAGCTTATCGTCAATGAATCGCAGGAAGTGATTCTCTATAAAGGCGGACAGGCGATGGATCGGTTCACCGCCGGCCGGCATACGTTAAGTACAGCGAATATACCGATTATCAATACTATCGTGAATTTGCCGTTCGGCGGCAAGTCGCCGTTCGCGGCAGAGGTATGGTTCGTCAACAAGCTTCATTCTCTCAATATCAAATGGGGGACACGGGCGCCGCTCCAGCTCCAGGATCCGAAATATCAGATGTTCGTGCTGGTGCGCTCCTACGGCCAATTCGGCATTCAGATCGATGACGCCCGCAAGTTCCTGGGGAAGCTCGTCGGCACGATGCCTGTGTTCAGTCAGGACGCGTTAAGCGAATATTTCCGCGGCGTGCTGATGATGAATATTCATGAATTGATTTCGTCTTATTTTGTTCATCGGAAAATCAGCATTCTGGAAATTAACGCATACATATCAGACATTTCCAAGCATATCCATGAACGCGTAGCGCCCGTCTTTGAGGAATATGGCATCCGGCTGTTGAACTTCACGGTCGATTCCGTCAATACGCCGGAGGATGATCCGGCCACGCAGCGTCTGCGGGAAGCGCTCACGAAGCGGGCGGAGATGGATATTATCGGGTTCACGTATCAGCAGGAGCGCACCTTCGATACGCTCGAGCAAGCCGCGAAGAACGAGGGCGGCACCCATTCGGATCTGATGGGCGCGGGGATTGGCCTCAGCATGGGCTATGGCGTCGGCGGCGCCATCGGCGGCACGATGACGCGGCTGGCCGACGACCTGCAGGCTGTGCCGGCCCGGCAGAAAACATGCCCAAAGTGTGATCGCCGCAATCCGGACGACGCCGCGTTCTGCACGGCATGCGGCACGGCATTTGCCGCCTCCGGCGAAGCCGCTCCCCCGGAAGAAGTCCGGTGCAGCGCCTGCAACCGTTCGATGTCCCGGCGGTCCAAGTTCTGTCCGCATTGCGGCGACCCGTACAATCCGTGCCCTCACTGCGGGGCAGACAATCAGCCTGGGCAAGCCCAATGCGCGAAGTGCGGGCAAGATATGCCGGTTCCTTGCCGCCACTGCGGGGAGAATGTGCAGCCCGGGGTCAAGTTCTGCCCGCATTGCGGCCAGGAGCTCGCGCTCACCTGCGGCCAATGCGGCCACGAAGTGCAGCCGGGACAGAAATTTTGCGCAGAATGCGGCAATAAGCTGACATAGGGGGATGACGGATGAGACAGCTTACATCATACAAAGGGATTACGACGACGATTTTCGCTATCATCCTTATCGTTACGCTCTCGCTGTTCTTCTCGTTCAGTGAGACCGACACCCGCGATGCCTCCTGGTGGCTGTCGTTAGGCGCCCTCGTGCTGGCGGAGGTCATCAGCTACGGATTTGTGTTCCACATGATCGAGAGCGGCCACGAATTCAAGGCGTCCTTCCCGGCCTATATGGGGCTGGCAGTGGTCATCACCATTTATGATGCCGTCGTTTTGCTGGATATCGTGCTATTTTGGCTTATTTTCGAAATTCCGTTCAAAGTCTATTTATTCATTCACATATTGACCTTGGCGGCGATGCTGATCGTCGGCTTGCTTCTTGGCATGGCTAAAATATTTATTCGCAGCCGGGAAGCGGACGAGCAGATTCGCATCCAGTCGATGAAGCAGCTCTATATCCTTCTAAATGGGGCGCGAATGGAGCTGGAAAGCTGCCAGCATGCGGACCGCGACACGCTGCGGGAATTGCTGTACAGTCTGGAGGAGCAGTTGAAATATAGCGATCCGATCTCGCATCCGGCCCTGGTGTTGGAAGAAGCCGAACTGATGGAGAAGGTACGGCAGCTCGACAACGGGGTGCGATCATTCGTGCGCGAACGGCCGACGCTGCATTCTTCTGACGAGCTTCGTCAACTGATGCTGGATATCGCGAAGCTTCTGCGGCTCCGCAACGAGCGCATGACGGTGATGAAGTAGGAGGGGGAGCGCCATGTCCAGGGAAAGACGAAGCCTGTGGCTCAGCGCAGCCGGGGTTGCTTTTATGTTTTTCATTTGTCCTCCTACGGGAATTGCGTTGGGTATCCTTCGCGGCAAATATGATGACAAGAGTATTCGGGGCAAAAGTCGGGGATTACGCATTGCGGGAGGGATTTCGATTGCCATATTTGTTCTTATGGTCTATGGACAATTGTTCCAGAATCCGAATCCACCACCCTACTCTCAAGTGATACTCCTAGCTGGTATCCTGTACTTGTTGCCCGGGTTGTCCATGATACGCGCCGGTAACAGAGTCATCAAGTCAGTCGAAAAGGAGGCTCCAGTTCGGCGGATGAAGTGGGAAGAACTGAAAGCCATACCAGCGGCGCATCGTCCATGGATGTTCCTGAAACGATGGTTCCGTTTTGGCAATGTGCTGCGGGTTATCGGTTTGATATTCCTTATCTTTTTCGGGTTGGTTGTGCTAGTTCTTGCCTTATCAAAACAGGAAAATGAATTGGAAATTCTGATCATCTTTTTCTTCCTGTTCTGCCTGCCGGGCACGCTTATGTACTGGGCGGGCCCGAGGCTGAACCGTAAGGAGGATCAAGCCCAACCGGTACCGAACGGATTCAGCGGGAAAGGGAAGGAAAGCCCATCGCAAACGGGCAGGAATACCGATCAAGAATGGAAAAAGTACAGCCGGGAGCCCATCCCGAAGCGGCCGGCCTCTAGCTATACCACGTCTGCAGCCATGGAGACGGCAAGCGCCCAGTCTCCGCCTTCGCCTCCGCGGAGGATGATCTGTCCGGGCTGCGGCGCCCAGAACACCGTCCCGGCCCACTCAAGCGTCGCTTGCGAATACTGCGGCTCTACCCTTACCAACCTGTAAATATCAAGGAAACAAGGCTGCCCGCCCAAGCAGAATGCCTGCTTGAGCGGCGCAGCCTTGCGCTGATCGGGGATTACTTCAAATAATCCGGCTCGCTTACTTGATCGATGAACAGGATGCCGTCGAACTGCTGCGCCGGAACGCTGCTGACCGGCATGACGCCGTCATAGTAGGAGATGTTCGGCTGCGTCATCCACGAATTGCCCGGCTCGCGCTTCGCATAGCGCAGGTCGACAAAGGCGAACGGATGCCCTGCCCCTTTCATCACTTCCTCGACCGAATGCGGCATTGGAGGAAGCACGTCGGAAGCGCCTCCGGCGACATGCGCATTGCGGCCGCCGCCCATATACAAGCCGATTACGTAGCTTTGATCCTTGAATTCGGTCTTCTGCATCCATTCGCCCATATGGACGCGCGGCAGCGAATTCATCTCTTGCGAGTATGCTTTGGCAATATGGCCGTTATGGGCCCAGACGATAATCTTCTCGTTCGGATAGACATGGGTGGCAAGCCAGCTCAGGTTGTCGGCCATCATCCGATCGCGGTATTCCGAGGATTTGATCACCGACATGTAGTCCATCGATTTTCCGTTCAGGAATGCGGAGGAATGAATCGAAATCTCCATATACTCCTCGACGACTTGAATCCGGTTGTCCAGGGCCCGCTCCATCAGCTTGACGATATGCGGATTGTCCGGATACTGCCGCTGCAGCTCCTCGGCGCGCTTCGGCAGCAGCGCCCGCACCTGCTGGTACACCTTCAGCAGCTTCGGCTTCGCCTTGCGGTAACCTTCCGGATCTTCGGTCATTTCCCACTCATCCAGCTCTTGTTCCGCTTCCCGGAATTGCTTGGCCAGCTTGGCATCGCCCATCCACTCGCCCGTGAACAGCGCTCCCTGCGGCTGCATATCGAAGCCCGCCAGCGCCAGCGGCGTCTTCGTGTTTTGCGTATCCTTGATGTATTGGAAAAGCGGTACGGTCTCTTGCGCCTGCCAGACGCGGAAGATCGAATCCTTCATCGTCGCGACCGGCTCCCGGGCGCGAATATGGCCGTACGCGGAGGCGGCATTGCCGAGATTCGTCTCGAAGGCGACGACGTTGAAGCCCAGCTCTTGATGCAAATATTGAATCAGCCGCGTCTTGGCCGAATTGTATTCCGCCGCGCCATGGGAGCTCTCGCCCAGGTAGACGATGCGCTTGTCTTCCAGCAGCGGCTTCAGCGCGTCCAGATCGGCGAAGCGTTCGGCAGGAATCCGGGCCTGCGGGGCTGCCTCCGGCTGGATGGAATCGAGCGCGATGGCGTGCTCCTTCATCCACTGCTTCCAATCCTGACGGGCCTCCGTGCTCGTACGGGCCCGATCCGGGGCCGCCGCCGTGCCGGCTGAGGCCTGCGCTCCCGCCTGGCCCTCTCCTGGCGTGCTTCCCCCTGCGGCTTGCCCGTGCGCCGTCGCTCCGAAGGAGAGCAGCGTGCCGAAGGCAATCACGGAGGCGAGGAGCACAGCGGCTCCCTTGTGTGTCCAATTCGATATCGTCATAGTCAAGGTCATATCCTCCTGAAGTCCATAAGTAATCCATCTTCTATCTTCACATTCCATGTATAAGGCCGTTATTTGAGAAATGCCGGTGCTTTTACCTGATCAATATACAAGATGCCGTCATACTGCTCCCGAGGCACGAAGACTTCCGGCAGCATGCCGAAGTAGAGGGCGGAGCGCGGCTCGCTCATCCAGGAGCTGCCGGGGCTCTTCTCCGCATAGCGCAGATCGACGAACGTATAAGGACGGTTCGCGGACTTCATCAACGATTCGATCGAATTGGCCGGAAGCGGCTGCACCTCGAAGGTCTCTCCCAGATTGTCCGCGCTCGTTCCGCTTCCCATATACAGGCCGATCGTGTAGCTGTACGGCCCGAACATCGTGTTCTGCATCAGCTCGCCCATGAAGCGGCCCTCCGGCATGAACGATTGCTCCATCCGCGAAGTCGCCTTGCTGATATGCGTGTTATGGCCCCAGACGATAATCTTTTCCGTCGGATAGATTTCCGTCGCCATCCAGAGCAGGTTGTCGGCCATCGCCTGGTCGCGCCATTCCATCATCTTCATCATGCCGGAATAGTCGCCTTCCTGGGCCGTCACATTCGCTTTGATACTAAGCTCAATGTACTCGTCGATCAGGCGGATGCGATCATCGAGCATCCGGTTCATCATCGCAATCAGATGCGGGTTGTCCGGGTACTGCTTCGCCAAGGTCTTCTCCTGCTCGGACACCTTTGCCTTCATATCCTGGTACAATTTCAACAAATTAGGTTTTTCTTTTGCGAAGGCTGCCAGATCTTCCGAGCTCATCCACTTCCACAGTGAGCGTTCGGCTTCCGTATATCGGGCGTTGAGATCTTCATCCTTCATCCAATCCCCGGCCAGAATCGGCCCCATCGGCTGCATATCGAAGCCTGCCAATTGGAGCGGCTGCTCCGTAGCTTGAGTTTCCTTCATGTATTGGAACAGCGGCAGCGTCTCCTTCGTATGCCATTGCGGGAAAATGGATGTCTTCAGGATCTCTTCCGGCGTCTTCGTCTTCACGTTGCCGAAGGCGGTTGCCGCATTGCCCAGCGGCGATTCGAAGGCTATGACGTTAAAGCCCAATTCCTGATGGAGAAATTGAATCAACCGCGTCTTGACCGAGTTGAACTCAGCGACTCCGTGCGAGCTCTCGCCGAGATAGACGATGCGCTTGTCGAGCAGCAGCGGCTTCAGCATATCCAGGTCGGCGAAGCTGCCTTCGGCAGGCTGGCCGTCCTTCGTCGCGGCAGGTTGTATCGTATCCAGCGCATAGGCATTCGTGCGGAGCCAATCTTCCCATTGCTGTCTGAATTCGGTCGATGCGGTGCCCTTGACGGCGGCCGTCGATGCGTCCGCAGCCGGGTTGGCTTCTCCATGTGCGGCCGGTGCCCAAGAGAACAGGACGCTTAGAGAAATCACGGATGCGGCGAATAGCTGTATGGAACGTCTGGTCCATTTTGTCATCATAGGTTTCAAAATATCATCTCTCCCTATAAGTATCTATACTGCTTTTACATATGAATCAGGGTCACGAGGACCGGCGTGTTGCCATTGGCCATTTTTGCTCCCGATGTGACGCATTCATCTTATAACGGAATGGATGGGGCCGCCTTATTTATGCGGTGAACGGAGCGATCTTGGGGGTGAGCGGCGCGCCCAGGAGGTCGTACGAACCGGATAGGAACGTGGCCGCGGGCCAAAGAGAATATGATAGTATACATTACGAAATGAATGGATTTGCGTTGCGCTATGGAATACTAGACTAACCATTTTCAACAGAGGACGAGTCTGGCCGGCAAAATGTGAGGAATGAGTTCCGTATCGATATATTGTTCGTTTTCGGGATGGAGAGATTAGAAAAAATAGCATTTCCCGGGCAATTTTCGACGAAAAGGCGAATGAATCGACAATATCATTGACAAAAAATCGGCTTTGGACTAGGATACGAAAGTGCGCAAGGCGCAAGGCAAGGAAGGAGCAGAGTTCATGATAGAAAAGTGGTTCAAATTAAAAGAACATGGCACGAATGTCCGCACCGAGATGACAGCGGGACTAACCACGTTCTTGACTATGGTATATATTGTTGTCGTCAACCCGGCGATATTGTCGGGGGCAGGGGTGCCGTTTCAACAGGTGTTCACGGCGACGGTCATCTCCGCCATTATCGGAACATTGACCATGGCTCTCGCGGCGAATCATCCGATCGCCGTCGCGCCGGGCATGGGAATGAATGCCTACTTCACCTCCGTGGTGGCTTCGCAGGGCGTTACCTACCAGACTGTCTTCGGAACGGTGTTCCTGGCGGGGATTCTATTCCTGCTGCTTACCTTTACGAAGCTGCGCGAGACGTTGATTGAGTCGATACCGGCGCCGCTCAAGTTCGGCATCACGGCAGGCATCGGATTATTCATCGCCTTTATCGGCTTGAAATCATCCAGCATTGTGGTAGCCAGCGAATCGACGATGGTCGCTTTCGGCGATCTGCACCAGCCTGTCACGATATTGACGCTGGCTGGCCTGTTCATTACGCTTATCCTGATGGCCCGCAAGGTGCACGGCGCTTTATTTATCGGCATGGCGATGACTGCCGTCATCGGTTACTTCATGGGCTTGATGAAGTTCACGGGTGTCGTTGCGCTGCCTGCGGCCCCGGTGTTGTTCGATATCGATATTTCGGGCGTCTTCACGCATGGACTGTACACGGTCGTCTTTGCCTTCCTGCTGGTGACGATCTTCGACACGACCGGCACGATGATCGGGGTCGCTGAGCAGGCGGGCCTGATGAAGGGCAACTCTTTTCCGCGGGCGAAGCAGGCGCTGCTGGCCGACGCCATGGCGACGACGGCAGGGTCGCTGATGGGAACGACACCGTCCAGCGCCTATGTGGAATCATCGGCAGGCGTGGCCGCAGGGGGGCGCACCGGCTTGACTTCGGCTGTCGTCGCCGGGCTGTTCTTCCTGTCGCTCTTCTTCTCGCCGGTGATCGAATCGATCTCTTCGCTCCCGGCCATTACCGCTCCGGTGCTCATCATTGTCGGCTGCTTCATGATGGAGGGGCTGGCCCGCATTCAGTGGAAGCAATTCGATGATGCGTTCCCGGCATTCGCGATTATGATCAGCATGCCGCTGACCTCCAGCATCGCGACAGGCATCGCGATTGGCTTCATTACTTATCCGCTCATCAAGCTGTTCAGCGGCAAAGGCCGGCACGTGCACCCGATTCTCTATGTCTTCGGCGTCATTTTCGCGCTGCAGATGGTATTTTTCCCGGCGCATTGAGCCTGACTGATGGTTATAAAGAGCTCTCGCCCCGGATGCTGCCTTGGATAGCGCCGTTCCTATGAAGGAAGCGGCAGGCCCATTAGGACTCCAGGGGTGACGGGCCGGTGTCTATGCCGGGGCCGGCCCCCGGTCTCGCTCCTTTAAGGCCGCGTGGCTCACTTGCAATGTAACCGTACCGTGCTTGAAGAGGAGAAAGGGCTTGAGCCGGTTGACCCAGCTTCGCGGGGAGCCGAGCGCTTGCCCGCATGCGGCCTTCAGATCCAGGAGATGACGTTGGCCCATGAAGGGAGCAGGCAGGAAATGACTCCCCAATATCTTGTGACCGGCATAGATGTCGATCATCGCCTGCGCGCTTCGCGCGTAGTCCGGAATGTGGGCGGTAGGGAGATTGGCTACGAGAGGACCGTGATACAGGGCGTCCGCGACAAAGAAATACCCGTTCTCCTCATCCAACAATCCGGCATGATCCGCGGAATGCCCCGGCAATGGAATCACATGGAGCTTCCGGTTCCCTAAATCTATCGTCTGCCCCGCCTTATACCATTCCTGAATGGGGAAGGAATACCGCTTGAATGACAACCGTAACCGCCAGTGCGGGGTGAACAGGTTGTTTTTCATTTGCTCCCGGTTGATGGGAAGGTCGGTCAGCGCGATATGCTTGAACTCGTGGTTATTGCCGATATGATCGAAATGAGCGTGGGAATTAAACAAGATTATCGGCAGATGGGTGAGCTGTCTGATAAGCGGGGCGATCGTTCTTTTTCCCGAACCGGAATCAAAGAGCAGCGCCCGATCGGTCCCGATCAGAAGAAAGACATTATTTTTTTGATAATAGCGGGGTTCGTGAATCACATACGTCCTCTTGTCCAATGGATCGACCTGGTACCAATTATCATGTAAGGCACGGCCATCCGCTGTGGAAGCAGCGCTTCCTCCAGCCATACGAGTCCCTCCTTCTTCTTCCATACGAGTTGCCTGCATGGTTCTTATATATCCGCGGGTTTCACTATTCTCTATAAAATCATACAATGAACAAATATTCATTGTCTAATCCTGTATTTCCTTCGTATAATTAGGAGGGCTGTCAGGGGCGAACGGCGTCCCTGTTCCATGTCCAATAATACATAGGGGGAGACACGACGATGAGATGGACCAAGTGGGTCAAATGGTTCGCGCCGCTGTGGATGGCCGCATTGCTGCTAAGCGCTGTACCGGCGCATGCGCTGGCCGCCGAGGAATGGGAGTGGGAAGAAGAGAGCGTTGAACTGAATATGGAGGATATCGATGATGCGCTCCTTACGCGGGTGCAGCAGGAAATGAAGAAGCTCGCGGGGAAAGAGATTGAACTGATCCATGCTTATCAATCCGGTGAGATGATTTTTCTTGCCGGCGAGAACGAGCACGACTATGCCAGCTTCCTTATCGAGGATATCGATAATTCATTGTACGTCAGCGCGGCCGTCTCCTATGCGGAAGTGCCGAGCAAGGTAAAACAAGCCGCGGAGAAGGCGCTCAAAGCATTGGACGGAAAGAAAAAATTCAAATTTACCGATGCCGTAAAAGCGAAAGAGGCCGCAGAAACGGGCATCACTTATTATATTAATAGCGATGATGCCAGCGTAGCGGTCGCCAATGGCGCCGTTACCTTCGCCGCGATTGAATATCCGGCGGCCCAAGCCGATAAAAAGGCGCTGGCCCGGGCGCAGGAAGCGCTCAAAGAGATGGCGAAAGCCGCGGGCGTGTCCGCTCCGAAGCTGACGGAGGCCATTCGCACGAGAGCCGTCGACGGAGATGTCTGGATGTTCAGCGACGGTGACGGGAAGGCTTCCATTGTCGTAGGGACAAAGACGGGAAAAATATGGAGCGTCTCTCTCATTGACAACAAGCCCATTGATTATGATCAAATGGAAATAATGGCGAACAAGATGAGCAACGAGAAGAAGATTGCCGCCGTATCGCCCGTCGTCAAGAAAATTGCGGGAATCGACATGAAAGGGTATTCCGTGTCCTGGAGTCCGGACTATCCGAATATGTTCGAATACACGAAGAAAGGCCAGCCGTCGATATACGGAATCATGTCTTCCTCAGGGAAGGTCACAGCCATTCAAATTCAGCCGGTGAAAGGCATAGCAGAATAAAACAACCATGGAATGGGCTGCCCGCCCGGCTCGTCATGAGCCGGAGGAGCGGCCTTCTTGATTTGTAAGGGCTGGAGCGGCCTGCGCCATGAGAAGGCCCACTTTACACGGGAGCGGAAATCGGGATATGATGGACGTATTCATATGCCAAACTTTGGAACCCCATTCAACTTTCCCGGTTTGGCGCCAAGAAGGAGGGGTTATGATGCTGCAGTTTCCGAAGCCGGATGTAGAGCAGTATTTCCAGACGACGGTCATTCGCCAGTTCGCGGTCAGCCGGGATGAGAGCCGAATCGTGTTCAGCAGCAACCTGAACGGCCATTACAATCTGTGGGCGATAGAGATGGAGGGGACCGCTTTCCCTTACCCGCTGACGTATATCAATCAGGTCAGCAGCTTCATTGCCATCGACCCGGAGCAGCGCCATATTTTGTGCGGCTTCGATCGCGACGGAGACGAGAATTACCACATCTATGCGCTTCCGCCGGCCGGAGGCAAGCCGGTACCGCTGTTCGAGGCGGATGAGAAGGACAAGATGTATTTCGCCCATCTGTCGAAGGACGGGGAGAGATTATATTATTGCACGAGCCGGAATAATCCGAATTTTTTGAACAGCCGCGTATACAATTTGCGGACGAAGCAGGACGAGCTTCTGATTGAGGGACAGGGTGCGGCAACGGATCTGGAGGCGGTCAGTCCGGGCGAGGGCCGCTTCGTCTACGGCCAGTCCTATAGCAATACCTATCGCGTCCTCTATGTCCGCACCGAAGAAGGCGATCTTCCGATGGTACCCGCCGAAGAAGGCGAGGTTCACCGAAGCAGCCGCGCCATCTTTGTGGATGAAGACACGGTTGTCTTCGCCACGGATTACAAGGCGGAGTATGCCTACGCCGCATCCTACCATATTCCGAGCCGCCAGTTTTCCGAGCTGTGCCGGATTCCGCGGGAAGGCATCGTCGAGATCAAGTGGCACAAGGACAGCCGGACGCTTTACTTCGTTACGGAAAAAGGCGTGGAGGATCGCCTGTACCGGTTCTCGCTGGATGCGCGTGAATTGGAGCCGATGGAGCTTCCGAACTCGCTGGTCGACCAGATTCATGTCGCCCAATCGGGCACCGTCTACCTGCTTGCCCGCGGAGCCGCATCTCCGGCGAATATTTACAAGCAAGCGGACAGGGGCTGGAAGCAGTTGACCCGGAACCTGCCGACCGGGCTGACGCCCGAGCAGATGGTAGAGCCAGAGGTCGTCACCTATTCCTCCTTCGACGGGATGGAGATAGAAGCGCTGCTGTTCCGGGCGAAGGCCGAAGCGGCCAACGGGTACACGATATTCTGGCCGCATGGCGGTCCGCAGGCGGCGGAGCGCAAGCAATTCCGCAGCATGTTCCAGTACTTCCTCGCCCAGGGCTACCATATCTTCGCTCCGAACTTCCGGGGCAGCACCGGCTACGGCAGCTCGTTCGTGAAGCTGGTCGAGTGCGATTGGGGCGAAGGCCCGCGTCTCGATTGCGTCGCCGGGATGGATTGGCTGTTCGAGCAGGGCATCTCATCGAAGGAGCGCCTGTTCATCGTAGGCGGCAGCTACGGCGGCTATATGACGCTGCTGTTGGCCGGTCGCCATGCGGATTATTTCCGGGCGGCGGTCGATATCTTCGGCGTCAGTAATCTGTTCACTTTCTACCATTCGGTTCCGGAGCATTGGAAGCCGATGATGGAGCGTTGGGTCGGCGAACCGGAGCGCGACAAAGAGCGCTTCATCAAGGATTCCCCGATTACGTATCTCGAAGGCATGACGAACCCGATGCTGGTCATCCAGGGCGCGAACGATCCGCGCGTCGTCAAGGCGGAGTCCGACCAGATCGTCGAGCAGCTTCGCCAGCAAGGGCGCGATGTCGAGTATATCGTGCTGGACGATGAAGGTCACGGATTCACGAAGAAAGAGAATGAAATGCGGGTGTATCGCGCGATCGTCGATTTCCTGCAGCGCCACCATGGGTAGGCGCAAGCAGCAGACTGTCCCCAAGTGGCCGCAATGGCTCGGGGACAGTTTTTTTAATCGGGCTTGATTGATCCGGGGAAAAATCGGGTAAGGAACGTATTATTCATGTTTTGCGCCCATGCGTATATGATGGAACATAGAATCGTCTGGGGAAGGGAGATTACAACTTGAGGACGACTGAACTCATTCATGAACTTCGGCAGCCGAAGATTCAGCCTTGGTATTGGATTTTGATGTGGGAAGTGTACTTCGTCGTCGTCCTAGTCGGGCTGGCGATGATGATCGGGCCGTTTCTGCTCCTGTACGGGTGGCGCAACGGCTGGGTATACGCCAGCTTCCTGCTCGCCGTGCCAGGCTTCTTCATCGTGCGCGGCACCGTCCGTCTGTGGGCGCAGCAGCTATGGATGAACCGCCATCGCGATACATACCGCCTCTACCCGGAGCGGGTGGAGTATAAGGCATGGGATCCGGCTTCCCGCGGGAAGCGGGAGGGATCGATTGCGCTGGCGGACATTCGGCGCGTCCTGTACGGGTATTCGGTCTTGGAAGGATACCATCTATATAAGCCGTCCAAGTTCACGGAGCAGGTCCCGCAGTTCGGCATGGTGCGGACCTTGACGCTGGAATTCAGCGATGGCTGGAAGCCCGGGAAGCTGTCCGTTCCGATGATGCGGAATGACGATATCCTGGCCTGGCTGGCCCAGTTCCGCTCCGGCCATATTCCGCTGTACTTTAGCCAGGCGGTTTACGGACTGAAAGGCTTATTCGTCGTTGGACAGGAGCAGCCGCTTGAGGAGGAAGGCCAGGAATGCGCGGAAGCGGCGTGGCCGGAAGATATCCATCGGATTGACTGCGAGTTCCGCCAATACGTGGAGAGTCTGGCGCCGGAAGAAGAGGAGGAGCCGCTCCCGGAGGGGGCGTCCGCTTCATCCAATTCACAACCACAACGGACGTATCGGTTCGGCAAGATTGGCTGGAAAGCATACGGGGTGCTGCTGTTGCAGGGCGTGCTGTTGTACGGCATTTTGGCAGCCGCGGATCAAGGGTATCTGACGGAAGAGATGTACCGGCATCCCGCTTATAAAGCGATCGCCGCCGGCATCATGCTGCTGTTCGGGTTCCTTTTCTATCAACGCGTGAGCATCCGGCACGGGATGCAGCTCATCAGCTACCCGCTGTTGAACTTGGCCCTGTATCTGGTGGGCGGGGCCATCCTGTGCGGCGACGAGGGAACGCCGTCTTACGGGGCCTGGGATGAAATCGCCACGGCGGCGCTGCTGTACATCGCAATATCATGGATTCCCTACCTTATCATCTCCCGCGTTCGGCGGAACCGTGCCGAACGACAACAAGCGGCGCATCCGGGTCTGTAGCTCCGGATGTGCCGCTTGCTTGTGGTTAGGGTAGATCAGGTTCGTACCTAAATTCATACCGATCGACCTCGGTCTCCATCGTCATCCGATCGAGCTCTTTTTTCTCCCCCGGCTGAAGATGAAGTTCCTTGTATGTCTTCTCTTCCAGCACATTGCCCTGCGCATCATACATTTTCACATAGAGGCTGCCATCAAATGCCTTGTTCTCATTATAATTGCCGACATAGACCGTGATCCGGTAAATGTCCTCATCACGGAACGAACCGACCTTCGCGGCCATATGATCAACCGGCCGGATCAGATGCAAATCCTTGGTCGTCTCGGCATGCAGGTCATCCAAAGATTGCAGCATCCTCGCTTCCATGTGGTGAGCGTCGTAGGACACGGCGTAAATGAAAATGCTGGCGGCACCGTACAGCACCAGGGCAGCTCCGGCCGAGCTCTTCAGCACGGTCTTGCGATCGTAGCCTCCGGCGAGCATGCCGATGACGGCGACGATCCATAAGGCGGCTGCGATCCCATGGAACGGCGTCGCCAGCAATTCCGGATAAAAGGTCATAAAGCGGCGTCCTCCCGATACCTTGTTTTTATACGCGGTTTTATGTTGTTTACCCTATGCAGGGGCAGCTGAATCGTATTCCTCGCACGATAATCCGAATGAGACCAGTGTACATGGAGAACAGCCGGATTGTAAAGAAGGGCGGATTCCCGTTATCCGCGCAGCAGCAGAACGGTTTGTTGAACTGCGGCATACCCGAAGTAGACGCCGAACCCGATAAGCGACCACCCGGCAAGGATCGAGATCCATTTCATGAGGCGCGGGGAGACCGCTCTTCGGCTCAGGTGGACGACGAGCGAGACCGAGAAGTCCCACAGACACACTCCGGCAAAAATCGCGCAGCTTAACCATAGCGCTTGGCCACTCCCCGACGATTCCAGCGTTTTGGTCATAACCGATCCATAGATGCCGATCCAGAACACGATGTTCATCGGATTGGCAATCGCGATCAGGAAGCCGGACAAGAACGACGAGCCGGCCGATTCTTGCCGGGGTGAACCGCCGGTCTCCCCCGTATCGATGACGGAACGGGCATCGCGGATGCTGTCATACCCGAGCTTCAGCAGCACGCCGCAGCCCAGAAGCCAGATGATCAGCTTCGCCAGCGGCGTCGTTACATAGGCGGCTGCCCCAAAATAAATCAGCAGCATGAACACGACGTCGGCGCACATCGCGCCGATGCCGACGCACCAGGCGTTCCAGAATCCTCCTCTCAGGCCGGCTTTAATCTGCGCCACATTTACCGGGCCGACCGGGGCCGACAGTGAAATGCCAAGCAGCATATAACTGAACCACATGCTCATCAACGATGTTCCTTTCTACAGGTAATCAAAGCTTGTAAAGTTTGCTATAATCATAGGCAATCACTGTCCTGATGATAAGTGACAGATTTGCAGTTATTGATGGGTACAGAAGGGGGGCGCTAACGGTGGACCTGGTTCCATACATTGACGAACAGTCGGGGGAAGCCAAATACAAGCAGATCTACCGGTATATGAAGCGGCAGATTTTGAGCGGCGCCATTCCGTCCGGGACGAGGCTGCCTTCGATTCGGCTGCTCGCGGAGAGCCTGCATCTTAGCCGCAACACCGTGGAGGCCGCCTATCAGCAGCTGCAGGCGGAAGGCTATGCGGACAGCCGCCCCCGGGCGGGCTTGTTCGTCTGCGAGCTGGAGGGCGACGGAGAGCTGCCTCCGCCAAGCCGCCATCGGGATGCGCCGCCGCCAGCCGATCCGGCCGCTGCCATGGATTATGAGATTGATTTCCGGCATGGCAATATCGATGCCGGCGGCTTTCCGCTCCCGCTCTGGCGCAAGCTGTCGAACGACGTGTGGCGGCTGATGCCCGTCGATGCCTTGCAATACGGGGAGCGGCAGGGCGAGCCCGGGCTTCGGAAGCAGATTGCCGCTTATGTACGCCGGTCGCGGGGAGTGGTCTGCGAACCGGAGCAGGTCGTCATCGGGGCAGGCATTCAGCAGCTTCTGATGCTGATCAGCCAGATGATCGGCCGCGAACGCCGAACGATCGCGATCGAGAATCCGGGCTATGACGGCGCCTGGGCGATCTTCCGCAACCACGGGCTGCGCCTTGTCTCCGTTCCGATGGAGCGGGACGGCTTGAACGTCGATCTGCTGAAGGCGAGCGGCGCGGAAGCGGTCTATATTACGCCGTCCCATCAGTTCCCATGCGGCATGGTCATGCCGGTGGCGAAGCGGCTGCGGCTGCTGCAGTGGGCGGAGGAGCGGGACGGCCTCATCATCGAGGATGACTATGATGGCGAATTCCGGTATCACGCGAAGCCGATTCCGGCGCTGCAAGGACTGGATTCGGGGGGGAGGGTGATCTATATGGGCACCTTCTCCAAGTCGCTGCTGCCGTCCATCCGCGTCAGCTATATGGTGCTGCCGCCGGCGCTGCTGGAACGGTACCGGAGCGAGTTTGCCGTGTATGAGCAGACCGCGTCCAAGCTGCATCAACTGACGCTGGAGCGGTTCATGGAGGAAGGGCACTGGGATCGGCATGTCCGGAAAATCCGCAAAATTTACCGCAAAAAGCATGCGGCCCTGCTGGCTGCCGTCAAGCGCACGATGGGCGGGCAGGTTCGGGTCATCGGGCAAGATTCCGGCCTTCATGTGCTGCTTCGCGCCAGCAATGGCATGACGGAAGCGGAGCTGCTGCAGGCGGCGGCCCGTGTCGGAGTGAAGGTGTACCCGACTTCGAACTATTGGGGGGAAGGCGAGGGCACCGAGGCTCCCACCCTGCTGCTCGGCTTCGGAGGCGTCAGCGAGCAGCAGATTGAAGACGGAATCGGCCGCCTCTACGAGGCCTGGTTCGTGAAAGGATGAGGAAGAATGAACAAGGGAACCATCATTCGATCGCCCAAGCTGGAGCTGCGGACGACGGACGAGCGGGATCTGGCCTTCGTCCGGGAGATCGAGAACGACCCGGACAATCGTCCGTTCATCGGGCAATGGACCGCGGAGCGCCATCGGGCCGCCCTGACCGAAGAAGGCGTGCTCCATGCCGTAATCATCGGCAAGCAGGGAGCTCCGGCGGGGTACATGATTGTGACGGGGTTGACGGATCCGAACCGATCGGTATGCATCCAACGCATCGCGCTGAAGGAGAAGGGCCGGGGGTACGGGACCGAGGCGATGCGTCTGATCGTGCGATGGATTTGGGAGCAGACGGAAGCGCACCGCATTTGGCTCGATGTCAAGGAAGGGAACGGCCGCGCGCGCCGCGTCTATGAAGCGGTCGGCTTCGTCCATGAAGGGACATTGCGGGACTGCCTGTTCAACGGAGAACATTTTGAATCGCTCTCGATTATGTCTATGCTGAGATCGGAATATAAGGGATAGCCGTCTCTCATCTTTGATGGACGAAGGGAAGACGGGTCTGGGACCCGAACTGTCGTGCACAGCCCCGCTGCAGGAATCGGCCTCATGCGCCGTCTCCTGCAGCGGCCGCGGCGCCGACGGACGCGGCCGTGAATGGAATCAGACATGGAGTTTGGAGTGAAGGAATGAGAATGGTGGAGCAACAGAAGCTATTGCCGATAGAGAATGCCCTGCCTGCGCTGAAGGAGGCTCTTCACGACGGCAGGGGTGCGGTGCTCGTCGCCGAGCCGGGAGCGGGCAAGACGACGCGCGTGCCGTTGGCGCTGCTGGACGAGCCCTGGCTTCGCGGCCAGCGCATCGTGATGCTGGAGCCGCGGCGGCTGGCTGCCCGTTCGGCGGCCCGCTATATGGCGCGGGCCAGGGGGGAGAAGCCCGGCCAGACCGTGGGTTACCGGGTCCGCCTCGATACGAAGGTGAGCGCCGCGACGCGGGTGGAAGTGATCACGGAAGGGGTCCTGACCCGGATGCTGCAGGACGACCCGGCGTTGGAGGGCGTGGGCCTGCTCATTTTCGATGAGTTCCATGAGCGGCATCTGGACGCCGATCTCGGCCTGGCGCTGGCGCTCGAATCGCAAGCGCTGTTGCGCGGCGATCTGCGGATCCTCGTCATGTCCGCCACGCTGGAGGCCGAGCCGGTCGCCAACCTGCTGGGCGGCGTGCCCGTCATCCATAGCCCGGGGCGGACGTATCCGGTGGATACGCATTATGCTCCGCAGCCGGAGAGCGTGCCGCTTGAACGGGCGGTCGCCCGCACGATCGCCTCGGCGCTCCAGCGCCATGACGGCGACCTCATGGCGTTCCTGCCCGGCGCGGGCGAGATTCGCCGCACGGAGGAGGCGCTTCATGCGGAGCTGCGCTCGCAAGGCATGGACGGGCGGGTGCGGATCGCCCCGCTGTTCGGCCAGCTCTCGGCCGAAGCGCAGGACGCCGCGATCGCGCCCGGGACGGACGGCAGGCGCAAGGTCGTGCTCGCCACGGCGCTGGCCGAGACGAGCTTGACGGTGGAAGGCGTCCGCATCGTCGTCGACAGCGGCCTTATGCGCGTCCCGCGCTTCTCGCCGCGCACCGGGATGACGCGTCTGGAGACGGTGCCCGTCTCCCGCGCGTCCGCCGATCAGCGGCGCGGCCGGGCCGGCCGTCTCGGCCCCGGCGTCTGCTACCGGCTCTGGCCGGAAGCGCGCCACGCCCAGCTTCCGGCGCAGAATACGCCGGAAATTCTGGACGCGGATCTGGCCCCGCTCGTGCTGGAGCTCGCGGTCTGGGGCACCGCCGCATCCGACCTGCGGTGGCTGACCCCGCCGCCCGCGGCCGCTCTGGCCCAAGGCGCCGATCTGCTTCAACGGCTCGGCGTCTTGACGCCGGCCGGGGCTTTGACGGCGCATGGGCGCGAGCTGGCCGGGAGCGGCCTGCACCCGCGGCTCGCGCATATGATCGCGCGGGCGGAGCCGCTCGGCCTCGGCGCCGCCGCCTGCGATCTGGCGGCGCTGCTTGGCGAGCGCGACCTCTTCCGCAAGGACCCGGGCGCGGCGGAGACGCCGCTTAGCCCGGATCTGTCCTTGCGCCTGGAGGCGCTCGCGGCCCGCCGCGCTCCGCAGGCGGCGGCTGCGGCCGGCGGCCGGCTGGACGAGGGCGCCGTCCGCCAGGTGCGCGAGCAGGCGCAGCGCTACCGCCGGGGGTTCGGCGCCCCCGCGGAAGCGCCGCCGCCATCCGCCGCCGAGGCAGGCCTGCTGGCCGCGTTCGCGTACCCGGACCGCATCGCGGAGCGCCGGGCGGACGGCCGCTACCTGCTCGCGAACGGGCGCGGGGCGGCCTTCGCTCCCGCCGCGGCCCGCAGCGCCCCGCTGGCGCGCGAGCCCTACCTCGTCGCCCTGCAGATCGACGACACCGGCGCGGACAGCCGCATCCTGCTGGCGGCGGCCTTGGATCGCGCCCTGCTGGAGCGGCACTTCGCCGAGCAGCTCGTGCGGGAGACGCAGGTCGCCTGGGACGCGGCGGCCCAAGCGGTCCGCGCGCGCGAGCGCGTTCGGCTGGGCGCGCTCACGCTGGCCGACGCGCCGCACCCCGCCCCCGATGCGGAGGCGGTGCAGCGCGCGCTGCTGCAGGGCATCGCCCGGGAAGGGCTCGCCCTGCTGCCGTGGACCAAGCAGGCGCGGCAATGGCAGACGCGCCTTCAGTTCATGCACCGGCATCAGCCGGATTGGCCCGATGCCGGGGAGGAAGCCCTCCTCGCGACGCTGGAGGAGTGGCTCGGTCCGCATGTCTACGGGATGCGAAGCCGGGCGGACCTGCAGAGCCTCAACCTCGCGGCGGCGCTCGAAGCGCTGCTGCCGTGGGAGAAGCGGCAGCAGATTGAGCGGGAAGCGCCGACCCATATGACGGTGCCGAGCGGATCGCGAATCGCGATCGATTACACCGATCCGGATCGGCCGGTGCTCGCCGTGCGGCTGCAGGAAGTGTTCGGCTGGAAGGAGACGCCCCGAATCGCGAAGGGCGCGGTGCCGCTGACGCTGCACCTGCTCTCGCCGGCCCAGCGTCCGGTGCAGGTCACGCAGGACTTGGCGAGCTTCTGGCAGAACGCCTATTTCGAGGTCAAAAAAGATCTGAAAGGCCGCTACCCGAAGCACTATTGGCCGGATGATCCGCATGAAGCGATCGCGACGCGCCGCACGAGGCCGCAGCCGCCGCGCGGATAAGCGCGTTGAGCGCACCGAACCGGCAGTTTATCAGATCATGGACGACACAAGAAGGAATAGAATCGTCCCGGGAACGAATGAAAGAGATACCCGGGGCTTCTATTCCTTTTTTCGCTTATGGCGGGAGGGGGACAGGCTTTCTGAGGAAGCTTCATTGTTTCTGCCGAGTGAGTGCCCTTGAAGGTACTTCTGGCTAATATCCCCTTCGCTCCGATGGAAACAAAGAGTACTTTCCAATAACCGAACGGTTCCCTGGCGCAGGGATGGCAGGGTCAAGCGTTGTTTGACCCCGCGAGCGGCCTCCTTTATAATGAAAATGGAGTCATATCCTATTTTAGTATAATTTTGGAGGTGGAGTAAGTGGCGCGTGTATTATATGTAACAATTCCAGCAGAAGGTCACGTTAATCCTACGATAGGATTAGTGAAGCAACTGGTCGACAATGGGGAAGAAGTCGTCTATATGTGCTCGGAACAATATCGGTCCAGGCTTGCCCGGACCGGGGCGCAATTCCGAGCCTATCAAATGGATGAAACTGTATTTAGACAGCTAGGTTTTAATCCAACGGAATATAAGCACCCGCTTAACTTCACCGAATTTATTGTACGAGGCATTATTGAACCTCATGTTCCTGAAATTTTAAGGCAGACAGAGGGAGAATCTTTTGATTACCTGATTTTTGACTCCTTGTTCGGGTGGGGAGGGGCGATTTTAGGGGAAAAGTTGGGCATCCCGACGATCTGCTCGATTACCAACCTGGCTTTTTCCGAGCCTCTGAGCAGCATGATAGAAGTGTTCGAGGCCGATGATGTAGATGTGGAAGCTCTTTATGCCAGAGTGGAGAAGGCGGCGCAGAGCGTCGCGCGGGCCTGCAACGTAGCCGTGCCCGCCATTGAAGATATTACCCGCCAGTATGGGCAATTTAAAATTGTATTTACAAGCCGCGATTTCCAACCGGAGTCGGACAAGCTTGACGATAGCTATATCTTTACCGGACCTTCCATAACGCCGCGTCCCGATGCCCCCTCCTTTCCGTTTGAACAGCTTCGATCGCAATATGATAAAGTGGTCTACATATCAATGGGAAGCATTTTAACCAAGGATGTGGAGTTGTACAAGCTTTTCTTTGAGGCGTGTGAAGATATCCCGGCGCAATTTGTGTTATCTTGCGGCAAAGATACGGATCTCGATTCGCTGGGTGACCGGATTCCGCACCATTTCATCATCGAGCCGTATGTTCCCCAGCTCGAAGTGCTCCAGCAAGCCGATGCTTTTATTACCCATGCCGGCATGAACAGCGCAAGCGAGGGGTTATATTATGACGTGCCTCTGGTCATGATTCCATTAAGCTCGGATCAGCCCATTGTCGCCAAGCGGGTAGAGGAGCTGGGAGCCGGGATTTGTCTAAAGAAGAGCGAGCTTACGCCTGAAGCGTTGAAGTCCGCTTTGCTGCAAGTGTTGAATGAATCATCTTATAGAGAGCATGCCAAGCGGGTAGGGGATTCCTTGCGCAGCGCTGGCGGGTACACCGAAGCCGCGAAGCGGATTATGTCCTTATTTTCAAAAGTATAAAAGGCAAGATGGAGATGTACCGACAAGTTGAGCAGCTTGGCTGCAGACCCGACTCGCGTTACACAAGGGGGTGTGCAGTGAAATCCTGCGTTAAAGCAGCAATTTTCGATCTTAGAAGCGATATTTGATTAAAATCCTGAAAAAATACATTATTTTTATCGAGTTTTGTCTTTTAACTGTTGGACACCCCGAAATTGATGCAGGTTTGCAGGAAGTCCTGTGACAGAGTGCCAGTCATAAAGAAAAACTGCATATTCGCAGTTTTTTCATCGCTCACCGTCAGAGACCGGGGCGGGGCTGTCTCGTCGAGCTAATAACGGCTTATGGAGGCAGCCCCTTTCGCCGCTGCACGGGACAAGTACGGCACAGAGGGCGGCGGCGGGTAAAAGGGGCAGAACCGTTGTGCGGGGAAGCCGCAAGTGGGCGGATAGCGAATGCGCCAGCTGCGGGGGAAGCTGGAGGGGGATCCTTTGTAAGCGAGGGCATACTCATGTAAAATAAGTCATAGACGGCCGAGGGCGACGCGGGTGCCCTGCGGTTCTATTCCAGTCTATCGAGGTGAATGACCATGTCACATGCCCTGGTATCGTCGCAATGGATATCGCTGCTTGTCTCGCTCGCAGCCGGGACGGCGGTCATTGTGCTGCGCCTTCGCGCCTCCCGCAAGCCGACCTCCGCCAAAAAGATTATAATGCCGCCCATCGGCATGGCCACCGGTTTTCTCATGTTTATCGTTCCGGCGATGCGGATCCCGTGGACATGGGGCCTTGCCGCTTTTGCGGCGGGTGCGGTATGCTTCTCGTACCCGCTTATCCGCACCTCGCGGTTCGAAGTGAACGACGGGCAAGTCTACCTGAAGCGTTCGAATATGTTCATCGTGGTGATCGTCGCGTTGTTGGTTTTGCGGCTCATTCTGCATGATGTCGTGGAGCAGGTCGTCTCCATAACGCAGAGCGCGTCCATCTTCTTCATCCTGGCGTTCGGGATGCTGCTTCCTTGGCGCGCAGCCATGCTGATGCAATACCGGAAGCTGACAGGTTCTGCGGATGCCGGCGCGGGAGAGAACCGCTCCACGTAGACATGGCGGCGGACGGAGATGCCGGAACGGAGCCGCCGGGGCGGAGCAACTGGATGCGGAAGCCCGGCCCCGCGGTTCATGCCACCGGCATGCAGCGCTATACACGAGGTTACGGCTCTACGGAGCCCGCTTCTTCCCGAACATGGGAAGGGGCGGGCTCTTCGTGTGTGCAGAGCGTTCTGCGCTTGTACAGCGCTCCCCTCGCGATGCGGAATATGGCAGAGTCTGGCAGGTTGTACAGTCCCCAGACGTGTGTCTTCAGCGGCCCGAGTGCGGTTCAAGCCGTTCCCCACTCGACCCCGAGCTCCTTCAAGTATTGGCGGTAAGCGATGCTGACCCGGTCGCATTTGAGCGACAGCTCCGCCTGCAGGTCAAGCGGCAGATCCTCCGGCTTCTGATTCTCGACGACCGGCTTGTCCTGCTCGAAAATCATATCTTGGAAGCGGGTAATCTCGTTATCGCTCAACCCCGGATCGTAGCTGAACGAGATGATGCCGTAAGCAACGGACATCGCCGAGTCCTGCGGACGAACCGTCAGCAGAATCGACATGCGCTGCCCGGTCTCCTTGTCGCGCTTGACGAACTTGACCGTGAGCGGCCGGGCAATCTCATACGTATAGTACACATGCTTCGCTTGTCCGCTTCCATCCGGATCCGGCTGGAAAATCTCGATCTCCTCCGAACGGATGCCCTCCGCCACCCGATGCACCCGGTAATCTCCGATCTCGGTATGCGTCTCCACCCCGAGATAGCCTTCATGCACGACAGCCAGATGGCCGACATCAAGGAAGTTCTCCACGATCCGCGGCGGCTTCGCTTCGACGGTCTGCGGCCCCCAGACGACATGGCGCCACCCTTCCGCTTCATATTCCGGGAACGGGAACCACGGCGCGTCCTTGCCGCCGAGATTGACCCAGATGAAGCCGTAACGTTCCTCACATCCGTATGCAGTCGCTTGCGCTTTCTTCGGAATGGCCTGCTCCGCCGGCAGCTGCGGAATGTGCACGCAGGCGCCGGAAGGGGCGAATTCCCACGCATGATACGGGCAGACGAGATGCCCGTTCTTGACGCAGCCCAGCGATAATGCCGCTCCGCGATGGATGCACAGATCCTTGAACGCATGCACGCCGTCCTCCGTTCGGAACACGACGACGCGCTCTCCCATGATGTGGACCTGAATCGGCTTCTCCTTTACCTCATCCGCCCGGCAGGCGACAATCCACTCCTTGCGCAATACTTCATCCTGGATGATCATGATCTTGGTATATCCCCTTTTTATGGAAATGTTATGAATCAATGAGAGTTTTGATTCGAAAGTTCGACAATCAATCTACTCTTATCTTATTTTAGGAGATACATTCGATGCAGTCAATCCGAAACACGAACAATCTTTTGGAAAACATAAAAAATATTCGTGAATAATCTATACAAATCGGGGGATTGAATTTATAATCTGGAATTGTGAGCTATATCACGTCAAGGACTACATTCGAACCGCAATGGGAGGAACAGCACACTTATGGAACCGTCAACCAAGTCGAACAACCTTATCGTTGGAGTGGATGATAAGATCGGCGTCGGGAAGGCTTTTATTTTGGGCTTGCAGCATGTATTGGCGATGGATTTGTACATTGCTCCAATCGTCATCGCCGGCCTGCTCAGTCTGAGCGCGTCGGACACTTCGTTTTTTATTCAAATGTGCTTTTTGGGGACGGGCATCGCCACCTTGATTCAGACCGGCTTCGGACTCCGGCTGCCTGTCGTTCAGGGGCCGTCTTATGTGCCTATCGGGGCCATGGGGGCCATCGGCAGCAAGCTGGGGCTTGGCGCGATGACCGGGAGCCTGATTCCCGGGGCGCTGCTTATCGCCCTGCTGGGCATGCCGTTGAAATGGTTCGCCAAGGCGGTTCGCCGCGTCATCCCTCCGCTGGTCGGCGGCACGGTTATTCTCATTGTCGGTATTTCGCTTATGCCTGTCGGCATGAGCAATATTTACAGGGCGGAAGGCGATCTGTGGACCAATGTGCTGATTGCCGCCGTCTCTGCGGGCGCGCTGATTATTTGCATGCTGCTTGGCCGCCGTTCGAAGGGGCTGGGCACGGTGTCGCGCCTGATTTCCGTCATCGTCGCGATCGTCGTCGGCACGATTACCGCTTCGTTCTTCGGGACGGTCGACTTCACGCCGGTCGCCGAGGCGGATTTGCTGGCGATTCCGAGCTTCTTCCCGTTCGGAGCCCCGGTCTTCGACATAAGCGCCATTTTGACGATGGTCTTTGTCTATTTCATTATTCTAATCGAGACGACCGGAACCTGGTTCGTCATCTCCCAGGTTACCGGCAAAGAGCTGACGGACGAGCGCTTGAACCGGGCCGCCGCCGGCGAGGGAATCGGCTGCTTCGCCGGCGCTCTGTTCGGTGGCACGCCGATGACCGGCTACTCCTCGAACGCCGGACTGATCGCGGTGACGGGAGTAGGCAGCCGCATGGCGATTATGGCGGGGGGCATCATCCTGCTCCTGCTCGGCCTCGTGCCGAAGCTGTCTACGGCGATTACCTGCATTCCGGAGCCGGTCATCAACGGGATATTCGGCGTCGTCTGTGTCGCGATTGTCGTGAACGGCCTTAAGGTCATTCAACTGATCGACCTCGATGAACGCGCAATGATGATTATCGGGGTGCCGGTCCTGCTGACGATGGCCGTGACGGTCCTGCCGAAGGACGCGCTGGTTGGTCTGCCTGATTTCGCCGTCTATATTTTATCCTCCGGCATTACCGTCGGGGCGATCGCCGCGCTTGTGCTGAATCTGATCATTCCGGGCGGCCGGGCCGCTTCAGCCAAGGAAGCGGAAACGGATACGGCGGCATAGATCGCTATCGTTATTGAATTCCGAACGCACATAACCCCCGCTGGCCCTTATGGCAGCGGGGGTTATTGTTACCCGATCATGATTTTCCCTTCCGGATAGCGGTAGAGCGATTGCTCCCGGCGATTGCCGAGCGCGTAGGCGAGCGTCATGGGCCCGATTCTGCCGATGAACATCGTCATCGCGATGACGAGCTTCCCGAAGGGGGAGAGCTCGGGGGTCAGCCCCATCGACATGCCAACCGTCGCGACGGCCGAGACGGTATCGAACAGAATGCTGATGAACGGCACATCCTCGGTGACCGCGAGCAGCATCGAGACCGACAGCACCATGAACAACGCCAGAAAAATCACCGTCAGCGCCTTGATGATCAGATCCTTCGGCAGGCGGTGGCGGAACAGCACGGCATCCTCGCGACCCTTCAGCATGGCGTAGACGGCCGCCATCAGAATGGCGAATGTCGTCGTCTTAATCCCGCCGCCCGCGGAGCCGGGCGAAGCGCCGACGAACATGAGCATAATCAGGAAAAATTGCGTTACCTGGCGCATGTCCGCCACATCCAGCGTTACGGTGCCCGAGGAACGGGTCGAGACCGACTGGAAGAAGGAAGCGTAGATCTTGCCTTCCCAGCTCATCGATCCGAGCGTATTGCTGTTCGAGAATTCGAAGATGAAGAGCAGGACCGCCCCGCCCGCGACGAGAAGCGCCGTCATCGACAGGACGACCTTGGAGTGCAGCGAGAGCCGCCGCTTCTTCGGATAATCATACAGCTCCGCCAGCACGATGAACCCGAGACCGCCGGCGATGACCAGGAAGAAGGCGACGAGATTGGTCAGCCCATCCTCGGCGAACTGCTGGAAGCTGTCGCCGAACAGGTCGAAGCCTGCATTGTTGAACAGGGATATCGAATGGAAAAGACTATATGCGAACGATTGCCCGAGAGGCATCGTCTGTCCCCAGTGCAGCGTCAGCACGACGGTGGCCGAAGATTGGATGATGACGACGAAGATGATGACCCGCCGAATCGTGCGCACAATCCCCTCCATGCTGTTGGCGTTGATCGACTCCTGCAGGATAAGGCGTTCGCGGAGCGATATCTTTTTGCCCAGCATCAGATAGAATAGCAGGGCCACCGACATGAATCCGATGCCCCCGATCTGGACGAGGGAAATGATCACGCCTTGTCCAAAGGCAGAAAAGGTCGTGCCGACATCGATGACAACCAGCCCGGTTACGCAGACGGCGGAAGTTGCCGTAAATAACGCATCCACGAAGGAGATGGAACGGCCCGGCCCCAGCGAGACAGGAAGCATCAGCAGCAGGGTTCCGATTGTAATTATAAAGAGAAAACCCGTCACCAGCACGCGGGCGGGGGTCCAATGCAGCGTCCTTTTTTTCAACAGGTTCATGAAGAAGGTCTCCTTTTGGTCCATAACGAAAAAATAATGATCGCAACGACGCCGGATCGGCGCCGAATCGGATGGGAACGTAAAACGAAGACTAGTATATCGTTCTCCGCTCCCGTTGTAAACAAGCGTGCCATGATTTACTGAACATTTTCCTATTCTCTGGGGTGGAATGCAAGCTTTTGGCGGCGGAAGGCAGACGCATTTTGCCGTATAAGGGACCATGTGCCGATAGGATTAGACAAAGGAGGAAAAAGAATGGGAAGCTGGTTATGGTTCGCCCTTTTGTCCGCCGTGATGGCGGCGCTCGTCTCGCTCTTTGGCAAGCTTGGCATGAAGAATGTCGATCCGGACACCGCCACCGCCGTACGGGCCGTCATTATGGCCGTGTTCCTCTTGGGGGTGCTGGCCATTCAGGGCAAGCTGACCCAGGTCGGCGAGATTCTCGCCAACCGGAAGGCGCTGCTGTATATCGTGCTGAGCGGGGTAGCGGGCGCGCTGTCATGGCTGTTCTACTTCATTGCGATTCAAAAGGGCGAAGTCTCAAAGGTGGCTCCGGTCGACAAGCTCAGTGTCGTGTTGGCCGTGGGGTTGGCGTTTCTGTTCCTGGGAGAGCGCTTGTCGCTTGTCGCCAGCCTGGGCGTCCTGCTGATTACCGTCGGCGTCATTATGACGGCTATCGGCTGATTGGAGCGGGGAGTAGGGACTTGCCGTTTGCACTCGTACATATGGGGAGCGGCCTGAAGGTATCATGCCCAAGGCCGCCCGTATACTTTCCAATTGACATACCACCGGCTAATCCAATGGGTCGAGACATGAATCAGGATAAAGGCAATAAGCAGAACCGGTTTAAGAAAAGCAAATAAGACCCAAATGACAAACAATATCCACGGATTCAGCTTCTGGAACCACTGGGCCGGCAGCCAGACAAGGCGAAAGGCCGGATTGGCCTTCTGCAGCGTGTCCATATACTCCTCCCGGACCTGGGCATCGTCCGGGTCCAGGCGGACAGCCTTCTCCATCAGTCGGAGCGAGTGATCCTTCTCCCCGCGCTGGTCGGCTGCCCAGGCGAGCTGCATCAGCGTGTAGGCATGCTCCTCTTCCATCGCCAGGGCCTGGCGTTCGGCTTCCTTCGACTCCGCTGTCCGCTGCAGCTGAGCCAATACATAGCTGTATGTGGCGTAAGCGAGTCCGGCCGGCTCGATATCGATGCACCGCTCCAGCGAGAGAACGGCCTGCTCCAGCGCGCCCTTGCGCATCTGGTGCTGCGCGAGCAGCAGATGCGGCGTCGGGTCGTCAGGCGCCATCGCGATCAGCTGCCTCGCCGCCGTCTCGAAGGCTACCCACTCTCCCCGGTCATAATAGATGCCCATCCGCACCCGCCAGGCGTCCGGCTGATAAATGTCCCGCCGCAGCGCTTCTCCCGCCCAATCGAGAGCTTTGTCCGGATCGACGGGCTTATGCACGACGGCAGCCAGCGACATAATGGTCGGATGCTCCGGATATTCCAATTGCAGCCGCATGGCTTGCCGCAGCGCTTCCTGATACGCTTGCTTTTGGTACAGCTGGTTGATGCGCTGGATCGCCTGCTGCAAATATCGAATTGTCTGTTGATCGTATTCTTCCCTGCCGCAGGCCGACTTCGATTCGTCTGCCGCCGGGGTCTGCTCCTGCGCCGCCGGAGGACATGATTCGGTGTCTGGCGTGTCCTGAACCGGCTCTTGATGCGCATTCCGCGTCATCCTCCATCACCTCCAAGTATTTTCTTATGCTGTCTAGAACGATGGATATGTGATCCGTATCTCCACGGTAACATGTGATTGTCTTGATTGCCGGCGAATCGGGCCGGATTCCACAAGCTCCTCATTCAATTGCGGGACATGCCGTGATGCGCGATGCTGCCGCGTTCGGCGAGCAACGATTGCAAGCACATCATATTGTAGATCTAGTGAGCGCGGGGAGCAAGTGGAAAGCGGGGAAGCTTGAACAAATATGTCCAAACGGTGAAGAACCGCAATTCGAAGCGGCGGAGGCCATGGCGAATCGCGGTGGAGTCAGCGCATTATGCCTCGGCATCTTGCGCCCATTTGTTGAGCGTGCGATCGTTCGGAAGCAGCAGAGCGAGAACGCCCAGGACCGGCAGGAAGCCGCACACCGTCATAATCCGGGTAATGCCGAAGCCGTCGATGAAGTAGCCGAGCGCCAAGGCGCCGACACCGCCCATCCCGAAGGCGAAGCCGGTGATAAGGCCGGAGACCGTGCCGATATTGCCCGGATGGAGCTGCTGGGCGTAGATAACGGTCACCGAGAAGCTGGACAGCAGGATGAAGCCGGTGAGGGCCAGCAGCACCCCGGCCCAGAACAGATTGACGAACGGCAGCAGCAGCGCCAGGGGCGCGGTGCCGAGCATCGAGGCCAGGATGAGGTTGCGGCGGCCGAACCGATCCGCCAGCGGCCCGCCGAAGAAGGTGCCTACCGCGCCTGCCCCCAGGAACAGGAAAATATAGAGCTGGGCCTGATCCAGCGTAAGCCGGTAATCTTCCATTAAGTAAAATGCGTAATAGCTGCCGATGGCGGCCCCGTACCAGGAACGGACGAAGACGATCACGACCAGAATCAGGGTCGCCCAGGCGATGCTTCTGCGCCGTGCCGGGTCCATCTTCCGCTGCTGATGGCGCTTAGCGAAGGTATATCCGGCATCGAGCATGCCGCGGTACCAGCGTGCGATATACGTCTGCACGGCGATGCCGGCCCCTGCGATGAAGGTGAAGCCGAGCGCTCCCATCTGACCGAAGGGGATAAACACCCACTTCGTCAGCATCGGGGCAAGGGACTGTCCGGTGTTGCCTCCGACCTGGAAGATGGATTGGGCAAGGCCTTTGCGAAGCCCGGCGGCCATGTGGGCGACGCGCATCCCTTCGGGATGGAAGGCGGCCGAGCCGAGTCCGACGAGGATGACGGCCAGCAGCACCAGCCCGTAATTCGGCGCCAGCGCCAAAAGCAGCACGCCGAAGAACGTGAACGTCATGCCGATGGGGAGCAGCGCCGGGGTCGGGCGCCGATCGGCCGCATAGCCGACAACGGGCTGCATAATCGAAGCGGTGAAGTTGATCGCGAAGGCGATCCAGCCGATCTGCCCGTATGAGAGCCGCATCGTGTCTTTCAATATCGGAAAAATCGCAGGGATGACGGCTTGAATCGAGTCATTGAACAGATGGACGAAGCTGATGGCCAGAAGGATGCGGAAAACCGTATCCTGCTGCGGGCTTGACTGCTTGAGCAGATCGGGCGCCGGACGCGAGGCGGCTAGCGGTTTGCTGTTCATGTGCAGCTCCTTTCTTGACGATTTATCGTAATGACGGCCCTGCGTCCTTCCCAGCCGGGCAACGGATGGAAAGGACGGGAATGGGCTGTTCCCTGACCGTTCTGAAGAATAAGGCCATGTCCCGCACAGATCATCGGGTTGATGCTACGATACAAGTTTTTGAGACGGGGCGCAATCCAAAATATTCCGCATATCGGAGCGCAATCCCGGCTTTCCCGCCGCCGGAAGCGGTCATGCGCGGATTATCGCAATAGAGCGGCCGCTTGGCTGGACAACGCGAAGCCGGCCTCCGGAAGCAAGCCGGCAGACCGGGACAGGGCGGCACGGTTCGTCTGTCTCCCTAGTGGGAGCGGCTGTCGCGCCGCCGCCGAATGCTGTCTTTATTTCTCGGGAAATAGTTCCTGTTGTCGACGGGTGGAGCACGCTTCCCGCCCGCTTATGCGTCATACCGCTTCGTGCGGTAAGTCGTGCAGCACAGGAGCAGGCATGCGGCCATCCAGGCGGCAATGATGCCGGCATGCGGCAGCGCGTCGGCCAGCGTTCCGCCCCTCCACAGCTTGGAGCAAGCCAGGGAGAGCTGCTCCGTCGGAAGATAGCTGATCATCAAGTCTACCGCCGGCTGGTTCAGCAGCGAGCCGAACATGGGCCCCATCAGGAAGAGAAGGTGCAGCGGCATGCCGATGAAGGAAGTCTCCATCGAGGTGCGGGATAGCAAGCCAATCAGCGTGCCAATCGCCAAGTACATCACGATGCTGGGAACAAGCAGAAGGATAAGGGCAAGCGGAGACAGGGCAGGCGTCTCCGCGATGAACAGGGTCAAAATAACGGCTGCCACCGTCATCGCGGCAGCGACGGCGCTCTTGCCAATCAGCACCTCGAACGGTCTGGCCGGCGAGAGCATCAGCACCCGCAACGTATGCTTTTCTTTCTCCTCGGCGACCATCATCGCGAGCACGAAGGCCCCCGTTATCGTCAAGGCCATATTGATGGGCAGCGCCAGCACGCCGATCCCGACTTCCTCCCGGCCTCGGAAGAGGAGGGCGAAGATAAGCGGAAGCGCGGCCATACTTAACAGAGCGGGATTGCGGAAGCAATCCTTCCATTCTTTCTCGATAATCGCCGAGATTCGTTTCCATGCGTAAGTCATAATACGGCTCCCCCAGTAAATTTTATAAAAATTATCCATGGCGCGGATGCGCCCCTGATGCAGGAAAGCGATCCGATCGCAGAGCGCCTCCGCTTCCTCCATGTCGTCGTGGAGAGGAAGATGGACGTCCCCGCGCGATTCAACGCTTTTGACGATTCATGAATGCGGCGGGTGTTCCCCGGATCGAGCGCCGATGCCGGCTCGTCCAGGAACAGAACCTCCGGCCGGTGAAGCAGGGCCCGTGCCAGCGTGACGCGCTGCTTTATTCCTTTGGACAGATTTTTGACGGCGGTCTGCCGATCGTCGGCCAGAATGACTTGCTCCAGCGCTTCCGGCGCTCTGCTGGCCGGCACCTGGTACAGCTTGCAGAACCATTCCAGATTGTCCTGCACCGACAGCCGGTCGTACAAAGTGATGCTGTCGGTCAGGACGCCGATGCGGGACAAATGCCGGTATCGCTCGGCTTCCGTCATACGGGCGACATCCTGCCCGAATACGCGCGCCGTCCCGGATGTAGGCGGCAGTTGGGCGGTCAATATTTTAATCGTGGTCATCTTGTGGCGGTCATCTTGCCGGAGCCGCTTGGCCCCAGGAAGCCGAATGTCTCTCCTCTATGAACGGCGAAGTCGAGCGAGCGCAGCGCGGAATGGTTGCCGAACATTTTGGTCAGCGCGCGGGCTTCAATAATAGGTTCCCTATTGCTTTCCTCCCATTGGGCTTGTTGATCGGTTCATCTGAGCTGAACGAGTTCAATCGGTTGACCTCATCCCATCCCGGGAGGGAGAAGACTGCGGCAAATGATTGGCGAGAAGCGGATCTCAGACGATGAACGGAACGGATCGAGGACTGATTGAACCTCTCCTTCCGGCAAAATTCCGTTATGGCAGGTTAAGAAATGCCCATAATCGCCTTCATTTCCTCGTATTTGCTTTTCGAGAGCGGAACGGTGCTCTTCTTCTCATCGTCCAGCACGAGGCTGTAGCTGTTGCGCGACCAGATGATGACTTCACGGACGCGCTGCAGATTGACCAGATAGGAGCGATGGCAGCGGAAAAAGCCGAAAGACTTTAATTTTTGCTCTAGTTCCTGCAGCGTCATAGAGCACGGATATTCGCCGGATTGGACATGAAGATGAGCCACTCCGTCCTGGCTCTCGATATAGATCATCTCCATCGGATCGATGAGCACAATTTTATCCTCCACGCGAGCCGGCACTTTATCGAAGACAATTTGCGGATAGTGGCGCTGGCTGCCGGACGGCGTGCCGGTCTCGTCCTCGGCGCCTGCCGATGAAGTCGCTCCAGCGGCAGAACGGTTCGCTTCGGATTCCAGTGAGGCGTCCGTTTGCTTCCCGGCGGCACTCGGCGCGGCTTCGGCGTAGAAGCCCTCCCTCCTGTTCGGGGGGAGAGCCGCCGCTCCTTCCGGCGCTTGGCTGGCGCCGTCTTCTTCGAGGATGACTTCCTTGAAGCCGCCGGGCGTCCAGCGCAGAACGGTATCCGTCAGCGTCAGCGCGCTCTCCAGCGAAGGCACGGTCATGAAGAAGGCGATCCCTTCCTGACAGAGCTCGCGGATCCATTGACGCAGCAGGAAGCAGCTCTCCAGATCGAGATGGAATTCCGGATCCTCCATAATAATCAGCTCCGGCTTCACCGCGGCGGCCCGGGCCAAATGGAAGCGTCGCTGCTCCGCTTCCGTGCATTTGCCGAGCCGGACGTTCTGCTTGCTCCACAGACCGGTCAGCTTCAATACGGATTCCAGTCTTGATTTATCGAATGCATTATATAATTTCATATACAATCCGACAGCCTCGCGCACGGTCAACCGTTCATGCACAGCGTCCTCCTGGCGGATCCAACTGATGCGCGCCTTCGCTTCCGGGGAATGGAGGGGAAGCCCGTTCCAGCTCACCGTTCCGGTAGACATGGCAGCGGTGCCGGCCAACACATTCATGATCAACTGGCCCGTGACATGGTTGCATTGTACGGCCAGGCATTGGCCCGGCTGCACCGTGACATGTAGCGCATCAAGGAGGGTCGAATTGCCTTGGGCGATATAGAGATGGTCGAGAACAAGTCCGCCCGATCGGGAGGGAGAGTCAGAGTTCATTATATTCACGCCTTTTCATTGAATCTTCTTCGAGCGTCATATCCCAATGGCAAGCTTACCAGCTTCGGGCCAGGACACGCATTCTCCATCATAGCGCATTTTTCGTGTACGGGAGTAGCGGGTCTTAGGGATAAATCCAATGGAAAGGGTGCGAGTTTTATTAATATTCGGATTTAGGCTTGTTTCTCTTTCTGATTAAGGCTGATTTCTTCTCTATTTACGAAAAAATAACGAACAATAAAACCAAAGTTCATTGACACGTTCGGGGAAATTCGTTACAATATCCATGTCGCTCCTTTAGGGAACGGCAATGAAGTTGATCACAATGTTGCTATTATTCCTGTTCGTATATTCCCGGAGATAAGGTCCGGGGGTCTCTACCAGGAGCCGTAAATTCCTGACTACGAGCGGTGTGCTTCCGCATACCCGGGTGAAGTCAGGATTTTTTGTCGCCTAGAAAAGGAACGGAAGTTCGTCATTCGCCCTATTCAGATTCATACAACGTGTCATGAACGAGGAGGATCTTGATCTTATGAGCAAGTATGATGTCATTGTCGTCGGCGCAGGGCCCGCAGGAATTTTTACATGCTACGAGCTGACGTTGAAAGCCCCCCATCTTAACGTACTGTTGGTGGACAAAGGCCATGATATTTACCGGCGGAGCTGTCCGATTCTGGAGGAGAAAATTCAATTCTGCCCTCCGGCTATCGGCCGCAAAGAATTCGCCGGATGCTTGCCCGCCTGTTCCATCACAAACGGCTTCGGCGGAGCCGGCGCCTATAGTGACGGCAAATTCAATATCACGACCGAGTTCGGCGGCTGGCTGACGGATTATTTGCCGCCCTCGCAGGTGCTTGATCTGATTCAATACGTGGACCGCATCAATTTGGAGCATGGTGCCACGACGAATATAACCGACCCGACGACCGAGACCGTGCGCCGGATCGAACAGCAGGGCTATGCGGCAGGCTTGAAGCTGCTGCGTGCGGAAGTCCGCCACTTGGGGACGGAGCAGAACCTGGAGATTTTGAAATCGATTTTTGAATACTTGAAGACCCGTATCGATATGATGCATAAGACCGAAGTGGCGGATCTCGTCACCGTGAAGGAAGACGGCCGCCATGTCGTGAAGGGCATCGAACTGAAGGGCGGCGAGACGCTCGAAGCCGATCGCGTCGTTATCGTGCCGGGACGGGACGGTTCCGCCTGGCTGAAGGAGATTCTGAAGAAGCGCCGCCTGAAAATGTACAACAATCAGGTCGATGTCGGCGTGCGCGTCGAGACGTCTGATGTCGTCATGCGGGAGATTAACGAGCATCTGTATGAAGGCAAGTTCATCTTCAACACGTCCGTAGGCACGCGGGTGCGCACCTTCTGCAGCAATCCGTCCGGACATGTCGTGGTCGAGAACCACAGCGGCATCATGTGCGCGAATGGCCACTCTTACAAGGATCCGAAGCTCGGCTCGAAAAATACGAACTTCGCCCTGCTCGTCTCGCACACGTTCACGGAGCCGTTCGACAAGCCGAACGAGTATGCCCGCGAAATCTGCAAACGCGCCAACGATCTGTCCGGCGGCGGCGTCATTGTGCAGAAATACGGCGATATCCTCCGCGGCCGCCGCTCTACCGAGAAGCGCATTCGGGAAGGCTTCCTGGAGCCGACGCTCCGCGAGGGGGTGCCGGGCGATCTCGGTCTCGTGCTGCCATATAACACGATGAAGAGCCTCATCGAAATGGTGGAGGCGCTGGACAAGGTGACGCCGGGAATCGCTTCCGAGCATACGCTGTTCTACGGCGTCGAGGCGAAATTCTACTCGGCCCGCCCGAAGCTGGATGCGTCGCTCGAATCCGAGATTGCCGGGCTGTACTGCGGCGGCGACGGGGCCGGGGTTACCCGGGGGTTGGCGCAAGCGGGGGCGGCCGGAGTTCACATCGCCCGCAGCATCATCGCGAGAGCCTAATTCAGATAACGAAGTCCGCGGCCGCAAGGTACGCGGGCTTTTTGTCGTTTTTGGCGGTTCATGGGGGCTCCCGGCGGTTCTTGATTTCCTCCATGAGGTGTTGCCAGATTGTTCATTTTGAACATTGTCTTGTGATAAATTGCACAACCTCGACTGAGAACCTTCGATACAATGAACTTGCATCTTACATCCGTCTGCAACGGACTGCCATAACGGCGTGACCGTTGCGTTCATCCGGGAGGATGCGACAGGCGACAAGGTACTTGCGGTGCAAGGAGGTAATGCAATATGGCAGGATACTTGAAGCCGCAGGAAATAGCGGCAGCGACGGTGGAGACAGGAACGGCCAAGGCCCGCAATCCGCTGTCGGTTATGGTGATACTGGGTTTTCTGGCAGGCGCGTTCATCGCGCTGGGATATTTACTGTATATACGGGTGACGGCGGGGGCTCCTCTGGAGTGGGGGACGATCACCGGTCTTATCGGCGCGTCCCTCTTCCCGATCGGGCTTATCCTCGTCCTGCTGGGGGGCGGCGAACTGCTGACCGGCAATATGATGGCCGTCCCGTTGGCCCGGATGAAGGGCCGAATTACGACCGGCGAGGTCGCACGCAATCTGATCGTGATTACGTTGAGCAATTTCCTGGGAGCGATATTCGTCGCATACTTCTTCGGGCATATCGTCGGCCTGACCGCCGATGGCGTCTATCTGGAGAAGACCGTGTCCGTCGCCGGACACAAGCTGGAAGAAGGCTTCCTGCAAGCGTTCGTCTCCGGTATCGGCTGCAACTGGCTCGTGGCGTTGGCGGTGTGGCTGTCTTACGGCTCCAAGAGCTTCAGCGGCAAAGTATTGGGCATCTGGTTCCCGACGATGACATTCGTAGCCATCGGCTTCCAGCACGTGGTGGCCAACATGTTCGTCATTCCGGCAGCCATCTTCGAAGGCTATTACAGCTGGGGAGAATATATCATGAACTTCATTCCGGTCTGGCTAGGCAACCTCACCGGCGGTGCCGTCTTCGTGGCGGGCGCTTACTGCCTGGCTTATTTGCGGCCGAATCCGGATGAAGCCATGCCGGCTCGGACTTCCGCGCCGGGTGCTTCCGCTTCTATGGCATCAGCGGCCCCAACTGCGGCGGCTTCCTCCTCCGGGAGCCTTGACCAATCTGTCACGGGATAAGCTTCCGCTCGCGTGATATATTGAACCAGGTCCGTCCAGTCCGGGCCTGGTTTCTTGATCCTTGAGGCCATTTGGGCATGCAGTTGCGTAAAGGCATCCGTTTTCTCAATAGGGTGATCGGGGCTTGCATATATTCGGAAGGAAATGATAATAATTATCAGTACAAGAGTGAAAAAGCAGCCCGGCAAGGCTGCTTGGACCTGCGCTAAATTTTGGGCTCGAACGTTTTACAGTCCGTTTCTTCCGAGTTGCTTGCTTGTCTTCCTTGACGATTCACGACATAAATCGAAGAAGCGTTGCACTTATTGCCGGCAGCCCAGTATTTGCAGCTGTTCACTTCGCACAGCACGTCTTTAGCCATGGCGTGTCACCCCCTTTGCAATAGCATTGACGGGATGATGGCGGTTCTATACGCCCTGCTGCTGCCAAATCTGCCCCAAGACATGGATCGGCAAGCCATGTCTTTTTGGCATGTCTACGAAAGGACGGGGAGGAAGCGTTGGTGCACAGCCCTTGCGAAGAACCTGGCTCTTTATCGGGGCTCCATTGTAATCCACTTGGGTGTTGTTCGCTGGGAAAACCCCGCTGATTTATGCCTTTGCTCTAATATGCCAATGACTCAGGGATGGAGGTCGCTCCTTACAGTCCTTACGGTTAATATCCCATCGGCTCATGGCACAAACTGAGTGCCGGGGATAACGGAGCAAAGAGCGGGCGAACTCCCTGCCAGTCCTTATTGTCCTTCTTCCAACGGTTCAGGGACAAGCTGAATGGTTGGGATATTGAAGCAAAGGAGCAAAGAGAGCCCGGTGATCTTACCCAACTGGTGGCGTCGCAGGATGCTTGCCTACTTAACCGTATAACAGCAAAGTCGCCCTGAGGTTGCGAAACGGGAGCGATAGCGCTATCCTAATCCCATCCTGCCGCTTACAGTGACCAGCATGGAGCGGATTTATACAACTAGAGGAGGTACAAAAAGGATGCATATTCAATTTAGCGGCGATGTGGACCGCTTCCTGCCCGGAATCCGGGAGCTGCAGGAGCTGCTTGACCTGGAGATTAGCGAGGGAGGCAGCCCTAATCCCGCAGCGATAGCTGTAAAGGTAGAGCAGGCCGCCGGGGAGTTGTCGGTGTCCTGGGACGGAAGCGCCGGTTGGATCCGATATGCGGAGCCCATCCACTTTTTCCGGGGGCTGGGGCGGTTCGTCGAAGCTTATCGCCAGGGAGGGACGTTCCATATTGCAGAACGGCCGCAATTTACGTATAACGGGGCGATGATCGACGCTTCGCGGAATGCCGTTCCTCATCTGGCCATGCTGAAGGAATTACTCCGTTCGATGGCGTTAATGGGCTTGAACGGCATCATGCTGTATACGGAGGATACATATGAGGTGCCGGAGCGGCCTTATTTCGGGTATATGCGGGGACGCTATACCGAGGATGAGCTGCGAGCCATTGACGATTACGCGGCCCAATTTGGGATCGAGGTGGTGCCGTGCATTCAGACGCTGGGCCACCTGGCCCAGGCCTTGAAATGGGATGTGGCCGAGGAGCTGCGCGATACCGAGGATGTGCTGCTGGCCGGCTCGGATGCCACCTACCGCTTCATTGAGGACATGATCGCGGCCGTCTCGAAGCCGCTTCGCTCGAACCGGATTCATATCGGCATGGACGAGGCGTTCGGACTTGGACTGGGGCGATATTTGTTTAAGCACGGCTTCCGGGAACGGTTCGATATTATGAACGAACATTTGCGGCGCGTGCTGGAGATTACCGAGAAGCATGGCTTACAGCCGATGATGTGGAGCGATATGTATTTCCACCTGCTGATGAATAACGGGGGCCATTATTACGATCTGGACCTGGAATTTTCCAGCGATGCGGTGGCCCGGATTCCGAAGGGCGTTCAGTTTGTCTATTGGGATTATTATCATGATGATCAGAAATTTTATGAGAACTTCCTTGACAAGCACCGCGCGCTTGGTTCGGATCCGGTGTTCGCCGGCGGCGTCTGGCTGTGGGGGAGCCTCAGCCCGAACTACGGCAAGACATGGCAGAACACGAATCCGGCGCTTATGGCCTGCAAGGCGAAGGGCATACGCGAAGTCTTTGCGACGGCGTGGGGGGACAACGGGCAGGAGACGAACCATTTGACGGTTCTGCCGGGCCTTCAATTGTTCGCGGAGCACGGGTATACGGACGGCGAGGTAGACGAGTCGGCCTTGGCGGAGCGCTTCCGCCTCTGCACCGGCCAGTGTCTGGACGATTATTGGCGGCTCACTTATCTGGACGAGACGCCGGGCGTGACGAAGAACAATATGCACAGCTCGAACGCATCCAAGTTCCTGCTCTGGCAGGATACGTTAATCGGATTATTCGACAAAGATTTGGAAGGCGAACTGGAGACTGCCCTGCCGGCCCATTATGCGAAACTGGCCGAGCGGCTTGCCGCCGCCGAAGCGCAAGCTGCGGGAACGCATAAGCTGGTGTTCGGGTTCTATGAGAAGTTGGCGCAGACGCTGGCGATGAAGGGAACGCTCGGCCTGCAGGTGGCATCTGCGTATCGGGCGGGGGAACATGACAAGCTCCGCAGTCTGGCGGAGAACGTCATTCCGGGCGTCCGCGAGCAGGTGGAATTGACGCGGAGGGCGCATCGCTCGCTGTGGATGGCGACAAGCAAGCCGTTCGGGTGGGAAGTGCTCGATATCCGCTACGGCGGGGTGGTGGCCCGCCTGCAATCGGCCGAGGATCGGCTGCTTGATTATGTGGAAGGCCGGGTGGACAGGCTGGAGGAGCTGGAGGCGGAGCGGCTGCCATTCATTGCGGACGATCCGGTGGGCGAGCATCGTGTCTCCCATTCTCCGTTCTTCCACCGGATCGCGACAGGCGCCGTGCTGTCCGCGATTTAGGGAGCAGGAGCTCAGCTTGAGGCCGCCGCCCTCAAGAATGTATTCTCGGCAGGGTTGCGAGCACGGTAACGGCGGCATAAAAAGGGTGCCGTCGGCCGTCTAAGTCTAAGGCCAGGGGCACCCCTTTTATCGCCGCAGGCAGCAAGCGATTATTGCTTGACGATAGTGTAATTGCTATTTGTCAGCTCGAAAATATCCTTAATGCCCGGCGTGCAGTACACTTTGTGATCGGTCGTGATGAAAATCGCCTCCGCTTCCGGATTAGATTCGATGAACTTCATCCCTTCGTCCAGTCCGAGAGCGAATGTCGAGGTGGACAGCGCATCGGCATGCGTCGAGCTGCTCGTTACGATCGTGACGCTGCTCAGGTTATTCTCTATCGGATACCCGGTCTTCGGGTTCAAAATATGGTGATAGTGCTTGCCGTTCTCGACGAAGTACCGTTCATATACGCCCGAGGTGACAATGGTCTTGTTCTGCACCGTCATTTTGCCGATCTGGTTGCCGCGCGTCTCATCCGGATCCTGTACTCCGATGATCCAATCCTTGCCGCCCGGCTTCGGCCCGACGGCGAAAATATTTCCGCCGAGATCGACGATCGCGCTCTCGAATCCCGAATCGCGCAAATAATCCGCGATACGGTCAGCGGCATAGCCTTTGCCGATGCTGCCGAGGTCAAGCTCCATGCCTTCTTTCTCGAGCTTCACTTCCCGCTTGTCCGGATTCAGGGTGACGTCCCGGTAGTCCACCAGATCCAGCTTCTGCTTCAATTCGGCTGAATCGGGAACCTTGGCATGCTCCGAGCCGATGCCCCACAGATCGACAATCGGGCCGACCGTCGGATCGAACATGCCGCCGGTTCGCTTGGCGTAGTCCAACGAGGTGGCGATAATATCGAATGTATCCTGGGAGACCGCCACGGCTTGCTTGCCCGAAGCGGCTTGGACCTTGGAGATTTCGCTCTCCTTGTCCTGGCGGTTCATTTTATGGTCGATCTCCTTGAGAATCGCTTCGATATCCTTGAATTGGGTGTCCCCCGCCCGTTCATCATATATTTTGACCGTCACGATCGTGTCGAAAATAAAGTAAGTTTGCTGCTTGATCGAAGACGTTCCGGAGCCGGCATTCGTGGAATTCTCCTTGGCGCATCCGCCAAGCACGAGGATGAAGGCCACGAGCAGCAGGAGGCAGCTTCGAAGCGGCAGCCGTCTTAGGTGTGTCATATCTCAATTCCCCCGTTCGGTTAGACTGACTGGATATCGGTTCGCGCAGCTTCCCGTGGCGGCGAAGCTCTCTTGCGGAACACGCTTATTATAACAGTTACGGATGGAGTTGCAAGGAAGCCCGTTACGATCCCGCTCCGGCGGGGCTTCGTCCGCGGGCGTCATCCATGGTCATGGACAGATGTCATCGGATGGACATGGAACTTCATTGATGATGAGGGACGGGAGTTGTATAATGGCAAAAGATAAACTATTCAAATTTAATCCAAGGAGTCATTGCAATGAAACGTGGAGACCTGATTCTCATCGGAGTCATTGTCATCGCGGCGCTGGCGTTTCTTGTGCCGAAATGGCTGTTTCAACAAGAAAGTGAAAATTTGCACAATTCAAAGGTGTTTGCCAATATTACGGTGGACGGAGAATTGTATCAAAAAGTAGAACTGACGAAGGAAGAGCAGATTATAAAAGTCGAAACAAGCAAAGGACTAAATATACTGAAGGTTCATGACTATGGCATTGAAATGTTCGAGGCCGATTGCCCGGATAAAGTATGTCTGTCCTTTGGCTTCGTAACTCGTCCGAACAGCACGATCGTCTGCATCCCTCATCGTGTGCTCGTCGAGCTGGTAAGCGAGGACGGCGCAGGGGAGGATGAGATTGATGCGGTCGTACAATAGCCTGGCCTGGCGGAAGGGGGAAGCTTCTTCGGAAGCCTTGAAAAGGGCGGTGATTATCGCGATTTTTAGCGCCGTGGCCGTCGTGCTCGGCTTCGTGGAAGCGATGCTGCCCGTGCAGACGATTATGCCGATTCCCGGCGCGAAGCTGGGGCTCGCCAACGTCATGATTCTCGCCTGCCTCTACTTCCTGCGCGGCCGCGACGCGTTGATGCTGGTCATCTTGAAGACGCTGCTGATGACCTTGATGCTGGGGACGTTCTCCGCATTTCTGTTCAGCTTCCTCGGATCGCTGTTCAGCTTCGCCGTCATGTATGCCATTTTGAAAATCGGAAAAGATCATGTCAGCCTTATCGGCATTTCCGTGGTGGGCGGCGCGGCGCATAACGCGGGCCAATTGACGGCGGCGTATCTTGTATTCCGCACCGCCAATATTTTTTACTACTTGCCGGTGCTGCTTATAACCGGCGTGGTGACCGGCGTCTTCATCGGCATTGCCGTGAAGTACATTGTGGCGGCGCTGGCGAAGCTGCCGCTCTTCGACAAGCTGACGCCGCAGATCGACAGCTCGGCGGCGGATGCGAACCGGCAGGCGGCGCTTGAACGGAATCACGCGCTCGCTTCGGATATCCCAGCGAGCGGAGCGCCGGGGGCGGCCGCGGAACCTGCGCCCGTCGGCCTGGAGAGAGGCTCGGACGCCCAAGGAGCGGATGACGCGGTCGTCTTGTCCGGTGTCCGGTACCAGTACCGTCCTGACCGCCTGCTCTTCGATGAATTGTCCCTCCGGATTCCGCAGGGGCAATGGGTGTCCATCGTCGGCCCCAACGGCTCCGGGAAGTCGACGCTGGTGAAGCTGCTCAATGGCCTGCACCGCCCTCAGGCTGGCCGCATCGCGGTGGCGGGCCTAGCGCTATCCGAAGCGAGTCTGGAGGAGATTCGCCGCCGCGTCGGCTTCTTGTTCCAGAATCCGGACAATCAATTTTTCGCGACGACGGTGCGGGACGATATCGCCTTCGGCATGGAGAACCGCTGCCTGCCGCTGGCGGAGATGGAGCGCCGGCTGGCGGACGCGGCACGGCGCTTCGGCGTCGAGCCGCTGCTGGACCGCCATCCCGCGCAGCTGTCCGGCGGTCAGAAGCAGCGGGCCGCCATCGCCGGCATGATGGTGCTGGAGCCGGAGGTGCTTATCTTCGACGAGGCGACCTCGATGCTCGACGAGCGCTCCAAGCGGGAGATGACGGCATATTGGACGGAGCTGCATGCGAGCGGCAAATATACGATTATCTCGATTACGCATGATGCGGAAGAGATTATGGCCTCCGAACGCGCGATCGTGCTGAAGGACGGGAAGATTGCGGCGGATGTCGCCCCCGAGGCTTTGTTCGCGGATGAGGCGCTGATGCGGGAGTGCCGGCTGCAGGCCCCGTTCGTCTGGTCGGTGGCCCAAGCGCTGCGGGAGCGCGGCGTAGCGGTCGCTTCGACGAATGACGAGAGAGAGTTGGTGAACGCCTTATGGCCATCGTGCACGCCGAACGATTAACCTACGATTATATGGCGCAGGGACAGCCGCCGGTCCATGCGCTGCAGAATTTGGATTTTGCCGTCGGCTCCGGCTTCACGGTCGTGCTCGGGTCGACCGGCTCCGGCAAATCGACGCTGCTGCAGCATTTCAACGGCATCCTGCAGCCGACCTCCGGGAAGCTGCAGGTGCTGGAATATACCTTCGAGGGCGGAGCGAAGCAGTCCGGCCTCAAGCCGCTGCGCCGCCGGGTCGGTCTCGTGTTCCAATTCCCCGAGCACCAACTGTTCGAGGAGACGGTCGAACGGGACCTGATGTTCGGGCCGATTCAGTTCGGGGCGAAGCCCGAGGCAGCAGCCGAAGCGGCGCGGGAGGCCCTCGCGATGGTAGGCTTGCCCTCCTCGGTGCTGGAGGCCAGCCCGTTCGAGCTGAGCGGAGGCCAGATTCGCAAGGTAGCGATTGCGACGGTGCTCGCCTCGGATCCGGAGCTGCTCGTCCTGGATGAGCCGACGGCGACGCTGGACCCGATAAGCCGGGCGGAGCTGATTCGCCTTCTGCACGGACTGTGCGCCCGGCAGGGCAAGGCGGTCGTCATGGTGACGCACCGCCTGGATGAAGTGTTCGTGCATGCCGATCGCTTCATCCTGATGAAGGAAGGCCGCATCGTCTTCCAAGGCGGCCGGCAGGAGCTGATCCGCCGGCCCGAGGAACTGGAGGCGGCCGGTATCGAGATTCCCGCCACGCTGCGCCTCGCGGCGCTGGTGGCGGAGAAGACGGGCGCGCCGCTCGATGCTCTGCCCGCCGATCCGGAAGGCTGGGCCGATTGGATTGCGGAGCGGTTGGGCATGAAGGCGGGCGGAAGCGCGGAACGCCCATTAGACAGCAGGGAGGGGGACTAGCCAGATGGAAGCCAAAATGATGCTCGGCCGGTATGTCGCCGCGGATTCGTGGATTCACCGCCTCGATCCGCGGGGGAAACTGGTGGCGATGGTCCTTTTTCTAATCACGGTCATTATGGCTGAGGCGTTCGCGGAGCTTGCGGCGCTGAGCGGATTCGCCCTGCTGGTGATGGTGAGTTCGCGCATTTCCTTAACCCGTTATTTTCGGGCGTCGCGGCCGCTCTGGTTCATTATGGCCTTCATGTTCCTGTTCTATATCTTATTCGACAAGAGCGGCAACTCGCTGGTGAATGCGGGCAAGCTCAACATTACGACCGGAGGCGTTACCTACGGGGCCTACGCGGTATGGCGCATGGCGCTGCTCGTTAGCTTTACCGCGATTTTGACATTCACGACCACGCCGGTCGAGCTCAACCTCGGGCTGGAGCGGGTGTTGAAGCCGCTGCGCTTCGTCGGCGGCTCGCCGCAGCAGTGGTCGATGATGATCGGCATCTCGCTGCGCTTCATACCAACCATATTCGAGGAGGCCGACAAAGTGATGAAGGCGCAGGCTTCGCGCGGCGCCGATTTCCACGAGATCTCCTTCGTCCAGAAGGGCAAGATGGTCATGACGCTCATGGTGCCTGTCATCGTCAGCGCGTTCCGGCGGGCCGAGGAGCTGGTCCAGGCGATGGAGGCCCGGGGATATGTGCTGCATGCGCCGCGCACGTCGCTGCGCACGCTCGTATGGCGGACGCCGGACACGCTGTTTATCGCGTCGTTCCTTGTCCTGCTGCTGTTCATCTCATGGTGGTGATCGGATCGGCTATAGATCGCCACCTCTTCTATAAGTACAGCCTATCAAGTGAAAAATATCACATAAAATATCTCAAAGTCTGATATATTTAAAATTAGGAAAATAAAACTAGAAAGCATGGAACAGGGGATAGGAGGAACGGGCATGGCTAGATATTTTCACGGCAAAGAGGTCGAGCTGCTGGCCCCGGCAGGCACGTTTGATATTTTCAAAGAAGTGATAGAGGCAAATTGCGATGCGGTATATTTCGGTGGGCCGTCGCTGAACATGCGAATGATGCGCAAGGGCTACAATCTGTCCTGCGACGAGATTCGGGCGGCCGCCGAGATGGCGCATGAACGGGGCAAGCGCGTCTATGTGACGGTCAACAATCTGCTGAACGGCGAGGACATCGAGGAAGCGAAGCGGTACCTGTCATTCCTGAACGAGGTTGGTCCGGACGGGATTATCGCCCAGGATATGGCCGTCTTTCCGCTGATTAAGGAGATGAACCTGACCCGGCTTCCCGTGCATGCCTCGGTGATGATGAACGTGCATAACGAGGAAATGATTCGCGCGCTGCAGGAGCTCGGCGTGACGCGCATCGTCGCTTCCCGGGAGATGGATCTTCGGACGGCGCAGCTGCTGCAAGCGAAGACCGGCATGGAGTTCGAGTACTTCGTCCATGGCGACATGTGCACGGTGCATGGCGCCAACTGCTACTACAGCTCGCTGCTGTTCGGCAACAGCGCCAACCGGGGCCGCTGCATGAAGCCTTGCCGTTGGGAGTACCGCGTGAAAAAGGACGGCAACGTGTACCCGACCGAATATCCGCTGGCCGCCAAGGATATGAATCTGTATGAGCATATTCCGGAGCTGATCGAAGCGGGAATCACCTCTTTCAAAATCGAAGGACGGATGCGTGACGCCGAGTTCCTCCGCCTGCTGGTGAACAGCTACGGTGACGCGATCGACCGCTATCTCGCCGATCCGGTCGGCTTTGAGCGCTCACAGGACAGCCGCAAGCTGTTCGAGAACCGGAAGCGGGATTTTACGACGGCCTATGCGTTCGGCAAGCCCGGACTGGATTATCTTAATACCCGTTATGAAGGAACCGGCAAGTTCTACAGCACGGGCAAAGTGTTCAGCACCCCGACCGCCGAACGGGAAATGAAGGCGGAGCGCATCGAGCAAGTGAAGGCCGCCTTGGCGGAGGTGCGTACCCCGTCCCGCCGGACCGAACGCCCGCAGCTCTCCGTTCATGTGAACGATGCCGAACAGGCGAAGGCCGCGCTGGAAGCGGGCGCCGATATCGTCTATCTCGCGGGAGACGTGTTCCAGCCGGCACGGCCGTTCACGCGCGGCGATATAGAACGGATTGCCGGCGCCGCCGGCGCGTCGAAGGTGGTCCTCGGCCTGCCGCGCATGATGGACGGACTGCATATGGAGCAATACAGCCATGCCCTGGCACAGGATCGCAGCGGCCTGGACGGGCTGCTCGTCACGAATCTGGGCGCGATGCGCCGCTTCCGCGATGCCGGCCTGCCGCTCATCGGAGATGTCAATCTGAACGTGTACAATGCCCGTTCAGCCGAATTCTATCACGAGCGCTTCGGTCTGGAGCGGATAACGGCGTCGTTGGAGCTGCCGCTGCATGATCTCGCGTTGCTGCTGGAGCAGAGCCCGGTGCCGGTCGAGGTGATCGTGCACGGTTCTCCGGTCGTCATGTATCTGGAGCTTGATCTGTATGAGAATGCGGAGGTGCTGGAGCCGATCAGCCAGGAGGATAACCGCTACGTCGACAACCGTTATCTCGTGCTGATGACGGACAAAGGGGAGAATCCGGTCTACCGGGACGCCCGCGGCCGCAACCATCTCGCTTTGTGCAAGGAGCTGTGTTACATGCCGTTTCTCGCCGAGCTCCACTCCGCTGGTGTGAACCATTTCCGGATTGAAGGGCAATCGTATACGTCCGAGCAGCTGCGCGGCATCGTGCAGGCTTACCGGACGGCGCTGCAGGAACTTGAACAATGCGAGGAGATCTATCGCGGCATGAAGCCGGTCTATGCCGGATATACGCTGGGCGCGCTGCAATTCGACCGCCCGATGGGCGAGCCGAAGGGCCCGGCGGAAGCGAAGACGGAAGAGGAGCCTGCGGCAGATTCGAGGACAGCCACGGAAGCGAAGACACCGGCGGAAACGAAGGCACCGACGGAAGCGAAGGCCGCATCGCAGTCGAAAACGTCGACGAAACCGAGTGCGGCAACGGAACGGAAGGCAATGACGAATCATAAGGAAGCAGCCGGACAGAAGGAAGGAGCGGGTGCGCGATGACAAACATCGAGAACGAACCACAGAAAGAAAACCGAACAAGCGGGTTAGAAGGGAGCGCCTTTATCGGGCCGGAGGGCGTGCTAGCGAAGCGGCGGGCTTATTTCTACCCTTGCACGCAGCATTTCTATCGCCGGCCGCCGCAGATTGTGCGCGGATCCATGCAATACTTGTACGACCATGAAGGCCGCCGGTATACGGACTTTTTCGCCGGTGTCTCCGTCGTCGCCTGCGGACACTCCAACCCACGCATCGTGGAGGCTTCGGTGAAGCAGCTGCAGACGCTGCAGCATACCACGACGATATACTTGACGCAGCCGATGGTTGATCTGGCCGAGCGGCTGGCGAACGGGATCCTGCCGGGCCGGCTGTCGCGGACGTTCTTCTGCAACAGCGGCTCGGAGGCCAACGAGGGCGCGCTGCTCCTGGCCCGGCTGCATACGAAGCGCCGCGATTTCCTGGCGCTGGAGTACGGGCTGCACGGCCGTACCTGGCTCACGATGGGCGTGACCGGGCTGCCGATGTGGCGGGCCGACGACCATCTCGATGAGAGCGGCGTCACGTTCATTCCGCGGCCGTACGAGCCGGGTCTGGACGCGGAGTCCGCGATGCGCCGCTCGCTGGAGGCGCTGAGACAGGCGCTGGAGGCGGCTCCAGAGCGGTATGCGGCGATGATTGTCGAGCCGGTTCAGGGCAATGGCGGCATCATCGTGCCGCCGGAAGGCTATTTCCGCGAAGTGAAGGCATTGCTTGATGCCTATGGCGTGCTGCTGATTGCGGATGAGATTCAGACCGGCTTCGGCCGTACGGGCCGCATGTTCGCGCTCGACCATGACGGTGTCGCGCCGGATATCGTCTCGATGGCCAAAGCGCTCGGGAACGGAGTGCCGATCGGCGCCTTTGCGACGACCGACGAGATTGCGGCGAGCTTCACCCGCCCGTCCGCCTCGACCTTCGGCGGCAATCCGGTCTCGTCCGCAACGGCGTTGGCCGTATTGGACTATATCGAGGAAGAAGGTCTGGTCGAGCGGGCATCCCGGTTGGGCGAACGGCTGAAGCAGGGATTGGAAGAGCTGCAGCGGAAGCACCCGGTGATCGCGGACGTGCGGGGCCGCGGACTGATGATCGGGGCTGAGCTGCAGGGTCCGGCGGGAACGGACAACGCCGCGCTGACCGACGCCGTGCTGGAAGCGATGAAGGAACGCGGCTTCATCATCGGGAAGAATGGCATCGGCCGCAACGTCTTGGCGTTCCAGCCGCCGCTCGTCGTCGAGACGGGAGATATCGATGCGATGCTGGCAGCGCTGGACGGCGTCCTGGGCGGCATCGCAGCATAAGCGCATAAGCATAGAATCGGAAATTGAAGCGTCCGCTATCGGCCGTTCCTGCGCCCCGGCCGTATCGAGCCATTGAGGCGTCAGCACTGTCCGGGGCAAGCATGTATAATTGCGGTTCGAGGGCGGCACGATGTGTATAGGCCATGCTCAGACTAAGGAGCCGCCGCGGGCCTGTCAGCGGTCGTTCCGTGCGGGCTGCCATGGCTCCGGCAATTGGTCTGGAACCGAAGCCTGGATGATTGATATTGGGGGAGTCAGAAATGATCTGGATTCAGAAGCTATACCGCAAGACCCGGCTGTTCGGAGAGCTCGTCATGTTCTCGCATACCCTGTTCTCGCTGCCGTTCGCGCTAATCTCGATGGTATGGGCCGCCGGCGGCCTGCCGTCCGCGCATGTGATGCTGTGGTCGCTTATCGCGCTGGTGGCGGCGCGGAACGGGGCGAACGCCTTCAACCGGCTGGCCGACCGGGAATATGATGAGGCCAACCCGCGGACGGCCCACCGCCATCTGCCGCAGCGGCTGCTTCAGGAGCGGGAGGTGACGGCGTTCATCCTGCTGAACTTCGCCGTCTTCATCTTCGCGGCAGGCATGCTGAATCCGCTCTGCCTCTGGCTGTCCCCGGTCGCGATTGCGCTCATCTGCTCGTATTCGTATACGAAGCGGTTCACCTGGCTCTGCCATCTGTATCTCGGCTTCACGATTGCATCCGCGCCGGTGGGCGCCTGGTTCGCCGTCACGGGGGAGCTTGCCTTGACGCCGTTCTTGCTCGGCCTGGTGGTGATGCTCTGGATTGCCGGCTTCGATATTATTTATGCGACGCAGGATATCGAGTTCGACCGGAAGACCGGACTGTGGTCCGTACCGAGCTTATTCGGCTACGAGGATGCGCTGTTCATCGCCCGCGGCCTCCATACGATTATGCTGGCCGTGCTGTTCGCCCTCTTCTTCATCCGGGGGCTCGGTTGGATCTACTTGACGGGCATCGCGGCCTCCGCCGTGCTGCTTGCGGTCGAGCACCGCATCGTCCGGCCAAGCAGCCGGAAGCGAATGAACATGGCCTCCTACAACCTGAATCAGGTCATCAGCATGCTGATTCTGTTTTGCACGATGGCTGATTTCTTTTTGCTCTGAGTCAGAGATGAGGACGAGGTTTGGCGTGAATATCAGTCTTGATTGTTTCAGGGATAGAAATAGGAGAATGTGGGCATAGTCCTCTGTTTGTGGAAAAAATCCTAAAGTGTGTCCACAAATAAGTAGACAAAAGGGTGTTAAGCTTTGAGCGTAAGAAAAATCGATATATAGAAGATGTGAATTGTAAACTCACATTATATAGTGTTTTCGGGGCTTGAGAAAAACGGTCTCATTCTCGAAGCAGTGTCCACTATTTGACAGACAATTCTTTCGATTTTCCAACGTACACGGACAAAAACCAACATTCACCGACTATAAGAAACAGCACCCGCGAAGGGTGTTTTTCTTTGTTGTGGACACAGGCCCCTATAAATAGGTAAGGTATACGCAGGGCAAACAAAACGGGTAAGAGTGGCACTTTAATGTCAACTTAAAAAGCGAATTTCCAGATTTCCACGACATTATCCTAAATTCGAATACGGCCGGGACGGCGTTCATGACCATTCTCAGATCTCAGATGCCCGCTTTGGCAGTTGAGCCGGGGCAGAAGCGTCTCCTTAGTCAACAATCAATTCGGCATTCGTCATTCAGACGGCAGGACTGACAAGAACACCTTGCATTCGGTTGCCGAGATCGAAGAGGTCATCGCTAACGAATTCGCTTTGCCCAAGCTCCCCGTAAGAGAGGCTCTAGACGTGCTATCTGAACTTGGCATCGATGTTTTTAGCTCGGAAAATTAGTCTATTGACTACTCTGGCGCCGACGGATACCCGCCCAGCCGCTTAACAGAATGAGTCCGTAAGCCCACATGAGCCAGGCGGCGAAGGCGGGGACAGAGGCGGCGGGCATCGAAGGAAAGAGCGACGAATGCCAATTGAGACTGATGATATCAAGCAGCATCCCAGGCACCGCAATGGCGGCGGCCGCGGCAGGAAGATTCAATCCTGCAGCACGCTTGCCGCGGTACAGCGGGAGCGTAATGGCCGCGACAATCGGTATCGTGAGCAAGTAGAACAGTATCATCCACCCCGGATTTGCCGGTTGAATCAACCATCCGCCGAACCAGCGGAACGAGACAGTCGCCCCGATCCAGACTAGGCATCCCCATATAATAAACGAGCGCATAGCTCCATCCTCCTTAATGCAATGAAATGCTGTTGGACTCGAATTATAAGGTCACATCCTTATCCAGCATGGCCCGTATCCATACCTCCGCATCGCGATAGACTTCATCGACCGGGTAATCGGGGTCCAGCAGTGCCTGCAGCGCGATTCCGTCGATGAGCGCGTTCAGAAGCGGCGCCAGCCGCGCGGGAGACAGAGCGCCTAGCCTAGCCTTCGGCCGCTCCGCCGCTTTTCCGCTCTCTTCCTCTGTGCTGCTCGGCTGGGGGATGCGGCTCTCCAGGAGCTTCGCTAATTGCTCGTTCTCCCGTGCCAGCAGTTGACGAAGCGGCGCCTGCATCGCCGGCTGATGCAGACTGTGCGCCATCATGGCGAAGAAGAGGCGGTGGTACGGGGAATCGAAGCCGCAGCGGCTGCGTGCGGATGCCAACGCATCCGCCAACACAGCCGATTCGGTTGGCATCTCGGCCCAGGATGCTTCGCACCAGTCCCGCAGTACCTCCATCAACAACTGATCTTTCGTCCGAAAATGATAAAACACCGTCCCCTGGGTCACGCCCGCCTGCTCCGCGACGGCCCGCAGCGTCGTTCGCTCCGGTCCCCGCTCGGCGATGCAGGTCCGGGCCGCTTGCAGCAGCATGTCCCGGGAGACGATATTCGGCTTGGCCATGTCAGGCTCCCTCCTTGAAGGAAATTAGGTTCACCTTAATTAGTTATTCAACTGACTAACTAAGATTGACTTCAATTTACCATATAAATGGCGAAAGCGTCAAATATGAGATGACTGTTTAGAAGCAGTTTGTAGTATCGCGTTTTACGGCATAGCGAAAGGTTAACCTAATTAACCAAATATTGGGATGAAAGGCCTATATATCTTACCCAGTTCATACAATATAATATTATTGAAATATTTGTCTTAGGAGGTTGGAAATGAGAAAAATCATTATGTTTTTTTTAGTTGCAATGCTCTGTATCTCCAGCACAGTCTTTGCACAAGGAAACATAACTGAAGATGGTTCACGAGTAAACAAAGGGAAGCTTTCAAAAGAAGAAGAACTAATAGTTGAGAAGAGAAGTGAAGAGGTTGGAAGGCATTTCTTGGCGGTTGCAAAGGCGAAGGCAAAACTGGATGAAATGTCAGAGCACTTTACAATGCAATCGGAACAAGTTTTATCTGCACAAGCGGAACTTGAAAAGCTGGAGAAGGGCTATCAACAATTGGGTCTTATCAAGGTTAGTCAAGAGGAGAAGCAATCAGTGACTCCTTTATCTACAAAAGGAGATTATGCACTGGATAAGCTTACAATCTATTATGACTCCAAAGTGGGACTGCATGTTATTGAAATGGCGGGGATGTGGAAAAACACCAACTTCTACAATGATGTACAGTGTCCGCTTTCCTGCCACGGAACGATAGATGTGGGAGGGAAAGACGGAATAGGATTATTCTCATTGCATCGCGATATCAATGTTATCTCTCCAAAGTTTTATACAATAACGCACGGTACCCTGACTGAAACGGATTGGTCATATAGAGCAGATAAGGAAATAGAAAGGAGAGGTGCAGCATACTCTTTTCAAGATACTGTCCAAGTTGCAAGAGTCAATCCTCCTAAGTTTGAGCAATATAACGGATATAGACATTTAATGTGGTATTATTTTAATTTTACCGATGGTTATCCGCGACCAGGAACAACGATTTCGTTTAAAGTGACTGTAGCACACACATGGGGCAGAGCATATGTTAACAGTATAAGTGCCGGACCATTTTCAATAGGGATTGGCATTGCAAATGAATCCGATAGTTGGAAGTTTGACGAACCTACTTACATGAGTTTTTAAAGAGGAGGCAACTCCTCTTTTTTCTGCTTGCTAAAGAAAGGTGGTCTACATGAACAAGCGAAAAAGAGCCCTGATCGCGGGCTTCTTAATTCTTGCTGTTATTCTCGCCGTCGTCGTCATCAAGATAATAAACCGCGATCCGATAGCGCCGTTTCAGTCGCGTGCCGGTTCCATGCACCAGCTAGACCGGGACTCCCGAGTGACGTATACGATCAACTCGCATCAAGTCGATTTTTTCACGGATAGCAACGGGGAAACGCTTGTATTCTATTCAAATCCCCAGAATGTTATTCTTGGTTATTTATATTTTCCAATTTGGTCCCCTGAAGATACGAGAGTGCATTGGCACCTTAGCGCACGTCAAGACAGCGTCATATTTACCTCTGTCCTGCTGGACGGGGCGATTGACCGGATTACCGTGAAGGCGGAGGACGGTCGGGAGATGAGCAAGGAACTGCACCCGATTCAGTACAATAATTACCGCTTCGTGATTGCAGTTGACAATCGAATCCAGCAATCCCCTGTCGATATAACAGGATACTCCAAGGAGAATAAGGTCGTGTACAAGAACGTGAATCAAAAATACGACAAAAGTTTGTTCAAGTAAGGTTGGATGTATCCAAAGCCCCGTCTCTTGCCAGCATATGGGGCGGGCTGGTGATAATGCATGCCGGTATCGTGAGGGAAGTCTTCCCGTTCGACGGCATAGTCGAGATCATCGATGTCGCAGATCGGAATCGGCACTTTATTGGCGATGAGCCGGCTGACAAATTCGAACTGATCCGTCAACAAAGGTGCCTGCTCGCGCATTAATGTAGTACTATAAGCGTTGGACCCTGGTCTGTAGGTATTAGCTTTAGTAAAGATTATGATAATTGGTTACGTGAGAAAAGTACTTACATGAGTTTTTAAAGAGGGGGAGACTCCTCTTTTTTTCTTCTGGGAAGAAGGGTGGTTGTGATGAACAAGAGAAGAATCATTTTGGTTTCCGGTTGCTTTATTCTTGTCGCTGTCCTCATCAGCGCAGCCCTCATGATGGTGAACCGCTATCCTGTAGAGTCCTATCAATCGTATGTGGGCTCCAAGTACCAGCTCAATCGGGATTCCCTCGTAACATATGAGATCAACTCACATCATGTCACGTTTATCACGGATAATCATTACTCTACGCATGTTTTCTATTCCGAACCAAGGGATTCCATTATTAATTATCTTTATATTCCGAGAGGGACGCCAGAGAGAAAACGAGTGTATTGGCATACGAGTTCAACGAATGGGAGCGTTATGTTTACCTCCGTCCTGTATGACGAAGCGATCGACCATATTACCGTGAAAGCGGTGGATGGACAAGAGATGCGGGAGGAGCTCAAGCCCATTCCTTACAACGATACCCGCTTCGTGGTTGCAGTTAGCGATCGGATTGAAAGAAACCCGGTCGATATTACGGGATACTCCAAGGAGGATGAGGTGGTTTACCGCAATATTAAGGAGAAATACGACAAAGAGCTGTTCAAGCGCTAGCGCCCTTCCCATGCAAAAACCCGCCTCTTGCTAGCTTAAGGGGCGGGCTGGTGCTAATGCATGCCGGTGTCGTCAGGGAAGTCTTCCTGTTCGACGGCATAGTCGAAATCATCGATGTCGTAGATCGGAATCGGCACTTCATTGGCGATGAGCCGGCTGACAAATTCGAACTGATCCGTCAACAAAGGAGCCTGCTCGCGCATGGAGGTGAGAATGAGCTCCGTCTCCACCGGATCGAACAGTTCTCCGTAGCGCGCGTTGTCCATCGCGTTGATGATGACGCAAGAGACGTTATCGCGCAAGAGAAGGGGGGGGCTGGTCCGCCAAGGGGCGGTTAAGGCCCGTTCGATCTTCTTTTTGTTCAATTCGCTCTCGAAATAGGTGATCAGCTGCTCGATCTGCTGCTTGGCGAATACGTCTTCTTCCGGGTCGGGCATGACCTGCTCGCCCTCCTGACGCATCTCGTACAATTCCATGATCGTCGTATAAGGGATTACATATTCAACGGGCCGCCGGGGCTCAAATAAATGGCCGTATACCGCTAGCATAACGGCTTCCAATACAAATCGGCGAGGCTTCACTGTCGATCCTCCTTCATCTAAGATGCAGATTGCGATTGGCAGACAGGCTGCGCGCAATAACATAATAATACCACCTTGCCCCAATGGACAAAAGAGTAAACAGTTGAATTATTCGGGAAACCCAAGAAAGCCGAACCTCCTGTATCCAAGAGATTCGGCTTCTGCCAGGTACGGGTCAATACGTTCGCGCCTCGAAATAAGACCAGAGCGTGCGCAGATCGGCATGCGCCGGAAAAGCGGACAACTGCTCCGTCACGTCCCAGGCCTGCTTCATGAACCGGTGGCTTACCGCCAGCGCTTCCTCCAGGCCTCCGCTCTGCCGGACGATCTCGATGGCCTCGTCCATTGCCGCTTCGGAGGCGTCCGGGCGAAGCAGCTCGCGCAGCTTGCCGGCCGTGGCCTCGTCCTTCATCGCCAGGATGACGGGCAGGGTGACATGACCGTTGCGGAGGTCGGTGCCTGCCGGCTTGCCCAGCTCCTCGGCGGTCGCCGTGAAGTCCATGATGTCGTCCCGAATCTGGAAGGCCATGCCGAGCAGCTCGCCGAAGCGGTACAGGCTGTCCACGACGTCCGGAGCGGCGCCGGCTGCTTTGGCGCCAAGCTGCAGGCAGGTGGCCATCAGCAGGGCGGTCTTGTTGCGTGTCTTCTCCCAATACGCCTCCAGCGGGATTTCGAGATTGAAGCGCTGCTCCATCTGCTGGTACTCGCCTAGGCAGAGCTGGGTCGTCGTGACCGAGGCCAGCTCGTGGATATATTTCTCCGCCTCCTGCCCATTGGCGGCGGCGAGTTCCATGACGCGGCACATAATATAGTTTCCGATATGGACGGCAGAATAGACCCCGGTCTTGCGATGCAGGGCCGGCTGTCCGCGCCGCGTCTCTGCCTGATCCAGAATATCGTCGTGAACGAGTGAGGCGGCGTGGACCATTTCGACCATCGCGGCCAACTGGTAGACGCTGTCCGTCTCGGGACGGGAGCCGAACCGGCTGCCGACGATCGTCATAATCGGCCGCAGACGCTTGCCTCCTGCGCGGATGAGATCCATGACGCTGAGCGCGACGATGGATCGGGAGGATACATCCGGGTCATGCAGCACAATTCGTTCCAGGTCGCGGTTGATGCGGGCGAGCGGGATATGAAGGCGTTCATGCAGCGTGCCGTCAAATGACCTCATATGCCACCTGCTTGTAACGCTTCATCAGGAACCGGGACATCTGCCGATGCAGCTCCGATTCCGTACCTTTTCCCTCTGCCCGCCGTATTTGAATCCGCTTGTTGACCGTAGCCATATCGGCTATCAGCTCGGTTAACCCGTGACGCGCGGCGAACTGGTAGTACAGACTGAGCAAGAAGTCGCCGTCGAGCACCGCTTTCCCCGCGAGACGCTCGTCCTGGGGAACATGGTGATGCGTCCGCATCGCTTGACGCAGCAGCCAATAGCAGCCTAACAGAAGGCGCCGTTCCTCGGCTGTCATATCATAAGCGTCCAGCGTTCGCGCCATATCGGACAGGTAGCGTTCGTCCGAGCCCGCCGTAATGCGGATGCCGGCCAGCGGCGGAAGCTCTTGCTCAAGCATCTGAATCGTATCCTTCATAAGTTGCCGGTTCATGGGAACCCCCCGCTTCCCTGTAGAAATAAGCAAAGTAATGTGACGCAGGGACACATTACTTTGCCGTTGTCAATGAATGTTATATCGTCCGGGTCCCGATTAATCGGTATACAGGTACCAGCGGCGGACAAGCGGAATCTTCTTCCAGATTCGCTTCAGGCGAGGGTACAGGTAGTAATCCGCGCCGAAGGTGCTGCCGGAACCGCCAATCAACGCGATGCCGCCGAAGAAGTACCAGAACATCTCGTAAGGAGCCATGCCGGACGTGTAGATCATGACGCCCATCGCGCAAGTTCCGATCGCGGCAATCGCCGTGAACAAGCCGATAATCAGCATAATGCCGAAGACAACCTCGGCCGCTACCATGCAGCCCTGGAAAATATATGCCAGCGTCGTGTAGCCGCCGTCATGCGTATAGAACATCAAATCCATCGACCAATCCACGATGCTCTTGAGGAAATCCGGCACCGGAATAGCCTTGATCGCCGTGCTTGCCCCTTCTACGGCCGATGCGGCCGTCTGGGCGTCTACGGTCGAATGGACCGCGTCGACCGCTTCCGTAGCCGCCGTCACGCCATCCATCGCCTTCGGCGGAATCAAGAACATTTGGGAAGGATCCTTAAGCAGCTTCGCCGCTTTCTCCCAACCTTGCATCAACCACATGACACCGATGTAGATCCGCAGCGGCACAAGCCAGAAGTTCGGCGAACGCTTGGAGAAGTGGCCGCCAACGAAGCTTCTGCGGTTCTCGATGTGGAAGATCTCGTGCATCAAATAAGTCCAGACCTTATTAAAACCAAGTACCTGCAAGAAGTACACGATATTAATCATGTGCTTGAAGAACATGGCCAGGAAGCCGGAGAAATGGAACAGCTTCTTCGGCGTTCCCACGGCGGCAACCCCGTAGCGTCCGCCAATGGAGACCATCGTCCCGTGGAAGGCCGGCTTGTACGATTTTTGCGTGCCGCCCTTGATGTCGCATACGAGATTGTGGGCGATGAGGCCGGCGGAGTGCTCGGCGTTCTCGACCATTTGCGGGACGGGCCGCTCTTCGCCTTCCGGAATATAGAAGATGTTGTCGCCGACAACATAGACATTGTCATAATCAACGGACTGCAGCTTGTCATTGGTCAAAATGCGCTTGCGTCCTTGCTGCTGCACGTCGAGATTGCCGACCAGATCGGAACCTTCGACCCCAGCCGTCCAGATCACCGTGCTCGATTTGATTTCGTTGTCCTCGCCCAGAATAACCGAGTTCGGCGTCACGCCGGAAATTTTCGTTCCGGTAATGATCTCGACTTTCATTTTGCGGAGATATTTATCCGCTTTGTCGATCAGATTTTGCGGCAGAATCGGCAAAATCTTCGGTGCCATATCGGCCACGACAAGACGAACTTCGGTTTCATCCACATAGAATTCCTGGCACAGCTGCTCGCGGTATTCCGCCAGTTCGCCGATCATTTCCACGCCCGTGAAGCCGGCGCCGACGACGACGAAGGTCAGCATCTGCTTGCGCAGTTCCGGATCGCTCACTTTCGTGGCATCCATGAACATTTGGCGGATCTGCTGCTTCAGCTTCACCGCATCCTCGAACGACCACAGCGAGAAGGAATGCTCCTCCGCGCCCGGGATCCCGAAGAATGACGGTTTACATCCGGTACCGATAACAAGATGATCATACTTGTACGTGCCGTGTTTTCCCTCGAGCTTGTTGCTCTTGAAATCAATGTTCGCAATTTCGTCCAGGACGATGTCCACCTTGAGGCCCGCGAAAATCTTCTTCAGATCCATCTTGATGGCATCTTCGTCAACGCGTCCCGCGGCGACCTCGTGCAGCTCCGTCATCATCGTATGGAACGGCTTGCGGTCAATCAGCCTGATGCGGATATCCTGATCCTTTTTGAACCGTTTGGCCAGCTTCTTCGCCGTCAGGACACCGCCGTAGCCTGCGCCCAACACAACGATCTCTTTCATGGTTTCACCCCTGCATAACGATGTAGTATGAATTGCGTTGGTTCAAAATTAAACTATATCATGAAGGGAGCCCCGACAGCAGGAGAGCAAGGATGAATGCTATCAAGCGTCATCTGTGCCCGTAGGCCACCGTACTCTCTTACTGCGGAGCTCTATATTCAATCCTGAATCGAAGCCAGATTACTTAGCCGAAGCGAGAGCTTCCTCAGCCAGCTTCACAAAGCCGATGACGTGGATGGATACCCCGGAGATTGCATCCTGGGTGCCATCATCTTTCACTGCGATGGCCGAAGGATCTTGCTTCGCGATCAGCTCTTCTTCCATTTTTTTCGCTTGCTCGCTCCATTCCAGTTCGGAACCGGCTTTCTTCATGCCGTACTCTTCGCCCAGCTCTTTTTTCGTTTTTCCGCCTTCTTTATTGACGGCGTCCCAGTTCACTTCTGTAATCTTACCGTCTTTCACGGTGATATCGAGCGTATCTTTCCAACCGGACTTCTCGTCGAAGTCGCCGGCTTCGGCATGATACGTGCCATCTTTATATTGGCCTTGGGCTTGGCCTTGATCCGCCGGAGTCGTCGTCTCCGTATTTGGTGCTGTAGTCTCTTCTTTCTTATCTCCACAGCCTGCCAGCATGCCTACTACTAATACAGCAGACAAAAGCAACGCAATTTTCTTTTTCATAACCCGTCCCCACCTTTTCATTATTCAAAAATACTTTGTGAAAAATTTAACTAACCGTTTTACACCATGATTGTAACATCAAGACCAAATATTAGATGTGATATAAGTCACAGTCAACCCCAAAATTTAAAATTATTAAAATTGTTTTGTTTTCCGGTGTTTTTTTCTTATTGTTGCGAACTTTCTCCCATCTTATACAATCGGGAACCAGACCGCAATGCTTAACTCGATGCGGCTTTATGATTTCTTTGCAAAAAATGCAGGAACCCTTTACAAGCCTCTGATATGGGCTTTACATTTCTCCGCTATGCTGGGGGAGATGACAGGCCGTTCCTGTTCCAAGCGGGCAAGCGCCCATGGGCGGGTACAGGCCGCTGCGCAGCTGATGATTGGGGGTGCCTATCGTGAAATCGACTGTAATGCCCGGGCGGGGAGCGCTGTTGTCCGCAGAGCGGACACGGCATGCCGTGGAGGAGAACAATGCTGACGTCCGTCGCCGCCGCCTGTGGGAGAGAATCCGGCCCTATGTATATATCGGCCCGGCATTTCTGTTTCTCGGTTTGTTCTTTTTCTATCCGATGCTGTCCGTCTTTGTTCTGAGCTTCTTCGACTGGTCTCTGCTGAATCTCGCGAGCCGTTCCTGGTACGGCTTGGCCAATTACCGCGAGCTGCTCGCGGATCCCGACTTCGCGCATGTGGTCGCCAATACGGCGATATACACGGCGGCGACCGTCGGCCTCGGGCTGCTGCTGGCTCTGTTTCTGGCCTTGTGGCTGAACCGTCCGGGACGGAGGTTCGGGCTCATTCAAGGCATGCTGTTCAGCCCGCATATCATTTCTCTCGTCTCCATATCGATCTTGTGGCTGTGGATGATGGATCCCCAGTACGGCCTGCTGAACACCGTGCTGGAGGCACTCGGCATTTCCGGCCTGCCGTGGCTCGCCGATCCGGCCACCGCCCTGCCCTCGCTCATTCTCGTCGCGCTCTGGAAGGGGGTCGGCTACAACATGATCGTACTGATTGCCGGTCTGCAGAGCATCCCGCGCGAGATTCATGAAGCGGCGCTGCTGGATAACGTGTCGCGCTGGCGCGTCGTGTGGCGGATTACGATTCCGCTCTTGTCGCCCAGTCTGTTCTTTCTGCTCATCATGAATACGATTAGTTCCTTTCAGGTCTTCGATACGATCAGCATCATGACCCAGGGCGGCCCCGTGAACAGCACCAACATGCTGGTCTACTACATTTACGAGCAGGGGATGGAGTTCTTCAACGGCGGGTATGCCGCTGCCGGCTCGGTCTTGCTGCTGGCCGCCGTCGGCCTGGTGACGCTCGCGCATTTCGCTCTTCTCGGGCGCCGGGTTCATTACCGCTAAAAAACAAGAAAAGGAGGCTGCCGATATGCACAACCTGGTACGCAGATGGCCCTTCCGCCTGCTGGAAGCCGCCGCGCTCGCCCTGATCGCGGGCATGTTCCTCTTTCCCTTCTTGTGGATGCTCGTGACCGCCTTCAAATCAAAGCCCGAGGTGCTGCAGTTCCCGCCAACGTGGATCCCGCAGGAATGGCGATGGGACAACTTCTCTGCGGCGTGGAACTCGGGTCCGTTCGGCCGTTACGTGCTGAACAATGTGATTGTCGCCGTCAGCATTTTGGCGCTGCAGTTGCTCACCGGCATTCCGGCCGCTTATGCGTTCGCCCGCTTCCGCTTCAAGGGGAGGGGACTGCTGTTCAGCCTCGTGCTGCTGGCGCTCATGATCCCGTCGCAGGTCGTGTTCCTTCCTATTTATGTGCAGATGAGCGGGTGGAATCTAATCAATACGTTGTGGGCGTTAATTCTTCCATTCGGGGCGAGCGCCTTCGGCATCTTCCTCATCCGGCAAGCGTTCTTGCAGATACCGGAAGATATGATGGAGGCGGCCCGGCTCGATCATGCGACCGAATGGACGATCCTGTGGCGCATCGCGGTGCCGATGGCGAAGCCGGCCGTGACGACCTTTGCGCTGTTCAGCCTCATATACCATTGGAATGATTATTTCTGGCCGCTTATTATGACGAATCAGGCGGCGATGCGGACACTTCCAGTGGGCATTGCGATGCTGAAGGAGACGGAAGGCATCAGCGCGTGGAACGTGCTGATGGCAGGCAATCTGATGCTCGTCGTTCCGGCGCTGCTGCTGTTCGTTCTGGCACAGCGGCATATTATGCAGGCTTTCGTGTACAGCACCAAATAAAGCTTCTTGTCTAACTAAATCGCGCATCAATAAATCGTACATCAATCGATCGAGCATTAATGAATCGCACATCAATCCATCGTGAAGGAGATGAAGAAGGATGATTTGGAATATGTATCGCAAGAAGCGAATGCGGTCAGCCGTGCTGGCGATGATGATGGGGGCGGGGGCATTGTTGTCCGGCTGCGGCGGGACGGCCGCGGGGACATCCTCGGGAAGCGCGGCGGACGCCCAGACAGGGGGACTCGCCCCGGCGCCGGCGGCCCAGATCGCTTCCGAACCGGCTGCGGGCACGCCGGTAGAGATTCAGTTCTGGTATTCTCTGGGCGGAGCGAATGGCGAGCTGATTGAAGCGATGACGGCGGACTTCAACGCGTCTCAGGATGAAGTATTCGTTCGGCCGGCTTATCAAGGCGATTATTATACGAACCATTCCAAGGTGCTGGCCGCCGTTGCCGCCGGCAACCAGCCCGACGTCACGATGATCGAGGTCGCTTCGGTCGGGGCGTTCGCGGACGCGGGCGTCATCGAGCCGCTGTCCTCGTATACGCAAGGCGCGGAGAAGGACTATATCGACGGATTGATGGGCAACTCCTACTGGAAGGATGAGCTGTACGCCATCCCGTTCAACCGCTCGACGCCCTTGCTCTATCTGAACAAGGGGCTGTTGAAGGAGGCGGGTCTCAACCCGGAAGGCCCGAAGACTTGGACGGAGCTGGAGGAATTCGCCCGCAAGCTGACGAAGCAGGAGGGCGGGAAGACGGTGCGCTACGGCTTCTCCACGCCGATCGACATCTGGTTCTATGAAGCGCTTGTCTTTCAGAGCGGGGGCAGCATCTTGACCGAGGACAACAAGCAGCTTGCGCTGCTGAACGAGGCGGGAAAAGCGCCGCTTGAATTCTGGTCCCGCATGATCAAGGAAGGCATTATGAAGAATCCGCCGGGCGAGAAATACAATGCTTGGGACGTAGCCAAGCAGGATTTCGTCAACGGGCAGGTCGCCATGATCTTCACGTCGACGGGCGATCTGAAGGGCTTGAAGGAGACGGCCGGATTCGAGGTCGGAACCGCCTTTCTGCCGGCGAACAAGGATTATGGCGCTCCGACGGGCGGCGCGAATCTGGCCGTGCTGGCGGCATCGTCCACGGAGAAGAAGCGGGCGGCGTGGAAGTTCATTCAGTGGATGACCGCTCCGGAGCAGACGATACGCTGGTCGCAAGGCTCTGGTTATATGCCGGTCAGCAAGACTGCGGTGGAGTCGGATACCTTGAAGGAGGCCTTCGCCAAGGATCCGAACTTCAAGGTCGCGATCGATCAGCTGCAGTATGGCAAGGCGCGTCCGATGGTGCCCGGCTATAAGGAATTGCAGGAGGTTATTATGACCGAGATCCAACGGGTCATCCTCGGCCAGGCGACGCCGGATGGAGCGCTGCAGGCCGCGACGGACAAGGCGAACAAGCTGCTGCGCAAATAAAGGACGCCTGACCGGGAAGCATCACCCGGAACGGACGGAAGCACCTCCCCGCATTTTTGGGGAAGGTGCTTTTTCCGGGTGCCCGCAAGTTTCGCTTAGGCGCCCCTGGTCGGCAAACATTTTCTGCGAGAACGCGGGCATGCCGCCGGGGAGAGCGGCAAAGGAAAACAGTGAGTTTTTGGCATTGGCAATTGACCTGGTCTATGGTAAAGTATACCCCTGTGTGCCATCACACCGCGGTTCGCAACCATCCCGCGTAATCAAAACTAGGGGGAGTACCGAATGTTCAATTTCATATGGGGGATATTGTTTGTCCTTGCCAATTTCGGCTTTTTTCTGCTGTGTTACCGCTTGTTCGGCAAGAACGGCTTGTTCGCCTGGGTCGGCGTCATGACCATCGTCGCCAATATTCAGGTCGGGAAGACGATCGAGATGTTCGGCATCGTAATGACGCTGGGCAATGCGGCAAATGCCAGCCTGTTCATGACCTCGGATCTTCTTAACGAAAAATATGGACCCAAGGAAGCGCGCCGCGCGGTCTGGTTCGGATTTTTCATGCTCATCATGACAACGATAATCATGCAGATGGCCCTTGCCTTCATTCCTCAAGGAGATGAGATTGCCCAGAGGGCACAGGCGTCGCTGGCGCATATTTTCGACTTGATGCCGCGGGTCGCCGCGGGGAGCCTGACGGCCTATCTCGTCAGTCAATTTCTCGATGTCAAGCTGTTCAGCATGCTGCGGGAACGTTTTCCCAAGTCGGGCCAGCTGTGGATTCGCAGCAACTGGAGCACGGGAATCAGCCAATTGGCGGACTCGTTCGTCTTCTGCACGATCGCGTTTGCCGGCTATTACCCATGGGACGTATGGTTTCAAATTTTGCTGACGACCTATATCGTCAAGCTGCTGTTGTCGGTAGCGTCCACCCCGTTTTTATATTGGGCGAGAAGCTTCCGCGTGCCCGGAATGGAATCGTCCCCCGCAGGGGAAGGCAGCATGGACAGACGATAACTTGCGTACACGATACCGTCCGGCTTCGCAGACAAGATGCGGAGCCGGGCGTTTTTTTATGAATGCCGGCATTGGATACAGTACGGGCGGGAGCGCCGTGACAAGTAGGCCGAGCATTTTTGACAAATTGCGCCATGTTTCACATGGAACGTTGTCCGAGGCGCGGGGGCCGTCCGTTTCCCACAAAAAGGGGTTCCTGCGCCGATTGGCGGCTGGAACCCCTTGCTTCACCCGGTCGTGATCGATGGGATCAGTACCCATGTCCGTTCTGCATCATTTGATTATGCATCATGCCCCCGCGCATCATGCCTTGGCTGCGGACCGGCTGGCGATCGGCTCCATGGCAGTGTTGAACCATTTGTTCAACCTGTGCATCGGTCATATTCGGATGCATCTGCTTCATATGGGGGGGCATTTGGCCGAAGCCGCTGTCGTTGCTGCCAGAGGCATATACCGCGGTTCCGAAGATGAGGGCGAGCGCGGTTGCCCCAACCCATACAAGTCGTTTTTTCATGAAGACATCCCTCCCAAGGCCATCTTACCCGTACCGGAAAGAAGATCGCTATGTGCTTCGTCACAAGAAAGGCAGGAGATATGCGGATCCTGCGCCGCATCATGGCTGGACAAGGGAGCGGACGAGGTCTATAATTGCATGTGAAACGGCAACTGAATATGCATACTAGGGGGGCTGGAATAGGGCCGGCTGAGATCGTATCCCGTGAAGATACTGACCCTTACACCTGATCTGGGTAATGCCAGCGTAGGAATGAGAATGGCGCCATGCCGGACGGCGGAGGCGTTCCTTTGCGGTCGGAGAAGTCCGATGCACCGCATCCGTGTTCACAGCGCGGGCGGGCAAGCGGAATGCTCTGCATGGAACGCGACGTACCGTTCAAGCTGCCGCCATGCACACGCCTAGGTAATGGACAGCGTAAGCGCCCCGATGAGGGGCGCTTTTTTAGATCCGCGCGATGGCTTGCGCGGGCGCTTATCAGGGAAGGGCTGCGGCAGGATGCCCGTTGTGCCGGGACTCCGCCGGTTCGTATGCCAGAGAAGGAGCATGGCCGTGTACCGCCTGAATGACAGGCGAATCGGAAAGGGGAAGAAGATCAGGATGAGAAGCATGCGTGTACGAAAAAAAGGAGCGCTTGGACTGGCCTTGGCGCTCATGTTCATGTTGACCGCCTGCGCGGGAGGAGGTTCCGCACCGACGACGCAAGGAAGCGGAGCACAGGGCGCTGAAGCGCCGAAGGAGCTGCGCGAGATTACGTTCGTGCTGGAATGGACGCCGAATACGAACCATACCGGGGTGTATGTCGCCCAGCAAGAGGGGTACTTCGAAGCGGAAGGGCTGAAGGTGAACATTATTCAGCCCGGTACAGGCGGAGCCGACGCGATGATCGCCTCTGGCGCCGCGCAGTTCGGGGTCAGCGTACAAGAGAGCATTACGCTGGCGCGCACGCAGAATGTGCCGATCGTGTCTTTGGCGGCCATCATTCAACATAATACGTCCGGGTTCGCCGCCCCGCAGGACAAGCACATTACGTCGCCCAAGGATTTCGAAGGCAAGACGTACGGGGGCTGGGGCTCGCCGGTGGAAGAAATGGTGCTGCGGACGCTCATGGAGCAGGAGGGCGCCGACTACGGCAAGATCAAGAACATCAATATGGGTTCCGCCGACTTTTTCACCGCGGTCAAAAAGGATATTGATTTCGCTTGGATTTTCTACGGGTGGACAGGCATTGAGGCTGAGCTGCGCAACGAGCCGATCGATATGATGTATGTCAATCAATATTCGGATGCGCTCGACTACTACACTCCGGTCATCGCGACCAGCGAGAAGCTGATCGAGTCCGATCCCGAGCTGGTGAAGGCGTTCATGCGGGCCGTGTCGCGGGGATATCAGTTCGCGATCGACAATCCGGAGCAGGCGGCCGGGATCATGTTGAAGCAGGTGCCTGACCTGGACAAGGAACTGGTTATGGCCAGCCAGCGCTGGCTCAGCCCGAAATACCGCGACGATGCGCCGCGCTGGGGAGAGCAGAAGCGGGAAGTGTGGGATAACTATACGAACTGGCTTTTGCAGAACAAGCTGATGGAGAAGCCGATCGATATCGACAAGGCGTTCACGAACGAGTTCTTGCCTGAAGCCTGAGGCAGACGCTGCTCAGGGAACGGGCGATGACGGCAGGCGATGATGGCGTTAGATAATTTTGAGGGCCGATAATCCGTGCAAGGGTTTGCCCTCTCCGGGATGAACGGTTCGAGCCGGGCTCGGCATCAAGAGGGGGATTAGCATCAAGAGCAGGATCAGCATCGAGAGGAGGAGTTGGCATGAGGGGGACGAACCGCATAGCTGCGGCAGGAACGCGCAGGAAGGTGGCGGCGGGATGAAAAGACGGCTTGCAACGGCGGGACCGCCCGCGGCGGCCCTGCTGCTGTTCATCGTGGCATGGCAGATTGGGGTCATGCTGTTCGATGTGGAGAAATGGATGCTCCCGAGCCCGCTTGATATCGCGCGGGAAGCGGCGGCCAACGGCAGCGGCATTCTGCTGCATGCGCTGGCTACCCTGAAGCTGATGCTGGTCGGCTTCGGGACTGGAGCCGGAATCGGCCTCGCGCTGGCTTGTCTGCTCCATCCGCTCCCCTGGCTGAAGCGCGCGATCTATCCGCTCATTATATTGAGCCAAAACGTGCCGACGATCGCCCTGCTGCCGCTGCTGATGCTGTGGTTCGGCTTCGGCCTGCTGCCGAAGGTGATCGTCATTGCGCTCGTCTGCTTTTTCCCGGTCTGCGTCGCCGCCCTGGACGGTCTGACCCAGACGGATCGGACGATGCTTCATTATATGCGCATGACGGGGGCGACCCGGTCGCAGCTGTTCTGGAAGCTGGAGCTGCCGCATGCTCTGCCTTCCGTCTTCTCGGGCTTGAAGATTGCGGCCACCTATAGTGTGATGGGGGCGGTTATCGCGGAATGGCTCGGAACGGATCAGGGCATTGGCTATTATATGATGCTGCAAAAAGCGGCCTACCGGGTCGACCGGATGTTCCTCGGCATTGTCGTCATCATTCTGCTCAGTCTGGCGATGTTCGGAGCGATCCGCCTGCTGGAGCGGATAAGCATCCGTTGGCGGCCCGAGGAGAATGATAAATGAGGGGGGAACCGTAATGAAGGCAACGGCTTCGGCTCATCCAGCCGATTCGACGGGAGGGACCGCCTCCGAGGCCGCCGCGCCGCCGCCCGCTCTGGAGCTGGATCGGGTTAGCATGTCCTATCCTGCGGCGAACGGCCGCGGCGAAGGACGGCTGCCGGTGCTGGATCAGGTGTCGCTGCAGGTGAAGCAGGGGCAATTCGTCTCTATTATCGGCCCCTCCGGTTCCGGGAAGAGCACCTTGTTCCATCTGATCGGCGGCCTCCTGCGCCCGGATGGCGGCCATATCCGGATGAACGGGCAAGAGGCTGCTGGGCGGACAGGGCATGTCAGCTACATGCCACAGCAGCCGGCGCTCTTCCCGTGGCGGACGGTGGAGCAGAACGTCATGCTGGCGCAAGAGATCGGCGGCCGGCCGAAGAAAGAGGCCCGCGCGGAAGCGCGCCAATGGCTGGCGAAGATCGGCTTGTCCGGCTATGAGCGGGCATTTCCGCACGAGCTGTCCGGCGGCATGCAGCAGCGCGTCGCGTTCCTGCGCGCTCTGATGAGCCCGCAGGAGCTGATGCTGCTTGACGAGCCGTTCAGCGCGCTTGATGCCTTAACCCGCAGCGAGATGCAGCGCTGGCTTATCGGCCTGTGGGAACAGCATCGCCGCTCGGTGCTGTTCATTACCCACAGCATCGAAGAAGCATTGCTGCTCTCCGATACGATTTATGTATTGTCGAGCCGCCCTGCCCGCGTGCTGCGGGAGGTGGCTGTGCCGTTCCCGCGGCCGCGGCGCGACACGCTGGCGGGGGAAGAAGCTTTCCTCCGCTTGAAGCGGGAGCTGGCCGGGTTGCTACGGGAGGCGCAGCGCCAGGAGACGGGCGAACTCGACAAATAAGGGCAGAGGGACGGCGAGAGCCGTCCCTTTTTGGCCATGCAGGCAGAAGTCAGGGAGAAGCAGGCCCACTTTCCAGCGGCCGGAACCGATTTTCCGGCGGGTGAATTTCCATCTTTTATGGCAAATTCGGACGAATAACTTTTACTGGTAAATGGAAAGTTGACGCTATATAATAAGTTATCCCGGCTTCGGCTGCGAGGTCATTGCGGGTGAATCAGGACCGGCTTCCGGAGCTGGTCCGGTACATAGAAGGAGGGAAATGATTTATGGTGGCTCAAAAGAGCAACTTGGGCTTGGTGGTGGTCGCGCTGCTGCTCGGGATTCTGATGGCGGCGATGGACAATACGATCGTGGCGACAGCGATGCCGACGATCGTCGGCCAGTTGGGAGGCTTCGAGCTGTACGTCTGGGTCACCTCGGCGTATATGGTCGCGACCATGGCCGGCATGCCGATCTTCGGCAAGCTGTCCGATATGTACGGCCGCAAGCGGTTTTACATTTTCGGCCTGCTTGTCTTCCTGGCCGGCAGCATGCTGTGCGGGACGGCAGACAGCATCATGATGCTGGCGATTTACCGCGCCATCCAGGGGATTGGCGGCGGCGCCCTGATGCCTATCGCTTTTACGATTATTTATGATGTCTTTCCGCTAGAGCAGCGCGGGAAAATGACCGGCATGTTCGGAGCGGTCTTCGGGATTTCCAGCGTGGCAGGGCCGCTGCTCGGCGCCTATATTACCGAATATATCGGCTGGGAGTGGGTGTTCTACATCAACCTGCCTCTCGGCGTCGTGTCTTTGTGGCTGATTGTCCAGTTCTATCAGGAGAGTGCGGCGAAGTCGAAGCAGCGGATCGACTGGGGCGGCGCGGTCACGTTGGTGGTCGCCGTCGTCAGCCTGATGTTCGCGCTCGAGCTGGGCGGCAAGGAAGGATACGAATGGAATTCTTTGTTCATCATCGGGTTATTTGCTTCCTTCATCATCTTCCTTATCGCGTTCGTTCTGTTCGAGCTGAATGCGAAGGAGCCGATTATCTCCTTCGCTCTCTTCCGGAAGCGGCTGTTCGCCACCAGCCAAGGGGTCGCTTTCTTCTACGGCGTAACCTTCGTCATCGCGACGGTCTACATTCCGATGTTCGTGCAGGGCGTGTACGGCGGTTCGGCTACGAACAGCGGTCTCGTGCTGACACCGATGATGATCGGATCGGTCGTGACGAGCTCGATCGGCGGGATTCTGGCCGCGAAGACGAGCTTCCGCAAGCTCATGATCATCTCGGGCATCCTGTTCACGGCCGGCATCGTGTCGCTGAGCACGCTGTCCGTGGATACTCCCCGCGCGTTGGTCACCTTGTACATGGTGCTGACCGGACTCGGGGTCGGCTTCTCCTTCTCCTTGCTCGGCATGGCTTCCATGCACGGGATGAGCTACCATCAGCGCGGAACGGCGAACTCGACTTCATCCTTCTGCCGTTCGCTCGGCATGACGATCGGGATTACCGTCTTCGGATCGCTGCAATCTTTCTTGTTCAGCGGGCGGCTGAAGGAAATGATGCCAGGCGGAGCGATGCCGGCCGACATCATGCCCGAGGAGCTGCTGCGCGGCGGGGGCGGCGCCAACCTGCCGCCGGAGGTCAAGGAGAGCATGGCGGCGGCGTTGGCCGACTCCATCGGCGGCATCTTCACCTGGGCCTTGATTCCGGTCGGCCTGGCGCTCATCTGCATCGCCTTGATGGGCAAGGCGCGCATGATGGACGATGCCGCCGGCAAGGGCTCCGGCGCCAATTCGGAGGAAGCGGTGTCCTGATTAGGGCCGCTGCGCTCCCTGAAGGGGAGCGCAGCGTCTTTGTTCATATCGGGAGTGCCGCCCCCATGATGTGTCAACCCGCGGCAATCCTGCAATTTTGCAGCATTATTTGTGAGCGGCGGGTGCGGCAATGGCATTCCTGCAAAATTACATGATTTTTCTAAGCTTCAGCTCAAAATGAGCTATAGAGGACGGAAATAATGCTGTTTTGCAGGAATTTCTTCATTTAGAGGTGTTTTCGGCGTAAAATCCTGCGTTTTTGCAGCATTGGCTAAGTGGAACGGCTTCACTCAGCCGGAACATAAAGGGGCGGGCTGCGTTACTCGAGGCGGCGGCCCCGCGGGACAGCCCCGTGCAGCCGCTAGGCAAGGCCGTCATGCAAGGGATCCCGCGCACGTCAGTCTGCGTGGCCCTGCGCAAGGCGTCCGCGCACGTCAGTCCGCGTGGCTCTGCGCAAGGCGTCCGCGTGCGTCAGTCCGCGTGGCCCTGCGCAAGGCATCCGCGCACGGCAGCCCGCGTGGCCCTGCGCAAGGCATCCGATCCTATACGAAGAGGAGTGGTCCGACAATGGCAGAAAATCATACCGCCACAGGCCCGGAGCGGCTTCGATTTATGGATGCCCATATCCATCTCGACGGATATGGGCAGGAGCAGCGGCCGCTCCTGGAGCAATCGCTGGAGGCGGAAGAACTGGACGGCCTCATCGCCGTGTCCATGGACGCGGCCTCGTGCCGCGAGGTGCAGCGCTGGGCGGACCGGTATCCGGGGCGGGTTCACCCCGCGTACGGCTTCCATCCGGAGCAAGCGCTGCCTGCCGAGCCGGAGCGGAGCGCGCTCCTGGAATGGATGGATGAGCGGCGCGATGTCATGATCGCCATCGGCGAGGTGGGACTGCCTTATTACATGAGGCAGGAAGCCGTCCGCGCGGAGGGCAGCGAGGCCGCCTTTCCCCGCGGCGCTTATCTGGAGCTGCTGGAGGCCTTCGTGCAGCGGGCCGCCGCGTGGGATAAGCCGATCGTGCTGCATGCGGTGTACGACGATGCGCCGCTCGTCATCGATCTGCTCGAGCGGTACAGCGTGCGGACGGCCCACTTCCATTGGTTCAAGGGAGACGCGAAGACGACGGAGCGGATGGCCGGGAACGGATACTACATCTCGTTCACGCCGGATCTCGCCTATGAAGCCGAGATCCGGGAGCTGGCGCTTCGCTACCCGGCTGACCGCGTCATGACGGAGACGGACGGGCCGTGGCCGTTCGAAGGGCCATTTGCGGGACAGGTCACGCTCCCGCTGATGGTGCGCGACGTCGCTGCTTCATGGGCCGCGCTTCAGCGGCTGGAGCTCCGCGAGGCAGCGGCGCTGCTGCGGGCCAACGCGAAGCGCTGCTATGGCGTGTAGCCCCCGGCGGCGCTAGCGGGGCTGCGCGGGAGCCTGCCAGATGTGTGCCCTGCGGAAGCTTGCCCTGCCCGTCCGGCCCTGCGTGGGCTCCGTGACAGGCGTCTGCGCCTGCGGGAGCGTGCGGAGCCGGAAGCTGCGCAGCCAGGAGCCCATGCAGTCAGGAGCCTTGCTCTGCAGGGGCGGCATAGCCTGCTCCTCTGCGGAAGGGCCCAGCCTTGCCGCACGCAGGTTTTACAGCATCATGGCCGCGAGGAAGCCGAACAGCAGGAGGGGCACGTTATAGTGCAGGAAGGTCGGCACGCAGGTGTCCCATATATGATCATGCTGTCCGTCGGCGTTCAACCCTGCGGTCGGGCCCAGGGTGCTGTCCGAGGCCGGGGATCCGGCGTCCCCCAGCGCCGCTGCCGTGCCGATGAGCGCGACAGTCGCCAGCGGGCTGAAGCCAAGCTCCACGCAGAGCGGCACGAAGACGGTCGCGATCAGCGGAATCGTCGAGAACGACGACCCGATGCCGAGCGTGACGAGCAGGCCGATGGCGAGCATCAGGATGGCCGCCAGCGCCCGGTTGTCGCCGACCATGTGGACGGCCCCCTGGACGAGCGACTCGATATGCCCGGTCTCACGCAGCACCGCGCCAAGGCCGGCCGCCGACATCATGACGAAGCCGATGTAGGCCATCGACCGCATGCCGTCGGAGAGGACGCGGTCGGCCCGGCCGAGCGGCATGACGCGCGAGAGCAGCAGCACGGCTAGTCCGGCGGCCGCGCCGTAAATCATGGAGCCCGTGCTTAATTGCACGGCAAGCATGGCCGCGATGGCGGCAATGCCTGCTCCGGCCGCGAAGCGGCTGCCGGAAGGGGAGCCCTCGTCGGCTGCGGCAGCCGGCTGGGGCTCGGCCCCTGCGGCATACCGCCGCGGCTTGCGGTAGCTGATCATCATGGCGAACAGCAGGCCCGCAATCATCCCGAGCGCCGGAAGCAGCATCGCCTTCGGCAGTTGGGAAGCGTCCACGGCCAGGCCGTTCTGCGTCATATTGCTCGCCACGATATCGTGGAAGATGGCGCCGAAGCCGACGGGCAGGAGCATGTATGGCGTAATCAGCCCGAATGTGAGCGCGCACGCGACGGCCCGCCGGTCCAGCCGCGCCGCATTGAACAGCATGAGGAGCGGCGGGATAAGCACGGGAATGAAGGCGATATGAACGGGCACCGCATTTTGCGACAGGCAGGCGATGCCGGCGATCGCGGCCAACACGCCGAACCGGATGGAGGCGCGAACCGGGCCGCCGTCCGAACGGCCCCGGACGAGCCGAACCGCGCGCCGCACCAGCCGTTCGGGCAGCCCGGTCTCGGCCAGGCCTGCGGCGAAAGCGCCAAGCAAAGCATAGCTGAGCGCAATGCCGGCGTTGTCCTTCAGCCCTTCGGAGAAGGCCGCGATCGTGTTCGGGATCGGCATCCCTCCGGCCCAGCCGCCGATGATGGCGGACACGAGCAGAGCGAGGACGACATGCACTCGCAGCAGGCTTAATCCGAATAATACCGCGAGAGAGAGTAGTACGGCATTCATGTAAAAGATCAACCTCACTTGATGATAATAATTAATTAAAACATTACCACGTTACCAGAGTAATGTATAACGTTTCTCTTCATCCATTTTATGACATACGGATCCCGATCTTGTTCCCTTCCCCTCTCTCTTCCTTAATATAGCGTGCTGCAAGCGGGATCAGCCGCAAGCAGCCCAGCGAAAAAGAGCAGAAAATGCATTCGATCCGTTCTGCTCGGTCCAGAGGCGGAGAAGCTCTCCAACCCGAGACGGAGCCTTGATTCATTTCCGGGACGCAGCGGAAGTTCCTGCTGGTTGCGGATGCAGGAATTCCCGCTTTTCCGGTACACTGAATTGTGGCTGAATGCTGTTCGGAATCGGCGCGGCCGCGTTAAGCCGCGGCACAGTATTGCTTCCTTCGGAATGCCTTGGAGAGAGTGGATCGCAGCGCTGATCCCGCATCCAACATCTACACAAAATTTTTGAAACAAAATGATTGCGAAAAGCGGTGATGATCCAGTAAACTAGTTGAGTTCAGAGAGAAGAAACCATGCAAGTTCAGAAAAATTCCAAAGCGGAACATCCGCATTGAGGATAGAGTGGGGGGAAATGTACATGAATTCTGCACCAACTGCCAAGAAAAATGACTCGGTATTCAGCCTCTTCCGGAACCGGTTCGTGCAAGCCATCATGATGGCGGGTTTGTTCATGCAGGTCGGCATCTGGATCCGCAACTTCGCCGTGCTGTTATTTGTCATGGAGATGACGAACGGGGATGCCTTTGCGGTCTCAATGATATCGGTAGCAGAGTTCGCTCCGATTTTCGTCTTTTCGTTCATCGGGGGGACCTTCGCCGACCGTTGGCGCCCGAAGCGCACCATGATATGGTGTGATATTTTAAGCGCCTTGTCCGTATTCGCCGTCTTGGTGACCATCCTGCTCGGATCGTGGCAGGCCGTCTTTTTCACCACCTTTATTTCGGCCATTCTGTCGCAATTCTCGCAGCCTTCTTCCATGAAGCTGTTCAAGCAGCATGTTCCGGCCGAGATGATGCAGGCGGGAATGTCCATCTTCCAGACGATGGTAGCGCTGTTCATGGTGCTTGGCCCGGTCATCGGCACGATGATTTTCCAGCATTACGGCATTACGACATCGCTCGTTCTTACCGGCTTGGCCTTCGTGCTGTCGGCCATCTCGTTGACATTCCTTCCTGGCGATTCTCGGGAGGATACGAACCAAAAGGATTCCCGGGTATGGGATGAGCTTGGAGCCGGCTTGCGCTATGTGATGAGAAGCAAGCTGCTGAAGTCGCTTGGCGGCTGCTTCGCCTTCGCAGGGCTGGCGATCGGGATGATTCAGCCGATGGGGGCTTTCCTCGTGACGGAACGTCTTGGCCTGCCGAAGGAGAATTTGAGTTATCTGATGATGACGAACGGCGTGGCGATGATGATCGGCGGCGCCATCGCGATGGGCATATCGAAGCGGCTGCTGCCGCAGCATATGCTGGCAATCGGCTTGCTGTTCAGCAGTATCGGAATCTGGATGGCCGGCATGTCGACCCAGCTGTGGCTCACGCTTGTGGCGCAGTTCATCAGCGGCTTGATGCTGCCGTCGATTCAGATCGGAATCAACACGATGATTTTGCAAAATACGGAAGGGTCCTTCATCGGCCGGGTTAACGGTATCCTGACGCCGCTGTTCATGGGAGCGATGGTCATTATGATGTCGATCTCCGGATGGATCAAAAACTTGACTTCCATTACGACCATGTATGAGATCTCTGCGGTTCTATTCATCGTCGGCATTGCCGTGATGCTGCCGATTCTGCGGACGAAGAAGACGCCGGAGCCTGCGGAGCCGGTCCAATCCGCCGTAGGCCAGGAATAACCGCGGTGTCCGCGTTTGAGGACAGTGAACAATTTATGACCGTGCCCATTGACATGAAGCCGGACGCATGTTCATAATAATAGGATACAATTCATGAACCGTTATTGGAATCGATGACGAGAACAAGTAAGCTGGGATGCAGTCCGCAGAGAGTCGACGGCCGGTGCGAGTCGATGTCTGGACCAGCTGAATATCCTCTCCGAGATGCCGCGCTGAACCGTATGCCGCCTGGCGGCGCTCAGTAAGCGCGGACGGCTCATCCGCCGTTACCCGGATGCGCGGCATTGCCGCGGCCAAGCGCCGCAGAAGCGGATTCGGCAAGCGAATCCGGTCTTTCGCGGAACAAGGGTGGTACCACGGTAAACTCTCGTCCCTTTTTTGGGACGAGTTTTTTTATTTTCCCGGCAATTGCCCAACACTAGACAGTATACCGACCGAAAGCGAGGAATGTGAGATGGAGACGACTCATCCTGCACCGGCCGTGACGATGGAGCATATCGTCCGTGCCCACCATGTGTTGAAGGAAGTCATTGTGCGCACGCCTTTGCAGCGCGACCCGATTTTATCCGCCCGATATCAATGCAATGTCTATTTGAAGCGGGAGGATTTGCAGATCGTCCGGTCATTCAAAATCCGGGGCGCCTACAATATGATTCGCCATCTGTCCGCCGAGGATTTGCAGAAGGGAATCGTGTGCGCGAGCGCGGGCAACCACGCCCAGGGAGTCGCTTATTCGTGCCAAGCGCTGCAGATCCAGGGCACGATCGTGATGCCAACCACGACGCCAAGCCAGAAGGTAACCCAGGTGAAGCGCTTCGGCGGATCGTTCGTCAAAGTCGTGCTGACGGGGGATACCTTCGATGATGCCTATGAAGCGGCCATGAACATTTGCGAAGAGAACGGCAGCACTTTCATTCATCCTTTCGATGATCCTTATATCGTCGCAGGCAGCGGCACGGTAGGCATGGAGATTATGGAGTCGCTTGACGTGCCGGCGGACTATGTCTTCGTGACGATTGGCGGCGGCGGCTTGGCGGCCGGCGTAGGCACATACGTGAAGACGGTGAGTCCGTCCACCCGGGTGATTGGCGTGGAGCCGGAAGGGGCCGCCTCGATGACCGCGGCGCTGGAACGTCAAGGAGTGCTCACGCTGGAGACGATCGACAAGTTCGTCGACGGCGCCGCCGTGAAGCGGGTAGGGCAGCTTCCTTACGAGATCTGCTCTCAGGTGCTTGATGATGTCATCCTCGTGCCGGAAGGCAAAGCCTGCACGACCATCCTGCAGCTCTACAACGAGAGTGCGATTGTCGTGGAGCCGGCCGGATCGCTGCCTGTCGCGGCGCTCGATCTGTACCGGGATCAGATTCGCGGCAAAAATGTCGTCTGCGTCATCAGCGGCGGCAACAACGATATTGACCGGATGCAGGAGATTAAGGAACGGTCGCTCATTTATGAAGGCTTGAAGCATTACTTCATCGTGAACTTCCCGCAGCGTGCGGGGGCTCTGCGCGAATTCCTGGAGGATGTCCTCGGACCGAATGATGACATTACCCGGTTCGAATATAACAAGAAGCATAATAAGGATGACGGCTTCGCCCTGGTCGGCATCGAGCTGGAGCATACCGAGGATTATAAGCCGCTCATTGAACGGATGAAGAAGCGGGGCATCCAGTACGTGGAAGTGAACAAGAACGCGACGCTGTATAATATGCTGGTGTAATCATGCTGCCTTTTGCCCCTGCCCCTCCCTTGCGGACTTCGGACGCATCCCGGGAGGCGTTCATCTCGTATAAATAGGTAAGGAATGCGGGAAAAGGGGGAGATGACATGCGGACATGGCATGAGCTGCAGCAGCGCATCGAGCGGGCACGGCTGAATGGAAGGCTTCAGGACAAGTATGAGACGCGCCTGCAGGAAGCCGAACGGGAGCGGCAGCGGCGCAAGGCGGAGCTGGAGCGGCTGGAAAAGTGGTGGCGCGAGGAAGAACAGGATGTCGAACGGCTGCGGTCCTGGTCGATGGCGAACTTCTTCTTCACGCTGATTGGACAGAAGGAGCGCAAGCTTGAACGGGAAGAGGAAGAGGCGCTTCGCGCCAAAGAACAATACGAACTGGCGCAGGATGCTTACCGCCAGGCCGAGGCCGATGCGGCGGACTGGCGCCGCCAGTTGATCGGCGTCAGCGGGGCCGAGGAGGAGTTGCGGCGGGCCATCGAGGAGAAGGAGCGTCTGCTTCGCGCCTGCGACCAGACCATGGCGGCCCAGCTGGATGCGCTCATCTCCGGGCGGGCCCGGCTGCAGACGGAGAAGCGCGAGCTGGACGAGGCCATCCAGGCGGGACGCGACGCGCTGCGCGCTCTGAAGCGGGCCGAAGAGCAGTTCCGTTCCGCCCGCAATTGGGGAACGTATGATATGCTCGGCGGCGGCACGATTGCGACCTACCTGAAGCATAACCGCTATGACGACGCCAAGGCCGAGCTGAGCCAGGCCAATCATCGGCTGCGCCGCTTCGGCCGGGAGCTGGAAGACGTGCAGAAGCTGCGGCAGACGGCACAGGCCGTCGATATCGGTGCGGGGCTTACCTTCGCAGATTATGTGTTCGACGGGTTCCTGACCGATTGGATGGTGCAGGGCCGGATTAACCGTTCGCTCGAACGGGTGGAAGAGGCGGTCCGGCACGTTGAGGCGACGATTCGGCGCCTGGAGGAGGAAGCCGCGGGCGCAGAACGGCAGCAGGCCGCCTCGGAACGGGAGTATGCCTCGCTGATCGAGAATTGGTTCCCGGCCGATCAGAGTTGAAGTCCCCCCATGATATGGGTATATTAATAGACAAAGCGCTAGACAGAGAAAGGTTGATTGCTGGTGGAGAACCCCAATGCTACATCGAATTTTATTCGCAATATTATTGTGAATGATCTGGAAGAAGGCCGGGTAGACAAAATCGTGACCCGGTTCCCGCCCGAGCCGAACGGATATTTGCATATCGGGCATGCGAAGTCGATTTGCCTGAATTTCGAGTTGGCCCGAGAGTTCAAGGGCCGCGCGCATCTTCGCTTCGATGACACGAATCCGCTCAAGGAGGATACGGAATTCGTCGAATCGATTAAGGAGGATGTCCGCTGGCTCGGCTTCGATTGGGATGGGCTCTATTTCGCCTCCGATTATTTTGACGAGATGTATAAGCGCGCGGTCCTGCTCATCAAGAAGGGCAAAGCTTTCGTCTGCGACCTGAACGCCGACGAGATACGGGAGATGCGAGGCACGCTGACCGAACCGGGCAAGAACAGCCCGTACCGCGATCGCTCGATCGAGGAGAATCTGGATTTATTCGAACGGATGAAGAACGGCGAATTCCAAAATGGGGAGAAGGTGCTGCGCGCCAAGATTGACATGGCCTCCCCGAATATCAACCTCCGCGATCCGGTTATCTACCGCATTGCGCATGCGACGCATCATAACACCGGCAACCAATGGTGCATTTATCCGATGTACGCGTTCGCCCATCCGCTGGAGGATGCGATCGAAGGCATTACCCATTCCATCTGCACGCTCGAATTCGAGGATCAGCGTCCGCTGTATGACTGGGTCGTGCAGGAATGCGAGATGGAGGCTACGCCGCATCAATACGAATTCGCGCGCCTCAATATGACGAATACGGTCATGAGCAAGCGGAAGCTGAAGCTGCTCGTGGACGAGGGGATCGTGGACGGCTGGGACGACCCGCGGATGCCGACCATTTCCGGCTTGCGCCGCCGCGGCTTCACGCCGGAATCGATTCGGACGTTCTGCCGGGAGATCGGCGTGACGAAAGGGAACAGCACCGTCGATTCCAAGTATCTCGATCATTTTATCCGGGAAGATTTGAAGCTGAAGGCGCCGCGCACGATGGGCGTGCTCAAGCCGCTGAAGGTCGTTATTACGAACTACCCGGAAGGCCAGATCGAATGGCTGGATGCGGAAGTTAACCCGGAGAATCCGGAGATGGGGATCCGCCAGATTCCGTTCTCGCGCGAGATTTACATCGAGCAGGACGATTTCATGGAGAATCCGCCAAGCAAATATTTCCGTCTGTTCCCTGGCAATGAAGTCCGCTTGAAGCATGCATACTTCATCAAGTGCAACGAAGTGATCAAGGACAGCGAGGGCCAGGTGATCGAGGTGCGCTGCACGTATGATCCGGAGACGAAGAGCGGCAGCGGCTTCACCGGCCGCAAGGTCAAGGGAACGATTCACTGGGTCGAGGCTTCCCAGGCGGTTCCGGCGGAATTCCGGCTATATGAGCCGCTCATTCTCGACGAGACGGAGGATGAAGGCGACACGACATTCCTCGATCGGGTCAACCCGTCTTCCCTGGTCGTGGAGCAGGGCTTCGTGGAGCCGAATATGAAGGATGTCGCAGGCCATGACAAGTATCAATTTTTCCGCCACGGCTATTTCAATGCGGATCCGAAATATACGAATAACGGACGTATCGTCTTCAATCTTATCGTGTCGTTGAAAAGCTCTTTCGAGCTGCCGAAGAAGTAACTTCGAACGGGATGAGCCTCCTAAGAGTCGAGTCGGACTGCTGATGCAGTGACTCGAGCCGCTGGGGGAGATTCGGGCTGCTGATACAGTGACTCTGTACTTCCAAGTCAGGGTGGGAACTGCTGAGGCAGTGCCCCGGAACCGCGCAACTCGCTGCGGAAGCGAAATGGCGGGAGCGACAGGCGGTGGAGTCGAAGGATACACGCTGAAGAAAGGGTGGCTGTCATGAAAAACAAAGTCATTCTATTGACGTCGGATCGCATCGGCGCCGAAGAGAACGGGCTGGGCCCGTCTGTGCTGGAGACCTTCCTGACGCTGCTGAAGCAGCAGGAAGAGCTTCCGGCCGCGATATTTTGCATGAATCGAGGGGTGCTGGGGCTGACCTCCAAGTCCATGGCCTCGCTGCAGCTGGCCGATCTGGCCAAGGCGGGCGTGCCGGTGCTCGCCTGCAAGACATGCGTAGATCATTACGGCATCGCGGACGAACTGGAGGCGGGCGAGATTTCAAGCATGGGCGAGTTCGTCCAGTTGGCCTCCCGGTATGAAGTGCTGACGTTAGGCTAATTTTGCCGCGAGCATCGTTATGCTGGGCCAGACATGAATAGCGCGAAGCGGCTGCACTGTGCAACGTACTGCTGGTTGCAGCCGTTGCTTGAACCGGGTTCCTGAGGGACCCGGTTTTTGCCGTTGGGGTGAAGCGCTCCATGCAACGGGTGGGGGATAGGGCAGCTCCTTCCTCCGTTATCTGGTATTTAATCTCATTATTAGTTAATAAGGTTGATGGTTAACAGCACTAATCCTGCAAATATGCAGCTTTGCTTCCCTTGAGGGAGGGCCATTCCGGACCATTCCTGCAAAACCGCATCATTTTCCTCATATTATCCCTATTGGAAGCTGGAACGGACGAAATTGATGTATGAATGCAGCAATACCCCTTCCAACGAGCGAAAACCGGCAAAAATCCTGCACTCTTGCAGGATTGATCCGACGCTCGTCATAACCAAGTCCCGCCGTTCATATGTATAACCAATTTGATGCAGGATGGGGGGAATTGGATGACGGTCGGTGTCCGCTTCATTAAGGCAGCGGCATTTTACTTTGTGGCGGGGGTATTGGCCGGATTGATCGCCGGAGCGACCAATCAGTTCCAATATACGTCGCTGCATGCGCACCTGAATCTGCTGGGCTGGGTGTCGCTGGCGATCAGCGGATTGATTTATGCGCGCTTCCCGCAAGCCGGCGACAGCACGCTCGGGACGGTGCATTTTTGGCTTCACAATATCGGCCTGCCGATTTTTCTGGCCGGCCTGGCCATGGCGGCCAATGGCGTAGACGCCGCGACGGCCTTGCTGATCGGCGGGGGAATCATTTCCGTGCTGGGGGTCCTGGCGTTTGCAATCAATGTATGGAAAAATGTCAGATAGCCTCCAAGGCGAAAAGTTGGTTGAATGGCCGATGTACGTGCGTGAAAATGGGCCCGTGTCCCTCTCTCCATCTTTCGAATAAGCTGATGCCTAACTGAATCCGGACTGCATCTCTATAGGAGATACAGTCTCGTACCCCGCCCCATTTACTGCTGTATTCCTAGGCTGTATGGGGCTTTGTCTTGTCTTGGAGACTCGCCTCCGTACAACGGCCCCGCCCTGAGTTCGTGCTTCTCAAAGGTTGGATTTTTGCGCGGGCTTCCTTCAGATCACAGCTCGCGGCCGGACTATTTCTCCAAATCCGGGATTTTTCATATATGTGCTTCCACCCCTTCCTGACAATCCGATTTTGAGGTTCTTTAATTTAGATTTTCTGGTAAAGTATATGTAATGTACATTTGCCATTAAACAGGAGGGATAGAGTGGAAAAAAAACATCGCCCCGTTCTTTCTGCGATTGTGCTTGTCATTGCCCTTATTAATCTAGGGATATACGGTTATCCCTACTTTTATGATTATGTTCTGAATGCGAAATCCTTTTCATTCCAGGATGTACTTCAAGAACATTTGAAAGAAAAAGAAATCAAATCGATTTCAATAAGGAAAACCGAAGACGATACGAAAAAAGAATCGGGATTTGTTTTTTTAAAAGACAAACAGGAAATAAAATTATTCATAACATCTCTTTCTGAAATACAAGTAAGGGGTATCCATTCTTCCAAATCATGGGATACAATGTACCAGATTTTTATTGACGGCGAAATAAATGGAGTAACAAAGATCATAAGGTCTCTCAGAATTTCAAAAAATGGAACGATTGCAATAAGCAAATCTTATGAACCCGAGAAATTTTACACCATTTCAGATGAATCCGTACACGATACATTAAAGTTTCTTGAGCAAACTATCCAGAAAAAGTTGCAAGATAAAGAAAACAAGGGTTAGCGTGGTCAGTATTCCAGCCGCCTCCACGATTACGAACCCCGGTGATGTAGCCATCTCCAATAACAAATCGAGTAGTCCCATCAACATTGCGATACTCTAAAAACGGAAGTTACGCTTTAAGCGCATCATATTCTTGATTTTGAATCAGATAACGTTGGAGTGTACCCAGATAGTTGATTCCATTTTGAAGATGTACCCTAAGGCGCTCTTTTTCATTTGGCAGCAACGATGTGAACAAACCTACCAGACCTGTCGCCAATCCCCATACGGAATGCTTGGAGAAGGCAGTGATGAGCCCTACTACTGTGGCAGCATTACCCAAATACCCTGCCCAATCTGACACATCAAGACGTCTCTCGACATTATCAAGGATAATCTGCTGCGCTTCCTGGAGATCTGAAATCGTCCGCAGATTCAATTCAACTTCTTGTACATATTCTCTGGCATCCATTGTTACATTCCTCCTCATTGATTTCATTGTGACCGAGAAATTTATTTCCATCGCGATGAATTTTCCCTGCTCACTATATAGGGAGATGGCTCTTAGAAATTTACAACCTAACGGAGATAAAAAAAGAGGTTGTCCGTCATTTTTACGAACACCTCTGTTCAGGTCATTCCTTAATTTGTATCCAGCTTTTCTCTTGCAGTAGGCCGTTCTTTATTGTCCCTTCAGGATGATTCGGCATCATGTATGAAGATTACGGCTTTCTTACTTCGAGGGAGCTTCTGCAGCTTCTGCATTCGGTCTATTATCTTCCTTGATAAAGAGTACGGACACGGTGCCGATAACGAGAAGGAATCCGGCGAAATAGAATCCGGCGTTCAGCGATCCGGTTGCGTCGGTAAGGAATCCGGTAATATAAGGCGCCAAAATGGAGCCGCACATACCGATGAAGTTGTAGAGACCAAATGCGGTGCTTAAGGCATGCTTCGGCGCGTTATCGGCAACAACGGCTACAAGGACCGGGTTGGTGCTGATTTTTCCGAAAATCCCGTAACCGATCAAGGCCATGTATAAAACCCACATATTATCGAAGGCGACAATGGAAATAATCGCGATTATGGAAAGAGGCAGCATCACTAACAATACGGGACGGCGCGTACCCATTTTATCCGCTATCCAACTGAACAAGAGGGAACCGGGAATGGCCGCCCAGGGGACGAGCGAAGAGACCACGGCGACTTCGGTGCCTTCAATGCCGCGGGCATGCTGCAAATAATACGGGATCCAGGTGACAACGACGAAAAAGGCATAGATTGCGCAAAAAATCGTAATGTACGCAAAAATCAGGTTTTTGCTAAATAGTTCTTTCAGTTTCAGCTTTTGAGGGGCTTTTTCATCGGTCCCTTGTTCTTTTGCTTTTGGTTTGTCTTTAATCACGATCCACATCGCGATGCCGGCCAGAACGACAGGAACGGCAATAATGTAGAAGGGCGCCCTCCAACTCATTCCCAGCGTGCCGACCGTGTAGCTGGAAATGAAGTAGCCGAGGGAAAGCCCGAAGGCCATCCCGCTATTAATAATTGCGCTGCCTACGGTAATATGTTTTTTGGGAATCGCTTCGGATGATAATCCGTACTGAGGCCCGTAGTAAAAGCCTTGAAATATGCCGACAAGGAGCCAGGTTGTCATGAAAAGCGCGAAGGTGGGCATCATGCCGGTTACGGCCGCGAAGATCCCGAAGAGAATCACGCCGGGAACAAGCACTTTTTTCTTGCCGATTTTATCGCCCAGGATTCCGGACGGCACGTTGAGTCCTGCGTAACCAATGAAGAAAATGCTGCTGATTAAGCCTAATTGAGAAGCCGATAAGCCAAATTCCGCTTGGATATTGTCCATGACCGGATTGAGCACGGAGCGGGTGGCGTAAATGGAAATCCAGCCTAAAAAGAAAACAATGGTGATTTTGACCCAGTAGGGAACCAGGCCCTTTGGTGCGGCATCGTGATTGTCCATCTTGATTTCCTCCTGAATGTAGATTTGTCCTCTCTCGGTGACCGTTCAATAAAACTATAAGCGAAGCGGCATAACAGACGAATAAAAATGAAAGTGCTTTCATTGCATAAACATTAAAAATGCGATAGAAAACATAAAATGCGAGGGGGGAAAAAGCTCCGCAACAAAAAAATCCCGCATTGCCAAAATTGCAATACGGGAAAATCGTTAGAAATTCGTCTGGTCAGGAATCGGAATGCTTTTCAGCATATATCCAATCCCGGAATACGTGACGATATATTCTTCTTTTTGGGGTAGCAGATTTTTTAATTTGCGCCGGATTCTTGCGATACTTACGCGCAAATATTCCACCTCGTCCCGATACTGCGCTCCCCATACCTCGGATAACAAGGTCTCATGCTGCACGACTTTATCTAAATGGAGCGATAAGATTTCCATTACGGAATATTCCGTGTGCGTAAGGTTAAGCTCTTCGTTCTGAATCCAGCATCTTCTGCTGCCCAGGTCGATGATGAGTTCTCCGGTGCGAATGATCGGCGTATTCACCATATGGGCCTTGGCGCCATTATATTGGCTTCTTCTCAACACGGCGTTCACTCTGGCGAACAGTTCATCCAATGAAAACGGCTTTGTTAAATAATCATCCGCGCCAAAATTCAATCCCTGCACTTTATCTTGGGCATTGCCTCTTGCCGTCAGCATAATGACAGGGACATTCGAGAATTTGCGTATTTTTTCCAACACCTGGAACCCGTCTTGTCCCGGCATCATTATATCAAGCAAAATTAGATCAGGCGAGACGCGATCGAAATTGGCAAACAGCTCTTCCCCTGAGCCTGCTGTTGTTACTTCATATCCGATGGATTTGAGGTTTGCGGCCACAAAGCGCAAAATTTTGGGTTCATCATCGACAATGCAAATCTTTTGCTTTTTCATCCTATTCTTCCCCTTTCGTTATAGGAAAATAGAGGGTGAACGTACTCCCTGCTCCCGGTTTGCTGGTCACTTCGATTTTCCCGCCATGGGCTTCCATAATGCCGACGCATATCGCCAGCCCCAAGCCTGTTCCCCCCGTTCGTCTGGCCGCAGTCGCATCTACTTGGTAGAAGTGATTGAATATCTTTTCAAGTTGATCGGCAGCGATGCCAATCCCGTTATCGGACACCGAGATTGTCAAATCATCCTGATCTATATCTACCGAGACATCGATTTTTTTTATGGCGGCATCGTTATAACGAAGCGCGTTTGTAAATAAATTCACAAGTACCTGTTGAACACGGAGCTTGTCCGCATATAAAACAAAGTCGCTCCCCAGATGATTATGGAAATGGAATTCCGCATCTCGTCGAAGCGGCAGCGGAATTTGCTCCATCGATTTGGCAATCACTTGATCGGGACGGACCTTATTCATTTCCACGTACATGGTTCCGGATTCGATTTTGGAAATATCCATCCAATCGTTGACGAGGCACAGAATTCGGTCAATATCTTCATGGACTCCCTCGAGAAGCTCTTGCTGGAATTCCGGACCCCATTCTACCTCTTGCCGGAGCAAGGTTTCTATGCTTCCCTTAATATTCGTAATCGGGGTTTTGAATTCATGGGAAGTAAGCGAGATTAAATTATTTTTTAATGCGTCGATTTCCTCATCCTTCGTTATATCACGCAATAACAGGCCTTCACCGATCGTATCATCATCCAGCTTGACTAAAAATTTATGGAGTCGATAGTACTTTGGCTTCTGCTTATGCTCCATTTTTAGTTCGGCGTTTTCATCCGTGAAGAAGGAGGACAATTCCTCTTTGTCGACATCAAATAGGGCCAGAAATCTTTTGTACACATCATTCAGATTTTTTACCTGATGCTCTTCTCCGTTCGCAACGACATTCAGGAAAAATTCATTCACGTATTCGACTTTTTTTTGGTTGTTTACGAGCATTAAGCCCTCGGACATGCTTTCCAGGACAGCGAGCCACACCGCATTCTTATTGCGGATTTGTTCAAATAAAAACTTATTTTGCAGCATGATGCCCATCGAATTGGAGAACGTATCGAGAAACTCTTGTTCGCTGGCCGAAATCGAGGACCGTGATCCAAGATCGACGACGAGAAATCCGTTATGTTTTTCTTCGAGCGGAATCGTTTTAATATACGGGAGCTTTCCTTTTATATTTCGGTTAACATACTCAAGTAAATTTTGATTCGTATGAATCTTCTCATTCGTCACGGCAAGATCATGGAAGAGAACATGAATCGAATAGTCGGTAAACGGCTTCATTTCCTGCAGACCGTGTTGAATAAACTGAGCTAAATCCTTATTGGAGGACACGGACGTGATTAGTTTGTTGACCGCTTTCAGCTCCGAATTTTTATGTTTTAAAATCGCGGTTCTTTCTTGCACTCTTCCTTCAAGTTCTTTATTTAACTCCATTAATTCCTTTCTGTTGTTCTCGACTTCATCAATCATATGATTGAAATAAAAAAACAGCTCTTCCAGTTCTTTTGGACCTTGGATTTTCTTTGTGCGGATATGATTTTCTTTCAAGCCCACCGTATATTCTTTAATATAGTTAAGCAGCTGTCGAATCGTTTTTTCCAGCCGGTTGGTCAAGAAAAGGCTTGCTCCAACCATGGTGATGGTGGTAAGAAACAGGACGGCAATGATGGTCAGTACCGAATTTCTGTATCTATTGGAGAGTACGTCCGCCGATTTTCCTACCCAGACTATCCAATCCAGAGGTTTAATTTTTTCATACGTAATATAGACATCCCCGGGCGGGTCCTCCAGGCTGAAAAAACCGCTGCCCTGGGCTGTGTGCCGCTCTTCAATATGATGAACAATCTGTGATTGCGACAGGTTAACCAGTTCTCTCCTTGTATCAACATAAGGATGGACGATGACGTTTTTTTCATGATCAATGACCACAGCATAGTCTTCGTCGCTCATGCTCCAATTCTGAATGTGCATTCTTAAGGCATCCAGATCCAAAGCCCCAAGCACATAACCTATCATTTCTCCGGCATCGTTCATAATGGGAGACGCAATGGTGACTAATAAATTCTCGGTTCCGCCTCGGCCTTGAAACACCGGGGAGATAACGGTGCTTTTCTTGCTCAGCAATTCTTTATAATAAGAACGATCGCTAAAATTAAGATCTTCTCGTTTTGTCCCATCGGTATTGACTTGGGGATAGAAAACGATGGATTGCCCATTTTGATCCCCGACATAGAAGTTGACAAAGCCAGGGTAAATCGTTTTGATATGTTTGAGATGCTCTTGAAGACGTTGAACATCCTTTCGGGCAAAAAGCTCCCTTACATTTACCGCTTGCGTCTGGATCGCCTTTTTATGCTCGACAATGTAACCGCTAATATAATCGGCAAGGTACTTCGACGCTTGAGCCTGGCTTTTTTTATTTTCTTTCATTAATGAAATTAATTGGTGAATTTGAAAGCTGCCAAGAAGAATAGTTGAAAAAAAGGTAATGATTAAAAATGAATAAATGAGTTCCTTTTTAAAGGAGCGAGCCTTTTTCATTGCCCCCCTCCCGTCTGCAATGGAATGTTGTGCGCCTAAGAGAAAAGCCAATCTAGTCATCTCGACTGCATTATAAGGAATGAGGCATTACAATCGCATTAAATTGTAAGGGGTTACATTACAAAAATATAAAAAGTTATCGGAGAACAGGCGCCGCGTCTCCTCAGGAAGAGATGCAGCGCCGATAGGCGTCAGGCGGCTCGCAGGATTACGGCTGCGCGGTCAGCAGCTTATCCTTCAGCGCGGCGATCTCCTCCGCGGACAAGCCGAGCGATTCGGATACGAAGCGGCCGATATCGCCGTACTCACGCCCGATCTCCGCGAAGGCGGCTTCCAAATATTCCGACCTTGCCTCCCAGACGGCGTCGAGCACTTCATTGCTGACCTTGCCTGTGCCGAGCTTGGCAGCCGTCTTCGAACGAAGCAGCCCCGTATTGAGATAGCGGTTCGTCAGTAAATAGTCGGTCATGACCGTGTCCAGCGGAACTCCCAGCGTCAGGAGCAGCAGCGCGGCCACCAGGCCGGTGCGATCCTTGCCTGCCGTACAGTGGAACAGCAGCGGAGCGCCGTTCTCGGCCAGTAAATGATCGAAGATGCTGCGAAGTCCCGCCGTCGAGTGGACGAGCGAGCGGTTCATGTCGACGAGCAGCTGCCCCGGCTTGCTTGCCGGCGCTCTGCCTTGCTCCGAGACGTCCCCGGGCTGCCGAATGACGTCCTTGCCAAGCATCTCGACGAGCGGGATATGAGTATGGACGGCGGGCGCAAGCGGCGGAGACGGCATCGCCGCCACTTCGTCGCTGTCCCGCAGATCGCAGATCTGGCGCAGGTGCAGCGAATCCAGATAGTCGAGATCATCCGGAGTCAGATCCGATAATTCCGGAGATCGGTAGAGCCTGCCCCATTGGACATACCGTCCTTCTGCCGTCCGGTATCCGCCCAGATCGCGGAAGTTGGAGACGCCCGCGAGCGGAAGCACGCGCTCGGCTGTCGTCAGCAGATATTGTCCATTCTGGCATAGATGATAGTAGATTCTGCGGCCCGGCGCCGGATCGGGGAAGGAGACCTCCTGTCCCGGCACTACGGTGGCCGCGAAGGCGGACTGTTCCGGATCATATTGGGGGCGCGGACTGGAGTACAGGGTCAGGGGGGCCGTCCCCCAGCCTCCTTCATCGGCAAGCAGGAAGCAGAGCCTGCCGGATGACTTGGACCGGTGGATGGCTGCGGTCTCCAGCGGGGGATGGTTCATGGCATGGAATGATGTCGGCATTGTCTAGTCACCTCTTCCGTTCCCATTCATGATGAAGCTTACACTTCCATCATATACGATATGCGGGGAACAAGCGAACGAAGGGGATAGACGCGTGGCTGGAAGGAAACAAGTTCCTGTGGCTCTTGCCGCCTGCGGGCGTTATGAGCTTCAGGAAGCTTCAGGATGCCGAAGCCTGCCGCTCCACTGATCTACAACCGGATCGCGCTGGATACGGAGGAGGCGGCGACCTCCTCCGCTGTCACTTCCCGGCCGAGCGCGCCGGACATATAAATGCCCTCGCTGATAAGCATGGTGTTCAAAGCCAGTTCCGCTGTCGGCAGGAGGGGAACGATTCCGCTGAGCGCCGCAATCCAGTGTCCCTGGGACGAATCATAAGCCCACTCGTTCGGGTTGAGCAGATGGCGGCGCCGGTCCATCGCATTCAGGTCGATCACGGTGTCGAGGTCCAGGTCGAGCACCGTGCTATGGTACGTGAACGGTTGAATATGGTCTCCCTTGCGGGCCGGCATGCGGATGCCGCCCTCGGAGCCGACGATGCTGCTGCCTTCGAACCCGCCAAGATGGATCGCCCAGGCCTCGATAATATCGAGCGTGATGCCGCCTTCGAACTTGATCAAGCCGACCCCGAGTTCTTCCACATCGAACTTGCTCATCTCCCTCCGATCCGGAAGCATATCCATCTCTTGATAGGTCTGGCCGCTAATGCGGGTCACCGTTGGCAGACCGAGCAGATAGAGAATCTGGGAGATATGGTATACTCCCATATCGTAGAGAGCGCCCCCCGAGGCGGTGGCCTTCTGCGTGAATGCCGTCGTGCCGTATCCGTCGACGAACGGGCGGCCGCGGCGGCGGAAGCCGGTCGATCGCGCATGATACAGCTTGCCGAGCTTGCCGCCGTCGATCAGGGTTTTGGCGGCCTTCGTCTCCTTGCTGTACAGGGTAGACAGCTGGATATGCAGCATCTTGCCTGTAACTCGGGCCGACTCCAGCATCGCGGCGCCATCCCGGTAGGAGCCGGCAATCGGCTTCTCGCAATAGACATGCTTGCCAGCTTCCATAGCCGCGATCGAGACCGGGGCGTGAAAGTTGTTATGCAGGCATACATCGACCGCTTCGATGTCATCGCGCTTCAGCAGCTCGCGGAAATCGGCATACACATGGGGGATCCGGTTCGCCTCCGCGACCCGGCGCGCCTCCGCTTCATTAATATCGCAAATGGCGACGATGTCGGCGCCGCCCACCCGATGATATTCGTTCAGGTGATGCTTCCCTATCTGGCCTGCTCCAATGATCGCGATACGTCTTCGTTCCATCGAATCTGCCTCCTGGCGTTCCTGAATTCATGCGAATAGAATCGGCGTGCTGCCGTCCGGTTCGGAGCTTCCGTGCTCTCCCCGGCGTTAGACTTCCTGCTGGCGGTCCGGCCCGTTCTCCTGCAGAAGCGCGCGAAGCCGCGCCAGCGCCTCTTCGATGGCCGCGAGCTGATCGTCCGGCGCGTTGTACTCGACGGCCCAATAGCCGTCGTACCCGGCCTGAACCAGGTTCGACAGGCGCATCGCGGCATTCGGGGCCTGAAGCGTCCGCCAGTCGACATGCGTATGGCGCACCCAGCGGGCAACCTCGCTATCGCCCTCCCAGATGAAGGGTTCATTCTCGTCCGCCATCGGCTTGGCGTTCACGATTGGCTTGTTCCTTGCCTGCCAGCGTCCCAGATGGAGCAGGATGCCGTAATGGGGGTGATCGACGGCTTCGGAGATGCGCGCGAGCGCTTCCGGACGCAAGGCAAATCCGGTATGATTCTCCGGGCCGACCCAATAGCCGCCCTGCGCTGCCCGGTCCGCGTAGGAACGGTAGCGGGCGGCGACATATTCCAGGGCCTCGTCGCTTATCTGATCGCCGCCATGCAGCACCGCATCGATCCGGACGGACTTGGCGCCCAGAATCTCGGCCGCGCGAAGATGGGCAAGCGCATTCTGATGCAGCGCCTCGCGAATCTCCGGGTCCGGATCCCAGAGGTGAGCCGTATCGACGGCGATGTTGACCAGCGTCATCTCGCGTTCGTCCAGCGCCTGGCGAATACGGCGCAGATGATCATCATCCGCCACCTTCCAGACCGGACGGGAGGTATCTGCAAAGAAAGCATTCCAGAAATCAACGGCGTGGAGCCCAAAGCGTTCATGCACCGTACGGATATAAGTGAAGATATCCATTTTTCCTTCGACGCGCATCGTGTTGAATGAGAAGCCTCCAATGGATAGTTTCATGGCTGTCCTCCTTCAAAGGGGGTATAAGATCGAAAGCATTCGCTTCCCGCTCCAGCAACCTTCCCGGCGCTGAAAACGGAATGTGAGCGAACAAGTTATAAGCGCTTTATTTTCCAATCCGAGCGTAGCAGATTATGAAAAAGGGAACAATTCGGCTATAGCGCCATATTGATACCGTTTACATGACAGATTGCCCTTCCATCTCGCGCTCACGCTCGATTCCGAAGGTTTGCTTCAAATCGGAGCGGGCGTGTCAATGATAAAAATCACAGCAAAGCGGGCATCCTCGGCGGATCGGGTCATTCGGCCGCACCGTATGGAACCGCGCGGGATGGGACTAAGGGGGAAGACAGGAAAAAAACACCCGCCCGGATGCAGTATCGCGGGGCAGGTGTTTCAGCGGCAAGGAATAAGGGGTAAACCCTGGTTATTGAATTAGAGCACCCGCTTGGCTCCGACGTAGGTCCGGCTGGACCAGGAGGAGGACAAGCTGGTTATCGTAACGCGTCCGGCGGAACCGGAAGAAGCGTTGATATATTTATTGTCTCCGATGTAAATCCCCACATGGGAAATCGTCTTGCCGTCGCCGGCGAAAAAGACGAGATCGCCAGGCTGCAGGCTGCTTACTTTGGAACCCGAAGCGCTGTACATGGCGCGGGACGTGCGCGGCAGTTCGATCCCATGCTTGCGGAAGACGTAGCCCACATAGCCGGAGCAGTCGAAGCCGTTCGGCGTCGTGCCGCCCCATACATAAGGAACGCCCAGGTAGCTGCGGGCCGTGTTCAGGATCGCGGCTGACTTATCCTCGGACGCTCGGGCCGAGGCGGTCTGGACCTCTCCCCGGGCCCGGTTGATGCGGGGGATATTCTTCATCTGTTCCGCATCCCATTCGAAGCTCAATTGAAGCTGATCCAGCAGGAAGCGGAAAGGCACGTATGTACTGTCCTTATAAGACATCGGGGCGCTGCCCATGCTCACTGTTGTGCCGTTCACCTCGGCCTTGGAGCTGTTGGACTTCAGCCGGATCGTGTTCGTGCCATTCGACATTTCTATCGTCTGCACGTCCTTGTCATCGGCTTGCCAATTCAGTTCATAGCCCAATTGCTCGGCTACGGCGCGCAGAGGAACATGCATGTTCTGCGCTTCATCTATAATGGGAATAATATCATTCGTAAACTGCAAATTTTCACCGTTAACCTGGAGCGTAATCTGTTTCGTAGCTGCGGCGGCTTGGACAGTCGCATCGGTCCATGCGCTGTCTGCCAACAGCATGCATCCGAATACGGCGCCTGCCACAAGGGCAGATCGGATGGCGGTCTTCACGGCATCTCCTCCTTCATTGTTAAAACTGTAAATGGATTACTAAAAAATCGACAAAACTAGCCTAACATAGGTTACAAAATGATGACAATAGTCTGCGGGAATCATAATTACAAAACTGTAACCTTTCCGGAGAGGCGCTTTTTTTCGCTTTGTATAGCCATTTTGGAGCGGAATAAGGGTTGGTACGCTACTATCGGAAGCTGCTATGGAAATGAAAGGGATGTCGAATAAAAGGAATCAATTTCCTGGAGGCTTGATCCGTGTTCTCAGGGGAGGCTCGGCAGGACAAGTCTTGGCGCAAGGCAAGGCTCTATTGAAAAGGAGGGATGACATTTGCAAGTTATCGTCACACGAATCGAGCAGCATCGTCAGGTTGGGAACGTTCGTTCTCAAAACATTCCGATTGTGCGGGAGGGCGAGCAAGAGCGGGGCGTTAGGCCTGGGGAACTATGGTTGATGGCGCTTGCCTCGGATGTTGGAGCGGAGATGGAGCGCTATGCGGAGGAGCGGGGATGGGCGTTGTCCTCCCTGCAGATTGAAGCGCAGGATGAGCGGAACGGCGAAGGCGCCATCTTGGATATCAAGCTGTATGTGACGGCCGAAGGCTTGACCGCCCCGCAGCGGGGGGAGATGTTCGGCGCGGTCCGGCCGCGCTGCAGGCTGCTTCGGGCCGTCCATCCGAATCTGGAAATTTATTTTGCGGACCGTCTGGTTCAGGATTGAACCGTGCGGTTGGCATCGGCAGGCTGCTTCCGATAGCGGAAGCGGCCTGTTCGCGATCGTCTTATTCAGGACAGAGAAAATATATCCGATGAAGAGAAAGATGGCTCGTAACCGTCAGGGAAATCATGGAATATTGGGGTGAGGTATATTACAATAAATGCGGTGTCATGAGAGGCATCGGAGCATCCAGTAGAAAAAGAAATTAAGGGAGAACGAGGGGAATGGAGTGTCGAACAGACGATGAGAACGATATTGGTCGCAGATGATGACGAGCATATCCGCGAGATGATAGGTTTGTTTTTGCGCAATGAAGGTTTCCGGGTGCTGGAGGCGGAGGACGGGGAGCAGGCGCTCCGCCTGATGGAGACGGATCCGGCTGATCTGGTTATCCTCGATATTATGATGCCCGTAATGGACGGCTGGCAGCTCTGCAGCGAGCTGCGGTCGCAGTACCCTGATCTTCCGCTGTTCATGGTCACGGCCAAGGGAGAGGCCGGCCAGAAGGTAAAGGGCTTCCGTCTCGGCACGGACGATTATATAACAAAGCCGTTCGATCCGATGGAGCTGGTGATGCGGGTAAAGGCGCTGCTGCGCCGCTACAAGATCGTGTACGAGCAGATTATCCGCCTCGGCAGCTTGAAGCTGGACCGGAACAGCTACAAGGTCTATGCGGATGACCCGTCCATGGGGACGACGCTGCCGCTCAAGGAGTTCGAGCTGCTGTTCAAGCTCGCGAGCCATCCGGGGCAGATTCTGACCCGGGAACAGTTGATCCGCGACATCTGGGGCATCGATTATGAGGGGGAGGAACGGACCGTCGATGTCCATATCAAGCGTCTGCGCGAGCGCTTCGCCGGCCACGCGCACGAGTTCCGCATCGAGACTGCCCGCAGTCTCGGGTACCGGCTGGAGGTCTGCTCATGATGAGGACGCTGTACGTCCGGGTTGTGCTCACCTTTTTATTCGCCGTAATCGCAGGCATGATCGTCGCATTTGCCGCTTCCGGCTTTTTTTTCGAGAGAGAGATGAGAGAGATTGTCTACCGGGACCTGACCCAGCTCGGCAATGATATGGTCCGGCTGTATCAGCAGGTGCCCGAAGCGGAGTTCCGCGATTATCTGGACTCCTTGAAATCATTCGAATGGATACAGGTTCAGGTCTTCGACAGCAAGAGCAACGCGATCGTGCGGCATACCCTCGCCGGACGTCCGCCGGAGTCGATGGCGGCACAGGTGGTGAAGGATGTGCTGTCCGGGAGGCCGTATCACAGCACGGAGCCGGAGAGCTCCGAGCCCATCATCGGCATCTCCTTTCTGAAGGAGGGAGAGCCGCATGCTCTCTTCTTGCGAATGAAGTACGGCGATAATAAACTGATCAGTCGGCTGATTCTGTTCACGCTTGCCGTGGTGCTGGCGGCCGGGAGCCTCTGCTTTCTCGTCGCCGCCCGCTATGTCGTGCGGCCGATCAAGAAGATGACCGAGGCGACGAAGCGCATGGCGAAGGGGGATTTCAGCACGAAGCTGAGCTTCCGGCGGAAGGACGAGATCGGCGTCCTCGCCGCCAGCTTCAACCATATGGCGCAGGAGCTCGGCCAGATGGAACAGATGCGGCAGGATTTCGTCTCCAGCGTGTCGCATGAGATTCAGTCGCCGCTTACTTCGATTTACGGCTTCGCCAAGGCGCTTCGCAACCGCGTCATCCCCGAGGCGGATCAGGAGCGCTATCTGGAAATTATGATGACGGAATGCGAACGCTTGTCGCGCCTCAGCGACAATCTGCTGCAGCTCGCTTCGCTCGATTCGGAGCATCATCCGTTCGCGCCGCGCATTTACCGGCTCGACGAACAGCTTCGCCAAGTCATCGTCGCCGCAGAGCCGCAAAGGGCCGACAAGGAGCTGCGCCTGGAGGACCGGCTCGAAGACGTCACGATCGAAGCCGATGAGGATCTCCTGAGCCTCGTCTGGACGAATCTGCTCGGCAATGCGATCAAGTTCACGCCGGAGAACGGCAGGATTACCGTCAGCCTTGCGCGTCAGGACGGCAAAGCGCTCGTCATCATTGCCGACAACGGGATCGGCATCGCGGAGGAGGACCGGGCGCGCGTGTTCGAGCGCTTTTACAAGGCGGACAAGGCCCGCAGGCGCAATGCGGGCGGCAGCGGCCTCGGCCTGGCCATCGTGAAAAAGGTCGTCACTTTGCATCACGGGACGATCCGAATCGACAGCGAGCCCGGCAAGGGGACGACCGTGAGCGTGACGCTTCCGATCCGGCGTAATTGGTAGTTCCACAGGGGGTATCCCACAAGTAGTATGTAACTACAGTGAGACAGCCCCCTGATTCTCAAAGCTCGATTCTCAAAGCTAGACACTCCGAAAAACTGCAAAACTACACCTTTCCTTTACCACGTGTGCTCCGTTGCAGGGAATCCTGTAAAACTGCATCAATTTCCGACTTCCAATAGATAAAAAGACAAAACCGATGGAAATCATGTACTTTTCGGGCTGTTGGAAAACCCCTGTTTTCTTCGGAGGGGTGAAGATGCCCACTTTCCTCATCGAAACTTGACATTCAAAGCGTTATCGCCTTCTGGAGGCATCATAACCTCCTGGGGCTTAACGTGTGTGTGGCGGGATTGCTGCTATTTTACAGGATTTTCGGCTCAATGAGTCCACATTCCGAGAAAATGCTGCACAGCTGCATCATTTTAGGCCCTCTTGAGCGTAGTCGAAGCGAAACAGGTGAAATTGCTGTAGTTTTGCAGGATTCATTTTCTGGTGAAGTCGTCTATCTCAAATTGCTGTATTTGCGCAGGATTTGGCTTACTGAATAGGCTTGACTGGAACAATTGTCGCCGACCTGATAGACGTTTCCAAGGAAATGTTGCCGTTCTCAGACACTCCGATCAGAGCGTGTTACATCCATTTTTTCTACAGTGAGACAAGTCCTAATGAAGGATCGAAAATTCCCCTGGACTTTCTCAACAGCCTGACTTTTGCGGGAATTTCTTCAAATATCGGCTTAAAGAGCAGAAGTTGCTGCCTCCACGCATCATTTCACTGGTTCACCCAGCTTCCCCCGTTTTGCGCGCCGCTATTTTTCGCTCTGTAGACTCCTCTAGCGCGAGCGCTTTCTTTATTTCCCGCATCCACATTCTCTATCGACTCCTCACCTCAATCAGTTTGCAATTCCTATGAGCCACCCCCTTTTTTCTTTTTAGTTCATACTCCGTTCATATTTCGCTGCTATCTTGAATTCGTTCGTTGCGGTAGTGCAGAGAAAAAGGAGGGGAGAGATAGACAACGATGAATTCGCTTATTCAATTTTCGATGAAACAGGTGGCGGCCGTCATCATCCTGTGCTGCATGCTGTTCGGGGGCGGGATCTATGCCGCGACCAGCCTCAAGGTGGACAACATGCCTGATATTTCATTGCCGATCGTGATGGTCACCGTTCCTTATCCGGGGTCGCCGCAGGATGTCATGGAAGACGTCACCAAGCCGCTGGAGAAGAAAATTAGCGCGATGGAGAACGTGAAAACGATCGAGTCCACTTCGAGCGATCAGATGGCGACCATTATCGTGACATTCGAGGAAGGCGCGGACCCGGATCGGAAAAAGGCGGACATGGAGAGCCTGTTCCAGGAGACGGAGCTGCCGTCGGAGGCGGGACGCCCCAAAGTATCGACATTCGGCGTCTCGTCCATTCCTACATACTATCTCGCCATTCAGGCGGGGGAAGGAATGGAGCAGACGGAGCTGGAGCATCAATTCGAGCATGTGATCCGGCCCGGATTCCAGGCGATGCCGGGGCTCGATCATATGGATGTCATCGGCGAGCGCAAGACGGAGGTGGCGATCCGGCTGTCTCCGGAGCTGCTGCGAGTGAACGGGCTCACGCCGGCGCAAGTGTCCGAGGCGGTTCAGAGCGCGATGGCTGCCGGCCCGGCGGGGACCGTGGAGCTGGACGGCAACACGCTGCTCGCCCGGATGGACAACGGCCTGCGCAGCATCTCGCAGCTGGAGGCGATCCCGCTGGCGGCGGCGGACGGAAGCCAGCTGACGGTGGGCAGTCTCGGAAGCGTGGCGGAGATACGCGAATCGGCGTTCGCGGCCCGCATGGACGATCGGCCTGCTATCGGGGTCCTGCTGTATAAGACCGGGAGCGCGAACGCCGTTCAGTTCACGGACCAGGCCGATGACTTGATGGAGCGGTGGACCTCCGAATTGAAGGGGATTACGTTCAAGCAGGTGTATAATTACGCGGATGAAGTGAAGCAGTCGATTGGGGGACTGCTGCGCGAAGGCATGGTCGGCGCCGTGCTGGCTTCGCTCATGATTCTGGTGTTCCTGCGCAACATGCGGATGACGCTGATCGTGCTCGTGTCGATTCCGCTGTCCGTCCTGATCGCGCTGCTGATGATGAAGTGGCTCGATATTTCCTTGAACATCATGACGCTGGGCGGCATGTTCATCGCTATCGGCCGCGTCGTCGACGACAGCATCGTCGTTATCGAAAATATTTACAGCAAGCTGGAGCAGGCGGCCCGCAAGGAGGAGTCGGTCATCCTGCTCGCGACGAAGGAAGTGGCGAATGCCATTACGTCGTCCACGCTGACGACGGTAGGGGTGTTCGCGCCCATCGGCCTGATTAGCGGGCCGGCCGGCCAATTGTTCCGCCCGTTCGCGGTGACGCTGTCCTGCGCCATCCTGGCTTCGCTCGCCGTCGCGCTGACCGTCATTCCGATGCTGGCCAAATTGATCGTGCTCCGCAGCGCCAACGCCAAGGCCCATGTGGAGCCGGGGCCGTCCGCCTTCACGGAGGGGTACCGTCGCATCCTGGAATGGTCGCTGCGCCATCGTTGGAAGACCTTGGGGGCCTCGGCGTTGCTCTTTGTCGTCACGATGGTTGCGCTCGTGCCGCAGTTATCCTTCACCTTCATGCCGGAAGGGAATCCGCCGCGCCAGTTTTATTTTACGGTGAAGCTGCCTTACGAGACGGCGCTCAAGACGACGGATGCCGTCGTCAAGGATATGGAGGCGAAGCTGCGGTCGGCGTCGGACAAGGCGGGCCGTCCGCTGTTCACCTTCGTCGAGGCCTTGGTCGGCTACGGGGGCGACCCGAACGCGATTCCGTATATGGCCCAGATCTATACCGAGGTGAATGAAGATGCCGACGTCGAGCAGGTGAAGCGGGATTATAAGGAATCGCTTCTGTCCCTTGTCCCGGCGGGAAGCGAGATAGATACGCGCACCTTGTCGGGCGATTCGGGAGGAGGCGAGGATTTCTCCTATGTGCTGAAGGGAGAGGACAGCGGCAAGCTGCGCCAGGCTGCCGCCGTCATCAAGGAGGCCGTGCTGGGCTACCCGGAGCTGACGGAGGTCAAGGACTCGTTGAGCGAAGCTTCTTCCGAGGTGACGATTCAGTTGGACCCGCACAAGGCGCTTCAGGCGGGGGTATCCCCGGCTGCCGTCCAGCACTCGCTTCGCACCTGGCTCTTCGAGCAGAAGCTGGGCGAATACCGGTTCGATGAAGGCCTGCGCGCGTTGACCATCCAGACGGGAGAGAACGGAAGGCAGGATCTGGAGGGGGTCGGCAATATCCTGATGGAGACGGGGAACGGCGGCATGGTTCGCGTCGCCGACGTTGCGGATGTGACCCGGGAGCTGGCTCCCGCCTCGATCAAGCGGGTAAATGAAGCGCAGGTCGTCACGGTGTCGGCTAAAATTACCGGCAAGAACAAGGGGGGCATCAGCGCCGGTATCGCCGCTGAACTGGATCAGATTGAACTCCCGGAAGGCGTGAGCCGTTCCGTGGGCGGCATCAGCGAGAACATCGGGGACAGCTTCGGCCAGTTGTTCGTCGCGATGGGCGCCGCCATCGGCGTCGTCTACCTCATTATGGTCTTGACCTTCGGCAATGCCAGCGCGCCGTTCTCGATTCTGTTCTCGCTCCCGTTCGCCGCGATCGGCGGCGTGTTCGGCCTGTTCGTGACGAACGAATCGCTGAACATTACCTCGCTAATCGGGTTCATGATGCTGATCGGCATTGTCGTCACCAATGCCATTGTCTTTATCGATAAGGCGCAGCAGCTGCGCAAGGCGGGCTTTGCGGTGCGGGAAGCGCTGGTGGAGGCCGGGGTGTCGCGCCTGCGGCCGATCATCATGACGGCCGGAGCCACCATCGTGGCGCTGCTGCCGCTCGCTTTTGGCTTCGGGCATGGCACGCTGATATCGAGAGGGCTGGCCGTCGTCGTCATCGGCGGACTGACCGTATCCACGCTGCTGACTCTCTTGGTCGTGCCTGTCATGTATGACCTGATTGGACGGGGGAAGCGCAGCCAAGTTCATGTCTTGCCGGCCGCCGCGCCGGAGCAAGCGGAAGGAAAGGGGATGTAACGAATGAGACACAGCAAGAAGAGCCGGCGCAAGCGCGGGCTCGGCATGATGGCCGGCATCGCCGCCTTCGCCGTGCTGCTGGCGGCCTGCGCCGGCCAGCCGGAGAATGGGGCGGCGCCTGCGGATGCGAAGCAAGCGGCTCCGCTCGTGAAGACAGCTGTCGTGAAGCGCGAGAAGATCGGCATGCCGGCCGAACTGATTGCCGAGATCGCGCCTTCCGTCTCCATGGATGTCATGGCGAAGGGGAGCGGCGAGGTGACCGCCGTCCTGAAGAAGCGCGGCGATCGCGTGAAGCGCGGAGAGGTTATCGCCCGGCTGGATGACTCCGCCGCTCATATGAAGAAGAAGCGGGCGGAGCTTGCTATCCGCAGCGCCGAGAATCTTTTGGAGCAGACGGAGGAGAAGGAACGGATCGGCAAAGAAGAAGTGAAGCAGAGCATTGAGAAGCTGGAGCGGGAGATGGAGCAGCAGACGAAGGAACTGAACCGCCTCAAAAACGGATATGACGAAGGCACGGTAGAGAAGGCTGCCGTCGATCAGGCCGAGCTGCAGCTGAAAAATTCGGAGATTGATCTCGGCGTGTGGAAGATGAAGCTGGAGGCGGCCGACAATAGCGATTCGAAGGCCACCGCCCGCCAACAGCTCGATACGGCGAAGCTGGAGCTTCTGGAGGCGGGGATGGCTATCGAGGAGGCCCGAATCGCCGCGCCGTCAGACGGCATCTTGACCGAATGGACTCCGCAGCCTGGCATGATGCTGAACCAGGGGGGGACGATCGGCCGGATCGTGCAGCTTGATCCGGTCCTTGTCCGGGCCAAGCTTCCGGAAGACCTGCTGCCTCTGGTGGAAGGGAAGAGCTCGCTTTCCTTCTATGTATCCGATCGCCCCGGCCAGACCTATAAGGGCTCGCTCGCCTATCTGTCCGAGGTCATGGATACGCGCACCCGAACCTATGATGTCGAGCTGCGGGCCGCGAACGGCAAAGGGGAACTTAAGCCCGGCATGAAGGTGCGCATTCGGCTGGAGACGGAAGCGGAGCGGCTCGTGCCGGCCGTTCCGGCCAGCGCGATCATCCGTGAGGAGAGCAAGACGTTCGTCTTTGTCTATAAGGACGGCAAGGCGGTGCGGCAGGAAGTCGAGCTCGGCCCGCTCCAGGGCACGCTCTATGCCGTGACGGATGGACTGAAGGAAGGAGCTACCGTCATCGTTACGGGACAGCATCGGCTGAAGGAGAATGAGCCGGTATCGGTGGAGCCGCCATCCGCCAAGCCGCAGCAGCCAGAGAAGGGGGATAACCAATGAAGCCGAAGACGAAGCGGAGCTTGAAGCGAATCACGGCCGTGGCATGGGCGGTCAGTCTGCTTGCCATGGCGATAACCGGGGCGGTTCCGGTGCCGGGGCTGTCCGGCACGGCGGAAGCGAAGGAGCAGAAGAGCGGCAAGGCAGCGCCCTCGCGCGCTTCGATCCAGACGGATGCGGCCGCCTTCATGAAGTCCGCCCACGGCATCGAGATCGCGGTGGAGCGGGTCATCTACGGGCAGCGGGACAACGGTCGCCAGGTGGCCGCCGTGTTCCAACTCAAGAATAGTTCCGGGAAGCGGATCCGTATCCCGGACTATGAGCTGGCCGTCCGGATGGCGTCCGGGGCGGAAGCCGCCATGGAGCCGAGCGCCGGAAGCCCGCGCTTCCTCATGCCGGGCCAGACCGTGGAGTGGCGCTGGATGAGCCGGACGCTAGCGGAGGAATCCGCTCCGGTGCGGTTCATCTGGAAGAAGACAGATCGGGAGGTGTATCCGGCGAAGGTGACCATTCTCGGCGGAATGCCCATCCGGGACGTATGGGAGAACGACTACAGCCCGATTACCGATCCGGAGAAGGTGAAGCCTTGGGGGCACTCGTTTCAATTGAATGGTCCTGCCGGCACCTCGATGCTTATCTTCACCCCGATAAGCATCGTGAAGAGCTCGGGCAAGCCGGAACAGACGACGGAACGGGCGCGAGAGAAGCTGGATACGGTGCATATCGTGACCTTGCGGGTAGAGAACCGGAATAATATTAGCGAGAAGCTCCCCGAGTTCACCTTGACCGCATGGTCGGATACCGCCATCTATGACGGGAAGCGGCTCGGCCAGCCTGCTCCGCCCGTTCTCAAGCCGGGCGAAGCGGTTCAGCTCCGCTATGCCGTGGAGACGGGAGCGAACCGGGAACTTACCATGCTGCGGGTGCTGATGCCGGAGACATTCCTTCCGCCCGATGCCTCTGATCCGGACCAGGCGGTAACCTACCAGGTCGGGCGCATTCAGATTGCCGTGCCAAGACAAGCGGAGGCCTCCGTGCCGCCGATCGACTATAAGCTGCGGACGCCAATGAAGTTCTCTTCCGGTTCGGATCTGTTCCCGAAGGGGCTGAATATGTCCATCGAGGAAGACACGATGCTGGCGAACAAGGAGGCTGGCTTCACTGCGCTGCTCCTCCGGTTCAAGCTGGAGAACAAGAGCGGCTCGTCCATCACCCCGCCGCCGTTCCATGCGGAGCTTGAGGGCGCGGACGGGACGCGGTATGGCGGGGAACGAATCGGCACGCCGGCGGCCGAACCGAAGGCGCTCATTCCGAACGCCTCCGTCGTCGAGTCGCATTTGTTTATTCTGCCGGAAGGCGAGACGGGCAAGGATCTGCTCCTGCATCTCGTCGACAACCGGGAAGAGAAGGGGTACCCTGTCGTCATGGACACGTTCCGCTTCTCGACGACGCTGGACAACACCTCCGATCTCATTTACGACATGTATCCGTTCCGCATCAAAATCGACAATTGGGATGGCAAGTGGATCCGCGACGTGAATCCGATGACGCAATCGGACTCCTCCTCCTACGACCTGGAGCTTAGGCTCAATATCGATCGGGCGCGGCAGGTGATGGCCGATGCGAATCTGTCCCGCATCCGGCTGGAGTTGGCGGATCATGGCGGCCGCGTGCTGGGAACGAAGCAGTTCTCGCTCGTCGAAGAGCCGCGGCTGACGGACGGAGTACAGCATATCTACTTCGAGAACATCGATTTGGCGAGCGTCAAATATCCGGTTATGGTTAATTTCTACGAGACGCTGGATACCCCGTACGGTCCGGTCAAGCGGTTCCTGGGCCGGGTCATCCGGAGTTAACGGCCACACCTCCAACCCTATGTCAATGCATGGCCAAGGCTGCAGAACCTGAGAAGGTTTTGCAGCCTTTTTTGAATGAGGAGAACGGGGCGATCAACTCTTTTCGCGCAGGCAGTATGAAAAAAAGAGTGTATCTAGTAAAATGGTTTAGTAAAATAGTTAATAATGCAATCCATAAATGTTAACCAAGCAGCCAGGAGGGGATGGGTTCGCAAAAATCGGGTTCATGGATAAAACAAGTGCTGTAGGAGGGAAAGCGGCTTGAAGAGCAGATTGAAGGAAATCGCGGAGCTTGCGGATGTATCGGTCGCAACCGTGTCCAACGTATTGAATGGCCGTAAAAACGTAGGACAAGCGACCCGGGAGCGAGTGCTGAAAATATGCATGGAGAAGGGCTATTATTCAAGCTCTTCGAACAAGGCGGTGAGCAGCAGCACCGTAATGTTCATTTTCAGTGATTTTGATCGGGAATATTACTTGCAGATTATTAAAGGAATTAACCATTGTCTGACGGAGAATGGCTATGATTTGGTTATTTGCACGAATAAGTCCAGTCAAAAATTTATGCGCAATAACTTCGCCTGCGGGATCATTTGCCTTGATCGCCATATGAGCGATGACGTCCTGATCGAATACGCGAAGCCCCATTTCCCGGTCGTGTTGATGGATCGGATGATCGCCCACGATTACGCGAATACCAAAAGCGTCGTCGTCGATAATTATCCCGTCATGTCCGAGATGGTTCAGGGGCTAGTGGACAAGGGTTACAGGCGGTTCGGCTATATCGGCGGGGTCGACTTCACGCTGGACCACAAGGAACGCTTTGCGGCCTTCAAGGATACGCTTCATCGCAATGGCCTGACCTTCGATTCGCGTCATTATTTCCATGGCGATTACAGCGAGACGAGCGGGTACCAGGCGGCGAAGCTTATCATTCTAAGCAATGAACTGCCGGAAGTGCTCGTCTGCGCGAATGACCATATGGCGCTCGGCGCGTTCAAGGCCTTCGAGGAAAATAAAATCAGGGTTCCCGAAGACATTGCGGTAACCGGCTTCGACAATACCGATGCGGCGATGATGGCCGGGATGACGACGATCGCGATTCCGCGGTATGAATGCGGTTACTTGGCGGCGAAGGAGCTGCTGGCGATGATACGCGGTCAGGCGAATCGTGACCCCGTGAAGCTGAATGCAACGATTCAATGGAGAAAAACAACGAAATAAGTAAAAATATATCATTATTTTACTTGGTCAAGAGTTAAAGTTTATCTAATAAAGAATAAAAACATCGGATTATTTCACTTATTTTTTATTGCATTCACACAAAATATCCGTTAAGATGAGTTTGTAAGCGCTTAACTACGAAGTATTCATCTCAATCGGGGAGGCGTAAAAAATGAGTAAGAGAAAATACATTACGCGCACGCTTAGCTTGCTGACCGTGCTGGCCGTGATAACGGCGCTTGTAGGTTGCGGCGGCGGATCGGACAGCAAAAATGCAAATCCTTCCACGGATTCTTCGGGGCAGGAGAAGCTGAAGAAGATTACCATTTTCCAATCCAAGGTTGAAATCGCGGAGCAATTAGAGAAATTGGCTCAAAAGTATACAGAGGAAACCGGCAATGAGGCGGAAGTATGGGGCGCTGCCGGCGATAACTATATCACGCAGCTGCAGGCGAAGTTGACCAGCAACCAAGGGCCGTCCATCTTCAGCATCGGGCCGGGCACGGAAGCCGAGAAGTTCAAGTCGTACTTCTATGACATGAGCAATGAAGGATATGCCAAGAATGTAGCGCCGAACATGGCGTTGGAGACCGACGGCAAGGTGACGGGCATTCCGTATGGCGTCGAAGGCTACGGCCTGGTGTATAACAAGGATCTTGTCAATCCTTCCGACGTGACGGACCTGGATTCCTTCACCAAGACGCTGGAAAAGTTCAAGAACGAGAACATCAACGGTCTTGCGCTTTCTCAAGAGGCGTACTTCCTCATCGGCCATATCATGAATACGCCGTTCGCCTTGCAGGCCGATCCGGTCGACTACATTAATAAGCTGAACAAAGGCGAAGTGAAGATGGCCGACACGAAGGAGTTCCAGGAGTTCGCGAAGTTCATGGATGCCATCAAGGCCTACGCCAAAAATCCGATGGAAATCAAGTACGATACGCAAATGGGTGACTTTGCGACCGGCAAGACAGCGATGGTGCATCAAGGCAACTGGAGCTTCTCGATGCTGAAGGACTTCGGCGACTTCGGCTCCAACATCGGAATGATGCCGCTTCCAATCAACGGCAACAAGAAGCTGACGGTAGGCGTGGCAAGCTACTGGGCCATTAACGGGACGGCGGATGCCGATGAAATCAAAGCCGCAAACGCTTTCTTGGATTGGCTCTTCAATAGCGATACCGGCAAGAAAACGATTGTGGAGGATTTCCAATTCATTCCGGCCATGACGAATATCGAAGCAGGCAACATGGACCCATTGTCTCAAGCGGTATATGAAGCCACGCAGAGCGGGGAAACGTTAATGACGGCGAACAACTACTTCCCGGCAGGCATCATTACCAACGATCTGGCGCCGGCAGCCCAAGCATTCTTCCTGGATAAGTCGATGACGGGAGAGCAGTTCCTCAAAAATCTGGATGAAGTCTGGGCCAAAGCGACCAAATAATAAGATACCTGCTTGAAGACAAAAAGCCTAACCCATGGGTTTACATACATGACCGTGTTAGGCTTTTTGTCATTCTGGCTCTCGTCATCAGGTTCCAGCGTGATAGGGCGGCTGGCTCGAACTTTACCGGAAAGAAGGGATTACCATGAAGAAGCGGAAGGACCGGCTATGGTTTGCCTTATTTACGCTTCCCCTGCTTTTTATCTTTACCACCGTCGTCATCATACCGTTCTTGTTCGGTATTGCTTATTCGTTCGTGCAATGGGACGGCATTCCGGCCAACCCCAAAGTGTTCGTCGGGCTCGACAACTATATTCAACTGTTCCAGGATGAACGATTCCTGGCATCGGCATGGCATACGCTGAAGTTCACGATTTTGGCCGTGCTGCTCGTCAACGTGTTCGGTCTCGCGTTCTCTCTCTTTGTCACCACGAAGCTGCGAGTGCGCAACCTTGCCCGCACGATGTTCTTTATGCCAAATCTCATCGGCGGTCTTATTCTGGGTTATATTTGGCAGTTCATCTTTACGGATGCGATGGGCTATATCGGCGAGAGCACAGGGTTGACCAACGTCTTCTTCAACTGGCTTCTCGATTCTCAATTCGCCTTGTTCGCTCTGGTAGTCGTGTTCACGTGGCAGTTTGCCGGTTATACGATGATTATTTATGTGGCCGGCCTTCAAGGCGTTCCGGATGAACTGATTGAAGCTTCGAAGGTGGATGGAGCGAATTGGTGGCATCGCCTCACCAAAATCACGCTTCCGCTCCTTATGCCCGCGTTCACGATCTGTCTCTTCCTGACGTTGTCCGGCGCCTTCAAGATTTATGACGTGAACTTGAGCTTAACTCGCGGAGGCCCGAACAACGCGACCGAGATGTTCGCGATGAATATTTTCAATGAGATCTTCGCCTACGGCAATTACGGTCTCGGACAAGCGAAGGCCGTGCTCTTTTTCCTCGTCGTGGCGGTCTTTACCCTGACTCAGGTCTTCCTGACGAAGAAAAGAGAGGTGCAGTACTAATGAAGAAAACGAGCAAATGGCTGCTTGAACTCTTGCTTCTTCTGCTGGCTCTCCTCTTTTTGTCGCCGATCTACTTGATGCTGGTCAATTCATTCAAAAACCGTGCAGAGTTGTATGAGAACGCGCTCGCTTTTCCGACTTCATTCAGCTTCCAATACTATAAAGAAGCCATGGAGAAGATGAATTTCTTCAACGCCTTCGGCAACTCGCTGTATGTGACGGTCGTCTCCGTCATTCTTGTCATTGTACTGGCGTCGATGACGGCTTGGATGCTGGTTCGCACCGACAATAAGCTGAGCAAAATCATTTTCATGACGTTGGTCGCCACCATGCTCATTCCGTTCCAGACGCTGATGATGCCGTTGATGCAGGTGATGGACTGGATTCGCACCCATCTTCATATTCCGATGCTGAGTACCCATGAAGGCTTGATCTACATGAACGTAGGCTTCGCCTCGGGCATGGCGGTCTTTCTCTATCACGGCTTCATTAAGTCGATTCCGATCGACCTGGAGGAGGCGGCAACCATCGATGGCTGCAGCAAGTTCGGGGTGTTCTGGAGAATCGTCTTTCCGATGCTCAAAAATATTACGATCACGGTAGCCATTCTAAACGTGATTGCCCTGTGGAACGATTACTTGCTTCCATCCCTGACCTTGGCGGACAAAGGGCTGAGAACGATTCCGCTGTCGACCTTCTACTTCTTCGGCGAATTCACGATCGTATGGAACCAGGCGATGGCCGGGCTGACGCTCACGATCATCCCGATTGTCCTCTTCTACATCTTTGCGCAGAAGTATATTATTAAGGGGATTGCCGCGGGTGCGGTGAAATAGAAGGACAGGCTTGGATCATAGTTCCCTTGCTCGGATACCATTCAAAAACACAGTTGCCTTTAAGCAACTTGATAATTTCCAATGTATCCCTTAAAGTGAGATTTAAGGAGCATGATTGTTCCTGAAAAAGCCGGAGATCCTCTGCCGTATAAGTGAGGGGCGAAAAAAGTTAGAATGGGTAGCATGTATTTGTATGCTACCCTTATTTTTTAGGGAGAACGGGAGGTTTGTTGGAATCCGACTTGTTATTCCCTCTGGCTTACGCGGAACTAATCACGCCGTCGAGGTTACTCATTGGGGACCAACCGGTACCGATTTCGCCGACTATCCAGCCTGTGCCAATATCTTTGACGGACCAACCGCCTCCAATGTCACCCAGCGACGATACTCCTGTAATATTGAACAAGAAAAGAGCCATGGATATCGTGATTAATGTTTTTTTCATTTGAATCCACCTCATTCAATAGAATATTTATGAATCGATTCTTTTGCTCTGCCGAAGCATGCACTTCATGTTCTTGAAAGGCAATGACCGCCATCCCTGCACGCTGTATATTTTTTAGCTTGAGCGCCAGTTCCAAGGATACAGCGTTGTAGTGAAAACCGACCTCATACCGTCCAACTCTGAAATAATATTGACTCAAAGCTTGCACTAGCCTCAGCTTGTGTTTCAAATGGAACGGGTCCTTCCTTGAAATCAAATCATCGACATTGCCTTTATATTTTTCCAGGTATTTTCTAGCCTCGGTGACCGCATTGTTGCTGAGGTAACTCTCCAAGGCAACCGGGAGCACGAGAAGCACTTGATCGCCTTTTAGCATGCCCATCAGTTCTTCGATTGGTTCGATTTGCTTCATCTCAATAGAGATATAAAGCTCGTTATATTTAGATAACCGGGCATAATGCTCTCCATATCTGTTATACGCTGCAGTGGCCTTCAATGCGCCTTCGCAGTTTTTCATGCCCTTTAAGGCGACCGACTCATACAACCAGCTTTCTGCCACGTATTCATCTTGTCCTTCGGCAAGGGCAATGCTTCTTAGCTCTTGGGCGTACAAGAGCAGCTTAGGCCAGTTCTCTACTACATTATAGAACGCCAGGATACGGTAATAGGCGTCAAGCCTGATGTCGTCCGGCAACAAAGGCAAGTACTCCAGAAGCTGACATAATGCTTCATTACCGGCTCCCGAAGTATCCAAGTCTCTAAGGATGAGAAATCTTCTATAATAGGAGATGGCCAATCTTTCACTTCTGCTGTATCCGTTCTGGGTGATAATGTCGTAGAAGGGGAGAGAGTAGTTGCGTTGGTCGGATTGAAAAATATATTCCGCGATTCTGAAGGCAGTACCCCCTTTTGACCAGTTCCTCTTGTACATATTGTCGGAGTACCACCGGAGCTATACGATGGTCATATATCATTGTGAAGACCCTCCTTAATTTATGTAATTCATCTTACTGATATAAAAATCCTGCTTAATTTCCGAATAATTACAATTTCTGAATGAATTATTTTTAGTATAAGCCAGAATGTCGAGAATATTAATTTGACAAATGGTTGAATTTTAGTATATTTTTTGTCATATTTTAGCGAATGCTGTTGAACGGTCAGTTGCATATCCCCTCACTTTACTTCTCTAAAGCAGCCAGTCCCCAACGGCTACGGTCAACTTCTTTTATGCTAATTAATGGACTCCATCTAAAGGATATATTGAATATGGTATGATAGAAGATGCGTAAACCGATTACATGGGGATTGGGCTGCGGATGGTGCAGCCGACAAAAGGAGAGGCATCAGGATGCTGAAGACAATCAAACAGATCTATATGAAGCATTTCAAGAAAAAGCTGTTCATCAAGCTGATTGTCGTGTACTCGATTATTGCCGTCGCTTCTCTGGTTACGCTGTCCGTAACGGCGTATCATTTCTTCGTCTATAACAACGTCAACAATGCGTTGTTCGATCAGCAGCGGAATGTGGATGCGATCAACCGTTTTCTCGATCAGAAGTATGATACGGCCCAGGCTATCATTCAGCAAGTGTACCAGGATACCGTTCTTGTGAAGGAAACGGTCTATTTACTTAATGAAGGGCTGGAAAATTTCATCCGCTACCGGCTGGACAGCTTCAGTTCAAGCAACGGCTTCTATATCCGGAATATGCACGATTTCTTCTCTACGCAGTTCGTAAAGGATCAGGATCTCCAAAATATCAATTTGATTAGTCTGAAAAAGAAATTTGCCTACATCTATTATAAAGGCGGATTCTATCGCGGGTATTACGACTGGAGCGAAAACAGCCAGGCGCAGCAGCTATGGCAGAATAATCGGTATGCCATTCCGACCAAGCGGTACTCTGGGGAATTGGGGAACTCTCATCCGGAGGCGGGCCACGATATCGCAACGAAGCCAATCGAGGAAATCGTGAATATGCCGCCGTTTGAACCGGATCAGACGGCCAAGCCGCTCTCTCTGCTAAGCGTAACGAACCGGATCAGCAACCCGGAGACGCTGGCGACGGCCGGTGATATTACCATCGACTTCAACGCCGACGGCATATCGCGGCAGATTGGCGAGCAGATGCCGGGAGAACAATGGCTCGTGCTTGATTCCAACGGTCAAACCGTATACCATGCGGAAACTTCGCCGCTATGGGTCACCTCGCCAATGTACAGTGAATTGATGTCGATGCCGCGCAACAAGTCGGAGCCAGTAGATCTGAACGGACAGAAGTCCTATGTCATGGTCTCGGAGACAAATAAATTGGGGCTTGTTGTCGTTAACACGATTCCTGAGGAAGCGATTACCGACCGGTTGTCGGGAATTCGAAATACGATAAGCATTATTACTGTGCTATGTATCATAACGGTCCTGGCGGCAACCTGCTTCTCGGTCCTCCATCTGTCGCGCCGTACGCAGACGGTCATCCAAGGGATGAAGAAGGTGAGAGAAGGCTATCTGAATACGAAGCTTCCGGTCGACCGGGAAGACGAGCTCGGGCTTATCGCGCTCAGCTTCAACCAAATGTGCGAGGATTTGCAGCAATATATCAATAAAGTCTATAAATCGGAGCTCAAGCAGAAAAATGCGGAGCTGATCGCGCTTCAGTCCCAAATCAAACCTCATTTTCTGTACAACACACTGGAGGTTATCCGGATGCGGGCGATCTCGCAGGGCGCGAACGATGTCGGCGATATGATCTATAACCTGGCGTCCATGTTCCGGCATATGGTGAAGGACAAGACCACGATAACCTTAAATGAAGAGATTGAAAATTGCCGCCGTTACCTGGAGCTGACCCGAATCCGCTACCGGGACAAGCTGCAATACTCTATCTCTATGGATGAGCGTCTGGGCGGGTATAATATAATGAAGCTCTCGGTGCAGCCGATTATTGAGAACTATCTGGTGCACGGGCTCGGATTGGATCGGATGGACAACCATATCGCCATCGAAGTCGAGACCGAGGAAGGGGATTTGGTGATCCGGGTGGCCGATAACGGGAAAGGGATCGAGCCCGCGCGGCTGCAGCAGATTCAAAAGGAACTGAGACAGTCGAGCATTCAGGAGCATGGTTCACTGGGGCTGAAAAATGTCCATGACCGCCTGCGAATACTGTATGGAGACCACTACGGGATTGCGCTGGAAAGCGTTCTCGGTACCGGCACGACAGTCACCATTCGTGTGCCTCTGAATTGACGAAGGATGGCCCGGTACCAAGAAAAAGACCCAAATCCTCGAGAATCTTGGAGGGATTCTCCCACGATTGGGCCCGATCGAATGTAAGTGCCATTAAAATAGAAGATGCGCGATGAACGCGATAATCGGCAATGTCAGCAAGGTGCGGAGCAGGAATATGACAACCAGATCCTTGAAGCTTACGGGCAGCTTGGAGCCTAACAGCAATCCGCCGACCTCGGACATATAGATGAGTTGGGTGACGGACAATGCCGCAATGACGAAGCGTGTCATGTCGCTCGTAATATCGGAGGCCAACACCGTAGGCAGGAACATGTCCGCGAATCCGACAAGAATGGTCTGGGAAGCCGCTTCCGCTTCCGGAATTCCGAGCAGCTGCAGCACCGGAATGAACGGCCAGCCGAGCCATTTGAAGATGGGCGTGAATTTGGCGATGGCCACAGCCAGTGTGCCAATGGCCATAACAACCGGGATAACGCCGATCCACAGGTCGATAATGTTTTTGCAGCCGTCCCGAAGGAAGGATCCGGCTCCCCCGTGCTGACGCGCCTTGCCGACGGCCTGGCGCAGTCCCCAACGCCAGGGGCTCCATGCGGCCGGGATGACCTCTTCTTCCGCAGGCGCGGCATCGGGCGAATAAGTGTCCGGCTTGCGCGACAGCGGCGGAATCCGCGGCATGACGACGGCTGCTGCCATCCCGGCAAAGGTCACTGTGGCATAAAAAGGAAGGAACATATGCCCCAGCCCGACATTGCTCAGCACGATGAAGCTGAACGTAATGGATACGGCTGTAAATGTCGTGCCGATGACGGCGGCTTCGCGCTTCGTGTAGTACCCGGATTCATACTGTTTGCTTGTCATCATGACGCCAATGGTGCCGTCTCCAAGCCAGGAAGCCATGCAATTGATCGAGGCTCGTCCCGGCAAAGTAAAGATGGGGCGCATGATTCGGGTCATGAGTGTGCCGAAAAACTCAAGCAGGCCAAAATCGACCAACAGCGGCAGCAGAAGCCCGGCCAGCAAAAAGACAATGAACAAGCCGGGGATAAGACCGGAGAGCAGCATGCCTCCCGTATTCTCCGACCATATCCATTCCGGCCCGACCCGGAAAAAGGTAAGTATCGCGAATATGACCCCTAACGTACGTGCGGCGAACCAGAAGGGAGAAATATGGAACAGCGCATTCCATAGCGGGATATGCAGCAGCTTGTCCGGTCTGAACCAGCGGGTATAAGCCGTTCCCAGCCAGGCGACCACGATGATGGTGGTGACCGCCGACGGGAGCCAAGGCGCAAGCCCTTGGGTGAGGGCGCTGGTCAGGAATGCAATAGGCACGGTCACTTCTCCGTTCCACGGAACGGGAACGACGAAGAGAAGCAACCCTAGCAAAGAGGGAAGGGCGAAATGCAGCACCCCTCTTAGATTCAATTGCCGCACGGGCGCAAGTTTTGGTTGGGTATTGTCGTTCTTGGCTTCCATATATGAATAATTCTCCTTGGATTGCGGTATAATTATGCAACATTGTTTTTACTTTATTACAAATAGAGTGGAAATCCAAGAGCAGACTGAGTAACAAAAAGTGGTAGTGCAATGCGGCGAGAGTTTATACGAATCTCCTATGTTTTTATTATATCCTCCAAATGATACATCACAAGGTTATAATTGGGGTTTTAGTAAAGTTTTTTACGGCATTCTTCTGATCATACTCTTTAATTTGGGGTCTTATGGGCCGTTCAAAATTGGGGATTGAATTCATGGACGCTCTCAAACGGGCTTCCTGAGTTATGGTATGATAATAGATGCGTAAACCGATTACATGCGTTATCCGGAACGGGCTGAACCGGTATCGGGACAAGCTGCAGTGCTTCCAATGGATGAACGTCCAAGCGGTTATAATATAATGAAGCTTTCGGCGCGGTCCTGCATTCGGAAGCATGGTTGACCATTCTGCCGGATTACGCTCGAAAGCGTTCTCGGGCCGGCACGGCGGCCACCTTTCATGTGCCTTTGAGTTGACGTTGGGAAGTGGTTAAGGGGGGGATACGATGTACAGCGTATTTTTAGTAGATGACGAACCGTTTATTATAGAGGGTTTGCAGACGATTCTGGAGTGGAACGACTACGGCTTAAGCGTAGCGGGAACGGCGGAGAATGGCGAGGATGCGTGGGAGAAGCTGCAGCGGCAGCCGGTCGATTTGATTATTACCGATATTATGATGCCGCGCATGACCGGCCTTCAGTTGATTGAGAAAGTGAAGAAGGCCTCTCCTCAGACCCGGTTCATTATACTTAGCGGCTATAACGAGTTCATGTATGTGAAGGAAGGCATTAAGCTGGGCGTGGAAAACTATTTGCTGAAGCCGATTAATATTGAAGAGTTCCGCTCCACGCTGGAGACGACGGTACAGAAGATCGACCAATCCCGGGTTTACCGGATGGCGGAGCAGCATAATCGTGATATTTTGCGGGATAATGTGCTGTACCGCTGGCTGCGCGATTTGATTCATCTGGAAGAGCTGCAGCAGCGGGCGGACTTGCTGGATATTCATTTTATTCATCCTTATTACATGGTTGCCTTGGTGCGTCCCGAGCCGCAAATGGACCAGGAGGCGGATTATGATAAGCAGGAAGAAGTCGTTAACCACGCGAGGCGGCTGTTGAAGCAGGCGAACGGCGGATTTTGCGTCCCGGAATGGGACGGAGAGACCGCGATTATTTTCGGCCTGTACCGGATCGAGGAGAAGGAAGCAGTGATGGAGCGGCTGCGAGACTGGAAGCGGGAGGCAGAGCGTACGCTGAGCACCTCGCTGCAGATTACGCTGGGGAGCGTCCAGGAAGGGTACGCCCATGCGTCGGCAAGTTACATGCATGCGAAGCGGGTTCAGCCATACCATCTTGTCCGCGCGGATGACGAATGGGTCGACGCCGATGAGATCGCCAACTATCGTTCTTCCCGTCCGGCGGATGTTCAGCCGGAGACGGAGCCTTATGTGAAGCTGCTCTACGACCGGGACAAGGCACAGCTTCGGCAGCAGCTTGAAGCCGATTTCGAACGGCTGTCATCCACCTCAGGGGTTACGCCCCGGGATATTCGCAACTTCGCCGTCGAATTGCTCATCGCCTGGAAGCAGGCGGTGAAGGATACCGCTCACTATTTAATGGAAGAGGAGCGGGACTGGTTCGATGATGTGTACCATATTCAGACCTTGGAGGTGCTGAAGGATCATGTTCTCCAGGTCGGTTACCGCATTATGGGGCAGCTGGCGGAGCCGGAGCATATGAGTCCGGTCATCAAGCAGGTGCTGCATGATATTCATGCCCGGTATGCGGAGGAGCTGTCGTTGAAGACTTTAAGCCAGGTGTATAATATCAATCCGGTCTATTTGGGGCAATTGTTCCAGAAGGAGGTTCAATCCACCTTCTCCGATTATTTGAACAAGACCCGCATCAAGATGGCGAAGGAAATGCTCGTCAACACGAATCAGCGCATGACCGATATTGCCTCGAATGTCGGTTATTGGGACAAAAGTTATTTCTATAAACAGTTCCGGAAGTACGTCGGCGTATCCCCAAAAGAATACAGAGAATTCCATGCAAACCGAAATGAAATCGTATGAAATACATTACTGGGAAGGGGTTCCACGGTGTCACATGAAAATGTGGCATCTGTGAAAGCCCTTCCTTTATTTTGTACACCAAATCTAAAGTTTGTTGACTATTGGAAGCGCATCAATTGGGGTACGCTATAGGTACAACTTAGCAACGGGGGATGAATCTGATGCAATCCATCAAGAACGTTTTTCGGAGCTTAAACCGCAACTGGATTTTTCTCATCATGGTTCTTCCGGGAGCCTTGTGGTTTTTGTTCTTCTCCTACCTGCCAATGTTCGGGACTGTGATCGCTTTCAAGGACTATCGTTTTAGCAGAGACGGCTTCCTTGCCAGCTTGCAGCAGAGTGAATGGGTAGGCTTCAAAAATTTCGAGTATCTTTTCGGTACAAATGACGCATATGTCATTACGCGCAACACAATTTTGTACAACATGGTGTTTATCGTGCTTGGCCTGGTCGGGGCCGTGGCGATGGCTATCATTTTGAGCGAGATTGTGAACAAGCGGCTGGCGAAGATATATCAGACCGGGATGTTCCTTCCTCACTTCTTGTCGTGGGTCATCGTCGGTTATTTCACGTTCAGCTTCCTGAGCGTCGACAAAGGGGTACTGAACCAATTCTTGACTTGGTTAGGAAAGGATCCGGTCTCCTGGTATTCCGACACCACGTATTGGCCTTATATTCTCGTCTTCCTTAATCTCTGGAAAGGAATCGGATATTCCAGCGTCGTTTATTTGGCCGCGATTGTCGGGATTGACAAGACTTATTATGAGGCAGCAATGATTGATGGCGCTAACAAGTGGCAGCAGATTCGCCATATTACGATACCTGCGATCACGCCTTTGATGACCATTCTGACCTTGCTGGCCATCGGCCGAATCTTCTATGCGGATTTCGGGTTGTTCTATCAGATTCCACGCGACTCCGGTCCGTTGTACAGCGTAACGAACGTCATCGATACGTACGTGTACCGGGGGCTGAAGGCAACAGGGGAAATCTCGATGAGTACGGCCGCAGGCTTGTATCAGTCGCTGGTCGGATTCATTCTCGTTATGACATCGAACTGGATTGTGCGTAAAGTGGACAAGGACAACGCGCTGTTCTAAAGGGGGGGACGACATTGAGAAAAAAAACACGAGATTTCCACAATTTATCGAGAGGCACGAACCTGATATTCAACCTTATTGCCGGTGTGTTTGCTTTCCTGTGCGTCTACCCGTTCTTGTTCGTCATTGTCATTTCATTGACGAATGAGGAGGCGCTCGCACGGAACGGGTATTCCATATTCCCGGAGAAATGGAGCTTTTCCGCTTATGAATACATTTTCAAGGCCGGAGATCAGCTTCTTCGCTCCTATGGAGTCACCATCCTGATTACGGTTGTGGGGACGCTTATCAGCTTGGCGGTCATTTGTCTATACGCTTACGCGATTTCGCGCAAGAACTTTCAATATCGGGGATTCTTCTCCTTTATCGCCTTCTTTACGATGCTGTTCAATGGCGGATTAGTTCCGACCTATATGGTTCTAACGCAGGTCCTTCATTTGAAGGACACGATCTGGGCGCTGATTTTGCCGCTCATCATGAATGCGTTCTACGTCCTTATCATGCGAACGTTCTATAACACAACGGTGCCGGATGCGATCATCGAGTCGGCCAAGATTGACGGAGCCGGGGAATTGCGGGCATTCATTACGATTGTGCTGCCCATCTCCTTGCCGGGGATTGCCACGATTGGATTGTTCGCCACGCTTGGCTTCTGGAATGACTGGTTCAACGCCTTGCTGTACATCGACAACCCTGCGCTCGTTCCGCTGCAATCGATGCTGATGCGGATCGAGAACAGCATGCAGTTCTTGCTCAACAATGCGCAGCTCAATGCATCGGGTCAGACGCTAGAATTGATGCGGACATTGCCGCAAGAATCGACACGGATGGCGCTCGTCGTCCTGGCGACATTGCCAATCGCATGTGCGTATCCGTTCTTCCAGCGCTATTTCGTTCAAGGCTTGACGATTGGCGCCGTAAAAGAATAAGCAAGACCACCTTCGATTATTCCCGGGCGGCGGCATACATAAGCAGGCGGCCGCTCCGGAAATAATATACACCACAACTTGGTCACAAAAAGGGGAGGAAAAACATGGCTAAGGCAAAAAAATTGTTGCTCATGACCTTCTGTCTTGTCCTGGTCGCTTCGCTGGCATTGGCTGGCTGCGGCAGCAAGAAGGAAGAAGCGGGCGGAAGCGAAGCGGGCTCGAGCGAGAAGCCGGTTGAGTTGATCTGGTATTCCATTGGAGCGCCGCAAAAAGATTTGGACAAGGTCATGGAAAAGGTTAGCGAGTACACCAAGGAAAAAATCGGTGTAACCGTAAAAATGAAATTGTTTGATTGGGGCGATTACAACCAAAAGATGGGCGTTATCGCCGCTTCTGGAGAGCCTTTTGATATCGCATTCACTTCTTCGTGGGCTTTTGAATACGTTGCCAATGCGAAGAAAGGCGCATTCTACGAGCTTGATGACTTGATGGATCAATATGGCCAAGACATTAAAAAGCTGGTTCACCCTTCGTTCCTCGAAGGCGCCAAAATCGACGGAAAAACGTATGCGATTCCAGTTAACAAAGAATTGCCTGCGCAAAAGGTATTCCGCTTCAACAAAGGGCTTGTTGACAAATACAACCTGGACATCAACAGCGTGAAGACATTGGAAGATCTGGAGCCGCTGCTTGCGAAGGTCAAAGAGGGCGAGCCAGGATTGTACCCATTGTCCGCGGATAAGCAATTCAAATTCGCCGTTCCTTATGACCTGGTGAACGAGAACCTGCCTTTGGGCGTCGCGCTGACAGACACGAACGATCTCAAAATCGTCAATATTCTCGAACAGCCGGACATGATGAAAGGCTTCGAGACGATGCATGACTACTACAAAAAAGGCTACCTGAAGAAGGATGCCGCGACCGCTTCCGGCGGGGATGAAATGAAAACCGGAAAATGGCTCGTAGATATGCCGGATACGCAGCCGTTCGCCGATAACCTGTGGTCTCAATCTATGGGCTATCCGGTTGAATCGGTTCCTTATACCGAGCCTTACGTCTATAACTGGTCCGTAATGGGCTCCATGCATGCGATCTCCGCGAACAGCCCGCATCCGGAGAAAGCGATGCAATTCCTGAACCTGTTGAACTCCGACCGCTACCTGCGCAACCTGGTGAACAACGGTATCGAAGGCGTGCACTACAAGCGCATCGATGACGAAACGGTTGAGTATTTGCCGGCAAAAACAGAATCGTATGATATGCCAACCTTTACGCTGGGCAACTTCTTCATCTTGGATAAGCTTCCTGCTGACCCAAAAGATAAATGGGAGCAGTTCGCTAAATTCAACGACAATGCCAAAAACGCGCCGCTGCTTGGCTTCCACTTCAATGCAGACAGCGTAAAAACGGAAATGACCGCGCTGACGAACGTCAAAGACGAGTTCTATGCGTCCCTGTTCACTGGCTCGGTAGATCCGAAGGTATACGTACCGAAGGCAATCGAGAAGTTCAAGGCGGCTGGATTGGACAAAGTTCAAGCCGAAATGCAAAAACAATTGGATGAGTGGAAAGCATCCAGAAAATAAGTAACGGCATCGTTCCATTCGCTGGTTGAAGGCAGTCTGCTGCCGGCCAGCAATGAATCGCCGCAACTGTGCAGTCAGGTGGAGCGTAGGCTTCACCTGACTGTCTGCTATTCGCGACATGACGACTGCGAAATAGGTCCGGATGATTGGTTGAATTTTGCACAAGCCTTATATACAATATGATGGACATATCTAATGTACTAAATAAGATAATGGCCGGATACGGCGGCTTACAACAACGACTTTGATCGATGGATGGAGAAGGAGAGAGCTGATATGGAACGCCTACCGCAAGCCGTGCTTCGCGTGATGGAAGAAGCCAAGACCCGATTAGCGGACAACCCGAAATTGCAGCAGTTGTTCTTGAATTGTTTCCCGAACACGCTGCAGACGACAACCAAATTGCATGAAGACGGCACGTCGTATGTCTTCACCGGAGACATTCCCGCCATGTGGTTGCGCGACTCCAGCGCCCAGGTGCGCCAGTATATGCCGCTGGCCAAAGAGGATGCGGATATTCGCCGCATCATTGCCGGGCTGGTGCGCAAGCAGTTGAAATATATTCAGATCGACCCGTACGCCAATGCATTCAATGAAGAAGAAATTCCGCTCGATCAGATTCATCACCGGGATCAGACGGAATTGAACGGCTGGGTGTGGGAACGGAAATACGAGATCGATTCGCTGTGTTATCCTATCCAGTTGAGCTATTTGTACTGGAAAGAGACGGGCGATACGTCGCTCTTCGATGGCGAATACAAGACGGTTGCGCATATTATCATGAACCTGTGGACGACGGAGCAGCGCCATTTCGAGCAATCCCCTTACCGATTCTCGCGGATGGACTGCCGCAAGACGGACACGCTCAAGAACAACGGCCGAGGCATGCCGGTCAACTACACGGGCATGACGTGGTCGGGCTTCCGCCCAAGCGACGATGCGTGCACCTTCGGTTACCTGGTTCCTTCGAATATGTTCGCGGTTGTCGTGCTTCGTTATTTGGAGGAGATCGCGACGGCGGTCTACGAGGATGCGCCATTCGCTGCCAAGGCGCGGGCGCTGTGTGAAGAGATTGAAGACGGCATTCGCAATTATGGCATCTTTCATCACCCGAAATACGGAAAAATCTATGCCTATGAAACGGACGGCTTCGGCAACTACAATCTGATGGATGACGCCAACGTGCCGAGCTTGCTGGCCATTCCTTATCTTGGCTATACGACGGAGGACGATCCGATCTATCAGAATACGCGCCGCTTCATCCTGAGCGAGGACAATCCTTACTACTATTCCGGCAAGGCCGCTCAGGGCATCGGCAGCCCGCATACCCCTGACCAATATATTTGGCATATCGCCTTGTCGATGCAGGGGTTGACTGCCGGATCGCAGGAAGAGATCGACGGTCTGATTCGGCTGTTGACGGCGACGGATGCCGATACCGGTTATATGCATGAAGGATTTCATGTCGACGATCCGGCCCAATTCACTCGTGAATGGTTCGCCTGGTCGAACAGCTTGTTCTCTGAGTTAATCTACCGGGAATATTGGTTGAAAGCCTAATCCGATAAGAAGAGAGGGACAGAACATGACGAAAAAAACGGCCCACATCATCTCTCATACGCACTGGGATCGCGAGTGGTATATGCCTTACGAGTATCACCATGCGCTGCTGATCGAATTGATGGACACGCTGCTGGATACGCTCGATAACGACCCGGGCTTCAAGAGCTTCCATCTCGACGGCCAGACCATCATGCTGGAAGATTACCTCCAGGTCCGCCCGGAAATGAAGGACAAGCTGGAGAAATACATCCGCGAAGGGCGCATTCATATCGGTCCATGGTACATTCTGCAGGATGAGTTCCTGACGAGCAGCGAGGCGAACGTGCGCAACCTGCAAATCGGACATCGCGACGCCAACCACTACGGCGGCACCATCTCCAAGATCGGGTATTTCCCCGATTCGTTCGGCAATATGGGCCAGGCGCCGCAGATGCTCAAGCAGGCCAATATCGATGTCGCCGTATTCGGACGCGGCGTGAAGCCGACCGGCTTCAACAACCAGGTATCCGAAGATGCCGCCTACGAGTCTCCATTCTCGGAGATGATCTGGGAATCGCCGGACGGCTCGCGCGTCATCGGCATTCTGTTCGCGAACTGGTACTGCAACGGCATGGAAGTGCCGGTTGACGAGAAGCAAGCGATCGCCTATTGGGAGAAGAATATCGCCAATGCGGAGAGATTCGCTTCCACGCCGCATCTGTTGTTCATGAATGGCTGCGACCACCAGCCGATTCAGACCGATCTGTCCAAGGCGATCGAAGTGGCGAAGAAGCTGTTCCCGGATGTGGACTTCGTACACTCCAATTTCAACTACTATGTGGATGTGCTGAGACAGGAATTGCCCGAGAATCTGCAGACGGTAAAGGGCGAACTGCGCAGCCAGCGCACCGACGGCTGGTATACCCTGGTCAATACCGCGTCTTCCCGCGTCTATCTCAAGCAGATGAACGCCGAGAACCAGACGCTCCTGGAGAAGGTGGCGGAGCCGCTGGCGGCATTCGCCGACCAGGCGGGCAAACCGTACCCGCATCATCTGTTCGTCTATGCGTGGAAGACATTGATGCAGAACCATCCGCATGACAGCATCTGCGGATGCAGCGTCGATGAAGTGCACCGCGAGATGGTGACGCGCTTCGAGAAGTCGAAGCATATGACCGAGATGATCATTAACGAGACGGTAGACAGCCTTGTGAACCAGATCGATACTTCGGCATACGGCGCCAAGGAAGCCGTGCCGTTCGTCGTCTTCAACACGGCGGGCTACGAGCGCAGCGGCGTCGTCGAAGTGACGCTGGAGCTGAAGCGCCGCTACTTCCGCGAAGGGCATCCGACGAAGCTGGCGCGCGAGCTGAAGCAGGAGCCGATCGTGGCGGGCACCGTCATCGATGCGAACGGCAATGCGGTCGTCTGCGAATGGGAAGACGCCGGCGTCCAGTTCGGCTACGATCTGCCGAAGGATAAGTTCCGCCAGCCTTATGTGGCGCGCTGCGTGAAGGTTCGCCTGCAGGCTAGCGGCATGGCGGCCTTCGCGTATCACACCTTCGCCTGGGTGGCGGGCGGAGAAGCGCCGCAAGCGGCCAGCTTGTTGAACGGGCACAATACGCTCGAGAACGAACATCTGAAGGCGGTCGTCGAAGCGGACGGTTCCTTGACGCTGACCGACAAGGCGACGGGCCATACGTTCAGCGGGCTGAATGTGTACGAAGACAGCGGAGACATCGGCAACGAGTACATGTTCCGCAAGCCGGACGGCGAGGTTCCGCTCACGACGGCAGGTCTGGCGGCCGATATCCGCGTCGTGGAGGACGCTCCATACCGTGCCGTCATCGAAGCGGTTCACCATTGGGAGATTCCGGCTTCCGCCGACGAGAAGCTGCAGGAAGAGATGAATGAGCTGGTAGACTTCCCAAGACGTACGGCGCAGCGTTCCACAGTCATGGTTCCGTTCCGCCTTGTGACCCGTTACACGCTTGATCGCGGCGCGAAGCGCGTCGAAGTGCAGGTGACGATTCACAACGAAGCGAAGGATCACCGTGTGCGCGCGCTGTTCCCGACCGCTCTGCAGGCCGAGACGCACCAGGCGGAATCCATCTTCGAGGTGGCTCGCCGCAATACGCATCCGGCGCCGGAATGGGAGAATCCGAGCAACGATCAGCATCAGCATACGTTCGTCAGCGTAACCGACGGCCGGCTCGGCTTGACCATCGCCAACAAAGGGCTGTTCGAATATGAAGTGCTGCGCGACGGCCGCAACACGATGGCGGTCACCTTGCTCCGCTCCTCCGGCGAGCTCGGCGACTGGGGCGTCTTCCCGACGCCGGAAGCGCAATGCTTGGGCACGTACACGGCCGAATATGCGATTATTCCGCATGCGGGCGATGTCGTGACCTCCGGCGCGTACAAGGAAGCGCACGCGTTCCAGGTGCCGTGGATTGTCCGCCAGGCCGAGGTGCATGACGGCAAGCTGCCGGCCAACCATGCGTTCCTGGCATGGGAGGGCGAAGGCATCGCGTTCTCCTCGATCAAGATGGCGGAACAGACCGGCGACATGGTTGGCCGCTGGGTCAACTTCGCGCATGAAGCGAACACGTTGAACGTGACGCTTCCGCAGGCAGGCAGCGGCTTCTACCGCAGCAGCATCATGGAAGTGAAGGGCGAAGACCTCGCTTCCGGCGACAAGCGCAGCGTTAGCGTTGAGCTCGGCGCGGCGGAAATCTTCACGCTCGGCATGAAGAAATAAATGAAACAAGCCCTCCCGAAGCATTGCTTGGGAGGGCTTGTTTTCGCTATAGAGGCTAAACCTTCTGAATCCTGCGTATATGCAGTATTTTTGGCCCTGGCGGGGCGGGAGGCGGCGAAAATCCTGCAAATTTCAGGCTGTTGAGCAAGTCCAGGGGAATTTTCGGTCCTTCATTAGGACTTGTCTCTCCGTAGAAAAAATGGATGTAACACGCTCTGATCGGAGTGTCTGAGAACGGCAACATTTCCTTGGAAACGTCTATCCGGTCGGCGACATTCGAAGAACTGCGCGATTGTTCCAGTCAAGCCTATTCGGTAAGCGAAATCCTGCGCAAATACAGCAATTTGAGATAGACCACTTCACCAGAAAATGAATCCTGCAAAACTACAGCAATTTCACCTGTTTCGCTTCGACTACGCTCAAGAGGGCCTAAAATGATGCAGCTGTGCAGCATTTTCTCGGAATGTGGACTCATTGAGCCGAAAATCCTGTAAAATAGCAGCAATTCCCGCCACACACACGTTAAGCCCCAGGAGGCTATAATGCCTCCACAAGGCGATAATGCTTTGAATGCCAAGTTCCTTTTCTTCATCCAGCACCTTTGGAAAAGCCGCTATCCTCCGATGACGGTCAACTCCTTCGGATAGGAGGTGAGCACGCGCACGCCATCCTCCGTGACGATGACGTCATCCTCGATGCGCACGCCCGCCACGTTCGGCACATAGACGCCCGGCTCGATCGTGAAGACCATGCCCGGCTTCAGCACATCCTCGTTCCGGCCGTGCACGGACGGGTACTCGTGCACGTCCAGGCCGAGCCCGTGCCCGAGCCGGTGGGTAAAGTAAGGGCCGTAGCCGCGGTCTTCAATGACCTGCCGCGCCGTGCGATCGAGCGAGCCGAAGGTGACCCCGGGCTTGACGGCGGCAATGGCCGCTTCATTCGCCGCCAATACGGTATCGTAGATGCGGCGGCTCTCTTCGTTCACTTCGCCGACGGCGAAGGTGCGGGTTATGTCGGAAGCGTATCCGTTCACGTAGACGCCCAGATCGAACAGAAGCAGCTCGCCCTCGCGAATGACGCGATTGCCCGGAACGCCATGCGGCAGCGCGGCTCTCTCGCCGGCCAGCACCATCGTATCGAACGACGGCCGCTCCGCGCCCTTTTTCTTCATCACGTATTCCAGCTCCGCCACGACATCCAGCTCGGTCATGCCCGGACGCACGCGGCTTACGCCTTCCAGCAGCACCGCTTCGATGACCCGGATCGCTTCCAGCAGCCGCTCCACTTCTTCCGACGACTTGATGACGCGCATCTCCTGGAGGATAGGCCCCGCATCGGCATAGCGCTTGGCGTCCAGCGCAGCGGACAGCGCCTCGAACCGGGCGACGGAGATATGATTCTTCTCGAAGGCCAGCTGGTTCATTCCGGCGGGCAGGCAGGGCTTCAACACATCGTAAGGATTGTCTGTGTCTTCATGGGTTACGATATTCTTGACGGAGGAGGCGGATGCCGCCTTGTCCGCATCCAGGGCCGGCACGATGAGCGTCGGCTCGGCATCCCGCTGGATGACGAGGCCGAGAAAGCGCTCATGAGGATCGCAGGCGAAACCGGTCAAGTAGTAGACATGCTTGGGGTCGGTAATGAGCAGAGCGTCATGGCCCTCCTGCTCCATTGCCGTGCGTAATCTGTTCCAGGACTCGTTCATAGCTTTTCATCCTTTCCGTAGTGCGGCAATTCGGTATTCTTCCTTGACCTTATCATAAGTATGGCTTCCCGTGCGAGTACATTTGCACAATCGGCGACCGAGGTCTGCAGATGGCGGGAAAAAGAAGGCAGCAAGGGCAGCCCGAGTGCGCCCGGACTGCCCTTGGAGAGCGTTCTGTTCATAGGTGTCTATGTCGATTGCTTCATGCGGGAGACAATGAGTCCGTCATTGAGCGCCTGGAGCTCATGTCCTATGTCTGCTGCGCCGATCGAATCGCCGGCTGCCACCAGGTAGCGGAACTCATAGAATCCGCCGAGCGTTGCCTTGAAGTTCGTCTCCCAGTAGTTCGTCATCACCCAGGAGTACGTCTGCGGCTTCGCGTCCGCTGGCTGCTGGGTATGAACAAGTCGCCGTCCATACTCGATCGGACCCAGGTGTACCAGCGGCGTATCCGGCATGGCCAGCAGGAGAGCGCCGGTCGACTCGTTGACCCAGGCGAGCCCGTGCTGAACGCAAGTATAATCCAGGCACGTTCCCGGCAGCTGATCTGTCCACGGTCGAATCAGCTCGCCCGCTTTGTCGGCATACAGGGTATCTTCGGACGAATCGCCATTCGTGAACGGCAGGGCGACATAGACGTTCTCCGGCTGCCAGACGCTGTCTTTGTGAAGCCGGACGGAGACATCGACCCGGTTCAACGTGGCATAGACCTTCAGAAAGAGGCTGTAATAGCTCATGCCGTCCGCCTTGTACTGCAGCTCCAGAGTGGCGTACAGCGGTCCGTTCTCCAACGCTCTGACCTGGACGAGGCGGCCCGCGGAGCGCCTGACGCCCATCCCTTTGCGGTTGCGGCCCATTCGGCTGCGCACCGACCATACTTGATGGGGACTCGTCGGATCTTCCGCCGGAGTCACTTCGTAGATGGGCGTAAATGCTCCGTACGGAGAATCAGGATTCAGCAGCTCTTGTCCGGTCAACCGATTGCGCCACGACACGATGCCCCGATCCTCCTGCCATTCGATGCGGCAAAATGGCGATTCAACGCCATGCTCCGTCATCGAAATCGGCCCATGCCCAGGCGCGTCCGGGCACATATCTTCCATATCATACACGCGGTCGCTCCCGATCAACCGGGTGCTGGACGTCATGACTCCGGCAGCCGTACCCTTTTCGGTCCGGGGTTGAATCCGAAGAAGGCAAGCCTCTTCGGCTTCCAATGCGATCTCCACGACGATGGCCTGCGGATGCGGCTGCTGCCAAGCCAGCTTCTGTTCGGTCGCTTCACAGATGACATCGAATCCGTTGGCGAGCAGGGCGGGCTCCCATCCGTCCAGCGGCAAGGTCACCAGCTGCATCGATGCGACGGGCGCCGGGTTGACGATGCGGTAGCGAAGCGGCCGTTCCGGGAAGAGCGTGGCCGCACCCTGGGCGCTGAGCACTTTATCCAGAGCTTGATAAGCGCAGCGGCTTGCCTCCGCGGCATAAGCAAGCTTCCGTACCTCCAGCAGCTGCACGTTCGGATTCCATGGCTCGGCTATGGAGGAGTGATACCCCCACGTATGCTCCGCATACATCACCAAAGGCTGCAGGGCTGCGTCCCTATCCGCTTCCGTGAGCACGCTCCGGTCCGGATCAAGCTGCTCCGCTTGTCGCAGCACGCGCTGGGCATCCCGGAAAATTTGCGTATGCATGGCGGTGGATGCGACGCCGTCCGACCACCAGTCGGGCCAATCCCCGCGATGGACGGGCAGCTGGCTTATATCCTCGCGTTTGAGGCGGGCGAAAAAGTCGTGCAAGCTGGTCATCTCGATCCGGATTGATTCCCCGTATTGTTCGTTCCATTGACGGATGAACTCCATGATTCGTCCGTTCGGCGCTCCGTTGTCCGTGCCAAGACCGGACAGCATGACCGGGACGAAGTCGAACGGATAGCCCTCCTCTTCCAGCTTGCATACATAACGATGGAGACGGATGCGGGCGATATCATCATGCTGCTCGTCAATGAGCCGGTGATCGAATTCGTCCCGGATGATATATTTGCCGAGCGCGCCCGGGCACAGGCCGAGCTCGTTGCCGAACATATAGTGCTCCCCGTTCCAGACGAGCAGCCGTTCTCCCGAGGAAGCTTCCCACCAGAAGGGCGTCTGCTTGCGGCCCAGCGGGAACATGCCGTGGTGGGTATGGACGCAACTGAACAGATGCTTGATGCCGTTCTCAAGCAGGCTTCGGGCGTAGCCCCAGCCGTAGCCGTTAATATCCGCGGTCATGGCAGAATCAACGGCATGGCCGATGGAAGCCGCATAGGAAGGGGCTTTGCCATGAATATGGCGCAGCAGCGAATAGTCGGGCAGCTCCGTCATATTCAAGTAGGTCCCGGAGAGCTCGATATGGCCGCTGCGCACCGCTTCCGCGAACTGCTCCCGCTCTTCCGGCGCGGCGCTCTCCAGGAACCGCTCAACGGCCCAGAACGTCTCGCATGTCCAGCGGAAGCCGTCATATTCCGGGCGGCTGCCATCCTTGGCCTGGGCAATGATGCGAAGCGCTTGGCGGATAAAATCGACGTGATACTGTTCAATTTTCTCTTGTCGGTCCGTATACCCGATATCGGTATGCGAATGATGGATGGCGCAGATGGTCCATGCCCGCTTCGGCGCCGGCGTGTCTGCCTGTTGAATCTGTCGGCTCAAATTTATCATCCTTTCCCGGTGGTCTAAAACTTTGTCCGTTGACTGGTTCGCAGCATGGACCGCATCTGGAGCGAAGCGGCCCCCTCGGAGCAAGTGCTCGGCGCATAGAGCCGCAGCGGGCCTGCCGCTGTATAGTCACGGCGTTAGCAGGTAACGTCTTACGTCTTGCTCCTTGTTCCGTCGAATAAAGCGTCAATGCCTTCATACGTATGCTCCATCACGCGATCGCTCGTCTCCGCGAAGCCGCCGACGCTTCGCAACAGCGCTTCCAGCGGCTCGAGGAACAAGCTGGCGCTCTTCGCGATCTGGCCGCCGAGGATGAGGCGGCGGGGACGGAAGGCCGGGACATACGGCGCGAGGAACTCGCTGAGCCGCCTTCCGTATGCCGCGAAGACCGCGGCCGCTCCGGGATCGCCGCTATACGCGGCCGCGGCGAGATCATGCACGTCGCCGCCAGCAGCGCCCGCGCCAAGCTCGTCGGCGAGCCGCAAAATGCCGCGGCGGCCGAATTGGCCGTCCGCAGGCTGTCCGCGGTACGGTTCCGCGTACAGCAGGCCGCCTGGCGGCACGCCGTCCCGGCCCGCGAAGGGCTGCCCGGCCTCGATGAAGGCCGATCCGAGGCCGGTGCCGAGCGTCAAGCACAGCAAGCGTTCGCCCGGATAGCGGCGGCCGAGCCCGAGCGCGAACAGCAGCGCATCGTTCGCGAAGCGGATGTCCGCCCGGGCGAGTTCAGCCGCGTGCGGAATCCCGCGCATGGCCTGGCGGGCGAACTCGGCCCACAGCGCCACGCGCACGTTCACGCCGTAGAGGCGCTCGTACTTGCCGAGGCCCTGCAGGCGCGCGACGCCGGCGGCATAGTCGAACGGGCCGGGGAAGGCGAAGCCGATGCGCAGCGGCGCTCCGGCTGCGGGGGCTTCCGGCCCGGCGGCCGTATAGGCCGCATAGGCGGCCAGCAGCTCGCCGCAGGCTGCGGCGAAGCCGGCCACGATGGCGTCCGGCTCGCCGTCGGCACGAGACGGCCACTGGCCGGCCAGGCCGGGCACGAGGCGCCCGCCGGCGACGACCGCCCCCTTCAGGGCCGTCCCGCCGGCATCGAGCGCCAGCGTGACCGCCTTCGGCGGCACGGCAGCGCCCCGCCCGGGGCTGCGGCGGCCTTCCGGCCGCTCCGGGGCGCCCACGGCCTATGCCTCCGCGCCGGCCGGCCAGCCGTGCGGCAGCAGCGGCGTCTGCCAATGGGACGCCACGCCCGCCTTCACGAGCTTGCATAGCGCGCTCCCGGCGTTCTCCAGCCGGTAGGCGCCGACGCTGGCCGGCACGATATAGCTTTCGGCGTAGCCGAATTCCACCGCCTTCGAGGGATCGGCCAGCGGCACGAGGCGCACCCGTTCGCCCTCGACCAGGTTAACCATGACGAACTCGCCGTTCGTGTCGTCCTCCCAGCGGTCAATCAGATGAACCCGCTTCACGCTGAACAGCACGTCCTCATGCTCGCCGAGCAGATATTCCTCGTTCCCGCCTTGGCGCCCGATGAGCAGCGGCTCCGGGATGAGCCGGTGCCGGACCTCCTCTTCCGTCAAGCCGGCATTGATGTTCCGCGCGGCATGATCGATATTGATCGGACGCGGCTTCCCGTCCAGATCCTGGCGCAAATAATCATAGATTTTGAAGGTGAACCACCAGGTCGTCGACGAGATTTCGAGCACGAGATTGTCTTTGCCCGAGCAGTGAACCGTTCCCGGCGGGATAAGATACAGCGCGCCCTTCGCCGAATCGTATTCCTTGACGTACGATTCGAAGGTCAGCGGCACGCCCGTGTCCTGAGCCTCGCGCACCGCGCCGAGGAACTGCTTCGGCGTCGTGCCGTCGGTCAAGCCCAGATAGACTTTGGCATCGTTCCGGCGCTCCATAATGTAGTATGATTCCTGCTGCGTCATCCGCTCGTTGAACACGCCTTCGATATACGCCTGCTTCGGATGGACCTGGCAGGACAGATGGCTGCCGCCGATCGTATCCAGATAGTCGAACCGGACCGGGAAATAGTCCCCGAACAGCCCGACGATGCGATCGCCCATGACAGCCTGATGCTCATACCCGAGCAGCAGCGTGAACGGCACCTCGATCGTCTCGTCCCGGTATTCCAGCAGCAGCGTGTTCTCGGGGGCGATCGGCTCGAAGCTCCAGGCGCAGTTGACCCATTCCGGAGGCAGATCGCACAGCTCCTTCAAATACTGTCCGCCCCATACGCCCGGCGCGAAGAACGGCTTGACGCGGAACGGCTGTCCCGCCGCTTCCGCCGCCATTCTTCGCAAGGCTGCGACCGTCGTGATGACCGGCTTCGCGGGCCGGTTCAGATCGACATAATAGTCGAAGCGGCCGAGATGCTGCTTCCGGTACGTCTCCCAGGCCGGCCACTCGAGGAAGAGGCAAATTTTATACTTCTCCGTATGATCGCGGTTCCAGGAGAAGCCGAGATTGCGCAGTGACCGGCGGTGCTCCCGCTGTTGGTATTCCCGGGATACGTCGCAATAGAACGACAGCCCGATCCGATCGCCGCCGAGCCACAGCGCGCCGGGGCCGCATATCAGGACCACCTGCCTGGCCCCCGGCTTCGCGGCGGTATCCTGCTTCGCCTCGGCTGCCCAGCATGCGGCAGCGTCTGAGCGGAAATAATCGGTGAACGCCACGTCGCTGGCCATATAGCCGAAGGCGCGATTGTCCGTAATATAGCGGTCGAAGCGGCGGCGCAGCTCGCTGCCGCCGTATAAATAATCTTCCGTGGAATAGACATGAGCCCGAATCTGCTCCTGTTCCAGCCGGTCCGTCAGCCGGGAGGCGACGGCTTGCACATTCGCGCCATGCGTTGCATCAAGCGCAACGTACAGAACATCCTTCCTTCCGGCATGGCATGCGGCCAGAACCGCGTCCGCGATCCGGTCCATTCCCGTCTCCAGTCCGGATGGGAGCCAGTCCAGGGGGCGGTGCCCCCCGCTGGGAATATCCGCATGAATCCGGTTGCGTGGAAGCTTGTCGAACATCAAAAAGCCCTCCGTTCCCTCTACACATTTGAGCCGTGAACTCTCGGACAGAACAGGTCTGCCCGGCTCAAGCCCATTGTAGAAAAAGTCAGGGGGGCTGTATTTGGACAATGCAGCTTTATTTTTGTACAGAACGGACATGGCCTCAACGCATCGGCCCGGAACGTCCTTCGGCGAAGCCGGAACGGCGGAAGCGCGCCGGGGAGACGCCCAGCTTGCGGGTAAAGACGCGCGTGAAGTAATGGACGGACTCGAAGCCGCACCGCTCGGCGATATCCTTGATCGCGGTATCGGAGGAGAGGAGCAGGTTCTTGGCCAGCCGGATGCGCCGCTCCTGCACATAGTGGACGAAGGTCTGCCCGCTCTCCTGCATGAAAAGCCGCGACAGATGGCGCGGGGAAATATGCAGATGCTGGGCGACGATATCCAGGGGCAGCGGAGCATTCAGATTGTCTTCGAGATAGAGCCGGGCGCGCCGGAACAGCTCGTTGCCCGGCTGCGGGGCTTCTCCCTCCAGCGCCGGGACGGCCGGCAGGCCGGAGGCATCCGGCATGAACAGCGGCAGCATCGAGGACAGGAGCGCATGAGCGGTGGCCCGCAGCATATCTGGCGGATACAGAAGCTGCCCGCCCTCGGACAGTGCGAGGAGCGTCTCCCACAGCTTGGCTGCGGGGGCGGAGGACGCATCCGCGAGGCAGGGCACGGCATCCTCGGCCAGGCGCCGGAAGGCCTGGACATAGTCGTCCTGCGTCTCGCCCTCCTCGATGTCGAAGGCGACGAACAGGAGCGCCATGCCCGCCGCGCTGCGGATCTGGTGCCAGACGCCCGGCCGCGAGCAGATAGCGCTGCCGGCGCGAAGTATGTAATCCTGCCCGTCATCGGTATATTCCCCTTCCCCCTCCATCACATAGCACATTTCAAAAAAGGAATGGCGGTGCACCGAGTTGTTATAGTGCTTCGGCATGAAACCCCAGTAATGCACGCGGAACCCGGCCGGCCCGGCATGGAGGGAGGTCGCGTGGACGTTCAGCAGCGCGTTCGCTTTTTTGAAGGCGGATAGCAAAGGCATCATCGACACTCCTCGATTTATTCGTTCATGGCTTGCTGTGTCTTATTGTACACTGGGCGAGGCCATCCTTCATCCGGAAGGGCCGGATTCCAGTTTTTACATGTAGGCGTGATGACCTGAATCTGGTAAAATTGATAGCCGTGTGATCGAACGGAAGTTTGTCCAATCGGTGACGCAAATCATGGAGTTTCCTGCTGTTCACAGAAGATTCACATAGAGCGCTTTCAAGCGCGGGAATGTTTGTGTTTTGTCACAGCTTTCCAAATCCGGATATGGGACAATATGGTTGAGCAAGGGAATTCATCATCATATGGAGGGGACGGACAATGTTGTTAGCGGCAGATCGACCGGCACAGTGGAATGAAGAGACCGTTGAACGGCTGGAGACGCGGATGGCGGCATATCAATTGATGGCCGACTTCCTGGGTCACATGCCGACGCTCGATGTCTTGATGTCATGGCGCAATCATGAAGGGATGAAGCGGTTATGCCGCCATTCCGAGGCTGCCCGCGACCTGTGCGCGTTGTTGGATAATTTGTCGGTAAGCGAATTGTACGCCGTATTCTCTTCCTTGCGCGATGAATATTACCGCTTATTCGGAAGCTCGGGACAGCTTCCTGTCACGCCTTGCGAGACGATGTACCGGGCCAACGAACAGAAGTTGCCAAAGAGCTACGCTCAGATTGTGCGGCAGCATTACGCCGAATTCAGCCTTTACTTCAAGAAGATGAACGGCGAGCCGGACGATCATATCGCCATCGAGCTGGAATTCATGGCCGTCCTGATTGGCAAAATGCTCGGCAATGTCATGACCGAAGAGCGTTACCACCGTTATATGGACGGACAGCGGCGCTTCGTGCTGGACCATTTGACGCGCTGGGCTCCGCGCTTCGGCGAAGACTTGGCGCGGCATGCGGATCATCCGCTCTACCGCGCGATCGGGCGGCTGCTGGTGGAATTCATGGCCAGCGAAGAGGAGCGGGCCGGGCAGGCGGCGTAAGCGGCGTCGCGCAGGGTGCACCGCCACAGATAACAGAGCATCGGTCAAGGAATCGATTCGGATACACAAGACCTTTCTGCGGAAGGGTCTTTTTTATATGGTTTTCGGAGCGGCTATCCCCGTATTCAAGGAAGCGCTTGTCGAATATAATAGGAAAAAGAAGAAATGGCGGCTATGCCGTACCTTGTGTTTTAAAATACACGGAAAGAGAGCGCCGTTATGGCGTGAATGGGGGCCTCGTCATGAGAAGAGCGCTGCAAGTCGGTCTATTTCTTATCTTGTTACTCGCTTTCGGTTATTACGTAAATGGCACGATCGGCCATAGCATCACGACGGCGCTGAGCATTATGACGACGCTCGCGGTCGTTACGCTGGGCATCATTATTTTTATGGAGAACCGGAATCCATCCAGCACAGTCGCCTGGATCTTGGTGTTGGCGATGGTGCCTGTCGTCGGCTTCATCTTTTATCTCGTGTTCGGCCAAAATTACCGCAAGCGCCGCCGGTACACCCGAAAGGCGCAGCAGGACAAGCATACCTATACTTTCGTTGAGAATGAGCCGAAGGAGCTCCGGGAACAGGCGCTCGCTGCCATGACGCCGGATCAGCGCCACTTGCTGCGCCTGACCAGCCGCATCAGCAAGAGCCCGATTACGTTGGCGTCCGATACGCGCATCCTGAACAATGGCGAAGAAACGTTCGGCGCATTGCTGGCGGAGTTGAATCAGGCCAAGCATCATATTCATATGGAGTATTATATTTACCGGGATGACGACATCGGAAGCCGCATTGCCCAGATTTTGATGGACAAGGCCCGGGCCGGCGTCGAAGTCAGGTTCATGATCGATGCGGTCGGCAGCATGCACCTCTCCAAAGCCTTCCTGCAGGAGCTCCGAAACGCCGGGGTGCGGGTGGCTGTGTTCGGCAATGTGAAGTTCCCGATCTTCTCCAATCGGGTTAACTACCGGAACCACCGCAAAATCGTGGTCGTCGACGGCAATGTCGCGTTTATCGGCGGCCTGAATGTCGGGGACGAATATTTGAGCCGCAGCAAGACGTACGGCTTCTGGCGGGATACGCACATGATCCTGCGGGGGGAGGCGGTGCAGACGCTGCAGATCATTTTCCTGCAGGACTGGGCCCATACGAGCGGCGAGACGCTCTATGGAGCGGAATATCTTCAGCCTGAGCCGGTGGAGGCGACCGCGGGCGCGGTGCAGATGATCGCGAGCGGGCCGCATCAGGAATTCAAGACGATGAAAAATCTGTTCTTCGCCATGCTGACCTCGGCCCGGCGCTCGATCTGGATCGCGACGCCGTATTTCATTCCGGACGAAGACATTTTTACCGCGCTGCGGGTAGCGGCTTTGAGCGGCATCGAGGTGAAGCTGCTTTTCCCGGGCAAGCCGGATAAATGGCTGCCTTTTCTCGCTTCCCATTCCTATTTCCTGGGCCTGCTGGAGGCCGGCGTTCAAATCTATGAATACGAAAAGGGCTTTCTTCATTCGAAGCTCATCATCGTGGACGGGGAAGTGGCGACGATTGGCACCGCGAATATGGATATGCGCAGCTTCCACCTTAACTTCGAGGTGAATGCGCTGCTGATCCGGACGGAGAGCGTGGAACAGCTGATCCGGGAGTTTCAGCAGGATTTGGAATCGGCCGTGCAAATATCCGATGAACAATTTGCCAACAAAAAAGTTGTTACCCGCTTTCTGGAGTCGGCGGCCCGCTTGTTCTCGCCGCTGCTGTAGGCCGATACGGGACCCAGCCGGTCTGGAACCCCACCGTTCCCTCGGCCCCCGAAGAGCGGGAGGTCTGGAACAAGAGCCCGGGCTGCGTTGCGGGGTCCGGCTCCGCCTGCCGCGGCCGGCTGCGGCGGCAGCCCGCCCGGCGATTGACTAGCTCCGCCGAATGTGGCATCATGTAGCTAGTTATATTTGAGAACGATTTTCATTATTATAGATTCTGCCTGATTGTCATGCCGAACGGCAGACGCATGCGTTACGAGAACGGGGGAGGGGAAGAGCATGTCCATGATTCAGACGAAGTCGTTGACACTGGCCTATGGTGACGTGCCGATTATCGACAATCTCACACTGAGCATTCCCGAGGGGCAGATCACGGTACTGATTGGGAGCAACGGGTGCGGCAAGTCGACCCTGCTCCGCTCGTTGGCCCGGCTGCTCAAGCCGGAGCAAGGTTCCGTCCTGCTCGACGGCAAGGATATCCACCGGTCCGGCACGAAGGCGGTCGCCCGCAAGCTGGCGATGCTCCCGCAGGGGCCGACGGCGCCGGAAGGCTTGACGGTGCTGCAATTGGTGAAGCAGGGGCGCTACCCGCACCAATCGTGGCTGAAGCAGTGGTCGGATGAGGATGAGCGGCTGGTCCGCCACGCCATGCAGGTGACGGGCGTGGAGAGCCTCGCCGATCGGCCGGTCGATTCCTTGTCGGGGGGACAGCGGCAGCGGGCCTGGATCGCGATGACGCTCGCCCAGAATACGGACGTGATTCTGTTGGACGAACCGACAACCTATCTCGATATGAGCCACCAGATCGAAATTCTCGATTTGCTGTATGAGCTGAATCAGACGGAAGGACGCACCATCGTCATGGTCCTGCACGACTTGAACCTCGCTTGCCGTTATGCCCACCATATTATCGCCGTCCGGGACAAGGGCGTATATGCCCAAGGGGCCCCGGAGGATGTGCTTACGCCGCAGATGGTCAGGGACGTGTTCTGCATGGATTGCATCATCTGCGATGATCCTTTGTTCGGCACGCCGATGTGCGTTCCGCGCGGCAAGGGACGCGTGTGCGGCGATCGGTGCGAACGGAAGGACGAATGCCAGGCGAATAATCTGCTCGCCACGCATGCCGGATAGCGGTCCGGGACTCGCTCTCGGCCGGGTTCGGCATGGGGGGACGGGACAGATGCCACAATAGGTCATCGGCAAGGAATGCCGCTGGCCTTTTGGGCTTGACGTGAAAAGCCGAAACGGACGGCCGCCGGACGCGGCAGGGATGCGGCGCCGGACGGCGTGGTAACCCATTCCCTGCCGCGGGCGGGAACATGGTATGATTAGTCCATCTGGACATAGAATTGGAGAGGATTCGGATGTGGGCGAATCGGAATGTATGGATTGTGCTCTGCGGCGAGTTCGTGGCCGGCCTTGGCCTTTGGACTTCCATTATTGCCAATCTGGAATTTATGCAGCATCAGGTGCCTTCGGATTTCATGAAATCGGTTATTCTGTTCATCGGCTTGCTCGCGGGCGTCCTGATCGGCCCCTACGCCGGAAAAGTCATCGATTCGTCCCGCAAGAAGCTGGTGCTGATCTACGCCGGTCTCGGGCGAATGATAGGCGTCTGCTTCATGTTTATTGCCCTGGCGGCCGATTCCGTATTATGGATGGTGTTGTTCAATATTACGCTGCAAATATCGGCCGCATTCTATTTCCCTGCGCTTCAATCCGTAATTCCGCGCATCGTCGCCGACAAAGACTTGTTGACCTTGAACGGCGTACATATGAATGCGTCCACCATCGCCCGAATTATCGGGACTGTGCTGGCCGGCATAATGCTGACCGCGATGAGCCTGGCGTCGCTCTATGCGGCTTCCCTGGCCGGCTATGCGCTGCTGCTTATATCGACCTTCTTCCTTGACGTGAAGGAGGATTTGCCCTCTGGCAAGGCGGCCTCCCCGGGGAAGAAGAAGGGCGGTGGCTTCAAGGAGATCGTGCCGATGCTCAAGCGAATGCCGATCGCGGTCATGGCGCTTGGGCTGTCGTTCATCCCGGGCTTGTTCATCGGCGGCTTCAATCTGATGGTCATCAACATCAGCGAGATCCATCATGACACCCAGATCAAAGGTTGGCTGTATGCGGTCGAAGGAATCAGCTTCATCGCGGCCGCCTTTTTCGTGAAGCGCATCTCCGCCAGGGGCGGACTGATCAAGCTGCTGTGTCTGTTCGCACTCCTGAGCGCGCTGGGACATTCGCTTTTGTTCTTTGCCGATATTCGCGGGATGGCGCTGTTCGGTTTCGGTTTGTTCGGTCTCGCGGCGGGCTTCTTCTTCCCGTTGCTGTCGACATATTTTCAGAAGACGATCCCGAAGGAATACCACGGGCGCTTCTTCTCGTTCCGCACGATGCTGGACCGGGTCATGTTCCAGGTGGTGTTGCTGGCGACGGGCCTCATGCTCGATACAATCGGGCTTTCTTATATGGTCCTCGTATTTGGCGGATTGTCGGTCTTGTTTACCGCCTACGCTTACGCCCGGTCTTCCCGCATGCCGGAGCGGCCGCTGGAAGCGGTCCCGGAACCGGGGAGTCCTTCGATGTAAGCTGCGGGCTGCGGGCGGCCTGGCCAGGCCGCCCGCGAACGAGGCCGGAAAGAGGAATCGGACTGCTTTTGTTCGTGCGAAGCGGTCTTTTTTGTGCCAAAATCCTGTCTAGAAGGACATATTGCCTGAAAGAAGGCTTGCCTTCCGGCCGCCGGATTGGTAGGATGGTGCTGAAAGTGCTTTCATTTCACCATTCGCCGTACAGGATGCGCTCCCTGCCGCGTATCCTATCGTATGACGTGCGGAGCCGGATTCGATCATGGATACGCGTAGAAGGAGGAATCGCGATGAAATATCGCAGCGTGTTTGACATCATTGGTCCGATTATGGTCGGGCCGTCCAGTTCACATACGGCGGGCGCAGCCAAGATTGGCCGCCTGGCCCGCAGCATATTCGGGAGGCAGCCGAAGAAGGTTCATATATTCCTGTACGGCTCCTTCGCGGAGACTTATAAAGGCCATGCGACGGATGTCGCGCTTGTGGCCGGTCTGCTCGATTTTGACACGAATGACGCCCGGCTCCCCCAGTCGCTGCAGTTGGCGGAGGAGGCCGGGATGACGGTTGAGATTACGGCGGAGGACGCGGTGCCGGAGCATCCCAACACGGCCCGTATCCGCCTGTCGGATGAGCAGGAGGATATGGAAGTGACCGGCATCTCCATCGGCGGAGGGAAGGTGGAGATTGTCGAGCTGAACGGCTTCAAGCTGAAGCTGTCCGGCCAGTGTCCGGCCATCCTGATATTGAATCATGACCGCTATGGCGTTATTGCGGGGGTGACGCGGATTCTGAGCGAGGCCCGGGTCAATATCGGCCATATGGAGGTCAGCCGCAAGGAGAAGGGCAAAATGGCGCTGATGGTGATTGAAACCGACGAAATGATCGATGAAGCGATGTTCGAGCAGATTCGCGGACTTCCCGGCGTGAACCGCGTGCTCCGCATGGAAGATTGATGCGCTGTCCAATCTAAGGGAGAGGTGATGAAGCATGTTCCGCAATGTGGCTGAGCTGGTCGCGCTCGCAGAGGAACGATCGTGCAAAATAGCGCACGTGATGATAGAGCAAGAGATGGAAGTGAAGCGAATGTCGCGCGAGGCGGTCCTTGCCCAAATGGAGCGCAACCTCGATGTGATGGAGCAGGCGGTCGCGCGAGGGCTGTCCGGCGTGAAGTCTCACTCGGGCCTGACGGGCGGAGACGCCGTGAAGGTTCAGCAATATATCGCCTCCGGCAAGGCATTAAGCGGCAGAACGCTGCTCGACGCGGTCAGCAAGGCGATGGCGACGAATGAAGTGAATGCGGCCATGGGGCTTATCTGCGCGACGCCGACGGCCGGCGCAGCGGGGGTGGTCCCGGGGACGCTGTTCGCGCTCAAAGAGAAGCTCAACCCGACAAGGGAGCAGATGGTGGAATTTCTGTTCACGGCTGGAGCGTTCGGTCTTGTCGTGGCGAACAATGCATCCATCAGCGGAGCGGCGGGCGGCTGCCAGGCCGAAGTCGGATCGGCGGCAGGCATGGCGGCCGCAGCCATTGCCGAGCTGGCTGGAGGAACGCCGCGGCAGGCGGCGAACGCGATGGCGATCGCGCTGAAAAATATGCTCGGCCTGGTCTGCGACCCGGTCGCCGGGCTGGTCGAGGTGCCCTGCGTGAAGCGCAACGCCTTGGGGGCGTCCAACGCGATGGTGGCGGCCGATATGGCGCTCGCCGGAGTGGAAAGCGTCATTCCGTGCGATGAAGTGATCGAGGCCATGTTCCGCATCGGACAGAGCATGCCGATGGCGATGAAGGAGACAGCGCTTGGCGGCCTGGCGGCAACGCCGACGGGCATACGCCTGAAGAAGGAGATTTTCGGCGAACAACCGGGAGCCGGCGCGGCTGATTCCCCTCGGGCCGAGTGATGGCGAATGCCGGGCCGCGGGCTGGACGGCTTCGCGAACAGGGCTTGGCCGAATCGCGCTCACAGGTCTGTAAGGCCTCCGATGCGGAAGGAGCTTCTTTCCGGTTCGGAGGCCCTTTTTAGACGGAGATGAACGTATACGATAGCGCCCATATTTGCTATGCTAATGATGCTGAAAATCGTCAGGCTGCAACGAATGGAGGAACGGCAGCGGAGGGATTCTTGTCCGGTGCAATCGTTGCATTCATGATATAGGAAGAGGATGAAGGAGGATCACTATCACGATGGAGGATCGGCAGCCGGCTCCTGGAGGAGCAACCGAGAAGCGCAAGACGGAGCATATTCGCATTTGTTTGGAGGAAGCGGTGAACGGCGTCGGGATCACGACGGGGCTGGAGCGTTACCGCTTTCTTCACCAGGCGCTCCCCGAGCTGGATTTCCAGGAGATCGATCTGGCCACGGAATGGCTCGGCAAGCGGGTTCGGACGCCATTTCTTATCAGCTCGATGACCGGGGGCAGCAGTCTCGCCGCCCCGATTAACCGCCGGCTGGCCGCGGCGGCGGAGGCGCGGGGCTGGGCGATGGGCGTAGGCTCCGTACGGGCGGCGGTGGAAAATCCGGGGCTGTCGGTCACATTTCGGATCCGGGATATCGCGCCTACTGTGCCGATTTATTCCAATATTGGCGCCGTTCAGTTGAACACGGGGATGGGAATCGAGGACTGCCGCCGGGCCGTGGAACTGGTGGAAGCGGATGGCTTGATTCTCCATCTGAACGCGCTGCAGGAAGTATTCCAGCCGGAAGGAGACGTCAACTTCGCGGGCTTGCTGCGGCGTATTGAGGAATTATGCCGCCTGCTTGACGTTCCGGTCGGCATCAAGGAGGTCGGCTGGGGAATCGCCGGCGATACCGCCCGGCAGCTCGCCGATGCCGGCGCCGCCTTCATCGACGCGGCCGGGGCGGGCGGCACGTCGTGGAGCCAGGTCGAGAAGCTGCGCTCGGCCGACGCGATCCGCCGCCGCGCGGCCGAAGCGTTCGCCGGCTGGGGCATTCCGACGGCGGAGAGCGTCCGGCTTATCCGGGCGGAGCTGCCTAAGCACCCGCTGATCGCAAGCGGCGGACTGGGCACCGGCGTCGATGCGGCGAAGGCGCTGGCGCTTGGCGCAGATCTGGCCGGCTTCGGACGCTCCCTGCTGGCGGCCGCCGCCGATTCGGAGGAGGCGGTGGACGAGGTGCTGGCGCAGGTGGAGCTGGAGCTCCGCATCGCCATGTTCGGCATCGGAGCGGGAAGCATTCGGGAGCTGCGCGCCACGAATCGGCTGATGCCAAATTAGGCAAGCTTTGCTATAATGGACACATCCAGCGGCCACAGACCCCGAGCCTGTGGCTTCCTTTATGCTCCCGGCTCACCGGGCCGGGAGAGTTCTCAACCTGCGCCTATGAAGCACCTCGCTCAGCTTGTTCCGCCCGCCTTGCCAGAACTGTGAGTCACATTCATTTATGGGAAATAAAAACTGTACCCTTACCTTGGAATATCCTTTATATTATTATCGGAATCACAATCAAACGTTCGGATTTTACGCATATCGCTCTCCTAAGTTTGCCGAACGGGCGAATGTCGATACATATTAAACCAGGAAAGAAGGGTTGAAGCATGAAGCAATCGATGTTCAACTTTAGCACCAAAACGGTTGTTGCCATCGGAATCGGAGCGGCGTTATACGGCCTGTTAAGCACGGTTACGATTCCGCTGGTGCCGCAGACGGGCCTGCGCCCGGCCATTGCGATTCTGACCATTTTCGGGGCGATGTTCGGTCCGATCGTCGGTCTGTTGAGCGGGGCCATCGGTCATATCATTACCGATTTGACTTGGGGCGGCGGCACGATCTGGTGGACATGGGTGCTTGGATCGGCGATTTCCGGATTCGGAATGGGGCTCGTCTACATAAACAAGTCTTTCAATGTCAACGAAGGCCGCTCGACGAAGGGAGCCATCTGGACGCTCGCGATCACCGGTTCGCTGGCGCTGGCTGCCGGCTTTGGACTGTCAAGCATCCTGGATGTGTATTTGCTGGGAGAGGCGCCGGACAAAATGTGGCTCCAATTCTTCGCTTCGACCTTGGCCAACATCGCCGTTCACTTGGTGCTGGGCGTCTCGGCCGTGCTTGGTCTTATCCGACTGAACCGCCGCAATTCGAATTTGCGGGTACTTAAATAAGCTGCTGGAAACGAAAGGAGTTCCACCGCATAGGAGGGGCGCGTGGCGGGATTGGACGTCCTCCATGGGGCCTCTTCCGGTGGAACCGGGATTGGCATGCAGCATGTGACAGGAGTTATCGAAATCATGAAGGAACCGCTTATCTCGTTTCGGGATTTCAGCTTTCAATATCGCAGCTTGTCCGAACCGACTCTGAAACATATCACTCTGGACATTTACCCGGGGGAAAAAATATTGATTGCCGGACCGAGCGGTTCCGGCAAGTCCACATTGGCCCATTGCATCAATGGGCTGATTCCATTTACGTACGGGGGGACGATTGGCGGCGAATACAGTCTGCAAGGGCGGCGTCCGTCCGATCTGAGCATCTTCGAGATCAGCCGCAGCGTCGGCACGATTCTGCAGGATCAGGACGGCCAGTTCATCGGACTGTCGGTGGGCGAGGATGTCGCCTTCGCGTTCGAGAATGATTGCATGCCCGCGGCGGAGATGAAGCCCAAGGTGGCCCGCGCTCTGGAGATCGTTGATATGCTGCCTCATATCGGGCACAGCCCGCATGAGCTGTCCGGCGGACAGAAGCAGCGGGTATCGCTCGCAGGCGTGCTGTCGATGGAGGCTGACGTTCTGCTCTTCGACGAGCCGCTCGCGAACCTTGATCCGGCCAGCGGCAAGCATGCGATGGCCTTGATCGAGGACATCCATCAGCAGACGGGGAAGACGATTCTCATCATCGAACATCGCGTCGAGGACGTGCTGGAGCAGCCTATCGATCGCATCGTGCTCATGGCGGAGGGACGGATTGTCCGGACGGGAACCCCCGACGAGATTCTGGCTTCTTCCGTCATGAGCGCGCACGGCTTGCGCGAACCGCTGTATGTGACCGCGCTCAAATATGCCGGCTGCGAGCTGAAGCCGGAGGATCATCCGTCCTCGCTCGCGCAGGCCGGCGCGAATCCGGAATACCGTTCCCGCCTGGCCGCCTTCGTCGCCGCCGCCGATGCGGAGAAGCCGTTGCCTGACCGTGAACCGCTGATCGAGATGGACAATGTCCGCTTTTCCTATGACGGCGAACGCGAGGTCATTCGCGGAGTCAGCCTGACGATCGGGCAAGGAGAACGGCTGGCCCTGCTGGGCAATAACGGCGCAGGCAAGTCAACCTTGTCCCATCTGCTCACCGGAATTGCGAAGCCTTCGTCCGGCGCGATCCGCTTGCTGGGAGAAGACACCCGCAGCTGGTCGATTCGCCGTCTCGGCCAGCAGATCGGCTATGTCATGCAGAACCCGAACCATATGATTACCCAGGCGATGATCTGGGATGAAGTCGCGCTCGGTCTGCGGGTGCGGGGGCTTGGCGAGGAAGAGGTCTCGTCCCGCGTGGAGGAGACGCTGCGCATCTGCGGCCTGCACGGCTACCGGCAATGGCCGATCTCCGCCTTGAGCTACGGACAGAAGAAGCGCGTCACGATTGCCTCCATTCTGGCGCTGGAGCCGCGGCTGATGATTCTGGACGAGCCGACGGCCGGACAGGATTACAAGCATTATACGGAATTTATGAGCTTTATCGCGCGGCTGGCCGACAGCGGGCTGTCGTTCCTGTTCATTACCCATGACATGCATCTCGCACTGGAGTATACCGAGCGAGCCGCCGTGCTCTGCGACGGCGCCATCATCGCTTGCGGCGAGACGGCGTCGGTGCTCACGGATGAAGCCGCCATCGCGCGCGCCAATCTGAAGGAGACGTCGCTGGGCGCGCTGGCGCGGCTGACGGGGGCCGCTGCCCCGGACATGCTGGTGCGCGATTTCATTGCACATGAGAAGAAGGTGAATCATCATGAGTAAGGCGGGGATGCTATACATCGACCGCAATACCCTGTTCCACCGGATGGACGGAGCGGCCAAGCTGCTTCTGCTGGCCGTGTGGACGGTCGCCGTCTTTTTGTTCCAGGATCTGCGCGTCTTCGTGCCGCTCTTTCTGCTGGGCATCGTCATGCTCGTCAGCGCGAAGCTGCCATGGCGGCGCATCCGTCTGCTCGTCTGGCTCATGATCGTCTTCAACGTGTTCAACTCGCTGTTCACCCTCGTCGTGACGCCGGCTTACGGAAGCGAGGTCACCGGTTCGACGACGGTTATCGCCAATCTCGGCTATAATGTGCTGACGTTGGAGACCGTCATCTACGTATTGACCTTATCGATGAAATATATGTCCCTTATGCCGATAACGGTGCTCTTCATCTATACGACGCATCCGACCCGGCTGGCCAGCAGCCTGAACCGGGTGGGCGTGCCGTACAAGGTCGCCTATGCGTTCAGCATCGCCTTCCGCTACATTCCGGATATGCAGGCGGAATTTCGCAATATCTCGAATGCGATGCAGGCGCGCGGGATCGGATTTGGCAAGGGAGAAGGCTCGTTCTCGCAGCGGCTGAAGCACTTTATATCGATCTCCATACCGCTCGTCCAGTCCTCGCTGCACCGGATCGAGACGATCTCGAATGCGATGGATTTGAGGGGCTTCGGCAAGCATTCGCGCCGCACCTGGTATTCGGCTACGGTGTGGGGGCGGGAGGATTACATCATTATTGCGGTTAGCGCCGTGGCGCTGATCGCGGCCATTGCGGCGCGCGTCCAGGGATTCGGAACATTCTGGTATCCCTTCGCCTAAGGCGATCGGCGCCGGGCCGAACGGGGCTGTCCCATGAGCAGCGTGACACTGCCATGAGATAGCCCCGGCCTGTTGAACACGCGTACCGCGTTTTGCCGAACAACCCCCGTTGTTCAATATTTCTCTGCTTCGAAGTGACGGGCGGCCGCTTTGTTTGTTTTTTTGCTTTTTTCTTTTTGCTTCGTCCGCTTGTCTGCCCCATTTTGCTTCCCCTTGCTATTCACCGGCCGAATTGCCGAAAAAGCTGCAGAAATACAGTTTTCCTTATGGCGAGCACTCCCGTTACAGGTATTCCTGCAAAACTCAGGCTGTTGGAAAACCCCTGTTTTTTGTGAAGGGGGGGAGATGGTCCATTTTCCTCATCCAAACTTTGGCTCTTAGAGCGTTTTAAATCGATTTTCTCTACCGGGAGAAGAGATCAATCACAAGTAAAAAGCCCCATAGACTACTCAATGGCCTGATTTTACGGGATCCAAGCGACCGCGTCGGATGCTGGGGGCATCATCGC
>OGUH01000031.1_pt1 | contig 168764 bp, 148 predicted proteins | sample 1574661 | NCBI WGS metagenome assembly OGUH01 (sample SAMN03295822, study PRJEB24534) | human gut metagenome | isolation source: fecal sample 3 from infant 3 | host: Homo sapiens | place: USA: Pittsburgh, PA | collected 2014-07
GTCATTTGACCTCTTGCACAAACATCACTCGTTGTTCAGTTTTCAAAGAACAATCTCGTTTCTTTTCTTATCGTGCCGCGTCTCTCAGCGGCGACTTATATAATATAACATGGTTAGAATCCGAATGCAAGTGTTTTTTAAAATTTATTTAAAGATTTTTTAAACCTATACCATTCCCCAGTTACCGCAGCCTTATTCACGCAGTCGGTGCAGCCCGTACTGCCGACTCCAGCTTAAGGCATTACGCTTGTTCATAAGCCGCGAGCAAGACAAAAATAGAGTCCCTTCCCGGAAGAGACTCTATCTGAAACATAACTTTATGATGAAGAAAACAAATCAGCCGTTCAAGACTTTCTCAATCCACAGATGACGCTGTTCCGAGAGATGCACGATCTGGCCGTCCACCGACACCCATGGGCGCGTAGGATGCCGTTCCTCCGTGAATATAATCCTGCCTACCCGGCCGTCATTCAACTGTACAGCGCTGCCCTGCTGAAAATGGGTCACCTTTTGGATGAACGTCGACACGAGCTGCGGGTCCAGCTTGCCGAAGGACTCTTCCTTCAACTGCTCGAGCACTACATAAGGAGAAGCGGCAGGCTTGTAGCCCCGATTCAGCGTCATTGCATGGAACATATCCGCGACGGCGACGATTTTGGCGTAAGGATGAATTTTCTCTCCCGATACTCCTAGAGGGTACCCGCTGCCGTCCATCCGTTCGTGGTGCTGGAGGACACCGAGCTTAACCCCTTCGTTCAGGCCTGGCGTATGGCGCAAAATTTCGTAGGCATAATGGGCATGCCGGTTCATTTCGGCCCGTTCACTGTCCGTCAGAGCACCCTGCTTGTTGACGATATCTTCATCAACACGGGTTTTGCCGATATCATGCAGCAAACCGGCAAGCGCAATTTGCATGCCTTCCTTGACCGGCTGTCCGCTCCATTGGCCAATTAGATGCGAAGTCAGCGCGACCGCGATGGACTTGTGATAGAGGTAGTCGGCTTCCTCGGCAGCCACAAGCTCCTTAATACCCGGATGAAGGAAGAGCGGCGAGTACTGCTCCGCATGAGCCAACAACCATTCCATCTGCTGACGCAGTTCCAGGATCGGTAGCTTCGCCATGCTTGCGGTACGGAATACATTTTTCAATAATTGAACCATCTGCATCCATAACTCCACAAAACCTGCCGGCTTCCCGTTCGCGGCCGTCCCGCTCCCCTCTCTGTCTTCTGCAGCCGCATCCTCGAACCTGTCTTTGGCTGGAACCGCCGCCGTATTTCCGGTTGCCCCTTCCGCAGATTCCGGTTCCCCTTCACCTTCGACAGCTACCGTCTTCACCATAAACGCCTTCAGCACTTCCATATCCTGAACGCTGAGCGTACGGCCTTTGTACATCAGCACACCGCCGAGCATCGTCCGCACGTCTTGGTCGAGCCGATCCCCCGGCTTGGCTTGCGATACTGGAATTAACACCATCTGTCCACTCCACGCTCCCGATCCTTCGTAAAATAAGAAGAAAACCTCTTCCGCAGCCGAATCGCTCTGGATCGGCTGGGGGGTAGAGGTTCAATATAATGACTGCATCAGGAAGCATTTTTCGTGATGTCACTAACCGTCTGATACAGTAGAAGGGGCGCATCTTGTATAGATATCGCCCCTTCGTGTCAAATTAGGATGAAGGATTGTCTGCGCCGCCGGTGGTGTCGGCCGCGGCAGAATCTGTCTCAGGCCCGTTCTCCTGGCCTTCCGGAGAACCGTTGCTGTCTTCCATCTCATCCTGTTCTTCATTCTTGTCGCAACGGCTGACGGTTGCTACGCTGTCATCCTCCCGGATATTAATGAGCTTGACCCCTTGCGCATAGCGCCCCATCTGCGAGATGCCTGCCATGCTCATCCGGATAATGGTGCCGAGCGAGGTGATAATCATCAGATCCTCTTCCGGCTGGACAACCTTCAAGCCCACGACAGGACCGTTTTTCTCCGTTACGTTAATTGTCTTGATTCCTTTGCCCCCGCGGCTTTGAATGCGGTACTCGCTCATTGGCGTCCGCTTGCCGTAGCCTTTGGAAGAGACGATAAGAACATCATTGTCCTCGCTGACGACGTCCATATCGATGACGAAGTCGTCATCATCGAGCGTAATCCCTTTGACGCCGGTAGCGGAGCGTCCCATAGAGCGGACATCTTTTTCCGGGAAGCGAATCGACATCCCGTTCGATGTCCCCATAATAATCTCCTGCTGGCCGTCCGTGAGACGAACCCCGATAAGATCATCGTCTTCTCTGAGGTTGATCGCAATGAGCCCGCCCTTGCGGATATTAATGTAATCGTCCAGCGGCGTCTTCTTCACGATACCGTGGCGGGTGGCGAAGAACAGGAACTTGTCCGATTCGAATTCTTTGACCGGAATGACGGCGTTGACCGATTCGCCCTGCTCGATCTGAATCAGGTTGATAATCGGCGTTCCGCGCGAGGTGCGGCTCAAGTCAGGCACCTCATACGCCTTGATGCGGTACACCTTGCCTTTGTCAGTGAAGAACATCAGGTAATGGTGCGAATTCGTGACGAATAGATGTTCGACGAAATCGTTATCCTTCGTATCCATTCCGACCACGCCCCGTCCGCCGCGCTTCTGGCTGCGGTATGTCGTAACCGGCAGGCGCTTGATGTAGCCGCTGTGCGTAATCGTGATGATAACATCCTCTTGCGGGATCAGATCCTCGTCGAGAATGCTGTCTTCGCCGATCGTAATCTCCGTGCGGCGCTCGTCGCCAAATTTTTGTTTTACTTCTTCCAATTCGTCGTTAATAATATTCAACACCAGCTGTTCGCTAGCCAAAATTTCCTTAAACTCAGCGATTTTCTTCATCAGCTCGGCGTATTCTTCCTCGATCTTCTCCCGCTCCAGGCCGGTCAGGCGCTGCAGGCGCATATCGAGAATCGCCTGAGCCTGTTCGACGGAGAGCTGGAAGCGGTTGATCAAGCCTTCACGCGCGATATCGGCTGTTCGAGAACTGCGAATGAGCGCGATCACTTCATCGAGATGATCAAGCGCCACGCGCAACCCTTCCAGAATATGAGCGCGGGCTTCCGCCTTCTTCAGATCGAACTCGGTACGGCGGCGAATGACTTCGACCTGGTGCTCCAGGTAGTAGTAGAGCATATCGCGCAGGTTCAATACGCGTGGCTCCTGATTAACGAGCGCCAGCATATTGATGCCGAAGTTCGTCTGCAGCGCCGTATGCTTGTACAGATTGTTCAGCACGACGCTCGGATTGACATCCCGGCGCAGCTCGATCACGATCCGCATGCCGTTCCGATCCGATTCGTCACGCAGATCCGTAATGCCTTCGACGCGTTTCTCGCGGACCAATTCGGCAATCTTCTCGACCAGCTTCGCCTTATTGACCTGATAAGGCAGCTCATGAACGAGAATCCGGGCTTTGCCGTTATGCTCTTCAATTGTTGCCTTCGCCCGCATCGTAACCGAACCGCGCCCGGTCATATAGGCTTGACGAATCCCTTCGCGGCCGAGGATCAGACCGGCCGTCGGGAAGTCCGGCCCCTTGATATAATCCATCAGTTCAAGCGGCGTAATCTCCGGATTGCGGATAAGCGCTTGAATGCCGTCAATGACCTCGATCAAATTATGCGGCGGAATGTTCGTCGCCATCCCGACCGCAATCCCCGACACCCCATTGACAAGCAGGTTCGGGAACCGCGCCGGAAGCACGACCGGCTCTGTCTCTTCCCCGTCATAGTTCGGAGCGAAATCTACTGTATCTTTATTAATGTCACGCAGCAGCTCCATCGCGATCTTGGACAGACGCGCTTCGGTATACCGCATCGCTGCCGCAAAGTCCCCATCTATCGAACCGAAGTTCCCGTGACCGTCGACCAGCATATAACGCAGAGAGAAGTCCTGCGCCATGCGCACCATCGTCTCATAGACCGCCGAATCACCGTGAGGGTGATACTTACCGATGACTTCCCCGACAATTCTTGCCGACTTCTTATATGGCTTGTCCGGCGACATGCCGAGTTCGGACATCGCATACAATATCCGGCGATGGACCGGCTTCATCCCGTCGCGCACATCCGGCAGCGCACGGCTGACAATGATGCTCATCGCGTAATCGAGAAAAGATTCCCGCATCTCCATGCCGATGTCGCGATCTTTAACTTGCGATTGTTTTTCTTCCGCCATGCTGGACCTCCTCATCATTCTTGTTCACAGCGTCCACAATGTATGGCAAAAAGCAATGAGTTTGCTTATCAAGCGAACACGGCCCCATTGCCCTGATCGGGATCGAACCGTTTCCCTGCATGAATAAGAGCAGCTTCCCTAGTGAGCTGCCTATTATTCACCAAGTCCATATCTACGCTATTTTCATTATATTACTTTCACAAAAGATGTACAATTAAACGTTCCGCCAAATCACACCAAAAACCGAACGATTCCTTTTGCAAAATGGGCTTTTGTTCTTTTCCAATCGGCCTATGACGACATATCCTTTATTATACCATACTTCACTACTAGAAAAGATGACGCACTCAGGTTCATCGGAAAGGATGGTTGAATGGCCATACGACGTGTTGCCAGTAAGCTGAAAAAGACGCTGGCCTTGCAGCGCTCCGCCGAGCTCAATGAGTTCATTCCAGAAACGCATCCCTTCAAGGAGAACCATCTGGAGAGCATGCTTGAGGCGCATGCCATGGTCTACGTTAAGCCGAACCGGGGAACCCATGGTCATGGTGTCATGAAGGTGGCCCGGGAAGAAGGAGAATATCTGTTGATGGCGGGCACGCAGTTATTCCGCTACCCGACATTCGAAGACTTGCACCGCGCGCTCGCCAGTCGAATCGGATCCAAGCCCTATTTGATTCAAAAGGGAATTCATCTTCTTACCTATGAAGGCAAAAAATTCGACATTCGCGTTCTGACGCAGATGAGCCCGAAAGGACGCTGGGTAACCACGGCCGTCTTCGGCAAGGTCGCCGGCTCGAGTATTGTCGTCACCAACTTCAATAGCGGAGGGAAGCTGGCTGATATTAATACGCTCCTCAAAGGCAATATGACGGAGGAAGAACGGGTTCGCCTGATTGCCCTGCTGAAGCAGCTGGGGGTCACGACCGCAGCGGAACTGGAAAAAAATTTTCCCGGCCTGAAGGAAATCGGGTTGGATGTCGGACTGGACGAAGACCGCCATCCGTGGATATTCGAGGTCAACACGAAGCCGGATATCACCGCGTTCCGGAACATGAAGTTCAGCCAGTGCGATTACCGCCTCATCCGTAAATATGGCATCGCCTACGGCCGCCTGCGCGGACGCTTGCGCCACCGCAGACGTTCCTCCTAACCGTTCCCGCACATCGCAGGCAGGCAGAAGGCTTCTCACACTGCCCCAACGCTTGCAGCGCAAAAAATCCCCGGTCCCTGCCAGGACCGGGGATTGCATGCTGCAGCTTAATAATCAAGATTTTTGACAAACTTGGCGTGGCGCTGAATGAAATCGCGGCGCGGTTCCACATTGTCGCCCATCAAGGTGTCGAACACTTCGTCCGCCATCTTCGCATCCTCGAAGGATACTTGAAGCAAAGAGCGGCTCTCCGGATCCATCGTCGTCTCCCATAGCTGTTCGGCATTCATCTCGCCAAGACCTTTGTAGCGCTGCACGTTGACCTTGGCGCCCTCGCCGAATTCGGCAATAATCTCGTCTCTCATTTTCTCGCTGTCCGCATATCGAACGACCTTGTTCCGCTCGATCTTGAAGAGCGGCGGCTGGGCGATATAGACGTAACCCGCTTCAATAAGCTTCCGCATGTAGCGGTAGAAGAACGTCAAGAGCAGCGTCCGGATATGCGCCCCGTCGACGTCGGCATCCGTCATAATAATGATTTTGTGATAACGGGCCTTTTCCAGATCGAAGTCTTCGCCAATCCCTGTGCCAAGGGCCGTAATGATCGCCCGGATTTCGGCATTGGACAAAATTTTGTCCAGACGGGATTTTTCCACGTTCAAGATTTTCCCCCTGAGCGGAAGAATCGCCTGGAAGTGGCGATCCCGGCCCTGCTTGGCCGAACCGCCCGCGGAATCCCCCTCGACGATGAACAGCTCGCTCTGAGAGGCATCCTTCGAGGAGCAGTCCGCCAGCTTGCCCGGCAGCGAGCTGACCTCAAGCGCGCTCTTCCGGCGGGTCAATTCCCGGGCGCGGCGTGCGGCTTCCCGCGCGCGTGCCGCCTGCAAGCCCTTCTCGACGACCTTCCGCGAGATGGCGGGGTTCTCGTCCATAAATTCCATCAGCCGCTCGGCGAACAAGGACTCGACGATGCTGCGCACTTCGCTGTTCCCTAGCTTCGTCTTCGTCTGGCCTTCGAATTGCGGTTCCGGAATTTTGACCGACACGATCGCCGTCAAGCCTTCGCGCACATCATCCCCGCTCAAGTTGGACACATTATCCTTCATCAGGTTCATTTTGCGAGCATATTCGTTAATGATCCGCGTCAATGCGCTCTTGAATCCGGACTCATGGGTCCCGCCTTCATGCGTATGAATATTATTGGCGAATGAATAAATATTTTCCGTATAGCTGTCGTTATACTGAAGGGCAATTTCGCATGTAATGTAATCCTTCTGCCCCTCAACATAGATCGGCGGATCATGCATTTTTTCCCGGTTGCGGTTCAAATATTCGACGAATTCGATAATCCCTCCGTCGTATTTGTACGTCTCCGTCTGGTTGTTCCGCTCGTCGGTGAGCACCATTTCGATGCCTTTATTCAGGAACGCCAGCTCGCGGATACGGGAGACCAGCGTCTCATGATCATAGACGAGCGTGTCCGTGAAGATTTCGGGATCCGGCTTGAAGCGAATCGTCGTGCCTGTCTCGTCGGTATCCCCGAGCACTTTCAGATCATACTGCGGCACGCCGCGGCGGTACTCCTGCTGATGGATATGGCCGTCCCGCTTTACCGTAACGATCAGGCTCTCCGACAATGCGTTGACGACGGACACCCCTACGCCGTGCAGACCTCCGGACACTTTGTAACCCTCGCCGCCGAACTTCCCGCCGGCGTGAAGCACCGTCATGACGACCTCGACGGCCGGACGCTGCATTTTCTGCTCGATACCGACCGGTATACCGCGCCCGTTATCAATGACCGTGATACTGTTATCTTCATGCACGATCACTTGAATCTTCGTACAGTAACCGGCCAACGCCTCGTCAATACTGTTGTCGACCACTTCCCATACCAAATGATGAAGCCCTCTGACGCTAGTGGAACCAATATACATCCCTGGCCGCTTACGAACCGCTTCCAGGCCTTCCAAGACCTGAATCTGGCTCTCATCATAAGTGTTTTGATTCAAAGACATGCCCTCACCTACTTCTTATTTTTCAGTTCCGCCGCTGCTTCATCCGCTATACGTACGATGCGGCTTGCAGGCATTTCCGGCGCGCTGCGGCGCCAGACCGGTCCGGCAAGCGAAAGTGTCGTATGCTTACTCGTTGTAATGACGCGCCCGCTTCTTCAGCGTAGTAGATGAAATGGGCGAAAAGTAAACTTTTCCTCTCGTGACGACGATCGACTTGGCTTCCTCTTCGCCTATCGCCTCCACATTTTTGACCTTGTGGGCATTCGCTACGAACTGCTTGGACAGCTTCGATGATTTCTCAATGGAGACATCGAATATCGCGACCAGTTCCGAGGAACGAATGACCTTTTCTCCACCCAGGTGAATATACAATCGGACTTCCCCCTTAACGCATGACTTGCCCATTTTCCACGTGGAACATATTTGCATCCTGGAGCCGGCCAATGTTGATGCCCTCGATGCCCGTCGTCGTGATGAACGTCTGAACCTTGCTCTGAAAGGTCTCAATGAGCTGCGTCTGGCGGTGCGAATCGAGCTCGGACAACACATCGTCCAGCAGCAGCACGGGATATTCACCGATTTCTTCATGCATCAGCTCAATCTCGGCCAGCTTCAAGGACAAGGCCGTTGTCCGCTGTTGACCTTGCGAGCCGTACGTTTGCACTTCTTTGCCGTTAATGAAAAAGGCGAGATCGTCCCGATGCGGCCCGACAAGCGTTATGCCGCGCCGCACCTCTTGGTCTTTCATTTGTGTTAACTTTAACATAAATTGTTCAAATAAAACAGCGTCATCTTCTTCCGCCGCCGTGAAGGAAGGCACATACTCGATCTGAAGCGCTTCCTGCCCGTTGGTAATGCCTGCATGAATCTGCTCGGCCCAACCTTGCAGCTTTAGTAAATATTGTTTCCTTTTCCTTACAATTTTAACACCATTAACCGCAAGCTGCTCGTTAAAAATCTCGAGCATCGCATCCGGCTGCGCGCCGGGCTTGGCCCACATCTGCTTCAACAAATTATTGCGCTGAATCAGGACCTTCTGATACTGCTGCAAATGGTACAAATAGCTCGGCTGAACCTGGCCAATCTCCATATCAAGGAAGCGCCGGCGAATCCCTGGAGAGCCCTTGACGATCTCCAAATCCTCCGGCGCGAACATGACGACATTGAGCGCCCCGATGAAGCCGCTCAGCTTTTTCTGCTCCAGCCCGTTCAGCTTCGCCTTCTTCCCCTGCTTGGAAATGCTCAGTTCGAGCTGAACCTGGCCATACTTCCGCTCCACGAGCGCCTTGAGCGAGGCTTGATCCGCTTCCCAGCCGATCAGTTCCTTGTCCTTCGAGGTGCGATGAGACTTGGTCAGGGCGAGTACAAAAATGGCTTCCAGCAAATTGGTCTTGCCCTGCGCATTATTGCCGACGAAGATGTTGACCCGGTTGTTCGTATCCAGCTCCAAGCCCTCATAATTGCGGTACTGCTTCAGCGCCACGGATTTGACGAACACCGGCTATGCCTCCTGCGCGGCAGCGACGCGGAAAGCGCCGCAGCCTTCCACGTTCACGGTATCCCCCGCATACAGCTTCCGTCCCCGGCGGGATTCCGGCTCTCCATTGACCTTGACCTGATTTTCGGCCAGGAGCACCTTGGCATGTCCCCCGGTCGAAGCGCAGTCCGCCAGCTTCAGGAATTGCCCGAGCGTAATATATTCCGTATGAATCGTAATCTCGTTCATGATCGTATCCTCCTTGGCAGCCTCCCTGCGGCTGCGCTCCCCTGCCTTTGTCTCCGGTTAGTTGGTCGTCCGGTATGGCAGGATGAGATGAAGGCTGTTCACCTTCTCCGTTGGTTTAATAATAATCGGACTCATGGCGCCCGTAAATCCGATGAAAATATGCTCGCATTCCACAACCTTCAGCACGTCAAGCATATATTTGGAGTTGAACGCGATGCGCAGCGGTTCACCGTTGAATTCCTTGACATCCAACTGCTCGGTCACCCGCCCCAGCTCCGAGGAGCTCGACGAAATCTCGATCGTGCCGTCCTCCTTGGTCTGAAGACGGACAATGTTCGTCTTCTCTTCACGGGACAGCAAATACGCCCGGTCGATCGCATCCGTCAATTTTTTTGTATCCAAAACAAGTTCTGTTTTATACTGCTGCGGAATAATCTTGGAAGTATCCGGATAAGTGCCGTCCAAAATACGCGAATAAAACAGAACGCGGTCGATTTTGAACAATACCTGATTGTCGGCTACGACGATGTCGACAATCGTGTTTTGATCCGGAATGATTTTGCTCAATTCATTGAGCGTCTTGCCGGAAATGACGACATTGTTGAAGCGAATCTCCTCGTCGGCTTGAATATCGGCGATACGGCTGGCCAGCCGGTGGCGGTCCGTAGCGACGAACTTGAGGTTCCCTTCCTGCAAGTTCCACAGCACGCCAGTGAGGATCGGCGTCGTCTCGTTCGTGGAAATGGCAAAGACCGTCTGCTTGATCATGGTCTTCAGCAGATCGCCGTTCACACGAATAACTTGATTCTCCTCAATGCTTGGGAGCACCGGATACTCCTCCGGATCGAGACCAACCATCTGAATGTCGGTCGAACCGGAACGGAGGAAGGTCTGGAAGTGGTCTTTGACTTCGATCTCGATGTCTTGGGACGGCAGCTTTTTGATAATCTCGACAAAAAACTTGGCCGGCAACACGACACTGCCCGGCTTCTCCACCTGAACAATCGTCTGGCGGTCATCCTCTACCGGAATGAAGCATTGAATCGAAATGTCGGTATCGCTGGCCGTCAAGGTCACGCCTTGGTAGGTCACGTCCATCTTAATCCCGGTCAGAATCGGAATTGTCGTCCGGCTGGAAATCGCCTTTGATACATTTTGTATCGCTTCGTTCAGTTCATTTTTCAGTATGGAAATTTTCATGTCGTCACTCCTTAATGCCTATTGTGCGTTGCAATTCGTGAGCAGCGGATATCGCTTGTGTCGTTACTATGATGATCTATATTAATCTTTTAAAATAATAATAGTAATAGTAGGCGCGCTGAATATGTGGATAACTATCCGGAATGCGCATAAAGTAAAGCCTATCCACATGTGTATAGATTGTGCATAGGCTTTTTATGTTGTTCACAGCGTCGGATTTTTGATTTTATCGATTAGGTTCTGAATCACTTTGTATAATTCCTGATCTTGCTGAATGTTCTGGGTAATTTTTTCGTGCGCATGGATGACCGTCGTATGGTCCCGGCCGCCGAAGGCTTCCCCTATCTTGGGCAGGGAGTAATCGGTTAGTTCGCGGGAGAGATACATGGCGATCTGCCGCGGGAACGCGACGGCCTTCGTTCGCTTCCGGGCCTTGAAATCCTCCATCTTCAGCCCGTAGAACTCGCCTACCTTCTGCTGGATATCCTGTATCGTAATCATGCGCGGACGGCTGGAAGGAATGATGTCCTTCAGCGCTTCCGCCGCCAGGTGGGTCGTGATATCCTGGTTCGTCATCGTCGAGAACGCGACGACCCGGGTCAGCGCCCCTTCCAGCTCACGAATGTTCGTGTTGATCTGATTCGCGATATAGCCCATCGCTTCATTCGGGATATCGAGGTTCTCCGCCTTCGCCTTTTTGCGCAGGATCGCGATTCTGGTCTCCAAATCCGGAGGCTGAATATCGGTGATCAAGCCCCATTCGAACCGGGAACGAAGCCGTTCTTCCAACGTTTCGATCTCTTTGGGCGGACGATCGCTGGAGATCACGATCTGTTTATTTTCGTTATGAAGCGCATTGAAGGTATGGAAAAATTCCTCCTGCGTCGATTCCTTGCCGGCGAGAAACTGAATGTCGTCGATGAGCAAAATGTCGACATTCCGGTATTTATTGCGGAAGCTCTCCCCCCGGTTATCCCGGATCGCATTGATGAATTCATTGGTGAACTTCTCGGAAGTGGTATATACGACGCGGCTCGCCGGATTATGCTCTAAAATGTAGTGGCCGATCGCATGCATCAAGTGGGTCTTGCCCAGCCCGACGCCCCCATAGAGGAACAACGGGTTATATGCTTTGGCCGGCGCTTCCGCCACCGCGAGCGAAGCGGCATGGGCGAAGCGGTTGTTCGAGCCGATGACGAATGTATCGAACGTATATTTGGGGTTGAGCATGGTCGAAGCCGGCTCATCCTGAACGGCAGGGCGGGCCGGAGGACTCTGTGGCTGCGGAATGTCCGGTTCCGCATGGGCCGCCTCTTCGATGATGAACTTGACGTCCACCTGATTGCCCGTAATTTCTAAGATAGTTGAGCTAACCAGCTTCGTATAGCGGCTTTCTAGCCATTCCACCGCAAATGTGGTCGGTGCGGTAATCAGTAGCTGCGTGTCCGTAAACTTGACCGCTTGAGTGGCTTTGAACCAGGTATCGAAGCTTGGTTTGCTAAGCTTGGTCTGGATGACGGACAATATTTCCTGCCAATGTTCATTCGCTTGGCGCTCCACAGATCGTTTCACTCCTTCAAACCTTCTGCGTCGTCATTGACGCGATAACCGGCGTGCTTCGCCGTTCCATGAAAAGGACAAGGGCCCCGACAAGACGCGATAAGGGCTCTCCAAGGCACAGAAAGCCCTTATGAAAGAAGGGCGCATTGTCGGGGTCTATGCTGACATGTTATGACGGCGTTCGGCTTGCGCGTGGCCGCGAAGCGAACGGGCCTGATGTCGGGATATAGCGATTCGAATCATAGATTATCCACAATATCAAGAAGATGTCGAACCGTATATAAACGTTATATTCGAGTTGTTCACAACTTTATCCACAGGTTGTTGATAAATAAATATCCACAACGGTTATTCACAACCGAAAAGCAATATAATCATAGCAGAAGAAGCCTTGTTTTTCAATGATACCGCGATAATTATCCACAAATTCAATAACTTGTGTACAAAAATTATATACACCACTAGATATTGTTTATAACTTGTTTGCGATTCGACAAAAACGGACACTGTGCATAAATAGTTGTGCACAAGTCGTCATGGAAATCTGTCGATTTCTCAACGGTTTTGCACATGTGAATAACTTCATGGCGGCGGGAACGCGAATCAGGGCTGCGGATAAGTTCCGAAGGCGGACTTCCTATTATGGAGAAGAAGAAAGAGGAAGGAGGGTGCCTAACGTTATCATTGACTTTTCAGAGGTATTCTGTTTAAATGTAAAAAGGAATTTTGTGCGAAAGTGTGAACTGACGCAATCAATGGGACTCCCATGACATATCTCATTCGAGGAGGTGCGCTACGTTGAAACCAACATTTAAGCCAAATGTGAGCAAACGCAAAAAAGTTCACGGTTTCCGTAAAAGAATGAGCACGAAAAACGGCCGTAAGGTTATTGCTGCTCGTCGTCAAAAAGGCAGAAAAGTACTGAGCGCATAAGACGCGTGAATGCAAGACCACCACGGTGGTCTTTTTTTCTTAAAGGGGACCGCCGCGAGTCAATCGCATCTATTTATACATAGAGAGTCTGTTCAATCCGATATGAGGGTCAAGAAGGATGGCGGTCTGCAAGCAGTATAGAAGAAGCCATGAATGTCCTGACAGATAAGGCCGGCTGGCGGCAAGGGGGCATCATGGCCGTTTTTTGCTTGCTTCCGATTTCCCATGCCGCTCCCGGCTGCGGCCGGGGCGCGTTTATTCCGCCTGGCGGAAGCACATACTTGGTTAATGGAATGCCGGCAGAGATTCATGCAGGCTTCGTAAGAAGGGCAGGAGTAAGCACGTGCAGAAAAAGTACCGGTTGCGGGACCGATCCGATTTTTCCCGGGTATACCGATACGGCCGTTCGTTCGCCAATCATCAGCTGGTCTTATATGTTTTCCATCGTCCGCAGGTGGAGCGGTTCCGCGTAGGGGTCTCCGCCAGCAAGAAGATCGGAAATGCGGTCATGCGCAATCGCATGCGGCGAATGATTAAAGAGATTGTGAGGCGTGAGGCCGATCGGATTATCGATCATGTCGATTTGATTTTCATCGTCCGCAAAGGCGCGACGGAGATGAATTACGATCAATTGACGAAGAGCGTGCAGCATGTGATGCGCAAGGGATCCGTGTTCAAGCAATAGGCAAGATTAGAGCGGCTTGGATCGTTTCCTTTAGCGTTTGAAATATGATATATTTACTTTGGAATCGGATGGTTCAAGAGAGGAGTTTTTGCTATTGTCGCTGAAGAAGTTGTTGCATAATCGTAAATGGCTCTTCGTGGCGGTATCTGTGCTGCTGCTGGTCGTACTGACCGGATGTACGACATCGACCACGACATTGAAGACAGAGGACCTGCTGCAAGGGAACTTCTGGGAGCGCAACGTCGTTTATTATTTCTCGTTAGCTCTGGATACGTTTGCAGGATGGTTCCAGGGAGAATACGGCCTCGCCATATTGCTGCTTACGATTATTGTCCGGTCTCTTATTTTACCGCTTACCGTGAAGCAGATGCGCAGCTCGAAGGAGATGCAGAAGCTGCAGCCGAAGCTTGCCGAGATAAAGAAGAAGTATGGCGACAATCCGCAAAAGCAGCAAGAAGAGACGATGAAGCTGTTCCAGCAGCATAATGTCAATCCACTGGCCGGCTGCTTGCCGATGATTGTTCAGATGCCGGTATTTATCGCCCTGTACAACTCGATTTATCTGAACTCGGAGATTCGCGAGCATACGTTTTTATGGCTCAAATTGGGACAAACCGACCCGTACTACGTGCTTCCGATCATCGCTGCTCTGACCTCGTTCGTTCAGACGAAGATGATGACGGCGCAGCAAAAAGGGCCGAATCCGATGCAGTTCATGCTGTACGTGTTCCCAATCTTGATTTTTGTCATGTCGATCAACTTCCCGGCGGCGCTGCCGCTGTATTGGGTATATAGCAACTTGTTCACGATTGTCCAGAACTTTTTCCTCTATCGCAACAATGATAAGGAGGTCAGTCCGGCGAAATGAACACGCTGATTGTATCGGGAAAAACTATCGAAGATGCAATAAAAAACGGATTGGCACAATGGAAGGTGACGGAGGAGCGCGTCACCGTCCGCGTATTGGAGAAGCCCTCGCGCGGATTGTTCGGCTTGATTGGGGTGCGCCCGGCTACCGTGGAGCTTACGCTGCTTGAGAAGCCGGAGGCGCCTGTACCGGCGCCGGAGGCCACTCCTGCCCCGGCCGCGCCGGAAGTGAAAGCGAAGCTGGCGGAAGTGGCGGCGATGCCGGCCGCCGAAGCCGCAGCCGAAGAGGCCGCGGAGCAGGGCCCCGATCCAATCGAAGAGTCGAAGCGGTTCGTTATCGACGCCGCCCGCGCGATGGGATTGGAAGTGGACGTATCCGTGCGCAAGCGCAAGGATACCGTGACGTTCGACATTAGCGGACCTGATCTCGGGCTCCTTATCGGGCGCCGGGGCCAGACATTGGACTCGCTGCAATATTTGACGAGTCTGGTCGCTAACCGTTATTCTAAGCACCACCTTCGAATTATTCTTGATGCAGAGCAGTTTCGAGAGCGACGGAAGAAGACGCTGGAAGCGCTGGCTGACCGGTTGGCGAACAAGGCGGTTCGCAACCACCAGGATGTCGTGCTGGAGCCGATGACGCCGCAGGAGCGGAAGATTATTCATGCCAAGCTGCAGGATCATCCGAAAGTGAAGACCTACAGCAAGGGCGAGGAGCCGAATCGGCGCATCGTAATTTCCGTAAAATAAGCCGCAATGGTATTATTGGAATATTCACTATTAATAGACGTGGAATTCAAGCACGAACGCAATGATTGCGCCTATGCCGGGGGTAATCATTGCTTTTTTTTAACAAAATTCAATGTCCGGTATACGTACAGGATAGAAGCATGTGCGAAGACAGGAGGGAGTTCCCATGATGTACGATACGATTGCAGCCGTCTCGACGCCGTTGGGCGAGGGCGGAATCGCGGTGATTCGGGTGAGCGGGGAAGGCGCGCTCAAGGAAGTGGAGAAGCTGTTCCGCTCCAAGGTGAAGCTGACCGAGGCGAAGACGCATACGATTCATTACGGCCATATCGTCGATCCGAAGACCGGGGAGCGGGTCGAGGAGGTGCTGGTGAACGTGATGCGGGCGCCGCGCTCGTTCACGACGGAGGATGTGGTCGAGATCAATACGCACGGAGGGATGATCTCGATTCGCAAGGTGATGGATCTGCTGCTGGAGCAGGAGATTCGGCCGGCGGAGCCAGGGGAGTTCACGAAGCGCGCGTTCTTGAACGGGCGCATTGATTTGTCGCAGGCGGAGGCGGTCATTGACCTGATTCGCTCGAAGTCGGATCGGGCTTTCTCCGTGGCGATGAAGCAGGTGCAGGGCCATCTGTCGAAGAAAATCAATGCGCTGCGCCATACCCTGATCGAGACGCTGGCTCATATCGAGGTGAATATCGATTATCCGGAGCATGACGTGGAAGAATTGACGAGCGCGTTCATCCAGGAGAAATGCGGCCAAGTCAGAAAAGAGATTGAACAGCTGTTAAAGACGGCCTCCGAGGGGAAAATATTAAGAGAGGGCATCGTAACGGCAATCGTGGGGCGACCGAATGTAGGGAAGTCCTCGCTGCTCAATACGCTGGCCCGCGATAACAAGGCGATTGTCACGGATATTCCGGGCACGACACGCGACGTGATCGAGGAATTCGTCACCATTAACGGCATTCCGCTTCGCTTGCTGGATACGGCCGGTATCCGGGAGACGACGGATGTCGTCGAGCGCCTCGGCGTCGAGCGTTCTCGCAGCGCCCTGCTGGAGGCGGATCTGATTCTGTTCGTTGTGAATAACAATGAGCCGCTGCATGAGGATGAGCGGGAATGGATGAAGGAATTTGTGGGTAGACAAGTCATTGTGATTGTGAATAAAATGGATCTGCCTCAACATATCGATATAAGCGAACTGGAAGCTTCGTTCGGCGCAGACGCCATTGTCCGCATGTCGGCGAAGGAGCAGGAGGGCGTGGACGCCTTGGAGCAGGCGATCTCGACCTTGTTCTTCAGCGGAGGCATCGAAGCCGGAGATTTGACGTATGTGAGCAACGTGCGCCATATTGCGCTGCTGAAGAAGGCGCTCCAGGCGCTTGATGACGCGATAGACGCTTCCCGCCAGGGCATTCCGATCGATATGATTCAGATCGATGTCCGGTCGGCCTGGGAGCAGTTAGGTGAAATTATCGGCGATGCCGTGGGCGATTCGCTGATTGATCAAATATTTTCTCAATTCTGCCTCGGCAAATAAAAGGCGGGACGAAGATGGGAATAGAGGAGGGATACGATGCCATTCGATGCAGGACATTATGATGTTATCGTCATCGGCGCCGGACACGCCGGCTGCGAGTCGGCCTTGGCGACGGCCCGGATGGGCTGCAATACGCTGCTGTTGACGATTAATCTGGATATGGTGGCCTTCATGCCGTGCAACCCCTCGATCGGGGGGCCGGCCAAAGGCCATGTCGTGCGCGAGATCGACGCCTTGGGCGGCGAGATGGGCCGCAATATCGACAAAACCTTCATTCAAATGCGCATGCTGAATACAGGCAAAGGACCGGCGGTGCACGCGCTGCGCGCGCAGGCGGATAAGGTGCTGTACCAGCAGGCGATGAAGGAAACGGTGGAATCGACGCCGAATCTGACCCTTCGCCAGGGCATGGTGGAGGAACTGCTCGTGGAGGACGGCAAATGCGTCGGCGTCGAGACGAAATCCGGCGCCCGCTATACGGCGAAGGCGGTCGTGCTGACGACCGGGACGTATTTGCGCGGCAAAATTATTATCGGCGAGCTGATGTACGAGAGCGGCCCGAACAATCAGCAGCCATCGGTCAAGCTGTCGGAGAACCTGCGCAAGCTGGGCTTCGAGATGGTGCGCTTCAAGACCGGGACGCCGCCGCGCATCAATAAGCAGTTCATTGATTTCTCGAAGACGGAGATTCAGCCGGGGGATGAGCATCCGAAGTTCTTCTCCTATGAGACGAAATCCTCGGATAATGAACAGCTTCCGTGCTGGCTGACCTATACGTCGGAGGAGACGCACCGGATTATTAACGAGAACCTGCACCGGGCGCCGATGTTCTCCGGCGTCATCGAGGGGACCGGACCGCGTTATTGTCCATCGATCGAGGATAAAATCGTCCGCTTCGCCGACAAGCCGAAGCATCAGATTTTCCTGGAGCCGGAGGGGAAAAATACGGCGGAGTATTACGTTCAAGGGCTGTCTACCAGCATGCCGGAGGACGTTCAACTGCAGATGATCCGCTCGGTTCCCGGGTTGGAAAAAGCCGAAATGATGCGCACCGGCTATGCCATCGAATACGATGCGGTCGTGCCGACGCAGCTCTGGCCGACGTTGGAGACGAAGCTGGTCGAGAATCTGTACACGGCCGGCCAGATCAACGGAACATCCGGGTATGAAGAAGCGGCCGCGCAGGGCATTATGGCCGGAATTAATGCGGCGCGCAAGATTCAGGGCAAGCCGCCGGTCATTCTGGACCGCTCGCAAGGCTATATCGGCGTCTTGATTGACGATCTCGTGACGAAGGGGACGATGGAGCCTTATCGTCTGCTGACGTCCCGGGCTGAATACCGTCTGCTGCTCCGGCATGACAATGCGGACATTCGTCTGACGCCTATCGGCTATGAGATCGGCTTGATTAGCGAAGAGCGCCATGCGGCCTTCCAGCGGAAGATGGAGCTCGTCGAGCGGGAAATGGAACGGCTGCGCGAGACGAAGGTGAAGCCGGATGAAGCGGTGCAGGCGATGCTCGCCGAAGCGGGATCGGCCCCGCTGGTGAACGGCTGCGACGCGATTACGCTGCTGCGTCGTCCTGAAGTGGCCTACGCTCAGGTCGAGAAGCTGTTCCCATCTCCGTATGAACTGGATGACGAGATGAAGGAGCAGGTCGAGATTCAGATTAAGTATGCCGGCTACATCGAGAAGCAGCTTCTGCATGTGGAGAAGCTGCAGAAGATGGAGAAGAAGCTGATTCCGGCCGATATCGACTATCAGGATGTGCAGGGCATCGCTTCCGAGGCGAAGCAGCGCCTGGAAAAGGTGCGGCCGATCTCTATCGGTCAGGCGTCCCGGATCTCCGGGGTGACGCCGGCGGATATTTCCATCCTGCTTGTCTATATCGAACACTACAACCGCGTCACGGCGGCCAAGCAGGAGGAAGTCCGCAACGGCTAGGCCTGCTCTGCTCGCCAAGGGCGGGATTTCATATGAGGGACGGAGAGATTCAAGCTTATGGATGCCGTACAAGAACAGTTTGCCGGCTGGCTGGCCGGGCACGGATGGACGCTTACGGAACGGCAGCGGGAGCAGTTCGAACAATACTTCCATATCTTAGTTGAGTGGAACGAGAAGATGAACCTGACCGGGATTACCGAGCGGGATAAAGTATATGAGAAGCATTTCTATGATTCGCTGCTGCTGGCGGCCCACGTCAACATGGAGGATATCGTCACCATGGCCGATATCGGCTCGGGAGCAGGGTTCCCGGGCATTCCGCTTCATATCCTGTTCCCGCATGTCCAGCTGACGATTGTGGACTCGCTGAACAAGCGGATTCAGTTCTTGAATTATCTGGTGCAGGAACTCGGTCTGACCGGGGTGGAATGCATTCATGGCCGGGCGGAGGAGATGGCGCGCAAGCCGCAATACCGGGATCGGTTCGATCTCGTCACGGCCCGCGCCGTCGCCCGCCTCAATGTGCTGAACGAATTCTGCCTTCCGTTCGTGAAGACGGGCGGCCTGTTCGCGGCGATGAAGGGGACGAATCCGGCCGAAGAGATCGCCGAGGCGGGGAAGAGCCTGCAGGTGATGCAAGGCTCCTTCCTGGCGGATCACAAGCTCACCCTGCCGGTGGAGCGATCGGAGCGCCATATCATTTTGATTGCCAAAAAAGGACCGACGCCCAAAGCATACCCGCGCAAGCCGGGCATGCCGTTGAAGGCGCCGATACAATAAAGGAAAGGAGCCGGCGTTTGTGCCGGCTCCTCAGACTGTCGACAAAGTCCTGTCGACAGTCTTTTTCTTATGCTAGGCGGGGCCGGGGAAGGCAGGACAGGTTAGGTCAGCTTGCCCGCGGAGGAAGCAAACTGGTACGCGTATGGAGTAAGCGGGTACGCACATGAAAATGCTGCACAGGCGCAGCATTTTGAGCCTCAAGAGGCTAAATTCCGATAAAATCCTGCAAAACTGCATCATTTCGCCATTTTGAACGCTATCTGCGCCTTACCGTAGGGTAATTGCTGTAGTTTTGCAGCAATTCTATTTTCGCATACTCGTGCCAATGAAAATGCTGCATTCTTGCAGGATTGGTGGAGAAGATGACTAGAATGACGGGAGATACGGCAGCATTAGGGGAGTGGATGATCGGAGGTGCGTATAAAGATGATAGTTCCCTTGAGACAAAATTCCACTTCGTCTTTAATTCCTTGCTTGTTCGAAAAATTTCAGAGGTATCGTTACTTGGCGTTCCTGAAAAACACGTACATGTTTCCATTCCATATGCTCACCCCCTTTTGAATTATTTCCCCGAAATCTCTTTGATGAATTGTACTACATTACTTATATCTCAATATTATTTACATAACAATCATGAAATGGTAATGTATAGATAACTATATTCCATTATAAGGAAGTGAAAGTGTGAGTTCCGTCAATCTGGTGTTCTTAACCTTGGGGGAGTTGCTTCAACGTTATCGCCAGGAACGGGGGATGACGCAGGTACAATTGGCTGAATTATCGGGAGTGAGCAGAGGGAACATTTCAAAGATTGAAAATGGAGTAATTCACCGCCCAGATTATAATACTATCCAGCCGCTTATATCAGTTTTGGAGATTCCCCTTGAAGAACTGCTGGAACCACTCGTGTTTGCAAAGCCACAATCAGATACGTTATTGGCACTACTCCACGACTCCTTTTCATATCAAAATGCATCTATAAGCGCCAAGATCGCCTCATATTTATTATTAGAATCGGAAGATGAAAACAGCGATGTAATAGCAAAGAAAATATTACTAACTGCAGAGCAGTTTCCCGACAATACCGAAATAAAGCTTGCTTTGCTCGATACGGTCATAGCCTATGCCAGAAGCCACGACGTGCTGCCACAACTTGCGCAAGGATTACTTCAAAAGTATTTGATTGAACGAGATGACTTCAGCAAGCTGGAAGAGACGTTTTGCTCGGGAAAATCCATTTTGAAATATGTCGAATTCCTATCTATCGAAAACCGAATCACCTTATACTACAAGTTGGGTGTCCATGCCTATCACTTGCGAAGATATCCCGAATCTATCGAATTGTGCAAGCGAATTGTCATTGAGGATGAGACAGAGAGCAGTTTCAAGGCTTATTCTATACTTATGATTTGTTCTTCCTATTTTCATCAGGAACAGTACGAGTTAGCCGAGAAATACTTGAAAGCATTCAGTTTGTTCGACTTTCCTTTTGTGAAAGAGAATGTTGATTTTATGACGGCTAAACTTAATGAACGAAAGGGACAAACAGATTTAGCAATTATGCAATTACAGCAATGCCTAAACACTTCTTTTTATAAAATGAATATCGTGAATTCACTCCTTACTATATATTTTTCTAAACACGATCATGATTCTATACAAAAGTTACTTGAATGTGAAAATGAATTCATTGGATCTGATCTATCAAATCCTATAATTAAGACCGGTCATGCGTATTATTTTATGAATAAGGGGAAGTTTTTAAATATGATCGGCTTACATAACGAAGCCGTCGCTTGTCTCGTGAAAAGCGTGTCTATACTTTATGAAATTAGTAAAGAAGATGAAGAGCTAATTTGCAAAATTGAAAAAACCAGAATAAAAATGGAAAAGGCAGTTCTAGAGGGAAAAAATCTTACTGATGTATATGTAGTAAACCTCAGCCAAGAGTTAGATGAATACTTAGTAGAAATTCAGAAAAAAGGGCTTATTAAAAGGGTCTTATGGCTAAGCTGAAACACACAAGTATAAACGTTAGGGCAGTCAAAATAGATATTGAATCTGAAAAAGTTTCAATTGTGGGTGAGTTACTATGGACTACATAATCATTGAACCTGGTCGTAGTATCGGAACGGTTAAGCTGGGGATGACCAGAGATGAAGTAAATTGGTGTATCCAAAAATATATTCGTGAGTACAATGATGAAGAACAACGCCATTTTGAAAGTTATATTATCCCTGAATATGATGAGAACGAAAAATTGATAGCACTGCAAGTAGTACGAGATTTAAAAAAATACGCAAACTTTATATGTTATGAGATCGATGTCTTTAATACAAAGGCAGAAAATTTAATCGAAATGATGGATAAAATAACGCCATATCTAAGAACAAGTGAGCCCGATTTAGGATCTATTTTTGACTTTACAGAGGTTGGTCTTTCTTTCTACAGGTCTAACGTCTTTACTGAAAAAGAGATGGAGGAAGACTGGTTCAAGTTAAAATCGCCAGAAGAACAGGAAGATGACATGAAATATTTGTACTTTGAAACCGTGATGGTCTGTGGATTGGATTATTATGATTTGTTAAGAAAAGCGAGGGAAGGAACGCTGCTAGAGTAAGAATAATATATTATCATGACAGAGCCGCAGGAGTAGTCTTGCGGCTCTGTCATGATTTACCCAAGCTCAATGTACCACCCAATATGCCGTGAGCTTCGGCTATTCGCAAGGATGAGTATTCACCTGTTTTGTCATGGAATTTTTATCTATCATGAGACCGAGGCGAGTAAGGTTCGATTCGGTCTCCAGCGTTAAGCCATCATCATTTATTACAACATTTGGATGGACTAAACCGTTTCCATAATCAGGAGGGATACGCATGCGTTATTTTTTATTCTTGACGTTTATAATGTCCCTATTTGTTTCAGGATGTTCTTCTCAAGAGAAGCTATCGACATCAAGTAATGAATGGAAAATAATTGGGGTCATATGGAAAGGTTATATGTACCAAGCCACGGAAGAGATGGTAACGGAGATCGATGAAAAAATTGGCGCCGTTGAAAAATACAGTTATGATGAATCTTTTTTGAAATCATATAAAGATACGTTCTCAAACAAATACCCAGTTGGAACCAATCTATATTCGATAAAGGACACTCCCGTTACAGAAGCGATTGCTGCAGAAGCGAGTAACAACACCTACTATAAACTATATTGCGGGGGAAAGATTCGCGGAGATAAATCGAGAAAATGTAAATGAGCGTCCTGTGTACGTAGGCCGTTTTTTGACGTAACGGACACAGCAAAGTTTCATCGTTCCTATATGGATAATCCATTATCAGATCAGTTCCGAGAATATCTATGAAACGCAGGAACATCATGGTATCATGTAAAGTAGAGCAGAAATGGGTGCCAATGGAATTGGTGATTTGTTCCACGTGGAACAATTTTTTTGTTCAGGTTCTCTCCTTGCAGGAAATAGGTGCCTGCTTGGAGAATAGTTAGGAATAGAGGATAGCTGTATCCCATGCAACGGCATGGATATAGCACGGGTAGGCTTTTTCATGTAGGTATGGATCACGGATTATACAATCCGATGGAGCAGAGCAACTGCCGCTTCTTCAAGTGTCTGGCATTATTTTGAAGTTAGGTGGTATTATCGGATATGAAAGAACAACTGTCTCGGTTATTCGGTTTTGCAGAGCGGGAAGCGCTGGATGAGGTGAAGCAGCTTCCGGTGAACGAGATCGTCACCAGTCCTTATCAGCCGCGCACCATTTTTGATGATGAACGAATTGATGAATTGTGTCAGACGATTAAGACCCATGGTGTGATTCAGCCCATCGTGGTTCGGCAGCGCAACGGCAAGTATGAGATTATTGCCGGGGAGCGGCGTTGGCGGGCCGTGAAAAAGCTAGGCATGGACACCATCCCGGGGATCATTCGAGAAATTAACGATTCTCAAGCGGCGTCGATTGCCCTCATTGAGAATTTGCAGCGTGAAGGGTTGACCGCCATCGAGGAAGCGGTTGCTTATCAGAAGCTGATCGATCTCCATGATCTGACACAAGAAAGCTTGGCGCAGCGATTAGGCAAAAGCCAATCGACGATAGCCAACAAGATTCGGTTGCTTCAACTTCCGGAAGCAGTCAAGACAGCTCTGATGGAACGCAAGCTGACGGAACGTCATGCCCGGGCACTGTTGGGTCTCGATTCGGAAGAATGGCAGCTCAAGTTGTTGAATGAGATTATTACGAAAGAACTGAATGTGAAGCAGACGGAAGCGAGAGTCGCTTTCTATAAAGAAGTCAATAAGGCCAAAAAGACGAAACGCATTTCGTTCACGAAAGATGTGCGTTTGGCCTTGAACACGATTCGCCAGTCGATTGATATGGTATCCGGATCCGGCCTGAAGATTAAAACGAATGAAACGGATCACGAGGATCATTACGAGATTGTGATTAAAATTCCGAAACGATAAAATCGCGTCTTGAAGTCCAATAATGTGCTGCATGTCTACCGTTGCTTAGAATCGGATGAAGACGTTGGTGTTGTTCTGATGACGGAACGTTAGGGCGGCAGCCAAGACGCCGCTCTTTTTATTGCACAGGAAAGCAATTCAAGTTCTCGATGCAGCTCGAGCAGGCAGAAAGAATCAACATTGAGGTGAAGAGGAATGGCTAAAGTCATTGCCATTACCAACCAGAAAGGCGGCGTCGGGAAGACCACGACGACGGTGAATTTGGGTGCGGGTTTGGCGTTGCTAGGCAAGCGGGTATTACTGGTAGATATCGATCCGCAGGGCAATACGACAAGCGGAGTAGGGATCAATAAAGCAGATGTAGCCAACTGCATTTATGATGTCATCATTAATGACGTCCATCCCAAAGATGCGATCGTTCCCACGATGGTCGAAGGATTACATATTATCCCGGCTACGATTCAACTGGCGGGGGCCGAGATTGAGCTGGTGCCGACGATTTCACGGGAAGTCCGGTTGAAGAAGTCCTTACAGCTTGTGGCCCATCAGTATGATTATATTTTGATTGATTGTCCGCCGTCTTTAGGGATTTTAACAATTAATTCGCTGACGGCTTCTCATTCCGTCATTATTCCGATTCAATGCGAGTACTATGCCTTGGAAGGCTTAAGCCAATTGCTCAATACGGTAAGACTGGTGCAAAAACATCTCAATACATCCCTGCAAATCGAGGGCGTTCTGCTCACGATGCTGGATGCGCGTACGAACCTGGGCATTCAAGTCATCGAAGAAGTGAAAAAGTATTTTCAACAAAAAGTGTATCAAACGATCATTCCTCGGAATATCCGTCTGAGCGAAGCGCCGTCGCATGGACAGTCGATTATGACTTATGATCCGAAATCGAAAGGCGCCGAGGTATATTTGGAACTTGCGAAGGAAGTGATTTCATATGAGTAAGCGTTTGGGACGCGGCTTGGATGCGCTCATTCCTTCTTTATCCGTGAACGATGATGATAAGGTTACGGAAGTGTCCTTGCAGCAATTGCGTCCGAATCCTTATCAGCCGCGTAAAAATTTCGATGAACAGTCGATTCAGGAGTTGGCCGAGTCGATTAAGCAGCATGGTGTCATTCAACCGATTATTGTCCGGAGCGTCGTCAAAGGATACGAAATCATTGCAGGGGAGCGCCGTTACCGGGCTTCGCAATTGCTTGGGCTGCCAACGGTACCGGCGGTCATTCGCAGCTTTTCCGATCAGCAAGTGATGGAAATTGCTCTCATTGAGAACCTGCAGCGGGAAAACCTGAATGCGATCGAGCTTGCGCTCGCTTATCAAGGTCTTATGGATCAGTTCTCGCTTACGCAAGAGGAACTGTCTGTAAAGGTCGGCAAATCACGATCGCATATAGCCAATTTCCTGAGATTGCTTCAACTTCCGGAAGAAGTAAAGGAATATGTTTCACGTGGAACACTATCGATGGGACATGCACGCGCTATCGTAGGCGTAAAAGATACAACGAAAGTGAAGCAGCTTGCGAAATCGACGATCGATCAAGGCTGGAGCGTCAGACAACTGGAAGAAGCGATACAGCAGCTTCACCAAAAAAACAAACCGGCAGACAAACCGAAGGCTGTTCGCCATGACCCATATTTGCATGAAGTAGAGGAGAGCCTGCGCGAGCAATTCCGCACCACGGTCCGGATTAAGCAAAATAAAGACAAAGGAAAAATTGAGATTGCGTATTTCAGCAAGCAGGATCTGGAACGGCTGCTGGAAATGCTGCAGACCGTTTCTTCCAAATAATTTTTGCAAAAAAGCTGGACACTTGGTTGTCATCCTAAGCCCAAAGGATTAAACTAAGAATGCCAGTTTTTTTCTGTTTTGAGAACCAATTTCCGCGAAGATTCCGGTCTGAAACGGCTGGTTTCCAGGGATATATTGGGATAGAAAAGGTTACAAAAATGTTCTATTTGTCGATGCCGGGATAAGGTAAAGTTATAGATAGAATGAGGTGGATGAGATGGGCGGAAGAGCGGGTGCGCCTCCGATCATTTATATGGATCATGCAGCCACCTCGTGGCCCAAGCCAGCATGCGTCATGGAAGCGATGCAGCGCGCGATGCTGGAAGAAGGAGGGAATCCGGGGAGAGGCGGACACCGCATGGCCGTGAAGGCAGGCAAGCGCATTCTTCATGCGAGAATGGCGGTGGCCAAGCTGTTCCAGGTGGCCAACCCGGTAGATATTGCCTGGATGGCCAATACGACGATGGCGTTGAACACTGCTATTCATGGCTACGTCCGGCCGGGGGATCATGTCGTAGCAACGGGTGTAGAGCATAACTCGGTTACTCGTCCGCTGGAGTGGTTGATGCACCATCATCAGGTTGAGGTCACTTATGTCGAACCGGATGCGGCCGGAACGGTCGATCTGCATCGCGTTCGGCAGGCTTTGAAGCCTCATACCCGGCTCGTGATCTGCAATCATAGCTCCAATCTGTTCGGTTCCATCCAACCGGTAGGGGAGATTGCGGCCATTGCGCATGATTATGGCGCGAAGCTGCTTGTGGATGCCGCCCAGTCGGCGGGTCTGCTGCCCATCTCGGTGCCGGCGATTGGCATTGATATGCTTGCTTTTCCCGGCCACAAAGGCCTGCTTGGGCCACAGGGAACCGGCGGGCTATATATTGACCCGGCTCTCGATGTCCAACCCCTCGTACAGGGGGGAACGGGAAGCTTTTCCGATGAAGCGGTTCATCCTGCGACGCGGCCGGATTGTTATGAAGCGGGGACGCCGAATACGGTCGGGATCGCTGGTTTGGAGGCAGGGGTACAATTTGTACTGCAGGAGACGGTTGAGGCCAAGTATATGAAGGAATGGAAACTGGCACAGAAGCTGATGGAAGCAATCGAGCGGTTGCCAGGCCTGCGTGTCCTTGGACCTGAACTCGGCCAGCCGCGAACGGGGATCGTATCATTGGTCAGCGAACGCGTCGATAGTTCCGTCTTGGCCTATCGCCTCGATCGGGAGTTCGGCATTGCGGCGAGGGCGGGATATCATTGCACTCCTGCAGCCCACCGGGCTGCGGGGACGTTGGAATCCGGCGCGCTTCGCATTAGTGTCGGCTGGAATACGACGGAGGCAGATATCGAACGGGTAACGGAAGCTCTACATTGGTTATGCATCGGATAAGCTAGAGGCAGGAGAGAACAGAAACCTATGATGAATGAATTATGGAATGAATGGTTGCCGCTGGTTGTACTGTGTACGGCAGGGCTATCTCTTATGTTACTATTACTGGTATGGATTCAGGGCGTGAAGCTTCGCAAGCTGCGGCGGAAATACATGTCCATCATGGGGGAGAGCGGCGTAGAGCAGCTCGATCTGGTGCTGTCCAGCATGCATGATGACATGAGCCGGTTGCGGGATGGGTTCGAGCAGCATCAACGTCGGATTCAGCAGTTGGAAGGAACCGCAGCCAGAATGAAATCCCATGTCGGCATTCAGCGCTATAACGCTTTTGCAGAGCATGGGAGCGAACTGAGCTTCTCGATTGCCTGGGTTAACGATGAACAGGACGGCATTGTATTGACAGGCATTCACGGGCGGGATCATTCCTACGTATACGCTAAGCCTGTGGAGAAAGGACAATCCGCGTATACCTTATCGCCGGAAGAAAAGCAGGCCCTTGAAGCGGCGGCAGCCAGCCGTGGACAAGCCGCCTCGGTGAAGGCTGACAGAGATTAGTTAACCGGGGTTGTCCCTTCGATCGATTGATGGATCACTTCTCCTATCAGTTCGGCCATGCTCATGACCAGATGAAGCCGAGTATTTTGCAGCACGAAATATTCCATGAAGCCTCCGACGTTGACGATGCCGGTTATGTGCATGTCGCCGACCGGGGGCAATTGTTTGTTCACTCCCGCACCCGGACGGACAGGACCATGCTGGATCTGAACCGCGCCTACGCTGCTGCTCTGGCCAAGGCAGGCATCCACGGCTAAGATGAAGGTACTCGGGTCTTCCTGCCGCAATTCATCCAGCTTGTCCTGCAAATTCATGGCATGGACCGGCTGCTGAAGCGTTCCGAAGACGCGGTAATGGGAACTGGAACGCTTGACCAGATACGTGCCGACGAGGGGGCCCAGGCAATCCCCGGTGGAGCGGTCGGTGCCAATGCATACAACCGATAATGATTGGTAAGGGGCACGCAGGCGCAAATGCTCGCGGCAGGAACGGACCAGCGTCGTCAGCGCTTCCGGCGTGTTGTAATCCACTTTGCATGGCGGACAGTCTATGGGAGCAGGAGAATTGGATAGAGAGTAACTCACGGCGCAACCTCCGTTTCTACGAAATAGTAGTAACTAGTATATGGATGAAAGAGGAGTTTTATACTCGGAAGAAGGAAATCATACTGTTAAGGAAGGATGCGCCGTCATGAATGGAATAGAAGCGGAAGAATGGCTGCTGGCCTTTGATTCTACCCAGCATGCGCTGCGAATGGAAATGCTGATGGAATACCTCGATCTGGACATTGACACTTGTCCGACGCCGACACAGATTACGGCAGGGTGCGCACTGTCCATTCAGTTCCAGCCTGACGATCTGGGGGCGGTGCGGACCCTGATTCGAAGCGAGCGGGTCGAGATTCGCGGGATATTCTATAAGCGGAATGATCACTATATTCAATTGATAGAATCGGCAGAGGAGTGAGAGGATGCTGCAGGCGGAACCGGAAGAGACGCATATGATGGAGCAGAACATCGAACAGACGGTGGGCATTTTTCAGAAATGGCAGCATCAGTTGATGGACTGGATCACGGATCCTTCCACATGGGAATGGCTGATAATCAAGTCCATCCGGATCGTGCTCATTATTCTCATCTCCCGGATTGCGATTAAGGTGGTCTTCCGCATGATTGACCGAGCAATCAGCAAGAAGGGAAGGGGCAATCTTGCGCTTAATCCGCGCCGGCTCCTCACGATTGTGAAGCTGCTCAAAAATGTCACCTCATTGACACTCAACTTCACGATGATTATGTTCATCTTAATGGAGTTCAACGTCAATCTCGCGCCGCTGCTGGCCGGGGCAGGGGTCGTTACGTTTGCGATCGGCTTCGGCTCGCAGAGCCTGGTCAAGGACGTGATGACCGGTTTTTTCATTATTTTCGAGGATCAATTCGCCGTAGGGGATGTTGTCAAGGTAGGACAGTTCCAGGGCACGGTGGAAATGATCGGTTTAAGGTCTACGCGGATACGCAGCTGGACAGGGGAGATGCATATTATCCCCAATGGAAGCATTACGGACGTAACCAACTACTCGATCAGCAATTCATTAGCGGTGGTGGATGTTGTCATTGCCGCGGATGAAGATGTCGATAAAGCCATTCATCGAATGGAGAAGACATTAGCCGCCTTGCCGGACCGCGAACCGAATGTAATCCGGCAGCCGCAGGTGCTTGGAATTCAGACAATGACCCGCACCGAGACGACGATACGCATCATCGCGGAATGCAAGCCGTTCACTCAAGCGCAGGTGTCCAGACTCATCAATCTGGAGGTTAGAAAAGCGCAATATCGCAAAGAAGAGGAAGCGGCAACGATTGAAAATTATGAAGGAAAGGGGCTCTCGACGAATGGAACGTAAGCACTTTGAACTGGGGGATATTGTGCAAATGAAAAAGCCGCATCCATGCGGCACGAATGAAATGGAGATTATCCGTATGGGGATGGATATTCGGATTAAATGCGTAGGGTGCAAGCACAGCGTGCTCATTCCGCGGGCCAAGTTCGAAAAAAGCATGAAAAAAGTGCTTCGGTCGGCAGAAAAAAAAGTGGAGTAAAACATCTTGCATTTTTAAAGTTCATGTGTTAAAATGAATTGTGCTGTGGAAAGGTACCCAAGAGGTCCAAGGGGGCTGACTCGAAATCAGCTAGGCGTGTCAAAGCGTGCGTGGGTTCGAATCCCACCCTTTCCGCCACTTTCACTTTAATTCTACGCTCTGGTATGATACTGGAGTTAATGTACATACCTTCGTACGTTGGCTGCTTCATAACGACGAACTGATTCGATACCTCTTACCGATGAGTAGGAGGTATTTTTATATGGTTTACCCTTCCGAAAAGTAGGATATAATTGCCATGCAATAGAATGGCTTTATGGGCGGTCGGCCAATCTCCCGGAAGGGAGGTGATGCCAGTGAGCGTATACGAAGCAATGTCCGTTATGTTCCAATTCGGGATATCGATACTCGCGTTATTGACTTTTGTCGGGACGCTGCTGATATACATGCACACAAAGAAATAGACCGCCCTTGCTGAAGGGAAGCGGTCTATTCGCCAACCTGAAAAGCCGCCGCCTTTGAAGCGGCTGTTGTGAAGAGTCGTGTTCGGGCACGGCTCTTTTTCTATTTATATGATAGCATGGCAGTTTTTATACGTCTACATGATTTGGATTAGAAGAGAGTCGGATCTTCTTCCGTGAAGACCCCAGCGTGAAGCCATCTAGACAAATGAAAGGACTCCGCAGTTGCAGAGTCCTTTCCTGGTTGACGGTGCTTGATTAGACTTTCTTTACTTCACTTCTTCAGATGGCTCAGGTTCATCTATATGGCTGACCATACAAGATTCGTGTTTCAGACTAAAGTGTCTTTGGCACAACCCCTCGCTTCTCTTATGATGTTATCGTAAAGTTTGCGTCATCACTCGGCTGTTTCGCTGCAACGTTCAACGGAACCCACCTCGCTTCGCACCGTCAGTCGTTATTATGGCTGTTCATGCCGATTTTATGCGCTCGGTACAATTATTTAGTGGGTAAGTGCGTGGGATTTCTTTTTCCATTTACGGTCTTTGTTGGTCGTCTCCGGGAACGTTTCGCCTTTTTTCAATCGAATCTGCTTCGGATCCTGAATCTCGGTGTGGAAGCTTGCCTCGCCTACCTCCATGTAGATACCGTCGTTGGGCGCTTTGTCTCCCGGCTCGAATTCGGTCTTTTCCCCCATCGTTGCCACCTCCTGACATCGGCAGATTTGTCTCTTCCATTGTATTGTTCGCGTGCGGACACAGGTTCATGAATGGAGAATTGTAGGAGGGATATGCCTTATGACTTTTCAACAGCCCGGGGAATGGACATTCCGCGATAAAATCGGTCAAGACAGCGAAGGTATGGCTTGCGCCTTGGCCCAGTTTTTGATATATTTATTTAGTGCGAGTTTTCTCGCTCCTTGCTCCTGACGCACCGATCAGGGGCCTGAAGTCCAAGAGGAGGTGAACGTGAAATGCGCAAATACGAATTGATGTACATCATTCGTCCAGACATCGAGCAAGAAGCTGTCCAAGCTGCAGTCGAAAAATTCCAAGGCGTCATCTCTAACGAAGGCGGGGAAATTACGAAACACGACGTGATGGGCAAGCGCCGTCTTGCTTATGAGATCAAGAAGTTCCGCGACGGTATCTACGTTCTCGTGAACTTCACTGCACAACCTGCAGTGGTTGCCGAGTTGGAGCGTCAATTGAAGATCTCCGACGAAGTTATCCGCCATCTCGTAACAACAGACGTGGCTTAATTGCCGACCATCGTATTTCGTAAGGATACGTCGAAGGAGGGGATTACATGTTGAATCGCGTGATCTTGATTGGTCGTCTAACCCGTGACCCTGAATTGCGCTATACGCCATCCGGAGTTGCCGTGACGCAATTTACGTTGGCGGTCGATCGTCCGTTCTCGAACCAGAATGGCGAGCGGGAGGCGGATTTCATTCCCGTGGTCACATGGCGGCAGTTGGCAGAGACTTGCGCCAATTATTTGCGCAAAGGTCGGCTAACGGCTGTGGAAGGCCGAATCCAAGTCCGCAGTTACGACAACAATGAAGGGAAGCGCGTATACGTTACGGAGGTTATCGCCGATAACGTACGATTCCTGGAGTCCAACCGCGACAGCGGAGGAAGTCGTGACGATATGGGCGGAGGTTATGGCGGCGGACAGCCGAACAATAACTCACGGCCATATGGCGGAGGAGGCTCTAGTCAGTCCCGCGGTCCGGCAGCGGATCCATTCTCTGACGACGGCAGACCGATCGATATATCTGATGATGATTTGCCATTTTAATAGGGAAAGGACTGAATGGAATGAGCTTCAAGCAAAATGAAGGCGGCGAACGCAGCGAGCGTCGTTTTGGCGGCCGTAAAGGACGCAACAAGCGCCGTAAAGTATGCTACTTCACTGCGAACAAAATTACGCACATCGATTACAAAGACACGGATCTGTTGAAGAAATTCATCAGCGAACGCGGTAAAATTTTGCCTCGCCGTGTAACAGGAACAAGCGCAAAGTATCAACGTCTGCTGACTGTAGCGATCAAACGCTCCCGTCAAGTAGCGTTGCTGCCATACACCACGGAGTAATGCAAGAGAGCAGCCGGGTTAGTACCCGGCTGTTTTTTATGTCTTCATTTACATGTCTATCCCCCAAAAAATCGCAAATTTCCTCTTAAAACCCATTAATTTTTCCCATATTTTCAATAATTACATCAAAAATGTGACCAATCAGTATTTTATTTTTTCATCAAATACATGTAAAATAAAACTTGTTGTTTTCTGTAATTCGAAAATGTATGGTAGATCCAATGCAATACCTCATGGCTCCGCTCATACGACAGCTATAAAATAGATAAATCGGACCATGAGCAACTAGGGGTAAGCCGAACATGAAGTGAAGGCGGCTTCAACTTTTTGGCTCTAGCCGGGAAGAGGTAGCCGGGTTGAGCGAGTGTCGATCGGCAGGATGCGCCATTCATCAAGGGCGTGTCCGGGAGCATAATATGCTAAAGGAATGCATCGCGCGGATTGCGTCTTATGGGGAAGACGCGGCAGGAAGAAGCGATGTTTCATTTGTTGATCCAGTTGTGTAATCATCCGGCAAAGGGGTGCGGCCAAAGAACTTGCCCAAGAAAGAACAGCACAGAGAAAACGGGGCAGCGGGCAGGGCGCTACAAATTCATCAAAAAGGAAGAAGTTGATAGCATGAAAAAATATAAAAAATGGTGGATAGCCTTCTTGGTGATCGCCATCATCGGATTCGGAGGATTTTTCTTCCGCAAACAGATCGCCGTCTTGGCGTTCGACATGTTCCTGTCGGGGCATGTGGAGGAAACACTGGAGAATTCGTACAAACCGATTGAAGGCAAAGAGGAAGTTATCCGGAAGGTTACCGAGCCGTTCTCGGTGTTGCTGTTAGGGATTGATGCCCGCGGCAATGAAGTGGGGCGTTCGGACACCATCATTTATTCCGTCGTGCGGCCGGAAGACAATAAAGTCCTGCTGCTGTCGATTCCGCGCGATACGTACACCGAGATTATCGGCAAAGGGTTCGAGACGAAGCTGAACCATGCTTACGCATACGGGCAAGCGAAAATGAGCATGGATTCGGTGGAGAACCTGCTGAAGCATAAAGTTGATCATTACGCAACCATTAACTTCCAAGGATTGAAGGATGTCGTGGACGCGCTGGATGGCGTAGAGCTTCCGATCAAGGAAGACATTGTGAACAAGGATCCGAACCACGAGAAATTCCGGATTGAGGCGAACAAGCCAATTTACAACGGACAGGAAGCATTATACTTCGTCCGCTATCGCGAGGATTCCGACATGAACCGGACGATGCGGCACCGCACCTTCTTGAACGCCATTATGCACCGGGCAATCGAAATGGACAAAATCGGCCGAATTCCTGAACTTATTCAAATTATGGGTGATAATTTCTCGACCGATATTCGTCCCAAATTCATGATTGACCTGGCAAAGACGATGTTCACGCAGTCGGATACGCCGCAAATCAGCAGTTACATGCTGCATGGCGACGGCAAAATGATGAGCAATGTATGGTACTATATGGTTGATGAAGAAGATATGGAATATGTGCAGAAGCTCCTTGATAATTGGCTGGATCCGAACACGAAGAAGGCCGATCTGATGGAGCCGCGCGAGGTGAAGGAAGATTAAACGGATAAGAGTCAGTCGTGATTGCGGCTGACTCTTTGTTTTTGATATGGGAAATGTGTTAATTTAATCTTAGGGAGAAAATGGCCCCTGCTTGAAATGAGGAGGAGACCACGCGGATGAATATTGCTTTTTTCTTAACGCCCAAACATGAAGTCGTATGTTTGACGGTGAGCGCCACCTTGCGTCAAACCTTGGAAAAAATGGAGCATCATCGTTATACGGCCGTGCCTATATTGAATGACGATGGGGAATTCGTCGGGACGGTTACCGAGGGAGACCTGCTGTGGCATATGAAGAACTCGAACGGGAGCATCACCTTCGAGAACGCATCGCGTTTTTTGCTCAAGGATATCCCCTTGAACGTCCGTCATAAAACGGTGCGCATCGATTCGAATATGGAGGATCTGATCAACTTGGCCAAGGTGCAGAACTTCGTTCCGGTCGTTGACGATATGAACCGCTTTATCGGCATTGTCCGGCGCAGCCAAATTATAGAATATTGCGAGCAGTTCACGTCGAAAGCCATGAATATCAAGTAAATATGGTATAATGAAGAATGACGGTTTTATTGGGGACAGGGAAAAAATAAGGAAGTTAGCCCCGGTTCTTGCGTGACGAACGGAATAGAACCAAGAGGGAAGAAGAGCTTCTCAAGAGGTGAATAGGTTGAAATATCGCTGGTCATCGTTAGCATGGGCGGTTGCGGCGCTCGTATTGTTATTATCCATCCTACAACCGATTCAGGTGTTGACGATGAGTTTTATGGCGGTGCCGTTTGTCATGCTCTACGCAACACAATCCCTTCGCGGATTTATTCTGCATGGGGCGGCATTGTTATTGCTTGTATATGTTCTGCTCGGCAGCTTAGGGATGGTAGGCGTGCTGACGGGTGTATATTTTATGATTCCGGGAATCGTATTCGGTCATATGTTCAAACAGAAGCGGCCGGCCTTGAACGTCTATGTCGCGGGAACGGCCGCATTCCTCGTGGAATCGTTGCTGCTGTTGGCGTTTGCCAAGCTGGCATTTGACTTCAATGTGTATCATTACATTATGTCGCTGATGAACGAGAGCATGGCCGGACTGCAGCAGACAACGCTGTTCCCGGCGGATCTTACGCAGGAGATGAAGGAGCAATTCGTCATCCTGCTCAGCCAGATGATCCCGTTCATGCTGATTATCGGCGCCCTCTATATGGGCACCATTACTTATGCCATAAGCCGGGCGCTGCTCACGGCGCAGGGTATCGCGGTGCAGAAGCTGAAGCCGGTGCGGCAATGGATGCTGCCGCGGGCCTTAATCTGGTATTACTTAATTACGATCATCCTCGATCTGATCGTGCAGAAGACGTCAGGAAGCTTCCTGACCTTGATCTTGATCAACCTGGTGCCGTTGCTCCAACTCGCTTTTATGGTGCAGGGCATCGGCTTCCTGTTCTTCCTGGCGCATTCGCGGAAGTGGAACAGGGCAATTCCGGTCGTTATTACCATTGCAGTCATCTTTGTGCCGTTGTTACATGGCATTTTGCGAATTATCGGAATCGTGGATCTGGCCTTTCCGCTGCGGCAGGCCATGTCCAAGCCAAAAGCGTAGGGTGAAAAGCCATGCCTAAAATGTTGTTCCAACGCTGGTATTTCAAGCACATCATCTGGACGTTCGTGCTGCTCGTCGTGGTCACGAGCGTCCTTGCATATTACAACTGGATGGTCGGCTTGCTTGCCTTCGCCGGCATCGCCGCCTTGGCTGCGGCTTCGCTGGCGGCGGAACACAAATTCCGGCAAGAAACCGAATTGTACCTAACCACCCTGGGGCTTCGCGTCAAGCGGGCCGGAGAGAGCGCCATCGTGGATTTGCCCTATGGCATTCTCCTGTATAGCGAGAACCGGATCATCGAATGGCATAATGCTTATGTGGCGCAGCTTATTGAGCAGGACAGCCTGGTCGGAGAGGAACTGGGAGAAGTCTTCCCTCAGCTTCAAGCCGGGAAAGATGCAGAGCATTCCCAAGAGCTGTTCATCGGCGGACGCATCATTCATGCGGACATTGTGCCGGGGGAGCGGGTGGCTTACTTCACGGACATTAGCGACATCTGGACCCTGCGCAAGCGGTACGAGGAAGAACGCATCGCGGTAGGAACGGTTATCATGGATAATCTGGAAGAGTCGACGCAGGGGATGGATGACCAGCAGCGGACCGGGCTCATCGCGCGGGTCGCCGGCCAGATTACGGAATGGGCGGCGGAGAACGGGATTCTGATTCGCCGGCTCTCTTCGGAGCGGTACTTCCTCGTGATGGACGTACAGACCTTGAAGGCGCTGGAACAGACGCGGTTCGCGATTCTGGATGAAGTGAGAGAGGTGCTGTTCGGCAATAAGCTTCCGGTTACGCTCAGCATGGGGATTGCGGCCGGTGCGGAGAGCATTGCCGAGCTTGGCCGGATGGCTCAGTCGAGCCTGGATATCGCTCTAGGCCGAGGCGGCGATCAAGTCGCTGTCCGCATGGGTCAGCGGCTGTCTTTCTATGGGGGCAAGACGAATGCGGTCGAGAAGCGGACCCGGGTGCGTGCCCGCGTTATCGCGCATGCGCTGCGCGATTTCATCCAGCAGAGCGACGCGGTGTTCATTATGGGGCATAAAGTGCCGGATACCGATGCGATCGGCTCGGCGATCGGCGTGCTGCACGCATGCCGGATGCTTGAGGTTGAGGCGTTTATCGTACTGGAGGACAGCAATCCGTCCATCGACCGGATGGTGGATCAGCTGCGGAGGGACGAGATTCTCTGGTCCCGGTTCATTACCCGGGGCGAAGCCGTCGAGATGATTACCGAGGCCAGCCTGGTCGTCGTGGTCGATACCCACAAAGCATCCTTGGTGGAGGAGCCGAAGCTGCTGCGTTCGGATCGGATCGTCGTCATCGATCATCATCGGCGCGGCGAGGAATTCATCAACGACGCCGTGCTTGTCTATCTGGAGCCGTATGCCTCGTCCACGGCCGAGCTGGTCACGGAGCTGCTCCAATATATCCATAACCGGATTAACTTGAGCATGCTGGAAGCCACTGCGCTGCTGGCGGGCATCACGGTGGACACGAAGCATTTCACGCTCCGGACCGGGTCGCGCACCTTCGATGCGGCCAGCTTCCTCCGCCGCCAAGGGGCCGATCCGCTGCTGGTGCAGCGCATCTTGAAGCAGGATCTCGAAGAATATATCGAGAAGGCCGAGATTATCCGGCGCGCGGAAATGTTGTATGGGCATATTGCGGTCGCGGTTACGGAGCCGGGACGCAAATATTCACAGTTGCTCATCGCCCAGGTAGCTGATACGCTGTTGAATATGACCGATGTGCTGGCGTCGTTCGTGATTAGCGAACGCCCGGACGGACTCATCGGGATTAGCGCGCGGTCGCTGGGGCAGATGAATGTCCAGGTCGTGATGGAGCGGCTGGGAGGAGGAGGCCATCTGACCAACGCGGCTGTGCAATTGGCGTGTCCGCTCGAGGAGGCGGAAGCCAAGCTGAGACGCGTGCTCGAAGAAATTGATGCGGAAGAGGGGTTGTTCGAATGAAAGTCATTTTGTTGCAGGATGTTAAAGGACAAGGCAAGAAGGGGCAAATCAAGGAAGTCTCCGAAGGGTATGCGCAGAACTTCCTGTTCAAGCAGGGACTTGCGCGTCCGGCGACGGAAGGCAATCTGAAGACCCTGGAGCAGCAGAATAAATCGGAACAAAAACGCAAGGAGCAGGAGAAGCAGGATGCGGAGAAGGTCGCTGCGACCTTGAATGAGACGACGGTGCCGCTGAAGGCGAAGGCCGGGGAGGGCGGGCGCCTGTTCGGGGCGATTACGACGAAGCAGATTGCGGAAGCGCTCAGCAAGATGAAGCTCAAAATCGATAAGCGTAAGATCGAGCTGGAGGAACCGATTCGTTCACTCGGCTATACGAATGTAACCATAAAGCTGCACCCGGATGTAAAGGCGACAGTGAAGGTTCACGTCACGGAGGAATAAGATGAACGACTTGTTCGTTGATCGGATTCCGCCGCAAAATCTGGAGGCGGAGCAAGCGGTGCTCGGCGCGATTCTGTTGCAATCCGAAGCCTTGATTACGGCGATGGAGCGGATTCAGCCGGAGGACTTCTACGATCCGGCTCACCAAATGATCTACGAGGCGATGATTGAACTCGGCGAGGAGAACCAGCCTGTCGATCTCATTACGCTGACGGCCAAGCTGCAGGCGAAGCAGCAGCTCGAGGATGTCGGCCGCATCTCGTATCTGACGAAGCTGGCCAACGCGGTGCCGACGGCGGCCAATGTTGATTACTACGCGCAGATTATCGAAGAGAAGTCGATGATGCGCCGCCTGATTCGGACCGCGACCCAGATCGTAAGCGAAGGCTATTCCGGCGGCGATGACGTCTCCGGCCTGCTGAGCGATGCGGAGCGCAGGATTCTGGAAATATCGAATCGCCGTTCGTCCAGCGGCTTCATCGCCATCAAGGATGTGCTGATGGATGTCTACGAGCGGGTCGAATTCCTGAGCCAGCATCAGGGCGGGACGACGGGGATTCCGTCGGGGTTCCCCGATCTTGACAAGATGACGTCCGGCTTCCAGCGAAGCGACCTCATTATTGTGGCGGCCCGGCCTTCCGTAGGGAAGACCGCGTTCGCGCTCAATATTGCCCAGAATGTCGGCGTGCGCGCGAAGGAGACGGTGGCAATCTTCAGTCTGGAGATGTCCGCCGCACAGCTCGTTCAGCGGATGATCTGCGCCGAGTCGAACGTGGATGCCGGACGCCTGCGTACCGGACAACTGGAAGACGATGATTGGGAGAAGCTGACGATGTCGATTGCGGCGCTGTCCGAGGCCGAAGTCTATATCGATGATACGCCGGGCGTCACGGTCGCCGATATCCGGGCGAAATGCCGGCGGCTGAAAAAAGAACGCGGGCTGGGCATGATCCTGATTGACTACTTGCAGCTCATTCACGGACGCGGCAAGCCGGGAGAGAACCGGCAGCAGGAAGTATCCGAGATCTCCCGGACGCTGAAGCAGATAGCCAGGGAGCTCGAAGTGCCTGTTATCGCCCTGTCCCAGCTGAGCCGGGGCGTGGAGCAGCGTCAGGATAAGCGTCCGATGATGTCTGACTTGCGGGAATCCGGTTCGATCGAGCAGGATGCCGATATCGTCGCGTTCCTGTACCGCGATGACTATTACAATCAGGATACCGAGAAGAAGAACATCATCGAGATCATTATCGCCAAGCAGCGGAACGGCCCGGTCGGAACTGTCGAGCTCGTCTTCCTCAAAAATTTCAATAAATTCGTAAGCTACGAGCGCAATCATCAGGAAATGCCTGCAGGATAGACATTTAATGGGATTCATAGCGTGCGAGCGTTACTTTTCCGAACATTGCTATATGGGCGGTACGTAACGTTCGCTTTTTTATTGACTTCGTCTTCCAACGCTGATACACTTAAAATGCTGCCTTCGGAAGAATGCAGCGAATATTGGTGTGTGAACACCCGACGGGGGTATGAAAATGTCTACAGTAGTCGTCGTAGGAACCCAATGGGGTGACGAGGGAAAAGGGAAAATCACCGATTTCCTCGCCGAAAGCGCAGATGTAGTGGCGCGATATCAAGGCGGTAACAATGCGGGGCACACGATCCTAATCAATAATAAAAAGTACAAGCTGAGCCTGATACCATCCGGCATCTTCTACAAGGACAAAATCTGTGTCATTGGAAACGGCATGGTAGTCAATCCAAAGGCGTTAATCGAAGAAATTGGATATATTCACGATAATGGCTTCTCGACCGACAATCTCCGCATCAGCGATCGGGCACATGTCATTATGCCATATCATATGGTGCTGGACGGGTTGGAGGAAGAGCGTAAAGGACCGAACAAAATCGGGACGACCCGCAAAGGGATCGGCCCTGCCTATATGGACAAAGCGGCGCGCAACGGCATTCGGATCGTCGACTTGCTCGACAAGGACGTATTCGAACAGAAGTTCCGCCATCTTGCCAACGAAAAGAATGAATTGATCCGGATGTACGGCGGCGAAGAACTGGATATTGAAGCGACGCTGAACGAATATCTGCAATATGCGGATGCGATCCGCAAGTATGTCGTCGACACGTCCGTCGTGTTGAACGACGCGATCGATGCCGGCCAAAAGGTGCTGTTCGAAGGGGCGCAAGGCGTCATGCTCGATATCGACCAAGGCACCTATCCGTTCGTTACGTCTTCGAATCCGACGGCAGGAGGGGTCTGCATCGGTTCGGGCGTGGGACCATCCAAGATCGAAGAGGTTATCGGCGTCGCCAAGGCTTATACGACACGCGTAGGCGACGGCCCGTTCCCGACGGAGCTGAATTGCGAGACCGGAGACTTCATCCGCGAAGCGGGCCATGAGTACGGCACCGTTACGGGCCGCCCGCGCCGCGTCGGCTGGTTCGACAGCGTCGTCGTGCGCCATGCGCGCCGGGTAAGCGGCATTACCGGATTGTCACTGAACTCGCTGGACGTGCTGACCGGATTGAAGACGGTCAAAATCTGCACGGCTTACAAATACCGCGATCAGGTGATTGAGCACTATCCGGCGAACTTGAACATGCTCGCAGAATGTGAAGCTATCTACGAGGAAATGCCAGGCTGGACCGAAGACATTTCGCAATGCAAGACGATGGAAGAACTGCCGGAGAGCACCCGCAACTATGTGAAGCGGGTATCCGAGCTGACAGGCATTCCGATCTCGATCTTCTCGGTCGGACGCAATCGCGAGCAGACGAACCAGGTTCGTCCGATCTATCGCTAATAGATGAAGACAAGGGTTGTGAGCCGGTTGTTCCCGCGAGGGACGGCCGGTTTTTTTTGGGCATAATTGGGCATACTAAGCAGTAACACAATTGCAACTCTATCCGTTCTCTCTTTCATTGCTAGATGGACGGATAGCGGCTGGGAGGCTTCATTATGCGCATGACGCTACGCATTATCCGCCTGATCGCCATCATCGTGACGGTCAGCGTGTTATCCGGCTTTATTACGATAGCGACGACCGCGGTCGTCGTCGATCGCTATATTCAATCGGCCTTGAATACATTTCAGATTCCGATAGAGCGGCCTGCTCTCACGCTCACGTCGATGTGGGGGGAACTGTTCGGAAGCGGAGGCAAGGCGGCACAGCCGGACAAGAGCAAGCTGACGCCGCAGAGTCCGCAAGCGCCCGCAGCGGGCAAAAAAGCATCCGATCCGCCGAAGGAGGAGCCTGGCGACGGGGCGCTGCCTGTGATGAGCGGAATCTCTTCCGGCGACGCCGCGGAGCGGGAGCGGGTCGTCATCTCTCCGGATGCGCTGTCCCGCAATAAAGAAGAGATTCCGGCGTCCAACAAGGAGCAGCTATTCGCCACTTTGATGAAGAAGCTGCCCCAGGAGGAGATGCAGCGGCTGTCCACCTTGATGGAGGACGGCTTGACGGCGGCGGAGCTGACGGAAGCCGAGCAGATTTTGGCGAAGTATTTGAATGACGAAGAATACGGGCAGATGCTCGAATGGTTGAAGGGCAAGCCGGACAAGGCGGAGGAGCCGAACGGATCATCCGAGGCCAATGGCGAAGCGAGCGCTCCGGAAGGAACGGGAACGCCGTAACCCTTCGCCGGTTATATTCCTGGTCTGCCGCTTTGCCTATGATGAATAAAAAACGCGGATATGGCGCATCTTGCATAGCAGGTGCGCCATATTCGCGTTGGATCACGAATTTTGAACGAGAATGGAACGAAAAAACCGAAAATCTCCTTATTTTTGCCCATTTTTTTCGTCAGTTGCATTGTTCTTCCGACCTATGTTACAGTATAAAAGGTGGAAAAAAGATGACAAAACTTTAACCATTTGTCGGGGTCCGCAGGATGATGCAGAGACAGAATGGATACGGATACAGGGAATCGAGCCTTGCCGGTACGTTGCGTACAGGCATCCATGGCCACCATTCGAATTCCCGTTGTAATCGGCGCAGAAGTCTTGATATCAGATGTGAAGCAAAAGGAGACTGACATGGAACGTTACGATAGCGATCACCGGAAGGATGAGAAGAATTCGGTCTCAGGCAGCCGGTGGCAACAATGGAAGGCAGCGTGGCGTCGGATGATGCCGGAATCCGCTCAACAGTGGATCGCTGTTCACCGGAAGCAACTTGGTCTGACACTGGGGGGCGCAGCGCTTATCGCTGCATCGATCTGGGGCGGAACCGCTTATGTTCATGCCAATACGGTAGCGTATTTTCACGTATATAACAATAATGAATGGGTAGGAACGATTTCCAGTCTGGACGAGCTGGAGTCGTTCTATGCGAAGAAGCAGCAGGAAGAGCAGGGAAAATATCCGAACGCCCATATTCAGCTCGACACGAAGCATATCCGTACAGAGCCGGATTCCGGCTTCAAGGCGAAACCGGCGACGGCCGAGACGATCGCCAAGCTGGATCGCACGTTGAAGCCGTATGCGGCTGGCGTCCAGCTCAAGGTCAACGGCAAGAGCATCGGCATCGTGAAGGATGAAGCGACGGCGGAGAAGATTCTTGCCCAGATTAAGTCGAAGTATTCCGGCAAGGCGGGCACAGGCAAATCGGCCAAGGAGGTCAAGGTGCTGTCCGCGCCGGTTCGTTCCGCGAATGCCACGAAGGCGATGTCACGGGTGGAATCGGTCGAGTTCCGCGAGCGGGTAAGTATGGTGGAGAGCAATACCGACCCGCAGCAGGTGCTGCAGCCCGAGGAGGCGCTCCGAATGCTGACGACCGGCGTCACCAAGCCGGTCCAGTATACGGTGAAGGAGGGAGATACGCTCTCTTCGATCGCCAAAAAGCAGAATGTGCCGTTGGAAACCATTTACCGCAACAATCCTAACGTCGGGGAAGAAGTGCTGAAGCCGGGACAAGAGCTGGATCTGACCGATGCGAAGCCGATCATTACCGTGAAGACCGTAGAAGCGTATAGCGAATACTTGGTGACGGAGCCGCAGCGGATCATCAAGGAAGATCCGGATATGCGCGCCGGCGAATCGAAGGTCGTGCGCAAGGGCAAGCAGGGGCTGAAGCGGATGTCGTACCGCCTGACGAAGGATAACGGCAAGCTGACTCATGAAGAGTGGATTGAGCAAGAGGTGATCGAGCCTTCCGTGCCGGAGATTATTTTGCGCGGAACGAAGGTGGTGCGCGGCGAAGGGACAGGCACCTTCGATTGGCCGGTCAACGGAGCTACGCTGACCAGCGGCTTCGGAAGCCGCTGGGGCCGGACGCATAAAGGCATCGATCTTGTATCGTCCGACCGCTCGATCCTGGCCGCGGACGAAGGCGTCGTTATTTTTGCCGGCCAGAAGAGCGGCTATGGCAATGCCATCATCGTCGACCATAATAATGGGTACAAGACGTTGTACGGCCATCTCAACTCGATTAACGTCAAAGTCGGCGATATTGTCGAGAAGGGACAAGACATTGGCGTGATGGGCAATACGGGCAATTCGACGGGCACGCATCTGCATTTTGAGATTCATGTGAACGATGAAGTGAAGAATCCTTTAAAATACTTATAAATTCAGACTTAAAAAGGCCGGTTTTCAGCACCCGGAGGTTGCTTGAAACCGTCTCTTTAACCGATACCGAGGCGGGAGAATGATCCCGCCTCTTTTTGATGCATCCCTGGAAGTAACGGAAGGAAGGCGGGAAGGGGAGAAGAATTTATTAAATTTGTCCAATCCGGGGTTGACATTCGGGATGGGGCGGCAAATATGGTAATATAGAGGGGCACGGATCGTATGAACTGATTCTATCGATTCCTGACAAGTCGGAACCGAATCATAATAGGGGACATTTTCAAGATAGAGAGAGGTGTGGCTTCATGCACGGCAAAATTCTCGTGGTGGATGATGAGCAGCCGATAGCGGATATTCTCAAATTCAATCTGGAAAAGGAAGGATACGAGGTCATCTGCGCCTTCGATGGCGGCGCGGCGGTCGAGCTCGCGCTGTCGGAGAAGCCGGACCTGATTCTGCTCGATCTGATGCTGCCGGTGAAGGACGGAATGGATGTGTGCCGGGAGATCAGACAGCATCTTCATATGCCGATCATTATGCTGACGGCAAAGGATACCGAGCTGGACAAGGTGCTCGGGCTCGAGATGGGCGCGGATGATTATGTAACGAAGCCGTTCAGCACGCGCGAGATGCTGGCCCGGGTGAAGGCGCACCTGCGGCGGCAGAACAAGGCGTCCGCTCAAGCGGCGTCGGACGGGCAGAATGCGGATAACGGCGAGAAGCACGGCTTGCGGCTGCATGAGCTGCTGATTGACACCGACATGTATGTCGTGTACAAGAACAAGGAAATGCTCGATCTGACCCACCGGGAGTACGAGCTGCTTCATTATCTGGTTCGAAATGCAGGCAAGGTCATGACTCGGGAGCATCTGCTGCAGGCGGTATGGGGGTATGAATATTTCGGCGATGTCCGAACGGTGGACGTGACGATTCGCCGTCTTCGCGAGAAGATCGAGGATGATCCGAGCAAGCCGGAGTACATCATTACGCGGCGGGGCCTCGGTTATATGATGCGCAACCCGCGTAACGGGGGCTTCTAAATGAAGCGGGGGATCGGCCGGTTTTTTCGCACGATTCAAGCGAAGCTGATCATTATTTACGTATTGCTCATTCTGATCGCGATGCAATTAATCGGTGTATACTTTGTCAGCTCGATGAAGAATTCATTGACGCTGAACTTCTCCCGGGATCTGCGCAATACGGCAGGACTGCTGTCTCATTATACGGGCCAGACGTTGAAGGGCGATGAGACGGTAGACAATCCGAACACGATTAAAGAGATCGATCGGTTCGTTCGCAACTTCATCAATATGAACGGGATGGAGATTCAGGTGCTGGATGCGACGGGCCGGGTATTGACGACCTCCTCGCAGACGAGCACGGAATATGTCGGACGCAAAAATACGGAGCCGGTCGTAAACCGTGCGTTGCAGGGCATCAGTTATAACGAGGAAGTTATCATCGATGACAAGAACGTGCGCAAGCAGATTGTGGCCCAGCCCGTCTACTCGAACGGGAAGCTGGTCGGGGCCTTGTATATCGTCGCCTCGATGAAGGAGCTCTACGAGACGATCAACGGAATCAACCGCATCTTCTTCTCGGGGATGGCGATCGCGCTCGGCCTGACGGCGGTGCTGGGCATCATTCTCGCCCATACGATTACGCAGCCGATCAAGGAGATCACGAAGCAGGCGACGAAGGTGGCGGAGGGGAACTTCGATGGCGAAGTTCCGGTGCTCGGCACGGACGAGATCGGACAGCTGAGCGAGGCGTTTAATTATATGACGCGGCGGCTCCAGGAAGCGCTCAATGCGAATGAGGAAGAGAAGGAAAAGCTGGCTTCCATCCTGACCAATATGAGCGACGGCGTTATCGCGACGGACGAAGCGGGACAAGTCATACTCGTCAATCGCCGGGCTTGCCTCATGCTGGGAATTCGGGAGGCGGATGCCTTGGGCCGGTCGATCGCCGGGCTGCTCAGCATTCCGGATCGGCAGGTCGAGCAGCTCGTCAGCGGGGAGAACAACGGGATGCTGCTCCCGGCGCGCGGGGCTGGCGATGCGGCGGAACCTGGAGGCGAGACGGTGCTGCGCGTCACGTTCACCCCGATTCACCGCCGCGGCGAAGGCATGACCGGCTCGATTGTCGTCCTGCAGGATGTGACCGAGCAGGAGAAGCTGGAGCAATCGCGCCGCGAATTCGTCGCGAATGTGTCGCATGAGCTGCGCACGCCGCTCACGACGATCAAGAGCTATGCGGAGGCGCTGGAGGACGGCGCCCTGGAGGAGAAGGAGCTGTCCGGTCGCTTCGTCGGCGTTATCCGCAATGAGACCGAACGAATGATCCGGCTCGTGACGGATCTGCTTCATCTGTCGCGGCTTGATTCGAAGCAGGCGATTATGCGCAAGCAGCCGACCGACATTGCCGAGATGCTGGAGGATGTGCTGGACCGCTTCTCCTTCCAGTTCCGCAAGAAGCGGATTACAGCCAAGGCCTCGGTCGAGGGAACCAATATTCCGGTCGTCATCGACCGCGATCAGATTGATCAACTGCTCGACAATCTTGTGTCGAATGCGTTGAAATATACGCCGGATGGCGGCGAGGTCACCTTGTCCGCCGTATTCCGGGAAGGCAGGCCGAATGTTGAGGTGAACGTCAGCGATAACGGGATCGGCATTCCGCAAAAGGATCTGGAGCGTATTTTCGAACGCTTCTATCGTGTCGACAAGGCGCGATCGAGAAATATGGGAGGAACCGGTCTGGGGTTGTCCATTGCCCGGGAAATTGTGCGGGCGCATGGCGGGGATATCCGAATCGAGTCCGAATGGAATGAAGGCACCAAGGTGGCCTTCACCCTTCCGGTCTCGGCCGAAGGGAGTGACCCAAGCGTATGATTGAGCGGCTGAAGACGATATTGCTCACTGTGCTTGTGCTGCTTAGCCTACTCCAGAGCTTCTTCCTGATGTATAGCATGCCGAATTACAATTTCGAGAAGAAGACGTCCAGCGATTATATCAAAACGGAGCCGCTCGGACCGGAGGAACGGCTGGAAAACCTCGTCTTCCCGGAACAGATGATTCTTCATCTGGGAGGAGACAAGCATACGATGCTGTATCCGGGGACAACGTTCTACAATATTATCATGAAGCGTCTGCAGGGCCGGACGTATGACGGCTTCCAATACCGTCCGGTCTCATCGGTCGATTGGGAGCGAGTCCGGAAGCAGAACGAAGGAATCGAGCTGAGGTTCAACTCGCCGGTTCCGGCGAAGCTGCTGCAGCGGGTCTTCCCGCTTGGGGATGATACCACCTTCATGGAAGAGACCATCAAGCGGATGTGGCTGTATGCCAATCCGGAGTCGAACGAGGTGAGGGTGTACTTCTTCAATGCGAAGGGAGACGCGGTCTATGAATCGACACGCGCCAATCTTACTGTGCAGGATGTCACCCAGCAGGTCGAATTCGGCCGCACCTGGACGCCGTACCGCTTGGTCGGCGGCATGTTCTATCTGCCGGAGGAACCGCTGGAGGCGGTGGAGGTGGAGCTGCCGTACGAGCGGATTACGGTGGAGCAGATGCAGCGCAGCCTGTTCTTCGATCCTGCCTTGACGAAAAATATCGTCGCCGGCAACTCTGAAATTTATACCGACGCCAAGCGGGGGCTGGAGATCAACCGGGGAGAGCACTGGATTATCTATTCCGATCCGGCGGTGATGACGGAAGGGAAGCAGGATGTCGCGGCGGATGCGACATCAGCGGTCCGCTTCATCAACCAGCATGGCGGGTGGAACGGGAAATACCGCTTCACGCTGCCAGGTCCGAACGAAAGACAGTCGGGATTGTACGGCGGCGCGAATGAACGCGGAGTCGTCATGCGGTTCGAGCAGTATTGGGGCTCATACCCGGTCGTCAGCACGCCGGATTTCCATTTCGGCTATATGCAGGTGGCGATTCAGCAAGGAACGGTTACCAATTACGAGCGCTCGCTCATTCAGCTCTTCAATCGGTCTGCCGAGAAAGAGATACGCAAGCTTCCGGCGGGCGACGCCTTGCTGAACAAGCTGAAGGCTCTCGGGCGGCTGAATGAGATCGTCAGCGTCGATCCCGTCTACGTGCCGCATTACAGCAAGGAGACGATTCACTTGATCCCTACGTGGCAGGTGAAGTTCAACGACGGTTCGACGACGCTGCTGCAATAGGGCGACTTCCGCTCGATGGAACCGGGATCATGAAGCGCAAAGGAGGATCGGCATGGATTGGAGTCGGGCCAAAAATATTTTGATATACGCGTTCCTGCTGCTGAATATTGTGCTCGGCTACCAGCTGTGGCAGGATATTCGCGAGCAGCTCCATTCCGATCTGGACTGGACGTCGCTGTCTGAAGAGACCCGCCAGATGATGGACGTGAAGAGAATTCAGGTTACGGCTAAAATACCGGCGGAAACCCCGGCGCTGCGCGAAATTACGTACCGGTTCGTCCGGCGCGATCCGGATCCGGTGCCGCTGGAGAATCCGCAGGACAGCACCATCATTTTCTCGGAGAAGGATCTGGTGCGCGGACTGCAAGGAGAGATTCCCCATATTGAAATGTATCGCTATGATTCGTTCAGCGGAAGCGTCGATACCTTCCTGCTGCACCAGCGGCTGGCGAATGGGCTGCCGATATTCGAAGTAACGCTTGAGCTGAGCACCCGCAGCCAGAAGATTACGGCCTACCGTCAGCAATATGTGGAATTGATCGAGCCGAAGGTCAATCAGGAGCAGAAAATTTTGTCCGCCACCAAAGCGCTGCAGAGCGTGATCGACAATGTGCTGGCGCCCGGCTCGATCGTGAAGGATATCCAGTTGGGCTATCACGGCCAGCTTTTCGATGCAGATACGCAGGTAGCGGCTCCTTCCTGGCGGATTTTGCTCGAAAATGGCGAGGTGTACTACGTAAATGCGATAAATGGAGCGGTGGACAGTTCGGAAGCGGGAAAGAAGGAGAGCGAGAAATGAGTTTACGATTTTCAGTGTTGTCAAGCGGTTCGACGGGGAATGCGACCGTGATTCAAAATGATGACGCGACGGTGATGATCGACGTCGGTCTGAGCTGCAAGCGGACCGAGCAGTTGCTGGAGGAGCAGGGACTCTCCGGCAAGCAGATCGACGCGATTTTCGTCACGCACGAGCATTCGGATCATATTAAAGGATTGGGCGCGTTTGCGCGGAAATACGATTTGCCCATCTATGCCAACGAGAACACGTGGGCCGCGCTGGAGAAGCATGTCGGCAATATCGCGGAGGAGAACCGCATCGTCATGCAGACCGGCGAAGCCCGCGACTTCGGCGATCTGCGCGTGGAGTCGTTCGGCATCTCGCATGATGCGGCCGAGCCGGTAGCATACCGCTTTTTCGAGGGGGAGACGAAGCTGTCGGTTGCGACCGACTTGGGTTACATGAGCGATAAGGTCCGTGACGCGATCGCCGACTCCGATGTGCTCGTCATGGAGGCGAATCATGATGTCGAAATGCTCCGCGTCGGGCGTTATCCATGGAACATCAAGCGCCGCATTTTGAGCGATCTGGGCCATTTGTCGAACGATGCGGCGGGCGAGGCGTTGTGCGAGGTCGTCACCGGCAACACGCGCCGTACATATTTGGCGCATCTGAGCCTGGATCACAATATGCAGGACTTGGCCCGGATGACGGTGCAGGACGTGATGGAAAGCAAGGGCCATTTTTTCAAAGAGAGCGAGTTCCAGTTGAAAGATACGTATTATGACCGTCCCACGGCATGGGATAAGGTCAGCGAGAAGTCTCCGGTTCGTCGGTAAGCCATCGATCGACTTCATGCGCTTTGCGCGCGATGTCCTCATCGGTGATGAGCCCTTTCTCGACCAGCAGCTCCATTAAGGTGGACAAGGCAAGCGTAAGGCGGTATTGGTCTTCCTTCAAGTCGGCAAGCTGCCCCACAATATTGACGTCCGACCAAGCGGAAGAGGCTGTTTTCATGTGCATTTCCTCCTTCATAACGGAATAGGATGGTAAAGAGTTACAATGCCGTCTCTTTTCTCTCAACGAGAACGATGTATGATAGAATATGTACGAGGAAACGAAATGATGACATGCCTGACGCATGAACTGTCCGCTGCAGGCATCTCATATATAGTGTTGACCGTTTGAAAGCCTGGCATTCCTGTGTAATGGGTAATAGGATGCAGAGAGTCGGAGCAGCAGCCGAACGTGGCGAGAGCCCGGGTTGAGGGGAGTGGGTTCGGATGAGCTTGTTTGAGGATGATTTTTTCTCACCGAAGGTGAGAAGGCGGATCGAGCGCAGATGGTACCGGCGTACCAAGGCTCCCCGTGAAGGCTGGAAGCGGATTAGACGGTCAGGAAGCGGCAAGTGGTCGACGGTGCAGGTCGCCGTCGTCAGCTCGATTATCAGCGCGTTCGTCGCCGTCATCCTGTTCAGCTGGATTACCGGATCCGGAGAGGCCGGCTCTCCCGCCGTGGCGGTGGCGGGCAATGCGATGGCGAACGATCCGTACGAGCGGATCGTCCAGGCTGCGGACAAGGTCAGTCCGGCCGTGGTCAGCATGGTCAACAAGCAGAAGCAGATTGGCGATGAAAACGGTGCGGCGCAGGATATGAATCTCGGCTCCGGGGTCATTTTCAAGAAGGACGGGGGCAAGGCGTATGTGCTGACGAACGAGCACGTCGTTCAAGGCGCGGACGAATTGGAGGTCGTGCTGGACAACGGACAGCGCAAGAACGCCGAGCTTGTCGGCAAGGACCGCGTCATGGATGTCGCGGTGGTCCGGATTGACGCCGCCGGCGTGACAGCGGTCGCTGAGATTGGCGATTCCCGTGCGATTCGGCGCGGGGAGACGGTCATTGCCCTCGGCAATCCGCTCGGCTTCGGCGGGTCGCTCACGGCCGGGATCGTCGGGTATACGAACCGGCTGATTCCGGTGTCGCTGAACCAGGACGGGGTATACGACTGGGAGCAGACGGTGATTCAGACCGATGCCGCGATCAATGAGGGCAACAGCGGCGGGGCGCTTGTCAATCTTGACGGCCAAGTGATTGGCATCAATACGATGAAGATCGCGACTACGGGCGTGGAAGGATTGGGCTTCGCGATTCCGATCAATGAAGTGATGGAGACGGTCGAACAGATTATGGAGGACGGCAAGGTCGTGCGGCCGTATCTCGGCGTCTATACGGTCGATGTGAACAATCCGTACGCGCCGATTACCGAGGAACAGCGCGAGGACATCCGCCTTCCGAAGGACGTGAGAGAGGGCGTTATCGTCCTGGAATCATCAGGCCCCGCCAAGCAGGCCGGCTTGAAGCTGAACGACGTTATCGTCCGGTTCGATAAGCAGGAGATCGGCTCGACCCTGGAGCTGCGCAAATATTTGTATGAGAAGAAGCATATCGGCGATAGCATGGATGTTCATTTCTATCGCGACGGCGTGCTGATGACGGTAAAGGTGATATTGGCGGATAAGCCGGACTAATCGGGACACAATGACAAGAGAACGGTGCATATCCGCGGCGTTTCGCATTCGTTGGGGAGCGCCGGAACCGGAGCAATGACTTTTCCAATACTGACAGCAGGTTAGGCAAGAAAGAGGGAAACATGCATGTATGTCGTCTGTAAAGAACACGTAGAATTGGCAATCGATAAATTCGTAGATGAGTATGAGGATGCTCCCGATCTGGTCAATTTGGACGAGGTCGAATTCAGTGATTGGGAGAAGCCGGTCAAATGCTGCATGAATTGCGATCAGGAGGCCAAATTTCTTATCGTGTGAAGGACAGCAGAAGAAAGAGTAGCGTGCGCAGCACGGAAGAGCAAGGGCGCTGAACCGGAAGGTCGGCGGCCCTTGTTTTTTTGTGAGCATCGCTGTGGATAAGCGGGATAAGTGAACCGAAGGAAGGTTGTCCACATGTGGATAAGACTGTCGTGACGGTCGAATACGGTTATCCACAGCACGGCAGAATGAGGATAACGGGGCTTGCGGGATGCCCCGGCTAGATAACCGGAAAGAGAAGTGGATAAGTGAAATATGCGGGGATATGCCGAAGTTCGAGAGCAGAGCGGACAAGGATGTCTGTCTGTCCTTATGGCCATTATCCCCATTGTTCAGGTTTCCATCAAAAAGGGGAGTTGGATTGCCCAAGGGAGAGAATCGTCTGTACGCTCGGATAGACAAGTTGTGAAGGTGAAGCGAAGGACGCGAAACTGGAAAGGGAATGGGCGCAACTCTTTTGTTCAGTCTTCCATTGGTTCAGGGTCATCCTTACTAACTCTGATTTAGAGGAGATGAGAGCTGGCGGAACGGATCTGAGCGGGTGGGATAGTGCCCGTAAGAGACAAGATGCCGTTGAAAAGAGAGGTTAAGAGAAAAACAAAGGAGAGTTGTTCCGAGAAGTGGCGATAGGGACCCCTGAGGCGATGGGACAGGCAAGGCAGGCCGGGGGGAACGGGCCACATGCCAAAAAGCAGCAACCGGAGGCATCGGCTCCGGTTGCTTGCATTCGCTCCACTTATATGGCGGGAGCGCTGCCGGTGCGAGGCCGGCGGCGGAAGCGGCCCGTGCGGTTCGGCCGATCCTCGCGGAACATGAAGAAGTAGCATATGGCCGAGGTCACGTATAGGACGCCGGTAATGGAGAAGGTCATCGCATAGCCCCAATAGTAGCCGTACGAGGTCACGAGGAACGACTGCACGGAGCCCATGCTGGCCCACCCGAGCATAAAGGCGGTCTGGGTCAGCGAGTTAGCGATACTACGTCTCGAATCCGATATGCGGTCGACCATGATGGCGGATTGAATCGGATTGGCCGCGTTCATGAGCGCCTGCCGGAACAGGAAGCTGATGGATGCAATGAGCAGCAGGTTCGTGAATCCCGTCAACAGCAGGAACGGCAAGGACATCAGCTGAAATAAGACGACGGCACGCACTTGCCCGACGCGGTGGACCAAGGTCGGGCCGATAAGCATCGAGACGATGGTCATCACCTGGCCGAGCGAGATCAGCAATCCGACGGCGGTCAGCGAGACGGAGAACCGGTTCGTGAAATAGAGGTTCAAGTACGGCACGACCAGGCCGGAGCCGAGGCCGACGAGAAGCTGGCAGAACGTCAGGCGCCGGATGACCTTCCATTCCCGCTGCTTGGCTGCGGCGGGCGCCGGTTCGGAAGCCTGCGAAGGCGCCGGGGCGGGAGCGGGCTCCGGCTTCCGGGCGGCCCGCTTGCTCTCCTTCACCAGCAGCAGCGGCAGGAAGGCCGCGAAGCTGGCTGCGCCGCCGATGAGCAGCACCGACTGGAGGCTGACAATCTTGCTCCAGCCGAACGCCTGCAGGACGTCGGCCAGATAGCCGCCGCCCATGCTCCCCAGCACCTGTGCGGCCAGCACCATCGAGGAATGGTAGCTGAACAGCTTCAGACGCTGCTCCTTCGGCGTATTTTCCGCCAGGAAAGGAATCGCGATTACCTGGAAAAAGGCTGCGAATATGCCGGTAAAGACGGCCAGCACCTGCAGGCTCAGCGGGGCTTCGGCGAAGGCGCGCAGCATGAAGCTGATGCCCGTCACCAGCGAGCCGGCAATCAGAATCCGCTTGCGGCTGGAGCGGTCTCCAAGCAGTCCGATCGGGATGAACAGGATTGCCGTCGCCAAGGACTGCACGCTGATGATGGTCCCGTTCATCTGATCGTTATAGCCGAGAGATTGCACATATAGATTATACAGAACGGAGAACATGCCGGTTCCGATCTGGTAGAGAAGGTTGGCAATAAAAAACAGCTGGATATTGCGGTTCCAGCTACGTATCTCATCCGTTGCATGATGAAAAAAGCGCATTCGTGTCACGCCCCCATTTTTCTTGCTGCCTCTCTCATTGTAACAGGGGGGGATGCGGGAATAAAGAGGCCTTGTTGGGAAAGGCCTCCCCGGTATGGCAGAAATTACAGGTCAATGGATCAGCTTGCTCTCCTTCGCTTTTCGCACCAGCCCCGCGCTTGCCTTGTTGATCGGGCTTTTGAGGACGAGGCCGATGAGGAGGAAGAGGCCGGCGACGACCGCCAAGACGATGATGTCGCGCCGCACGATATCCCATAGTATGCCGCCGACCGCTTCCCGCATCATGCTGATGGCATAGGTGAACGGCAGGAACGGATGAATCGCCTGGAAAAAAGGCGGTGTTGTCTGAATCGGAAAGGTGCCTCCGGAGCCGGCCAGCTGCAGGACGAGCAGCACGATGGCGAGCGCCTTCCCTACGTTGCCGAAGACCGAGACCAGCGTGTAGACGGCAAGCATGAAGACGGCGCTGATGATAAGGCCGAAGACGATGAACCAGCCCGGATGGAGCACGTAGGTCTTCAGCAGATAAATATCGCCGGCGGTTACGAACAGCGACTGGAGCAGCGCGATGGTCAGGAAGGTGAAGTACCGGCCGAAATAGATTTGCACATTCGTATAATGCTTGCCCTCCTCATGGACTTCCACCGTCAGCAGCGAGACGAGCAGCAGCGCCCCGACCCAGAGAGACAGCGTCGTGAAGAACGGAGACATGGCCGAACCGTAGTTCGGAATCGGGAACAGCTTGTTCTCCTTCAGGATGACCGGCTCGGCGAAGAATTCGCTCTCCTTCTCGAAGTTGTTCTTCAGCAGATCGATAATTTCGGCAATATCGCCCTGCTCCTCAAACGCACGGATTTTATCGGCAAATTCCGTAATTTTGGCTTGAACGGCAGGCAGGTTCTTCTGAATTGCCGGAATTTTCTCGGTGCCGATGGCGATCACCTTCGAGGCGTCCTTCAACAACGTCTCGATGTCCGGAATATTTTTGATGGCATCCTGGAGCACTTGCCGCACTTTGGCGATGTCCCCGGCCGCTTTGTCCACGCCCTGCAGCATGGCAGGTTGAATCTCGCTGTCGTACCGGTTCAGCATATCCCCCGCAATGGCTCCCGCATCCTCGGACAGCCGATGGAGATGGTCCAGCAGATCGGCCCCGACGTCCTCGCCGCGATCGACCGCGGCCTTGATCTCATTGACGGTCGCGGCCTGCTGGGCGAGCTTGTCCGAGAGCTGCCGCAATCTATCGGTTACGCCATGGAGCTGTCCGCCGGTGACCGCTTGGCTGAGCCGGTGGAACCAATCGGCCGCGCTGTCCGCAATCTTCACGGCGGCGCCCAGCTTCTCCGACAGCCGGCCAAGCCCCTTGCTGGCCAGCGACGGGTCGGCGGTGACGTTCTGAAGAATCGCCGTCACCTGGTTCACCGATTCCGCGGCCTGCTGCAGGGTGCTCAGGTCCTGCTTAATGAACGGGGAGATGGTCTCGATGCCTTCCCGGCTGTACTGGAGCAAGTCCGCGAGCTTGGACGAGAATTGCTGCGCGTCCTTCGCCAATTGGGCGACGGTGGGCAGATTATTCAAGGCCTCGTTCACGATCCGGTCCGCGGTCGTCACGTCCCTCATCGCGGTGTTCACCGCATCCGAGAAGCGGGGGAATGAGTTTTCCAGTTTGAAGACGAGGTTCTTCACCTTCTCAATGGTCGGCAGCTCATTGGACAGCTGGACTCCGAGTTCATTGAAGATTTTGAAAATCGTCCGGTTGGCCGTTCTGACGAAGTTGTCGCTGACCTCCTCGATGATGCCGGTGGCGCCCTTGGATGTAATTTTGGGAGCGACGGCATTTATTTTTTCATTCACAAAGTAGAGGATCTCGGCCTTGATCGGCTCGTTCGACAGCACGGATCCGATACGGGCGGAGAAGTCCTCCGGAATGAGGATGGCGGCGTAGTAATCGCCGTGGCTGACGCCCCGCATCGCTTCGTCCTTGCCGACGAAGGTCCACCCGATGAGCGTATTGGTCTTTAGATTCTCAATGACCTCATTGCCGATATTGACGGGCTTGTCCATAATCACGTCCCCGTGATCAAGGTTGACGACGGCGATTTTGATGCCGCGCGTATTGCTGTACGGGTCCCACGATGCTTCAATATTGAACCACGCATACAGGGACGGAAGAATGCTCAAGCCGAGAATGATGACTGTGGCGGCCCAATTGGATCCGATTCGCTTCAGGTCATTCGCGTAAATGGAAATGATATGTTTCATGATGGCCTCCGCTTTTAGATGTAATATTTTCAGTATTTGCCAAAGGAAATTCAATCATGCGGAAGGAGCAGGCGAAGCCGGAGGGATCGATCCGTGATCGCGGGATATGTATGCGCTTGCTGCATCGCAAGGAATGTCTTCAGGAAATGGGAGAGACTCCCCGGTCTTGACAAATGGCGCGGATATGAGAGGATGGATAAGTTACAGAAGAAATCATCCATTATTCTTCCGAAGTCAGACAGAAAGAAGTGGGTTTGCGTGAAAAAATACGCCATCTATCTGATGCTGGTCGGCGTGATGGTTGCATGGGGCTTGAACGTGACGGCGACGAAGGTGCTGGTGACGCATTTCATGCCGGTCACCATGACTGCATTCCGCATTATGACGGCGGCGCTGAGCGTGTTCCTGCTGCTCATACCGATGCGTCAGCTGCGGCTGCTGCGGGGCAAGGAATGGGGCTATGTGCTGATCGCTTCCTTGTTTAATGTAGTGGGGCATCATTATTTTTTGTCGCTTGGCCTGGCGAATACGTCGGCTTCCAACGGCGGCTTGATTCTCGGCCTGGGGCCGTTATTGACGACGCTGATGGCGATTCTGTTCCTGGGCACCCGGATGACCTGGTTCAATATGACCGGCATCGTGCTCGGTTTGTCCGGCGTCGCCTTCATCGTCACCCATGGGAGCTCGGGGATGAGCGGCGTCTCGATCGGGGATGTGTATGTGTTCCTGGCCATTCTGGCGCAGGCGATAAGCTTCATTCTGATTAAAAAAATGGCCGCCACGCTCGATCCGCGGCTGATGACGGGATATATGCTGTTCTTCGGGTCTTTCGGATTGTACGCGTTAAGTTGGGTGCTGGAGCCGGAGGGGATGGCCAGCATGGCGCAGACCGATATCGGGCTGTGGGCGGTCTTCCTCGGTTCGGCCGTGATCGCGACGGCTGTCGGGCATATGACGTACAATTACGCGATTGGCCAGGTGGGCGCCGCGGAGGCGTCGATCTTCATCAATCTGAATCCGTTTTTCGCCTTGATTGGCTCATCTCTCCTGCTGGGCGAGGCGGTCACGCTCGTGCAAATGTCAGGGTTCGTGCTCATCCTGATCGGCGTCCTGTTCGGCTCGGGGGCCCTTGAGGAGTGGCTGCGCCAGCACCGTCTGCGGAAAGGGGACAATCGCGGGTATCCGCAAGCGGCTGAGCGCAAAGGCTACAGCAGCGGCTCTTGAACGTTCTTGGCGGAAGCCGGGAAGGCGGAGTCGAGAAATCAATCGGCCGTGGAAGAGGAAGGGCTGTTCCATAAGTAGGTTTTAATTACAGTGGGACAGCCACACCCTGCTCCACACAGCGCGACTTGCCGAAAAAGCTGCGAAAGTACAGTTTTCCCCTGTGTGGCGGCTCTCGTTTCTCAGTAGAAAAAATCGATTTAAAACGCTATGGCGCGAAATCCGCCAAACTGCACGATTTCTCCAGACACGCCTATTCGGTAAGCGAAATGCTGCGCAAATGCAGCATTTCGATAGGGACGACTTTCCCAGAAAGGGAATCCTGCAAAACGGCAGGAATTTCACCCGTTTCGCTTCGACTTGAAGCAAAAGGGCCTAAAATGATGTAGTTTTGCAGCAATTCCTCGGGATGTGGACGCATTGAGTCGAAATTCCTGTAAAATAGCAGCAATTCCCTCCACATGTTCAAGCCCCAGTAGGCAACGATGCCTCCAGGATCCGACGCGGTCTCTTGGATCCCGTAAAATCAGGCCGTTGAGAAGTCCATGGGGATTTTCACCACTTCATTTTTATATGGTGGATCTCGTCTCTAGAAAAAATCAACTGAAAACGCTCTGGGGGCCAAGGTTTGGAATAGGTCAATGGACATCTCCACCCTTCGTGCACAAATCCTGGATTCACTGCCTCGACGCTCTTCCGCCGCCAGTCCCGCCGCCGTCTTTTCCACTTCTAGTCTCTATTATCCCGTCTTGCCCTGCGTCATGATTCAATGCCTATGGGAAAGTCCCTTTTTGGCGTGCTATGTATTGAAAAAAAGCTTCCCGCCTGTGAATCGTGATCGAATAGTCCCGGTTAAAAGCGCTGGTGCGTCACAAATTCCCGCACCGGCTTGCGGTAACCGCGCGGCCGCAGGCTGGATGTATCTTGCTTGCCAATCGTGATCAGCATGACCGGAATATAGGTGGCGGGAATATTCAGAATCGCCTGCACTTTGTCCGGATCGAAGCCGATCATCGGGCAGGTGTCCCACCCCTTGGCCTTGGCCGCGAGCATGAACTGCATGGCGGACAGGCTGGCATTGCGAATCGCCTCATCCCGTTTGAACGTCTCTCCGCGCTCTTCATAGAATCGGATGGTATCCTCTGCCACCATGTCCACTTCCTGCTGACTCAGCACGCCAAGATGGACCAACCCTTCGTTCAGCTCCCGTGCCTTCAGATGAGCTTCCATGCTGCCCAACACGACAATGACGCCGGAAGCCGTCTTCACCTTGTATTGCTTGTTCGCTGCCTCGTATATCTGCTCCTTGAGCTCTCCATCCGTTACGGCAACATAATGCGCATGCTGTAAGTTGAATGCGGACGGGGCGAACTTCACCAGCGAGAAGATCTCTTCCAGCTCCGACTCGGAGATAGCCACGTTCTTTATAAACTTATTGGCGGATCGTCTTCCTTTGATGATAGCTTCAAAATCTTGTGTCATTGTGAACCGTCCTCCTCGAAAATCATTGTTTGTCCTATTTTACCATCATTACTTATTAAAAGTAAGTACATATTGTAATATAATTAGCATTATTTTTGTTATTTTAATTTTAAGGCATGCGAACCGGGCACGGCGAATTGATAAGATTTTGACAAGAATGGGCTTCGGACGGCCCGGGAGCGGATTTTTATGCTACTTTGAATTCAGATTGCTGCGTGAAAGGCGGGTGGAGGGATCTGCTGCGTTTGACACTTTAGAAGGACATAGAGGCGGAATGAAACACATATCGGCGCTCCCGGCGGCATACATATAGGTTCTTAAGGGAGCTCTCTGAAATTTTATTTTAGGAGGAATGGATAAGGGATGAAATGGAAACGAAAGAGGATGGCCTTGCTTCTGAGCCTGTGCCTGCTCTGGCCGCTGCTCGCTCCCGCCGGACAAGCTCTGGCTGCCGGGCTGCCGCAGACCGAGTTCGGGCAGGTGCTTGATCGGAGGCAGATGGAGATCGGCCCGGGAGCCACGTACACCTGGTACAACATGAAGCTTCGGCAAGGCTTGGAGAAGGTGCATTTCATCGAATTCGATCCGAAGAATGAGGCGCTCGATCTGCAGCCGGGCATGACGGACGGCAAAGTGTACGGCATGCAGGGGGTGACCAAGATGGCGAGCGATGCGGACAAGCAGGGGAACCGGGTCATCGCGGCCATCAACGGCGATTTCTATGATATGTCCACCGGCGTGCCGCTCGGTCTCTTCATGGGAGACGGCGAGATTCTCGTCAGCCCGCCCGAGCCTGCCAGTTGGTATGCCTTCGGCCTGAAGGAAGACGGCACGACCGTCTACGGGTTGAGTCCGGTCCTCAAGCGGACGCTGCATATCGGCGGCAAGGATGTGGAACTATCGGACATCAACCGCATGCGCGGCACGGGAGACAAGCTGATGCTGTATACGTCCGCCTTCCATACATCGACGATGACGAATCAGCTTGGAGACGAGGTGGTGCTGGACGTACGGTCCGGCGAGGTGAAGAGCGGGCAGACGCTGAAGCTGAAGGTGTCCGAGTTAAGGCTGCATGCGGGCGATACGCCGCTCGCCGAGGGCAAGGTCGTCTTGTCGGCGGCGGGATCCTATCGCGAGCTGCTGCAGGGACTTCGGGTCGGCGATGAAGTCACGATCGATTTCGAGCTGGAGGAAGCGTGGCGCGACGTGAAGATGGCCATCGGCGGCGTGGCCCAACTGTTGAAGGACGGCGAGGTGCAGCCGCAGAGCGACAAGGCGCTCTATCCGCGCGTCGCGATCGGCACGAAGGCCGACGGCTCGCTGGTCATGATCGAGATTGACGGCCGGGCGCCGGGCTTCAGCGAGGGCGTGTCGTATGACGACCTGGCGAAGGTGATGAAGGACATCGGCGTCGTCAACGCGCTCTGTCTCGATGGCGGCGGCTCCTCCACGTTCGTGGCGCGGCTGCCGGGCATGCCGGAGCGCCGCATCTTGAACCGCCCGTCCGACGGCGGGGAGCGGAAGACGGCCAACGGGCTGCTGCTCGTGAACAAGGCGCCGGAGGGAGAGGCGGCGAGCCTGGCGGTGCAGCCGAATCTGGAGCGGGTGCTGGCCGGGTCTTCCTACACGTTCCAGACGGCGGGCATCGATGCGAACGGCCACCCGGCTCAAGTTGCGGGCACGCCACAATGGAGCGTCGATCCGGCGATGGGAACCATCGACGAGAACGGCTTGTTCACGGCAGGCGATTCCGCCGGATTCGCCGAGGTGAAGGTCTCTCTCGGCGGCTTGACTGGCCAAGGGGAGGTCGAGGTGGTGAAGGAGTTGACCGAGCTGCGCTTCCCGGATACCGTCCGCACCTTCGCATCCGGCGAGAGGGTTACCCTTCCGGTGAGCGCTCTGCGGGACGGGCAGGACATCGTGGCCGACAACCGCCGCTTCACTTGGCGGGTGGAGGGGCCGATTGGGACGATCGACGAGAACGGCGTCTTCACGGCGACGGAAGAGACGGAGAAGAGCGGACGCATTGTCGCCGCTTACGGAGGCATTGAAGCCTCGATGGAGGTGAATGTCGGATTGCCTCCCGTCATTTTGGAGGATTTCGAATCGGGCATGGACCGGTATTTGACGACAAGCGGGGACCGGTACCAAAGTGTCCGCGTCAGTGCAGAGACGAACGAGGATTTCGTCCGCTTCGGTTCTTCCTCGGCTAAGCTGGAATATGATTTCACCGATACAGTTGGCATATCCGGCGCCTATCTGGCCGTGAAGGATGATGCGTCGCGCATCCAGATTCCGGGGTATCCGGAGAAGATCAGTGTCTGGGTCTACGGCGACGGCAAGGCGCACTGGCTGCGCGGCCAGATCCGCGACGGCAATAACGCGGCGGTGGCCCTGGATTTCACCGAGGAGAAGGTTGGCGTTGATTTCACCGGATGGCGCTACCTGGAGGCGGAGGTGCCGAAGGGCAGGCCGTTGCCGTTAACGATGGATCGCCCGATCCGGTACATGGAGACGAAGAATGACAACAAGACGGCAGGGGTTATTTATATCGATCAGATTCGGGCGCTGTACGGGCCGGCTGATGATGATCTGGATCCGCCGATCTTGAAGGACTTCGCCCCGGCTGACGGCAGCACGGTGGATACGGCGACGCCGGAGATTCATGTGTACGCCGAGGATGCCGGGTATGATCCGGCGGCCCATCCGGGCACGACGCTTATCGATCCCGAGTCGATCCGCATGATGGTCGACGGGAAGCTCGTGCCGCATAGTCTGTACCCGCCTAAGGGCAAAATCACGCATATTCCGCCGGTGCCGCTCGCGGACGGCGTGCATACGGTGAAGGTGCGGGTCAAGGACTTGTCCGGCAACCCGACGGAGAAGGAGTGGAGGTTCGAGGTCGATACGGGCGCTCCGAAATTGATGTATACCGGCCCTGATAATGTGTATGCCGGCGGCACTTATAAGGTCGATGTTACCGCTCTCCGTGCTTCCGATATCCGCCGGGCAAGCATCGCTTTTGATTTCGACCCGGCCCAGGCGGAAGGGCTGGAGGTCGTGCCTGGGGCTAAGCTCCAGGATAGCCATCTTGCGTCAACGGTCGATCCGGCCAGCGGCGGGGTGGAGCTTAAGTTCACGGGCCTGTCCGGTTTGATTCTGTCCGACGACGATGTGCTGGCGCAGATCCGGTACCGGGTGAAGACAAACACCGAGGGCGAACTGCGGGTGAATTTCCGATCGGGATCGATCGCGTTCGCCGATCAGGATGACGCCGACTTCGATTTCTTCGGGCTGCCGCTGGTGGCGGCGGTGCAGTACCATCTGCGGCTGACCTGGAACCCGGATGGCATCGCTCAAGGCAATGAGACGGTGTTCGGCGTCGTCGATGAGCAGGGCCAGCCGGTAGAAGGCGCACGGCTGATGACGGCGGACGGGCAGGAGATTGGCGTTACTGATCCAGAGGGCAGGCTCGCTACCCGCGCCTTGACCGGGACAGTTGCGGAATATGCGCTGCAGGCGATGAAGGATGAGCGCTACAGCCCGGTCGTGAAGTTCAAGGTATCGCCGCTTGCGGGCGGCAGCGATCCGTACAATATCAGTGTCGCGATGGGCGCTGATCCGGCCACGGCGCGCGGATTCGCCTGGCATACGCATGCGAACGTGGAAGCGACGGTGGTCGAGGTGGCGAAGCGGGACGGATTTTCCGGCTTTGACGGAGCCGGCGTCATCAAGGTGAACGGCACGAGCAGCCTTTATCATACCTGGGATATCGGTACCGTGCGCGTGCACAAAGCAATCGTAGACGGGCTGGAGCCTGGCACCGCCTATGTCTATCGTGTGGGCGACGGCGGCAGCCATGTGAGCGAGGGCTCGTTCCGGACAGCGGGGACGCCGGAAGAGCCGACCAAGTTCTTGTTCTTCGGCGACTCGCAGGCCTCCAATGCCGCTGGCTTCAATCTGTGGGGCAATATTCTTCGCAAAGCCGCGGCCGATCATCCGGACTTTGATTTCATCCTGCAGGCCGGGGATATGGTGGAGGACGGCTTCAAGGAAAATGAATGGAATCTGTGGTTCAAGGAAGCGCAGGATATATTGACCGATACGACGATTGTCTCGGTGGTCGGCAACCACGAGGTGACGGGCACCCGGAAGAATGACGATTTTCTGGCGCATTTCAATAACCCGCAAAATGGAATCGACAGTCTCAAGGGCAGCAATTATTCCTTCGATTATCACAATGCCCATATCGTGGTGCTGAACAGCGAATATGACTTCGAGGCGCAAAAGGAGTGGCTGCGCCGCGACCTCGCCGCCACGGACAAGACGTGGAAAATCGTCACGTTCCATCGCGGTCCGTACGGCAGTGTCTATGACTCCGCCCATATTCGCGAGGCGTGGACGTCGACGTTCGACGAGTTCCATGTCGATCTGGCGATGAACGGGCATGACCATGTCTATGTCCGTTCCTATCCGATGCGCGGCGGGAAGCCGGTCGGCGAAGGCGAGGGCACGACGTATGTCGTCGGCGGCTCGACCGGACCGAAGTTCTACGCCGTGACGGAGCGAGAGTGGCAGTATAAGGTGGACGGCGAGCAGACGCAGATCTACGGCGCTGTGGAGATTCGCGGCGGCGAGCTGACGTTCACGGTGAAGACGCTCGGCGACCGGCTGGTCGATCAGTTCACGCTGCGCAAGGGCGCGACGGAGCCGGTGCTTCCGGCTGAGGTCGTGCTGGATCCGCCGCAGGCGAAGCTGGCGGTCGGGGAGAGCGTGAAGCTGAAGGCGACGGTGCTGCCGGCCGAGGCGAGCGACAAGACGGTGACGTGGTCCGTCTACCGCTCTTCCGCCGACGGCGTCGCTTCGGTCACGGCGGATGGCGTCGTGACCGCTCATGCGCTCGGCACCGCCGTCGTTCGGGCGACGAGCGTCGTCGAGGCGGTCTATGCCGACAGCGTAATAACGGTCGACCGTCTGCCGGAGGTTATCGTCGATGAGGTCCGGCTCGACCGGACGGAGGGCACCTTGAAGGCGGGCGAGACTTTGCAGTTGACCGCGTCGGTGCTGCCGGAGACGGCCGATCCGTCCGTCATCTGGGCGGTGTACCGCTCCGCGCCAGAGGGCGTGGCGACGGTTAGCGATCACGGCCTGATTACGGCCGTGAAGCCGGGGACGGCGGTCATCCGCGCGCTGAGCCGGGGGGCGGATGCGTCGAAGTACGCCGACTTCCGGCTGACGGTGACGCCGGCCGTGGAGCCGCCGAGGCCGGATCCGGAGCCGGAGCGGGAAGGATCGAGCGACAGCGGCGGCTCCCGGACGGAGCCAAGCGTGACGCCGAAGCCGCCGGAGCCGGACGCGAAGGTGGATCCGGGCCGGATTCGCGTGAAGGCGAAGCGGGATCCGGGCGGCGCTCTTGCCCGGGCGGAGGTGACGGCTGCGATGCTGGAGCAGGCGCTGCGGGGCGTCGCGCCGGATCGGCGCGGCGTGAAGAGGGTCCGCATTGAGGCGGATGCGGACAAGGACGCGACCGGCATCGCGCTGTCGCTGCCTGCGGCGGCGGTATCGGATTCGAGCCTGCGGCACGAATACGAGATCGTGACGCCGCAGGCGACCGTGACGGCACCGTCGGGACTGGTGCCGGAAGGGGCGTTGGCGGACGATGCGAAGACGGTGAGCATCGTTATCGCCCAGGCCGACCGCAGCGCATGGCCGGCGGGGCTGGCTGGGCAGGCAGGCGACCGCCCTGCGGTGGAGTTGTCGCTGCTGGCGGATGGGAGGCCGCTGTCCGCCGGAAAGCTTGGGGAACGCGTGCTTGTCGCCGTTCCATATGAACCGGCTGCGCAGGAGCTCGCGCAGCCGCATCGCATCGTCGTCCGGACGGTAGATGCGGACGGCCGGGTTATCGCGGTTCCGAATGTGCGGTATGATGCGAAGTCCGGTATGGTGTATTTTTCGGTGAACACATTGGGTGTTGCGGCAGTTACCTTCTATGCGGATGGGTTTGACGATATCGGACAGCTTGGCTGGGCGAAGACCTCCATAGACGCTTTGGCGGCCAGAGGCATCATTAGCGGTATTGGCGGCAATCGGTTTGCGCCGCAGTCGGAGATTTCCCGGGCAGACTTCACGGTGATGCTCGTGCGGGCACTGGAGCTTCAAGCGGCAGGCCGTAAAGGGGTAAGGGGCTCGGGATTCGCTGATGTGGGCGCTGGCGCGTATTATGCGGACGCGATTGCGGTGGCGAAGGAATTGGGCTTGGTACGGGGCAAGCAGGATGGTTTCTTTGGGCCGCAATATGCGGTTACTCGCCAAGATTTGTTCACGATGACAGCCCGCGCGCTGGGGCACGTCGGCAAGCTGAAGCTGATGAGTGATCCGGCCGCGTTGACCCAATTCGCCGATCATGAGAAGATATCCGGCTATGCGAAGGAGGCGCTTGCCGCCTTGCTGGAGGAAGGGCTTATTCAAGGCAGCGGCAGCAAGCTGCGTCCGGACGGTTACGCGACCCGGGCCGAAGTCGCGGTCTTCTTGAACCGGGTGTTGGCGCTGGTTCAGGAACAGGAATGAGATATGAAGTAGCAGAATAGGGTTGTGAAGTTGCTGGAATGGGCGCTCTCTGTGTGAGGGCGCCTTTTTAATGCCTGGTCTTTTTTATGCAGAATAGATGAAGGTCGGGGGTCGTGGGTATGCTCAAGGTCTTATCGTCAGTATCCCAAGGTCAGGATAACGGGAATGGAGCTTGAGGTTAGGTCACAGACGAGCGTGGTTTTTGCGGAAGCGACGTGAAAGTTATAGCTGCTTATGGGGGGCTGGTGATAGCAGCGCACGCGGGATGGGATACCTGGCGGCGTTGAATAGACGCGTCGAGGAAATGTCGGGTACACTAGAATCAATGATGGAAGTGTTAGAGGCGAAGGTTCTCTTTTGGATAAAGTAAACAAAATGAAACGGGGTAAGCGAGACGAATGTTTATTCAATTGGTATGCGTTGGGAAGCTGAAGGAGAAATACTTGGTGCAGGGGATTGCGGAATACAGCAAGCGGCTGGCGCCCTATGCGAAATTCCAGGTGGTCGAGGTCCCTGACGAGCAAGCGCCCGAGAAAATGAGCGACGCCGAGGTGGAGCAGGTAAAGGAGCGGGAAGGCGACCGCATCCTCGGCCACATCAAGCCGGACGCGCATGTGGTGGCGCTGGCCATCGACGGACAGCTCTGGTCGAGCGAGGACCTGGCCTCCCATATCGATCGCCTGGCAACCTATGGGACAAGCCATTTCGTCTTTGTCATCGGCGGCTCCAATGGCCTGTCCGACGCTGTCCTGCGCCGCGCCCAGACGAAGCTGTCCTTCGGCCGCATGACGCTGCCGCATCAGTTGATGCGCCTGGTGCTCGTGGAGCAGATTTACCGGGCGGTGAAGATTAATAGAGGGGATGCTTACCACACCCAACCCTAAAACAGAAATTATGGATTTAAGCCAGGCAATAGAGTTTGTTTTACATATGGATAATGGCGGTTTAGAAAAAGTCAGTCGTGTATTATAAAACACAAGGTGACCCAAAACGGTCACCTTTATTTGTGGTAAGGATGATTGTTGATAATTCGGTAAGAGCGATATATTTGTTCAAAAACTATAGTTGTTTTAAGACCAGCATCCATTTCCATAGGACTCAGTGTTAATTGTTCGTTAGAATTAACATTCTCTGCATTGATGACAATTGAAATATCAGATAACCCTGTAACGCCCCACTCGTTGATTTTGTATGCGAGTTCTTCGGAAGAAATGGAATCTCCTTTAGTTGTTATCAAAATGCAATGGGATCTTTCTGATATTTCTTTGTCTAAAGCCGATTCATTTTTAAGATGTTTCAACTGTATTTTGCAGTAACGTTCAAGTCGTTTGGCATACTCTTTTATTGCTTCAAGGTAAAACTTCTCTATTTTATCTCCAATAACGATAACTTTAAACTTCATTGAACAACCTCATTCTATTCGGGATTCTGATTTAAGCGTACTGCTTTATTAACATATTATCAAGCAAGATACGTACTAAGTGGTGATCCAGTAAAGGCAGAATTGAAATATTCGGTAAGGGTTGGAAACTCTCAGCTACCTTATTTTTTCGCACCTATCTTAATACTGGCGATTATTTGTTCAAAATTGAATTTTAGAGTTCTGAAAATTCTTGATACTTTAACATCTGAAACTCAACCTAAAACATATTAAGTACGAGGAATATTTGAACAATGCAAACCAAAAGAATGGAGGGTTAAAGAAGAGCCAGTCTACGTGGATCGAGATATGATAAATATGCCGCTCCAATGATTTAAGTTTGGATGCTCTAACGGATCTGGCAAATGGTTATGCCATATCCATTAAACTTCAGGACAAGTTCTCCAAGCTAATTTATATTACATGCAAGGGAAAACAAGCGTAAAGGAGGAACGACCAATGCCACCCTATGTAAATGAGGAAACCAAGATTTATTCATCGACTGTATACACTAGGGGCAGTTCTAAACGAACTTTCGGTTTTGTTATCAAAGGTATGATAATAAGCGCGACTTTGCTCGCCAGTATAGCCTCAGGAGGCTTTCAAGCTAATGCAGCATCGATTCCCTCCATCCCTCCAACCACTGCCGCGCAACAAGTTCAAGCTGATTTCGAAGATGAGGCAACATTAATAGCCAATCTCAACATGGCGGTTAAAGCGATTAAGGAAGAGGGCTGGACGACAGAAAGATTGACCAAGATCATGGATCAATTAACCTTGATCGAGGACAGGCTATTTGACGGGAATATTTTCAAGGGGAAAGAGGAATTGAGAAGCCATCTGAAAATTGCTCTTACCGAAACTGAAAGTGTGTTTACGGCTCATGGGGCTGATGGATTACCTACCCTTCGTGAGAGTAATGCTCCTGAACGATTGTATCGAATGCAGGAAATGCTTGGGATGAGGTCTACTCGAAATAATGTTAATTTAGCGCCAATTGGTCAAAAGAATGAGGTAAAGATCGCTTCAGCTGCCAAGGACGAGGTATCAGTCTTTATCGATGGTGTGAAGCAAAATTTCCCGCAGTCAGCAATCGTAAAGAATGGAAATACTCTTGTTCCCATGAGAGGGGTGTTTGAAGCGTTAAAAGCAGATGTGAAATGGGATCAGCCGACTCAAACAGCTACAGCAACTAAAGGGAACACGACCATTAAACTCACTATTGGACAATCAACAGCTTATGTTAACGGGAAGGCAGTCCAGTTAGCCGCTAAAGGAGAGACCATCAATGGCGCGACAATGGTTCCCCTTCGTTTTGTTAGTGAAGCCCTTGGCGGAGAAGTAAAATGGGACGCAACAACAATGACAGCTTATATCACAAGTAGTAAGTCAGAAGCAGAAAATGGTACTAGCAAACAACAAGTTGTAAAAGGTATCAAAGTAAAGTACGGTCAACATCATTACGGTGTCTCGAATCAGACTGAATATGATCAGTCAATGAAAATCATAGAGGAAGCTCTTAAGGGGTATGATGCAATTGTTTTTGGGGGAAGTAGATACTCAAATCAATTTAACATGTACCTTAATGGAGAACGTTCAGAGGATTATCCTATCCGTTCAGATAATGAAAGGGGGTTAGTGCAGGCAGAAGGCAGTATCGGTGAATTAGTCAGAGCAGGGGTAAGTAATGAAATAATAATTAGGGTTTATAAAGCATCTACACTTGCGATACAGTTATTGCAAGGAAAAGAGGACCCTTTGGATGGATCGCCAAGATCTATCTATGATGGACTTGTCAGGGGCAAGATTGACTGCGATCCCATAGCAGAAACATATTCAGCTGTTTTTGATAGTCTAGGCTTTAACACAATGATTATTGGTGGTTCGAACCATGCTGAGGTTCTAATTGAAATTAATGGTTCATGGTGGGAAACAGCGTCTAATACGTTTAGGAAGGTGGATGTTTCCAAAGCACTTGCTAATGGCTCGATTATGATTTCTCATCCCACTGACGGAACGATAATCCACTAATAGCTTATATGGATAATGACGGTGTCTACACGGCATCGTCTTTTTAATTTTGTGAAGATTTTTCAAGACCTAAGCCCAATTTCAAGATTTGGCGGGACATCTAACTTATAGATACAAGCAAAAGACTGTCATCCAAAACAGTTGAGCAAAACCAGAACAGCAAAAGGGAGGAAATGAAGGATGAGAAGGATAGTTTCCAGCATGTTAGTCCTCGCCTTGCTTCTTTCGTTATTCGCAGCTTCAGCCTTTGCCAGTGAAGTTGAGCCTAACGAAGTTGTCCAGAGCGAAATCGGAACAGAAGGAGGCACACAGCCCGATTCAGTCAATGAAGCCATCCCGACCGAAGAAGTACCTGATGATTTATCCAGTCAGACCACTCAACCCAATGAGACCGCACAACCCGAAGAGACTACAAATACAGTCTCAGCCGATAATACAACCCGAACAGTAACAGACGGTATGCATGTTGTAGTTTATTACGAGTCCGATCAAGGCTCCTACATCCCCGAGTTCAACTTGGAACTATGGAATGTAGCCGAAGAAAAATTGATAAGTAGCGCAGTAGGCAATAGCCAAAACTTCAGTAACGGCAAGTACAGCCTGATTTTCAATCACCCAGGCTACAAGCTTGGCGACCAGTTCGCACTAATCCTAAGAAGTGCTGACGATATCGTTGATGAGGTCAATTTCAATGGTTACAGCGTGAAGGTAAACACCCACTTCAAATTCGGCATTGAGCCATTCGTTTATTATGAAGGGGTAAATGACGAGAAGGTTTTCCAAGACCTGACCGCTACGAAGCTTAACCCTATCGAGGCTTCCCTTAAGACCAACCCGAAAAAAATTGGACTGCAGCTCCAATCTGAATCAGGCACACCCTTGAAGCAGCTACCAGTCAATATCAAGCTATTGGAAGGCAAGGGAACCTTAACCGCCAAGTCTGATAACAACGGTATGGTTTGGCTCGACAGTATCAAGTTAACTTGGAAATTCCTCGTTTCATCGGAAGGCAAGATCGTCAAAGACGATTCGAACGGTAAAGCCGAAATCGAGCTTCCTTCTACCGTTATAGCCAACACGCAGAAGAGTGTCCTGACTTTCCCAATCGTATTTGAAAATGAGGCAACAAGTGGCAGCTTAAAGGTAGACTTCTCGACCGAAGCCAATACGGACTTGAGTAAAGCATGGTCAACGTTCGATATTGCTCTTTCCGATCCGAATGGGGTATCCAGCACTTTCTCTGCGAATCTGGATACCAAGGAGATCGAAGGCATTGTAGACGGCAAATACAAGGCATCAGTCACAGCCAAGTATGCCGAGGTTAAGCTCAATTCCGATGCCCTTGTTACCCTCAGTGATGGTAAAGGGGGCATCGGGGGCATCGTTAAGCCGAAACATCTCCTTGAAATCAGTAAGGACGGCAAGCCATTCAACTTCTCGGTAATTAACGTTGAGAAGGTTGCCGACAAGCAATACAAAGGCACTAATCCAATCTCATTCGCGGTAACGCCGGGAGAATCGTTTATGATTAAGGATAACGATACAGGTAAAGTGGAGACAGTTGCCATCGACGCCAACTCCCCTGTCACCAGAGTCGTTTTAGGCGCAGGAGTCGTATTCGGCGGTTCTGCAAGCACACCGCATACAGGAGATGACATCGTCTATTTGGTAATTGGTTTTATTTTGTCATTGAGTGTAGCGGCAGGATGCTTTGTTCTCTACAACAGAAAGCGTAAAAATTCGTCACCTAAGATTTCGGTATTGAGTATTATGCTGGCGGTCGCATTGGTAGCTCCGCTTTTTGCTCCTTCAGGGGTTCACGCAGCTTCTTCGGATGCAAACGTGGGAGGTACTCCACCTGCATCGGGCGGTGCTAATTCGTCAACAGCGGCAGGAACGTTCCAAACCTCTGAAAGGATCGCTGTTTTGCAGTTTGGTTTCATCCCGAACAAGGTCAAATCGGATGGTAAAGGGGTTCTGAATCCTGATTCGAAGAAGGCTGATCTCGAAGATTCGTTCAAGTTCAACTATGAAGACCTGTTGTTCTACATGGCTCCGAGCAAGACTTCGGACAACTTATTCCGTAAAGCTGGCTCAGGCTTAATCACCTTTGAGCGCGGAACTGGAGTTTCGACTCTTTACGGTAATAATCCACTCTATCCAGACAGCCGTAAAGGTCAAAGCCATGCCGAGTTGATGAAGCGTACTTTGGATTATGCAGACAAAGCTGTAGCCAAGTCGAGCAACATTAACTATTTCGAGCAAATCATTGCCGATACGTTGTACAATATCGCTCCGAGCGACTCGAATCGTTCTCTTTCCGGTGAAGGTAACTCGAAGGTGATTGGTGATTCCCTGAAAGGAATGATCGAAGCCTACATTCTCCGCCACGGTAGCCAAGATGCAGGAGAGCAGTTCGATGCCCAAGTTATTGGCAGTCTGATGTTCTCGGGGTATCTGGACATGATCAAGTCAAAAGGTATCTTGAAAGGCGAAGAGTACACCGGCTTCGAACAAATGATGCGTGACAAGTTCAAGAAGAATGAACTGATCTTCTTCGCCCAAACAGTTGTCGGCATCTCGGTCAAGGATAGTCGCAGTGCATATGATCGTGACTATGCCTTTATCTCGATGCACGATGCGACAGATTGGTATCTCTGGACAAGACAAAAAGCTCGTCCGACCGATTCCGTTCTGCAGGGGTTAACTGCAAATCGAGAGTTTGAAGCTGTCTCGAAGGGTGGAGCAACATCTGCCGAGCAAGGTTCCCAATCACCATACAAAGAGAACGGTAACCTCCCGAATACGTTTAGAACGTATGCCCGAGACTTCTACGCCAGAACGTTGAAGCCAGTAAGTTCAGCTATCCCGATGTCATCGGACGCTTCGGTCAACGGATTTGGCGGTTGGGGTTATCAGCCTTGGGGTTACGGTAGCAATTCTTTTGGAAACGCGCCAGCAATCGACGCACAGCTAAATGTAACGGTTGTCGACAAAAGCAATAATCCAGTAGGTCAACCGTTCATCGTACCAGTCAATGGGTGGTCTGAGGAAAATAAAAAGTTACTTGGACTTCTTACCAATGATTCAGACTTAATCATACAAGGTGGCATGACTATAACTCATCAAGGCAAGTCCTACGATATTATTCCTGATCAAAATGCCAAGATTAGTTTAGTTGATAAGAATGATAATGAGAATATTAACAAAGCAAACCTGATAAAAGGTGAGATTGGAATAGAGAAGACAGTTCCTGTACCATCCAGTGATGGATCAGAGACTTGGGAGATTGAGTTAGGTTATGATACACCGCTTCCGCTTGATCTTCATAAATACTTGGGTGGTGACGGTAACTCAGGAGTATCGTCAGTAGAAAATAAGTACGAAGGCAAAAAGGAGTTTTCAAACGCCCAGCTCACTTTGTATGTTAAAGCCAAGGAAGATTCAATTGAGCCAATCACTTCGAACTATGATGTTCCGCAGTGGAGACTTTCGAAGTATTGGGATAACATCTCAGATAAAGGCATCAACAAAGCGAGGTTCAATTTGTCATTACCGATCAGTACGTTCACGAACCCTAAACTTAGTCCTTCTGGAAACACATTGTTCAGCTTAGTTGATCCAGACTTGAGTAATACACCTTGGGCATTAAGCCGAGCCAAACTGTTTAATGATACACCGACTAAGAACATCTCGGTCTATAACCCTGCAGCTTCGTTCAACCTAGCTGGCGATCTGTTAGCTGTTCGAGACAACAGTTCGGTAGCCAACATCAAGCTGGCTTCATGGTTGAACAATTTCAGTTTGTTCGATGGAAGGATCGCTTCAGCAAGTACAGGCGCAGCTGAGAATAAGCCAGTTGTAACGAAGTCACATGATTTTAAATATGGGGTAAAAAGCCCTTATTCCTCCTACACGTACAGCGAAACGAGATACAATTGGGTTTCGACGCAGTATGGCGGCTACTATGTTCCATACACTTGGTCAGGGTCGGCAACGCCGTCGTATCTGACGGCAGACTATGAAACGAGCATTCGCTTTAATCGTTACATTCCGAAAGATAGCTCGGCTCCAAAAGCGATTGCTGATGCTTCGGATTCAACCAACGGAATGTTCTGGCAAGCCAAACAAGGCAAAGAAACCTTAAAAGTGAATCCAGAGGTTCTATACGCCTACGATGATGCGTCAGGAAACACGAGTGTTGCCTTCGCCGCGGGCGACAAGCTGAGAGAAATTCGCCCTGTGAGCTACAATCTAGCTCAATTCGTTAATGTTGAGGTCACGCCAGAGGTAGTCGGCGCAAGTACAGCGACCGATGCGAATGCCAAAGCCTTAGCGAAGAACCTGAATGCTGGAGGTAAGCAAGTCATTTATAAGGGGTCTGCAATCACCACAAACTTCGAAGTGAAGGGCGAACTGGAATTGAAGACCTTTGCTCTGGACATTGGTTCTTCCGCACTTAAGAACGCTTGGAATCTATCCTCGGCTTATAGTACGGATGCCATCAATGAAACATACTTGAGCGAGTATGCAACACAGGATGAGGCTACCGGCAAGTGGCAAGTAACCTTCGATGCGAATGGTAAACTGGTCATCGACAATAAGGAGCATGGCGGTCAATCTGCCAAGCTGACAGCCACAGAGTCGAGTAAGGCTATCAAGGAACATACTTTGGAAGTGCGCGGCGGCAAATTGGTTGGGGTTGATGGCAATCGAAACTTGGACAGCCTTTCTCAAGAATTGAAGGATGCACTTACTCGGATGCATATTCTAGGTAATGATAACATTTTCAGTTCCTTCGAGAGCGGCAGCGGTGATAAACTTACTGAGCAAGCCGTAGCGACCCTCGGTAATGCAGTGAGGGGTTCAAATGATTTGAAAGTTGGTTCTGGATGGTATGCAGAAGATACGACTACCTTGGTCATTCGTGTCTATACAACAACCTTCGAATTGCCGAGCAATATGTATGTCGACAAAATACCGATGGAGATTCCAGGGCTTGAGGTATCTGGGGACAAGAATCAATTTTTCAGCAAGGGCTTCACTGGACATACGAAGCTGAGCTACAAAGTTGGTCATGTCGGCATGGTGTTCGATAGCTCCAAGGGCGACTTTGGCGGTAATCGGTCGATTGACTTCATAGTGGGTAACACATCCATTATGGACACGTTCAGTACAGTTCAATAAAGCTCTACCTTAATGGGAGGTGTCGAGAAATCGGCACCTTCTTTATATTTGGGGTTCAATTCACCTTCGGTTCAAGGTATAGTAGATACATTTATTTTCTACCATTCTTGAAATGAGGTGATATCATGGCTAAATTATCCGAGTTGTCGTTGTATGCCAGATTCAAATGGGCGGTTCCGGTCGTTCCCACGGTTAAAAAGGATGAAGGGTTCTTCAGTGATCCAAAGCCTTGGGATTTTGAAGAGCCAGTTTTGGAGCTGATTGAGCAGATGCTTGTTGAAATCGAGGAGTTCTTTTCATCCAAGAACATGCCAGTACAAGTAGCAATTTACGAAATCAGGGAAGTATTCGACCGGCTCCATGTCGAGATGTACAGTCCACATCAGGAAGTCTATATGATCGTGGAGAAGTACAAGAAGCTATCCGAAAACCTATTTTAACTTTGTGGCAAGGTGTCGAGAAAATCGGCACCTTATTTTTATGTTGAGATGGTTTTATCGTTCCGCATGAAAAAGAATGTCTTTTTCAAACTGCGTTCATGAGTTAGATCGTAGGTGAGTTGGTCAAAATTGTTATGGTATTGAAAATGATTTAGGGGCATTTGTAGATTTTCTCGGAGGTATATTGAAATCTTGGGGCGTTCTGATGAAAATTTTCAGGGCATTTTTTATTTTTGGGTTCAGATTGACTTCTCTTTATGATCCAGATCAAGACCTGAAATTACGATTCAAGGTTGTTAAGTAGTGGTCAACGTAGCCGCTACATTCACCAACCTTAAAATCCAAATGGAAGGTTGTTGATTTGAATGACAAAAAATACTACATCGGAAGTAAGTCTGTTGAATGGACAAATGCCAGGCGAATTAATTACTCGAGAGAATGAGGTATGCTCCCCACTTCCTTGCGCAAATATTCCTGAGGATATAAGTGAAGCTATTGATCCTGATTGGATTACGCAATTACTTCACGAATATCATCCAGATTATGATGGAAAGGTGTTTGTAGTCAAAATGACTAGTAGATGGGGGTCGACAAAGCCTGTTTTCTTCCTTCCATCCGATCTTTATGATAAAAAGTCTCTTAATAAACTTACAAATGAGTTGGTGAATAGAGGAAGATTTCTTCCCGATGAAGCTGATGCGTTAATTAAATACGTTGATTATATGAAAGTTGCTGGACCGGGAATGATTACACCGGATGATGGAAGCTATAAGCAACACATAATGCAAACGACTGATCTATCAGATGAAGTAGATAGTGAAGAATGCTACAGACAGATTGTTGAGTACATTTTAGATAACGGATCGGTTTTCCCGAGCCAAGAAAATAATGGGTTTGACGATAAGTGGTGTCATGGTGCATATCTTGACAGTGATAAGTCAATTAAGAAATTCGGTGAAAATGCGTATGCTTTCGTTCCAAGCCATCTGCAGTCATTACTTGATATTCCAAATAGAAAGTTGTTCGGTGCAGTTCTGGACGAGCTCGTAAAGCAAGGTCGCTTGTATAGTGGAGGGGGTAAGAATCCTAGAAAAGATATTGTTGTTCCTCTTTCAAAAATGGTATCCAAAAAAGTTTACGTTTTTACAATAGACCCATCTGTTTTAATGAAAGGGGCTGAATCGAATGAGCAGAATTAAACAAATTAAAACATTCAAGACAATAGGCGGCAAAGTCCGCCTATTGGTTACACTTTTACCGATCATTGATTATGTATTTCGTAAAATGGAGACAAGAGGATTCTTAGACCTTTTTGGAGGTGGCAACAAGTTCATTCCTCAAATCAGTAGGTTTATTCCAGTGCGTATATATAACGAATTCGACAGAGGGATTGCTAATCTGATGGCATGTTTAGCAAATTGGGGTAAAACTAGGGAGGTTATTGATCTTGCTTATAAATTACGAAAGACAATCAAGACTCAACAGGATTTTGATAAAGCTAATGAAAAAAGACGTTTAAAGGAAACTACTGAGATCGAATCCGCCGCATTAACAATACTGATTGCTGAGTACAGTAGAGCTGCGGATAGGACGAATTTTATGGATGAGAATGCAAGGAAAGGAATCAGCTATAGGAGTTTACAGTGCTATAAGGAACTTGTTCCAATAATGCGTGAGGTGACAGTTACATGCGGTAGTTACGATTACTATTTCAAAACATACGGACATAGGAGTGATTTTCTATGCCTTGTCGATCCGCCTTATGTAAATTCTGACATTTACCTTGATGGATTCACAAAAGAGGATCATGAGGAGATGGTAAGGCTTATTGTTGATACGAAAATGAAAGTTATTCTCTGCGGGACGGACAACGATATTTACGATTTCTTATTGGAATCGAGTTGTGGTTGGTATAAGTATACTCTTGGAGACATGCAGAAAAGTAGCGCGGCTAGAACAGGTGCAGCCCAGGAAGAGTTCATATGGACGAATTTTCCGATCCCTTCATATTTATTACCAAAACAACGTAAGAAGCAACCATTTACCCAATCAACCCAATCAACCCAATCAACCGGTATTATATAAAGCAGTTTAGAAGCCAGCTCAGATCCCGAATCCGTTGTTTTACTCCGATTTGGGGTTACCATCCTTGAGAACGGCAATAACGACAGTCTTATACAATGACGATCAGAAAAACACTCTCGATCAGGCAATCTATGCTAAGAGTGTTTTTCTGATGCCTAAAGGAACAAATTGGGCGTAATTTTTGAATTACGAGAGCTGTAACTGACAGCATGTTGTCGCAAACCCTTGCCATAAGCACACTTTTTTGACCAGGAGACCATTCGAACTGTTGCGAGGAATGTGTTAAAACACACTTCACCCCTTATCTGGCGCTGATTTCTTGCAAGTCGTGTCGAAAGCTGTCAGTAAGAACGACGAAGAAAGGATTTCGAGGGGATTCCATATTCGGTTGAAGGAGTCGATGAAATTCCGAGTTAATCAACATCAGATCGATATTCAGTGATCCCGTTTTTCCGTATCTCCTAATTTTCTCCGAATGTCAGTCTATTCCAATAGCGGTCGCTATGCTTCCTTCAGCGGCGGCTTTTGCTCGGCGGTCAAAATCGGCTCGTATAGCCGCCCTCTCCCTCGGCAGGTCTATTCCCCTTAGTTTTGCCTTTTCGGTCGCTTACAGGGGCATTCAGGGCGTCCTGCTCGGTTGTCGCCCTATCGCTCTGTAGGGGTTCTCGTTTTTCCAGTCGTATCAAGGGTTTTCGGGCTTTTTTGGTTCTAAAAATTATCCCTAAAAAGATCAAAAAACACTTGAATTAATCACTAAATGAAGCTATTATTGACACACGGTAAATAACTTAAATTTACTAAAAAGTAAATTTAAGTTAAAAAAAATAAGGAGGATGATGAAGATGTTTATAGCTCTAATGGTTTTGGGGATTGTTTTGTTTCTGCCATTTGTACTTCTGAATTTGGAACTTGTGAAGATTGGTATTAACAGAGAAGTGCCGATTACTCATAGAAACATTGCCGGATATGCACTGATCATTGAAGCGGCAGTAATCGGGATCTTAGCCCTACTTCTAATTTAATAATTTGCAACAGTGAACGTGAAGTCTGTAAAAGAACACGATGGAACGAGAGGAGTGAACTTCATGGCAGACAAAGTTCATATGCAATATGATGCTGATGCAGATCGGTGGTATGTGATTCTCAATGATAAGAAATGCTGGATTCATTGCGGTGAAGGTTTTGAGCTTTATATTTGCGGCGATCAAGTACCATGTCGGCTTGAGCTAGATCATGATTGGTATGTAGTCATTCAAGGCATCAGCTTCAATTTAAGAAAAGGGACTAAGTACATGGTTAATGTATAAGAGAGGGGGAAAAATATGGCACGACTTGCCTATATCCGCTGTCAACGCAAGCAGGAAATCGAAGAATTTGAGCAGCAAGCTCAGGCAGATGAAGTATTTATTGATTTGGCTAACGAATTCGGTGTTACTTTGAACAATTCGCTTGAAGTAATGCTCGAAAAGTTAGTCAGTGGTGATGAGGTTGTTGTTCGAGGGTTGAGTGAACTGGCAGATACCGTAGCCGAATTACGTTCATTAATGGCGACTTTGCGTGATATAGGTACTGAACTACATCTTCTGAACTCAGTCAGTACAGGTGTCCTTTCGGATGAAGGACTTAAGATCCTCACGTTAATAGATACTTTCATAAAAGAAAAGGAACAAATTCGGGAAAAGAAGAAGCGAAAAGGTAGACCTGTGCAACCTTACCCTCCCAACTTCCTTGAAGTTTATAAGGGATATCGGAATAAGGAATATAACAGATTGGAAGCAGCAAAGAAGTTACAACTTAGCGTTAATACATTTCGAGATTTGATCATTGTTTTTGAATTTAGGACTTAATTTGGAAAGGAGAGAATTGGAGGTGATAACTTTTAGTGTGAATCCGACAGAAGAGCGGATTGGGGATGCTGGAGCATCGGTAGTATCTAAGAAGAAGCCTGTTGCTCGTTACAGTCGCTTTGAAAGTTTAGGGATCAGCGAAGGCTTTGTTAAAACGGTTGATGGGTATTTGGATCAGCCCATAAAAGTAGGCGCATTTGGATATGTGGTTGAGAAAAATACAAAAATGGCTATTAGTAGCAAGGAGGTTCCGATTCTGACTGTTGATGAAATTGAAGCCGGTCGTAAAGGCGGGGTATCGGAAGCAGTTTTTAAGATAAAGGACTTTTCTGATAATGACAGGTGGCTTGAATCGTTAGACACTGATTACGAAGTAATCAAGGCTGTATTTGAACTGGTGGAGATCGAGATATATAACCAAAAGAAAAAGTGGTTGCGCTTAGTTATAGAAGTTGCTTTAAGAACAGGCAGATCAAAAGATATTGATTATCTTGGAAGATTAATTGAAGAATTCAACGATTTCAGTCATCTGCCGCTAGTATCGCAAGATAAAGATTGTTTCAAGCCGGTTACCAACCCAAGCATGGTTCAAAAAGTCATCATCTACTTGGAGGAACACAGTTTGAGGGATTTAGTGGGGTATATCATTACGAATAAAAAGGCAGCGGATGCAGTTGGATTGTCTTGACTCAGTTCATAATCAAGGAGGAAGATAATATGCAATCTATAATTACCCCTAAAATAACTAGAGGTCGTGCAATTGTTGGAGATGTTGTCATTCGTCTAGAAGATTGTGAAGTAGATAAACACTGGCGCAAATGGGAACCGTTTGGAGATGACGATTGCACCGAAATTCAGATAAGAGACGATTACACTGATAAGCAAATTGCACTAGCAAGTTTGCGGAAAAGCAAAAGGAAGCTTGTTAAAGGTGTTTATCATTCAACTTTCGAGGAGTATTCCCATATAGTTCATCGTAGTACAGGTGAAGCTGCTCATTACAATAATAGAGAATGTAGGTTAGAAGTCATTAGAGGGAGAATTTATTTAGTCAAATATGAAACAGGCGTAGCAAAGTTAGTATATAACGGTGCCAATTTCGTAAGTACATCTGGGGATTGGTTGAGATGCAATGCTCATCCCGCTAGTGATAAAAACTGTGATGCAGTGAAATACCCAAAGAACCATTTGAGAACAAATGTGATGTACTTGAAAAGCCATCAAATAATAACAGCAATGTTTCTTGGTCAAAGGGCAATAGATTTAGCAGTAGATGGAGTAATCAAAAGAACTCATGATATTAACCACAGAAATCTTAACTCTAGTGACAACAGACCTGAAAATTTAGAGATAGTCACTTTGGACGAGAATACGGAGCACAAAACAATAATGAGGAGAGTTTTGAAAGAAAAGATTCTGGCTTATATGAATAGACACAATTTGTAATAAGCGTAGTCTTAAGTTTATTGAGAAACTGGTGGTGTAGTTGAAATATGATAAGAAATTGTTCAATAGTAAAATAGTTTAGCGAGACTCGTATACAGAGATCTCGCTATATTTATGCTCTCAGGGGTATTTTCTGCACTTATTTGTCCTGCCACGAAGGATTTATTTGTTGTCTAATAGTAAGTCCTCAATAACCAATCGATATTATCAAATCCTCGAATCCCGTCCTCAACCTTGATGCCAGGGAGCCAATTTAAGGGAGTCGGTATCTTAACACAAACAGGTCAAAAGCCAATCCCGAATTTGCTGTTGTGGGAGCTAATAACTTGGTGACTAATACTCCGTTAAGATCTAATATATGCTGAATCCTTTGTCCACCCGTTAATCCTCCATTCTCTAGTCTTTCTTTCGTAACAATGGTTATTGCTATACAGCGGCGAATGAATTTCGATGGACTTCGTAATAATATCGAAGCTTCTTTTAGTCAAACCGACGTACGAAAGATACGAATCGAAGTCTATTTCAGATAAACTGAAGTCGGATTAACAAAAATATAGATTCTTGCATATTTTGAATACTAGAAGTTTGTTTTACCAAACTTGAAGTGTTGTTTAGCTGAACCGAAGTTTATCGTATAAAAGTCTTGACCCTAATATACAAAGCGCATTGCTTATTTAGTTATACCGAAGTTTCAGTATATAATCTTCAACTTTGCCATAGGAGCTCGGGTTGGTTGCTCTTAAACAGAGAGATACTGGTACGTCATTCTCTGTATATTCAGCAGCAGTTTATAAATTCCGCACCGAAAGGGTAATTCCCCCGCTCTTTTCGAATGAATGTGTTACTTAAAAAATATGTTTATTTTACAAGTGTTTGATAGTTACCATATGAAATTACGTAGTAAAGTCATCATAGTCTTTCTGAATAGAGAGCAAGTATTTAGTACGATTATTAAATTTCTAAACTCATTGGGGAATTATGTTGTTACGAGATTACTTTAGAGGATTTACCTTCACATAATTATCATTCCTTCGTACATCTTGTTTGGTCTTTGTTTTTATTACCGGAAATACGAAGATTTATAAATTTCTTGATGCAAACTGCCTTTCATTCAGCACATTTTGAGCAAGCAATTTTATATTGCTTAGGCAGGCTACTTAGGGAAAATTTTGATGTGTATTTCCTGCTACGGATTTTCCTCGTCACGCTTGGGTTTTTCGGTGTTTCAAAAAATAAGTAAAGCCCATAGTTGATAAGATGAGTGTTTTTGGCTTTGTTTCCATAAGTAGCGCTTAGATGCAGTAGATTGTCTTTATTATTTGTTGTTTAAAGTGGACTTGCTTCAATTAGTTTTAACAACATGTACCAGATACAACACAAGAAAGGATGAGGAGAATGGGGAAGAACGAACCATTGATTGTTAATGAACTTAAAGCGTTGATCGATGGTTATTCTAAGTTTCAAGCATTATTGAAGATTAAGAGATTGAATGAGGCAGAACGGAATTTGTATCAAACGAAGATCCTTTTAATTGAAGGCATTTTTATTGCATTGAAGCATCTTGAGGAAAAGTCAGATAAACAAAAGCTGCTTTTGAGACTATGTCTAGAAAACAGAAAATGCTCACAAAGGGATGCAGATGGGAACTTTAAGAGTGTTGATTCTCTGAGAGCCGCCAAAAATCAGTTTCGCTTTTTCCTAGCATCCACATTGTTTAGAAGCGACAAGGTTGCATTATTACTTCAAAGTAACTCACTTGAGGAAATGGAGACGGTTATTGACTGGTACAAGAAAAACGTATTCGATAATCCAGAGTTAATACGGCTGAGTGTAAAGCCTAGTTAAGGGGGGTACTTCGATGGCACCAAGAGCGAATATCTTCAGAGAAGTTAAGTATTACAGGGAAATTGTTCTATCGAAACTAAAGGATGACGTCTTTAACGATAACTATGAGTTTGAACAGTATCGACTGGACGCCCTTGATGAGATTCTTCATTTCCTTAAAACGTTATCATGGGTTAGTCATGAACCTACAAGGAACCGGGTTCAATGTTATTTGAGAGAAGGAGATCTCAATGCCAGAAAAACTGCGATTATCCTTGGGATTGAGAATGTCAATGCAGTGGAGCAAACCGTAAAGTATGTTTCAGATAAAATAAGGGTTCTTATCGACGAACCCCTTAGTCGCCTGTTTCAAGCCAGTAGTATTGAATTAATGGAGTCAGCACGTACAGATTTCCGTAAAGCGATAAAGCAAGAACATCCATATAATTACTTGATGTCAGGAGTAACGGGATTTTTGCCACAACCGAAGTACGACTCAAAATTGAGATTAGAACATTGCTCGACAGAATTATCATATTTAGCGTTGTTTTCTCACTATGCTGAATTTGTTCTTAAGTATAAATGTGACCAGTCAAAGCTTGCTCATCTTCTTGCGATGTTAAGTAGCCAAAAGGGAATTCCTGTTGATCGTGAAGGGTTGAAGCTATTCCTTAGTGGTGAGTTCGGTATTTCAAAGAAGACAGGTGAGCATTTATCAATCAAACAGCAGATAGAAGAATTACTTAAATGGAAGTCAAGACAAAACCCATACAATGATGAGGAGGAGTAAGCTTATGACCAAATCACCCAAAAAATTGCACCTGAAAGCGATTCCTCTTTACAAATTGCCCAATGATGAAGGAGTTCATTTCCTCAAAACCGACCTTAAGCAAATGACATTTGGTGAAATGAGCGAGTTAGCGGCAGCTCCATTTCGAGATGACAATTGGGTAAGGCTTGCGTATTCTGTTTCTTCTACTGTGTTTCGTCCATATTTTGATCAGGGCTTTGCTGGAATAATGAAGAGGAAGTCAACGGTTAGTGAAAATGGTTATTCATTTAGCAATGTTTTTAATACGGTATCGGCTGTAAATTGCTTATATTTCGACACTTCGTATCGTTCTCCAGGAACATGCGATTGGTCACGCGAATTCAAATTCTTTTCAGGAGAGCAGTTTCTTGGAGGTATCGGGGTATATGCAATAAGCCTAACTAATAATTGTGCTTGGTTAAGTAAGCAAGTAGCGCTCACCTCTATTGCAAGATACTATATCCAGAGTCGGGAAGTATCCAATAACCAGAGTGATCGTAAAAATGGAAACATATTTGATCGACAGAGCGGAGATCCATTCAATCGAATGCTTATTGCGGTCATCAAACCAGACCAGTGGGAAATAGCCTTTGTTCAGATAAGAAAAATGGGTCCACCAGTTTCGAAAGTTCGGTCTTGTGAAGTAATAGCTACTATATTTAACCCTAATGATTTTATTAAAGTATTACAGAATGGACTAGAGAGCATTGCTCAAGAAGAACATACAACTCAATTTGATTATTGAGTTGCGAATAAACTTGTCGCATCAAAGTTATTCTTCGAAGTTTCAGAATCAGGGCGTATATTTTTATGGTCATTCTTCTGGCTACAGCCAAGAATATCAGTGCTTTTGTGAGTACTAAAACTCCATTACAAAGTAAATTAAACCGATTTGCTTATAGTATGTTTACTTCTGGCGAGTATGTTTCAATAGCTTGAAACTGATCCTGCTCAATAACACACATTAGTTGCTGATTCTTCAAGAGCATCCCTCCCTCGGGGTATGATGCGCTTTTTGTCACTTTGGGAGAGGCAAAAATAATTTTTTTATTCTGAGAGTCTATGAATTTCAGGAGTAGTTGGCTGATCAAGTTTATAGTAATTGGAACTAGAATGTTGTATTGGATACTGGTTAATCATTCTAGTTCCCGTCCCTTCATTTCTTACCCATATGCAGTTTCTTTTTACTGCATATGGGGCTTGGAACACAAGAGGTAAGGAAGGGATTGAAAATAATAATTGAAGGGATGATCAGAGATGCAAAAGGTGGTTAACTTGAAAAAAGGTTTAAAGGGCAGTGTTGAGGATCGGAGAAAATCGTGGTTATGGTTAGAACTTGCGTTTGTGTTTAACGCTATTTTTAGTTTCATTACTCTAATGATCGTGAAGTCTGGTTATTATTCTGTCGATGGTTTTTTGGCTAGTTACTTTATTGCTGGACTTATCTTCGCAGTCTCCACAGTAGTAACATTTTTCTACTTTAAGGTTAATAACAAATGGAGGTACTTCATACTTATCCAATGTTCAATCATCACTTTATACTTCTCCCTGTTCAAGATGAACCTAATTTTTAATTGATCAACAGATCGAATCCCCCTCGAAACATAGAGGGGATTTTATTTTGTCTTTAGCAGATAGGTTTTTCATTTTAAGAGTTGTTTCCAGATAAATTTCACAACAACTATAAGCCATTAGTGAATGGAGACTAGTAATTGGTTTTGATTGTTAATGCATTCAGACCGAAGGGGTTGATAAGGTGAGATGGAGGATAAGAGTCTTATTTCTAAACATCTGCGCTGTTTTCTTTTGCTTAAGTTCTGGAGTATTCGCCGCGGCAGATGCAGATGTAAAATCTATCGAAATTCCTTCAGGTGATAGGATGCATATGCAAGACGTTTGGGGCAAATTAGGGAATGGGGGAAGTCATCTCAACCTTGAGTTTGAAGCTAACACAGGAGACCATCCTGATTCTCGACTTCTGGTCTACGATGGTACGAGTGGAACGATAAAATTCAACAATACCAATTTTCAGGATGCAACTGAAAAATCACGGAAAAGAGTGCTAAGGGAATTCGTTAAGGCGCTTCAGGGGTCGTTAGTCTCGGACCAAACACAACAAGTAATAATGGGTTCAATGTCTGCTTTGAACAGCGAAGTTTCAATGTTGCTGATTCCTTTAGTTACGGAAAGTGCTTTAGCAGATATGTATACTGCAATGATATGGGTCAATCCGATCTTGCCTTACGTTAGAGTAGTTTTCGGCATAGGGGCGATCTTACTTACAATTTATTTGATTGCAACATCGATTGCCGATTTGTTTTACATTGGACTACCTGTAGCAAGAGAGTCAATGGATTTGAAGGCAGATAATAAAGGGCAAAAGAAGCCATTTGGAATTAGCGATGATGCTATTTCGGCTGTTAGGGAAACAGAAGCTTCATTAAAATCATCAGGCAGTTATAAAAATGCGTACATGCTTTACTTCAAACGAAGGATTTTTACTTACATTGTTCTTTCACTCTGTCTGCTCTATCTAATCGGCGGAGAGCTTGGCGGACTTATTGCATGGCTCTTGAGCCTAGTAAGTGAAGTAGTATAAAACATTAATCCTCTCATTTCATGAGGGGATTTTTTTTAGCTTAAGTAGCAGTAATGCCGAAATCGTCGAGTTAAGAATCCTCCAGTGGTTCATTTATCACCCTGCAACACATGAAACCTAGAAATACCTTTGTTTGACCTTTGAGATTAACACAACTTCGACATCTGATTTTGCAGAAGGATTACAAAAGTAGCACATAAAAAACGATTTTCAGAAAAGGAGATGACGGGAATGAGGGGTATTGAGAGCGGTCAGGTCAATGGGTTCGTAATTAATCACGGTGAAGGTGTCGAAGCGGATACGCATTCAGAAGAACTCGATGACAAGGAGTTTTTAAAGTTTCAGAAAAAGATGATCCGAGCCGAAAAGTGGCTAAATCGCTTAGAGAAAATAACTGCATGGTTGGATCGAGTTCAGCACTGGGCTGAGGAGCGAGCTTCAAAATCAAAATAAAAATGAAGGGAAATGGATGGAGGTGGAAAGGTTGCAACCTAAGCGGATAAATCGATTTGTAGCGGCGCTTATCGCCGTATTTCTTCTAATAGCATCTACACCACTAAATTCGGCTTCTGCAGTCGGTAGTCCTTCAGCCGACTCCCCAAATGCTATGGCACGTTCGATGATTGACTTCTTCAGAAAAGACAGAACGGAGCTTGCTATAGACAGGGTTTCCAGAGATGAATTGATGGTGTATGGGGTATTTCTTTCTAATTTCTTTATCCCAGGGAAGACTAAGTTAAGTGATATGGTCGATGCTTCAACGGATAAACAAGACACCATTCCAAGGATTGTGAGCAATAAGTTTTTTGGTTCACCTGATAATTATAAGCAGATCGTGGACGTCAATACGAAGTTATACAATGCGATCATGGAGGTATTCCAATCCTCAAAGTCATCCTTCGGTTTGTTTAAGTCCGTTCCTCAGGATGGGTCACTTCTAATGTCAGGAGAAGATTTTTATAACAAACTGGCAGGAGTAGACACGAATCGAAAAATATATGCGAAGAATGGTTCAGGCGACAATGTTGTAATGGACTTGAATGATAAAGCAACACACGCAGCTATTCAAGTACTGTTCTCTTATTCGCCAGAGTTGATTTTGGACAAGGAGAAGGGACTCAGGGCGTTAACCGCCATGTATATCGATGGATTAGGCAACATTTGGGGAGCTTACGATAATGTCGCAATAGAAGAGTATGTACTGGTTCTTCCTGCAGCATTAAATCCAGTAGTCTTTTCTAAAACTGCTAACGGGGGTAAGTTTCCGGTTGCAAACGTTTTTGTTATGGGCGGTATAGTTAAGATTACGGAAAACTTTTTAGACGGAAAGCCTTTCATGACTCCGTACTACAACATAAAGGACTACTTTACAAATGGTTCATCGGCAGCAAGCACAATGAACAGAAGTAATATGCTGAGTATCTTTGGTATTCAATCGCATTCCAGTATGACAAAGCTATCAGGGGGTTCAGCATTCCGAAGTCTGGGTGACTCAGACACTTTGATCATGAACAGTGATAAAGTCACCTCAAATCCGTATCAAGAAGTTCAGAAGTATATTAACGAATCCGTATCTAGCACTTTTTCAAGTAACAATTCGTTTATCTTTTTGACCATTGATGCAAGTAAATTCACCAATGGACAGAAATATTTTGTAGATGAAGAAGCACTCAACAGTGATCAGAAGGATACTTTGTCCAAATACTTATTCGGTGGCAGTGTTTTTTCATTGGATGAATTAGCGGACGATATGTACTATTTCAACGTACCGACTGGAGCCAGCGGCGGTGAAGGTGATTGGAAAACCGATGACGATGCTCTGATGATGAGACAGAAAATGTTCGCCAAAGAAGTATCGGGTCAATATCAGTTTTATCAAGGCTCTTACTTCTCGTCACCCTTCAACGGCTTTCTTCATTATTACTACGATAGCAAGAGCTCTGGTAACGAACAGGATCAAGTAGATTTTTTAGTGAAATGGCTTCAAGATAACACGACCAATAAAACAGTAAATTCAACTTCTGCTGAGTTTAAAGCGTTAAAGAGCTTTTTGGATTCGGGAAGTTTTGGGACAGATGATCCTGATACAATTAATGCCGCGCTAAAGCTATTGAAATTCGACAGTAATAATTTCGTTTATAATGTGTTGCCCTCATCGACACTTGTTGAAGAGAATATTTTGCGTTCAGGTTGGTTCAAAACGACGCTCATTTCGCCAACTAGTTTTGGCTTGAGTGAGTATGATTCTTTTCTGGGGTATATTTCGACCGCAATAAGAAAAAGTGCATTCTTTAGCCAGTATAAGGGATTTGAGGATTATCCCTACTTTGAATTTAATGGAACGGGGTTCTTTCAAGCAGGAAATGGCGGCAAAATCGTTGGGCATGATACTGTCAAAGGATCGAGCAAAAAGGTTGTCGGGACAAACGGACAAAATGCAATTTCTACCCTGTTCTATAATTCTATGGTGTATCGAGTATTTGGAATGAATAGTACCTTTACCAAGAAATTAACGAGCAACATGTACGCTGGAACCGAAGTTGACGGTGTTCTCGGTAAATATACTACTCGGACTGCAATCATGAATGATGTCAATAACTACCCAGGTATCTATTGGGGTTACATGGTGCAACTGCTTGGTATCGAAAAGAGTAAAGACAGTAAAACTGGTGAGGAAAAATGGGATAGCAAACGTTTTGAGAATGACTTATTACCTACAATTATATTGAATACGATGAGTGGAGGATTAGACCTCGTTACGATTATCGGAGGATCGGGGGTTGTTGCTTCCGAAGAAAAAACCATGCAGGAAATGCAAACCGATATCGTTAAGAAGATTTATGGTCTTCTCTCGGATGGTCCAAATCAGTACAGAGACAAGCTGATCAAATCTGCACAAGACAGTTGGATTATATCCACCCATAGAAGCATTACCGGTTCGTGGATCGGAAATATTTTAAGTGTAAGTGCAGGTGGGAACGAGTCATATGCTTCAATTGTTGGTTACATCAATACGCCTAGTTTAACGGAGTTACCTATAACTTCTTGGTTACTGGACGATTACATGTCAATATACTTGTTACTGATCTTATTTGTTGCGATGATCGTGATAATAATGGTCATAACACATGTGCGTTCAATTAGAGAAGGGGTATTAATCTTCATCGTAATGGCTTTCGTACTGATAATTCCTCAGTTCTTTATTTCAAGTGTAGTAAATTTATCAAATACTGCAGGAGATAAGCTGTATTCTGGGAGGTTTAATTATTGGGCAATTACTCAGCATCAGCAAGCACTGTCTTCTATGCGTAATGTAAAACTTATGGATGATGAGAAAAACTATATTATTGCTCAAAACATGGAGTTAGCAAGGGAGGCATATTCCTCAGATGTTGGAGTTCGGGTTAAATGGATGTCGCCTAAGAAAGATGATGTTTTCGATGATATGTTTAACAAAGGGAAAATAACTCAAACGTTAAATGAAAATCTGAATATTTTTAGATGGCTATTCAGCAGTTTTATTAACCAAGAAGAGTATGTTTTCAATGATCCACTGGTCACCTACTTATATAGACCATATAACGCTATAGCTACAGCAGCCAAAAATTCGTACTCCAAAACTTCAGAAAAAGCAGTATCAAGAAATGAGGCTGCCAACAAATTATTAAACGCAAAAGAGTCATCCTTCCTTTTCCCTGAGTACAGATTTAAGTCTTTATTGGACGACAATAAGAAAGTTCAATATTCAGATCAACAAAATCAGTTAATAAAATCGAGTGCAACACTATCAGTCACCAATAATTCTGAAATGGAGGAGAGCTATAGGTATTGGGCGTTGAATAGTTCCGATGTTTCAAAAGCCATTTTCCGAAATGATATCAACTCCAATGCAGGGTTACGTTCCGCGACAGATGAGCATTCCGAAGCTTTCCTGTTATCAACTGAAAGTCCGTTTTATTACTTCTATAATGCATTGAAGAGCAGATATTCAAGAGTTGATGGAGAGTTTAAATCAGCCTTACTTTCCAAAGAAGTGTTCAGGGCTTCAAGTGATGACCTGAAGGTAAATAATTCAATGAGGGATTTCCTCGATTTGGAGGGGTTATTTACTTACGTGATTCCGTATTTATACCAAGGAAATGACTATGTATATAGGTGGACGGCAACGAATGGGAAGAGTGTCGATACCTTTAACTTCAAAAACGCAGTAGAGCCTTCCGATCCTGCGATGAAAGCAAAATTTAACGAAGAAGCGAAACGTAAAGAAGACCTAAAAGCTGTTTGGAAGTTGTACTCACCTTGGGTTGACCAGATTTATTCTCTCGATGTAATGGGGAAACAAGTTCCAATTGCCAACAAAAAAGTATATGTTGCTGATACGGCTAACCCAGGTGCATATGATGATGCCGGAAGACCGATGATCTTTTCTGAGGCAGATATGTATGCGAAGGGTTATAATTACTCTCAGCTTACTGATGTGGAGCGGCGTATCCAATCCACACTGAAATCAACGTACAAGGATCTAATGTATTTAACGAACTATTACGATTTCGATAATGAGGTTCTTATTACAGCAGCGGCAATGATGGCGACCTTCAACTTTAATCGCGAATTCTCTGAAAATAGGCTCCTTGGAGAAAGTAGTACGTTGTACCCGCAAAATTTTGAGCTAAAGAACTTTAATTACGATGCTTTCATGAGACTGATCCTGATGAATTCTACAGGTGAAGCTCTAATGGACGATCAAGACCTGTACGCACGAGTTCTTGAAAAGACGTCAATATTCTCAGGATTACTTTTGATTCTCTGTGATTTGATGGCTGTCATCGTTGTGCCAGTAGCAAAGTTATTCGTATTGCTGTTGCTTCTGTTTTTAACCATTGCGATCTGCTTATCAAGTGTGTTGGTTCCTCCAGATAGACTGACAAGAACCATTAGTAAGAATTTGTTTATACCGTCTCTGATCTTCTTGGCAGCGAGTATTGGGTTTGCATTTGTGATTTCACTATTCATGGGTGAAGGGTTAACGGGATATGTTGGAGGAAGAACGCCATCACTTGGAGTTAGCGATCCTTCGATAGTCATGTTGTTAATGGTGGCTGTTGACGTCTTATACGTCTTTATCCTATGGAAAATTGCGAAGTTACTTATCACATCATTGAAGTCACATGTGATTTCAACTGTCTTTGCAACAGTAGGGCTTGCAGTAGGTGCAATGACTGCATTTAAACAATATATGCATTCCTCGATGAGCAGGACATTTAATGGAGCTCTAAGTCGCGCTCTTGATACAAAAGGTGAAGATGCAGTTAATGGTGAACCGAATGGTGGTAATAAGCCTTCAGGGTTGAGATCGAGATTCGGAAAAGGAATTATGTATAACCACGATCAACCAAACCTGAACCATTCTGATGGTAATGAAAAGAGTAGCCCTTCAATTAAAGGGAGAGATGGACAATCGAATAATGCCGTACTACCTAATGAGAAGGATCGTAAGTTTGAGACTTATATTGATGATCTGTCATCCCGAAGAGCTGGGAGTGCTGATAGGAAGGAAGAAGGGAAGCAAGTTAAGGATTCTGTTGGCAAGGTTGAAAAGCCAAAACAAACTCAGCAAAAGAAATTCGAGAAGTAGTAAAAACAGCCAGCTAAGGGATTTATGGTGACTCTTTATATTCGCTCCCGAAGTTAAAGATGATTTTAGATCGTTCAACTCGATGAAATGGTATATCTTGTTCTTTGTTTACAGATGGGGTATATTGGAACTAACAAATATTCTTTGGAAGCGGAAGCACCGCAGACAAGCCTTTTAACGGGCGTAGTCTGCGGTTTTTTGCGTACAATGACAATTGGAGGATGATTCTTATGAAGTGTTTATTCTGTTCCAACAAGGCTGAAGTATTGTTTAATCACCTGACCCATGATCTTGGGTCACTTTGCGTAGAGTGCTACATGAAACTACACGGATCATGTGGAGTTTGCCACGGCAGCTTCTTACCTGAAAACGTGATGCCTGATGTAAATTATCAGATTCAGGCTAAATTCATCGGCACTGGAGAGAAGAACTTTATAGTTTGTAATCAATGTGATACAGAAATTCGTCAGCATTTCCCGTTGATGTTCGTTTAAGGGCATTGGGGGCATGGGTTTTACTATAGCTTTCAAAGTGATCACCTTTCACTAAGGTGATCTTTATTTTTGATTTTAGATAAATTAGGCTCAACATTTTTTCAAAAAACCTATGAAAAGTGCGTCAAAAAGTAACTTCAAACCTGAGAAAAGTTACATAACTAACCAGTTAATTATGGTTGGTTAGGAGGCTCAGGGAGTGCATGTTGAATACACAAGTTTATCATTCGGTTTTGAATTAGAATTTACAGGGATAAAACGTTCAGTGGCAGCTCATGTTGTTGCGGATTTCTTCGATACAGGCAGACCAACACAAATTGGTGGATGGGGTCATGATACTTATGAAATCAAGGATAGATCCGGACGGATATGGAAAGTCGTTAAGGATGCATCCATTCAGGCGGTACGACAAGAGAACTCCGAAATAATAATCGTATCGGATGATTATCAGTGTGAACTTGTATCCCCCGTTTTGGGGTATTCTGATATCCCTTTATTACAGAGATTAATTCGTGAATTGAAGGAAAGCGGCGCATTAGTAAACAAGAGTTGCGGATTACATGTACATGTAGGAGCTGAGAGATTCTCTCCAAATAACTTGAGAACTCTTTGTAATATTATTTACGCAAAACAATCTTTGCTAACCAAGGCATTGGATTGCAGACAGGATCGGCGCAGATACTGCTTGGATCTTTCAGATGAGTTTATAAAGAAACTGAATAAAAAGAAGCCGAAGACGATGGGGGAGTTTGCAGAAGTTTGGTATCACGGCTTCAATGCTTTACCCTTCCGTCGAAACGATCGATATAACGACTCCAGGTACCGGATACTGAATTTGCATCAGTTATTAAGCGGCAGATTAAAGACAGTGGAGTTCCGTTTATTCAATGGAACTTTGCATGCCGGCAAAGTGAAAGCAAGTATCCAGTTGAGTTTGCTCATCACGGCTCAAGCCCTTAACCAAAAGAAAGCAACCAGTAGGGTAACTGTACCTGATAACGGTAATGAAAAGTATGCATTCCGCGTTTGGTTGTTGAGAATGGGCGCGATTTCCGCAGAATTTAAAACCATGCGTCATCATCTGCTCAAATACCTCGAAGGCAATTCTGCTTGGAGGGAACCACCAACGAATGATGACGTTCGAGGCTTGTCAGACGTCGAAGCACAGTAAGCCTTATTCGGGGTATTTTCGGGCGCTCTTGTCTGTTAATGAACACTGTACAACCAATCGTGATCCAAGGTAAACTTACCAACTAACTATTGAAATTGGAGGTATCGAATATGATTAAGAAGCCTTATGCAGCCTACGGGAGTAATATGCACATTGAGCAAATGAAGATGCGTTGTCCTGATGCGTATATCATCGGGATTGGGCGTATTGAAGATTATGAGCTAGAGTTTAAAGGTGTAGCCACCATCTCTAAGCATGTCGGACTATTTGTACCTGTTGTGTTGTGGATGATTTCTGAAAGGGATGAAATTGCATTAGATCGATATGAAGGTGTTTCGGTTGGACTTTACAGGAAAGAGCTCATTAAGGTGAAGTTAGAATCGATTAACGGAGAGAATGACGTATTTGATGAAAGTGATATCCCTGTTGAACTAGGAGCGATGGTTTATATCATGAATGCCGAGTCAAGATCAATATTTGCGCCTACTCGGACTTACTATGAGACTATACTTGAAGGATACCAACATAACAACATTGATGTTCGCCCCCTTTCTGTTGCAGCTATTAAAAGCGATTATAGAGACACAGATTATTACGAAGGTTATGAGATAGTTCGACGGAGGAGGTAAATGTTTGAGCCTTCAAATATCAATGACGCATGGGGTTCAAGAGATAGGCTGTAGTGATTGGCAACTGGTTATTTCATTAATCATCAGACATTTTTATGGCAAAGAAGACTTTCTGTCTTTTAAGACTGTTGGGAAGAAAACGGTAGTTACGAATGGGAATGACGATCATTTACTCACTATCAACAACAAGAAGTTATTTTCAGAAGTAGTTTGGGCAGTATACGGCGATGATGTGAAAGTGAAGTATTATACATTCATGCTTACCGCATGAGTATTAATCATCTTAGTAAAGAAGAACTTGAAATTGGTAGGTCGATGTGACTTAAATACAACAGACTATTATTCTGGTTCTTTATATAATGAAAGATGATGCCTTCTAAATGGTATGGAGTGGGAATAAGGGACAGATACACTGTTCCTTCTTTTAAAGTTTAGCGAATCTTGTAGATCGGAGGTCAATATGAAAACGAAAAAGTTAACAGCAGTAATACTTGCATTTTCTATTATCTTAGGGGGTCAAGGCGCGTTCGCCGCGCAATCAGAAAAGCCAGTTCAAATCGCTTCTGCGGACTTCGATTATTCCAAGGAAGCAAAAGATGCTCTGACACACGTCAATAAAATCCGTAAGGCGGCAGGACTGGATGAGGTTAAGCTTAACCCTTATCTTACAAAAGCCGCAGAGAACCATGCAAAATATTTAGACGCGAATGGTGAAACAGGTCACGATGAAGTAAAGGGTAAGAAAGGCTTTACTGGTGAAGGACCGAAAGATAGGATTCTTGCTGTTGGGGGTTCAAATATAGTTCAAGGTGCTAGTGAGGTTATTTCGTATTCGGAGAAAACTGTAGAAGGCTCTATCGATCTTATGGTCGATACGGCGTACCATAGGGTTCCATTCCTCAACCCATTCGCTACTGAGATTGGTATTGGCATGGTTGGTAAGAATTTCGTTATGCTGGACTCATCTTTTGGAAATTCGACTAAGATATCTGTCTATCCATATGACGGGCAGAAAAATGTACCAACAACGTTTACTGGAGCTGAAAATCCAAACCCGTTGAGTAAGTTCGGTATTAGCAAATCGGGGTATGTGATTTCAATCTATCCTCCGCATGTACTCGACACAAAGAAAATCGACGCAACTATAAAGGACAGCAAGGGAAACAATGTACCGTTCTTTTCTGAGTGGTATATGGGTTACTGGTTCTTTTATACGAAAGAACCGTTAAAAAATGGCGAAAAATATACGGTGTCAGTAAACTATAAACCTCTCTATGAGGAAGAGTATGAAGGAAAAACACTCAACAAAACTTGGTCTTTCACAACTGCAGGAAGCACTGCTAACGGTGGTTCTGATAATAAGGTATCGAATACAAGTGATGGATATTCTAAAGAAGCAAAGGAAGCATTGGACTATATCAACAAAATCCGTAAGGATGCGGGACTTGGCGAAGTGAAGTTGAATCCGTTCCTCACGAAAGCGGCTGAAAACCACGCAAAATATCTCAATGCAGGTAATCCTTACGATCATGATGAGATTGAGGGCAAGAAAGGTTTTACTGGTGTAACACCTAAGGATAGAGTTCTTGCGGTAGGTGGGGATGCTCAATCGGCTCAAGGATTGTTCGAAGTCCTTTCGGCTAATGACTCTACTGTAAAGGCGTCTATCGATGGATTCATCAATACGGCATACCACAGAACACCATTCCTTGACCCATACACAATGGAAGTCGGGGTTGGTTTCGAGGGAAAGAAATTCGTAATGCTATCCCAAACACGGGGTTCCACTGCAACTGATATTTCTATGTACCCTTACAATGGACAAAAGAACGTACCAACAACATTCTCTGGAGCGGATGAAGACCCTAACCCGCTAAGAAAGTTTGGCATTGAAAGATCGGGTTATGTTATCTCATTCTATCCGCCCCATGTACTAGACACCAAAGCTATTGATGCAACTATCAAAGATAGTAAGGGAAACAACGTTCCGTTTTTCTCTGAGTGGTATATGGGTTTTTGGTTCTTCTATGCCAAACAACCTTTGAAAAACAATGAAACTTACACGGTGTCTGTCAATTACAAACCTCTGTATGAGGACGAGTATGCGGGCAAAACTCTTAATAAGACGTGGTCTTTTACAACTGAAACTGGTCAGAACAACATGTCTAATCCTTCTAATGGAGGAGACGTTAATCCACCACCGAGTGGCTCGACTTCAGCAATCACGGGTAATTTTGGCAAGGACAATGTCGGTGTAACAATCAATGGAGATTTGGTATCTCTGAATCCTCCTGCGAAGATCGTCAACGGAAGCACCTTTATCCCACTTCGCGGAGTGTTCGAGAAGCTCAACTCAGAAGTAAAATGGAATAACGATAAACAAGAAGTAACTATTACTCGTGGGGATGTTACGGTTAAGCTCACAATCGGCAGTAAGACCGCTTATGTCAATGGCAAAGCGATTACACTTTCGACAGCTCCGTTTATCAATAACTCATCAACTTATGTACCTTTAAGATTCGCCAGCGAAGCAATTGGTGCAGATGTGAAATGGGATCAAACAAATTTTATTGCCATCATTAAATCAGAATAATTCTCGATATGGGGGTCAGATGCATTGAGCATCTGGCTCTTTCTTTATGTGTGCAGTGATCTCCCAGTTAGGGGTCACTGCATTTTTTATCTTGATCGAAGTACGGATAATTGATGGGAAATAGTTACTAGAAAAATTTCAAAAATGTTATGGAGTTTGAATGACTTTCAAGATAGTCAGCAAGAGCAAATTTATAAGACCAAGAGAAAAAGAATAAGCACAAGTAAGGAGATGAAGGATGTGGCAATCAGTAAACAGGAAAGAAACAAGATCATCTCAGTTCTCTTGGTGATCGCTCTACTCATCGGGTTATTCCCAATGAGTGCTCTTGCTGATGATCAACCAAGTGACAGCGACTACGGAAATGAAGTGAGCGTAACGGATGCCGTTTACGGTGAAACCAGTGTTACGAATGCAGTATACGCTTCCGATCCGAGTCACTTCGTTTACGAGTTAAATCCGGAATGGATGAATGAACCGTATGCCTATATCCGAGAGTATATCGGACCGGGCGGAGATGTGGTTATCCCAGAGTCAATCGAAGGGCGTCCCGTTTCAAGGATTTTTGGAGCAGCATTTCTGGGCAATCAAAGTATTACGAGCGTAGTTATACCTGAAAGTGTTGAGCGAGTCGAGGTAAATGCGTTTGCGTACAGCTATGGAATTAAAAGTATCGTATTTAAAAATCCTGATACGATAATTGGTGACAAGAATGGTTTGTATGATTGGGATATTGTGATCCCATACCAAGCTACAATAATCGGTCATAACAATTCGACAGCAGAAAGCTTTGCCAGTAAACGGAACATCAAGTTTTTGAGTATTGATGAGCCTTGGACTACAGAAACAGACTATGGATCACAAGATGCTATGTCTCGTTTCCATCGAGGTGAGGATGTTGTCGTGGGCGAGCTGTTCCAAAGTAGTGAGTTGGCCAATTATTTCGCACATTGGATGGGCGAACTTTGGGGACTATGGACAACACCAGTCTGGAACGGGACGATCAACGATACGATCAATAAGCGTGACGTTGAGATGCGGATGCAAAGGTTCTATCAAAACAAAGGACACTTCTCATTCGGCTCCGATGATTTCAAAGGAATCACAAGCTTAGAGGGTCTGCAGCTATTCAAAGACAGTATCCTCAGCGACCCTAAGTTCTCAGACAATGCGGTATTTCAATTTGGTGGCAATCAGCTTCAGGAAGTAAATGCCCTTAGCTTCTTGAATGGGGTAAATTTTCTGGATCTCAGTAATAATCAGTTGGAGAACATTGATGGACTAAGCGATATTGAAAGGTTAAGTCACTTGGATGTGTCCAACAACAAATTAACCCACCTAGATGGCTTGAGTAATTTGAGAAGGTTGATCGAGCCGCAAACAGCGGCGACAACGACCAGTGTTCTTGATTTCAGTCATAACCGGCTCTCGAACATTGAGGGGCTAAACAATGTAAGCATGCTTGATACACTAAATGCAAATAAGGTTGATTTCAGTTACAATTTCTTAACCAATAGTAACATTCCCACTTTATCGAAGCTGTTCAAACTTTTCGAACAAGTAGCAAAACCTCAGTTGCTGTTCGACTACAACTATCTTTATATTGACGATCAGGCAGCTGGGAAACAGTTCTACAACGATTGGTTAGAAATATCCGGTCTATCGAGGGGCGATGACCGTGCCAGCACTCCGCAATACAATTATCGATTCGTTAAAGGCGCTGACACGTTAAGAGTCGAGCACCGCGTCAAAGGAACAGATGAGCTACTGGCATTTGAGGAATATTCGACAGCAGACAAGTCATTGGACTTGAACGCTTCCATTACGTACAATGCCAAGAATTTTGAAGGTTATTCCCTCATTGGCGATTCAGGTAAGTATGTTCTGAACAAAGACCATATTTTCACTTCCAAAATCGGTACAGAGCGTCATTTGGTTAATTCGAGAAATGGGTTATCGATCTCAAATGTTGGACTTCCAGATGATATGACTAGCGCAATTACGGATGAAGGGATATTGACCACTACTGATACAGCTGGCGAATACAACATTGTTGGTAAAGGAACTACTGAGGTTAATATTCATAGCGAAGGGGTATCTCATGGCATTTATCCGCTCACTTTCGACACCTTTGGAAGCAAGGACAATGTCATCGTTTTCTATTACCAATCGTCTGCTTCATTAGCGAAGCATAAGTTAACAGTCGGTAAGGAAGGGAAAGGTACAACCTTTCCTGCAACTGGCACTTACGAATACGATGACGGAGAATGGGTTTCCATCTCTGCTCGGAATACAGTATCAGGATATGAACTTGAAAAATGGGTGATTGACGGCGAAGATTACTTCGATCCCTTTGGCTATGGGGTAAGTTTGAAAATGGATAGCGACAAAACAGCAATAGCTCACTTCAAGCAAAACCAACCACAGCCTGCTCGGTATACGCTAACGGTTCATCAAGTTGGAATGGGAACAGTTACTCCGTTCGCAGCTGGCAGTGTTACGAATTTTCCCGAGTTTGAATCGGTCAGCCTGATGGCTAATCCCTCGCCGGGATATAAGTTCGAGAAATGGGTCGTGAATGGGCTTGAGTCAGACGATCAGAGTATCACCGTGTATATGGATCGCAATGTTGTCGCGATAGCACACTTCATCCCCATTGCATCACCACCAAAGGAATACAAACTGATCGTTGAAGTCGTAGGTGAAGGTACAGTCAATGTTGTAAATGAAGAAACAAAAGAAGTGTTCCAAGATGTGCGCGGCGTAGTCGGACAGTTTAAGAAAGGCACTGAAATATCCGTATCAATGAATCCTGTTAAGGGGCATAAATTCACTAAATGGATGGTGGATGGACAGGAAATTGTTAAAGAGTCGCTCTCGTTTAAGATGGATGAGGACAAGATCGTCCAAGCCTATTTCGAGCCAGTCGTTCCATCACCAGAACCGAAAGGTAGTATAGCGGTTGAATTTGTTGATTGGGAAACGAACAGTAAGCTCAAAGAAGATGTAATTCTGTCGGATTTGCCGTTAGGTGATCATTCATATAGAGCTGATGCGTTTATCGGGGTATATAAGCTAATTGGAGAAGCTGTTAAAAATGTCGTACTAACAGCAGCCGAGCCATTCGGAAAGCTGACCTATTTCTATAAGAAAGACGTTGTCATTCCGACACCTGAACCAGAGCCGAAGCCAAATCCTGAACCGACACCTAGCCCTGATCCAGAACCAAAACCAACGCCAGAACCGAAACCGGAACCGAAACCGGAACCGAAGCCAGAACCGAAACCGGAACCGAAGCCAGAACCGAAACCGGAACCGAAGCCTGAGCCAAAACCAGAGCCGAAACCAGAGCCGAAACCTGAACCGACACCCAAGACGGAATTACCAAAGGTAGAGTCACAGCCGGAGCCTGAAACAAAATCGAATGAAAAGGATCAGGATCTTAATCCAGACCGAGAAGGAAGCCATGTGAGCACAGTGCCTGCTCCAGTGGTTGAAAAGAAAATGGATACTTTGCTCGTTGAAGCTGTAGATCATGAGTCCGAGGAGCTTCTCCAAACTGAGGAAATCGATACATTGCACTTTGGTTTGAATGAGGTCAAAGCTCCCATTATCGCTGGCTACTCCTTGATCGGATCGGATAAGCAAACGGTATTTATCAGCGAGAATGGTGAATCTTTAACAGTTACCTTCAGGTATCTGAAAGAAGCTGAGCCGAACCAACAGTTCGGTGTTGTATATGGGGTTGTGAAGGATGCGAACGGTATTCCTATGCAGGGGGTTAAAGTCGAACTTCATTCTGATCCACAAATTACTTTTACCAATGAAAACGGCGAGTACCGCTTTGAAGGGGTCGAGCTTGGGAAACATACTGTTACACTGAAAAATCCATTTACCGACAAAGAAATTTCGAGGATCAACGTTGTTGCGTACAAAGACTACAGAGACTCAGATTCGGTTACGGTTGAATCGGTGCAAGTAGCAGAAGAGGTAAAACGGTTAATCGAATTAAATGAGTCAATGAGTACTCAACGGGTTGACTTTGTTATTGAAGTTTTTGAACAACCAGAACCGGTAGCGTCTGACAAGAAGTTCCCTATCATTCCGATAGTGGCGACTCCCCCGCTAATCATTATTCTTCTCGCGTACTCCAGAAGAAGGAATGTAGTTATTTACAACGGAGCTAATCTGCTGATCAAAAAGATTAGGGTGAAGGCGAAGCCTGAAACTGTCATTGATCTTACTGGTTATGCTGCAAGTGCATTCAAAGTGGTTTTCCGAAAGCCAAATAGCTTCAGGAATATTGATTTGTACATTAAATATGGCGACACCATTACGCAAGTCGAGTTGGCAGACGATCTAAACTTCATCGTGTTTTCTCCAGAGAATTAAATACAACAATACAGAAACATCTCGCGCTAAACGAGGTGTTTTCTTCTGTTCAGGGGTATAGATCCCGCCGCGCGAAGGTTTTCTAGAATTTTTGAGTTAATATCGTCCGACCGATGTTCTTATGTTCGTTAAACACAAAGCAGTGATAATTAGCTTATTAATCGGGTTTTCAAATTTATCTAAGCAACATTTTTATAGCTCGTTCTCAACCAGTAACGGTTTCATGAGTTGTGAGGGGATAAATCTTATTAAAAACAAGAGGAAAGGGTGATGAAAATGAAGCTTACTTGGAATGAAAAAAGCACCTTAACCAAGACAAAGGACGAAACGCAAACTCCACAATCCGATACAATTGATAACCTGCACTTCTCATTCTTCTCCACTGACGAAAGCGAGATCAATGCGGGCATCGGGATGGGCATCGATCCGAACCATAATTTTGACCAGTCGATGCCTGACAATACTTCTTCAGTTGAGGAAGCCGATTTAGTCGAATCAGCCGAAGTCGATGATGATGTACCGACATTGGAAAGTGATACTTCTAAACATCAAACTGATGCACCTGACACCCCCGCGGCGGAGCCGGAGAAGGAACAGTCATCCGGATTAATTATTCATTCTGACGAATCAATTGAATTAGAATCCAGTCAGCCTGAACCTGATAATATTGTTGAGAAGAGCGCCAAGCTTTTCGCTGAAACGCGTAAAGCAATGGATACAGTGGATTCTCGTTTAGCAGTAGACAGCTTAAGAATCGATTCCGCTAAGATCGATCAGAAATTAACCCCTTCAAATCAGGACTTGTACAACATAGTTGATGATGATGTTGAACCCACATTGTTTATAGATGACCTTCAAAAATTTGAGAAGTTGGAGGAAGAGTACCAAGATAAGATCATTCCTGTTAAAGAGAAAATGGTTGAAGTTGAGATGCATGTCGAAGCTAACAAGAAAACTGCAGCCGACCGAGTTGGTATCGCAGTAGACTGGACGATTCGGAAACTCGTAAAAGACCCAGTAAAAGTTTTGTTCACAGTTTTACACAATGGGATAAAGAGTTTCTTTAGTTCAGTCGGAAATTTGCTAATATGGGGATTCTTCAGTATCGTATTAATAGTATGTTTTTACGTTTTGATATGTAACTTCTCAGACTCTGGACAGTCTGCAGAGGATATGATATTCCAAGCTTACGAAGCCGTTAAGAAAGTATTGGTAACCTTATATAAAGAAGTATCATCAAACTTCGGTGGTAAAAAAGGATAATGATTTCTACATTATTAAATAGTCCAGTCTGACCACAGAACCCACTCTACCCGGTCTACCCAGGAAGGAACTTTACATTAGCCCCAATCACGATGTGGATTGGGGTTTTAACTTGTCTTGAGTGTTTTATATCCTCCGAACAGAAATTTATTAGGAATATGAGTGGTTTATAAATTCCGAATTGAAAATTAATAAACCACTAGCCTGCTTAGAATACGTTTTTTATAAAGTCAGGATGGTTGTAAAAGTTGAATGCCACATACTTTTTCCTTATGTAGAATTGAGTCGAAATTAGGAAGGGGTTCGAATGGGAAGTGGAGAATATTTACTTTTATAGGATCAACGAAAAGCAATTCAGAAAAGAGTGATTAAATGACGAAGAAAAATGACCCGCTTGATGAAAAGAGCTCAAAGCAGCTTGCCGATATACTTAAGGATTTGTTTGGAGACAGCGATCCGTTCCCTGTGTTGAAAAGGGAATACAAACCGCTACCATTGAAGAAAAAGGGCGATATTGAGTATGAAGTCAGGTGGCACACGACTGATTTAGAAAAGGATGGGCATAAGGTCATTCATGTTGCCCAGAACCGATTCGGGGAAAGCGTCATGATTTACCGCTTAATGTATGGTGACGGGATGGATGATGTAAACATTCATCTTAGGGTGAAGGTCATTTCCAAAGATGGGGTAAAAACTCCAGACTCTAACGTCCACTTACACGTTGAGAACAAACATATGGATATTGCGGATATAAAGATTGAAGGAGAGCGGGTTAATAGGGGTTACGGGTCAATCATGATGGCAGGTTTAATGAAACTTGTCCATGAGATGCAAATCAAAGTTATTACCGGGTGGATTTCTTCGGTAGATTGGGATCACATTGACAGATCAGAGCATTTTTATCGGAAGTTTGGCTTCGAGTGTGAACTTAACCATGAAGCCCAGAGTGGCAGGATTACGTGGTTTAATCAGGAGATTGGGGTTACAAGAGAAGAATTGGAGAGTTGTAGGCTCGCCTAGTTAGCTGGTAGGCATGATTAATAAGTAAAAGCACCTAATCTGAGGGGAGACTTTATGAGTTATTTAGATATCGCAATAGCTTTAGAGAATAAAAGCTTAACCTTATTGGTTGGAACTGGGTTTAGTATGTATATGACAGATGATTCTGCTCCTAGTTGGGTTAACTTACTTGTTGAGTGTTCTCATCGCCTTGAAGATGATTCAAAGACTTATAATGAGTTATTTGTAACAGATACATCGTCAGGAAGAATACGTGGAAAGTTTGAACTTACGATTTGTGCTCAGATTCTTGAGCGTGAATTTTATCGTAGAGGAAAAAATATTCGTGAAGAGATAGCAAGTATTATAGCAGAGAAAGTTAACAGAAGCACAATTAATACTGATCACTTACTATTTATTCGCGAGTTCTTTTCTCAGAATTCGTCAATTAATGTAGTTACCACAAATTACGATACATTATTTAGTGATTATATCTTGCCTGAAAACAACCGTATATTTGCCGAAGGAGTACCAGTTGGGAGAGATAATTCTGGATTAAACATATATCATGTTCACGGGTCAATTATAAATCCAGCTTCTATAGTGCTTACAATGGATGACTATTTCAAGTTTCAGTATAGGGATAGTTATTTTTCTAGAAAACTCTACACTCTCCTTCAAGAAACAACAGTTGTTATTCTCGGATATTCTCTTGGAGACTTTAATCTGAACCAAATACTCAATGAAGCCAAAAATACGAAGGTGAAAGGCAGAAAGAAAAACGATATTTACTATTTAACACGCAACGAGATCGATCATACTATTCAGAGTTATTATCTTGACACTTATGGTATTGAAGTCATTTGCGAGTCGGATTTAACTAGGTTTTTCTATGAAATATCTGAGAATATCGAAACAGCAAAAAAGGTGGTTGAGGCACAACAAAACATAAAGACGGCAATTCTGAATAGTGAGGTTGATAAAGAAGATTTAAGATCGAGGCAGTCGTTCGACAACATTATTAATTGCCTTGTTAATATGGGAATACATCTGAATTCCCCCCGATCACTTGAATTTTTGCAGATGGTCTTATTACATAAATGGGAGTTGACTCAAGAACGAAATGCTTGGGAGCAGTATGTTCATTTTGCAAATTGGCTTATTGATCTCGCTACTGAAGTTCCACTACGAAATACGAGCTTCAAAGATGAATTTTTAAGGCACGTTTATAATTCATTAAGGAAAATGAGCAGAGAGTTATATTTGGGTTACTCATGGCAAGCTTTTACTGCATGGGATTCAAGATGGTCTGAAATGCTAATAGATAATAGGGAATTAATAATCGAATTTATTGATCACGAATATTTTGAACGAATTAACTGTGTTGGTGATCTGAAGATTAGGCACGATCAATCAAAGATATTATTAACCATACTTATATAAGGAGCATTGAATATCTACACAATCAGCTACAAGCTGAAGTTAGTGGAGTGTAGTTATAGTAAATGAAGAATACATACAGCAACGGCAGTAAGGAATTCATATCTGAGTTCGCTACTGTCGTTCTGTTTTAAACTGACACAAAAGGAATCGGTACTCACTTGTTGAACTTAGCAAGAAACTATTTCTTTGAGGGGGTTGAAAATTTGGTGAAAAAGAAAGTAACTCTTAATGTCAAAGAGGTCTCAGAAATGATTGGTATATCGAATGCGAAGATTTATGAAATGGCTCGAATGAATCAGATTCCACACATTAAGGTCGGCAGCCGGATCATCTTTCATGAAGATGTTTTGCGGGACTGGATGGGCGCGGCAAGCGTTACACCTCGCGGACCATTGTTCACTCCTTTACATTCTGAAAAATCAGAATCGGAGGATGCTCTTGTGGGAACTAGATTGGAGATGCATTTATCTGGAGAAACGATTAGGTTTATTCAAACAGTATTGGAAATTCAAGAGGCTGACATCAAGAAGCATCTAGATGAGGTCTACGATGAAAGTGCAACGAAGAGTATTTATTATAAAGATAAACCCGAAGATCTCGAAAAACGTAGAATGTATGCCCAAAGACGTTATCATGCTCTCATCCTTGCACTTGATGAAATTGATCGAGAATTTAGTCGAGCTCAGCAGAGGGAACTGAAATGACGGACTTGATTGGTTATGTAGTTTGGGGTGAGGAAGAGGCGAAGAAGTGGTATAACGGTCACATGAATTCGAAAGAAGCAGCCGATTATTTAGGTTTATCAAGGTATATGGTGCGTAAGTTAGTTAAGGAAAATAAGATTCCATATACTAGGCACTACAGGGATGTATCGTTTCATCAAACCATTCTAGATGCTTGGATGCGAGGAGATTTCATACCAGGACGAGTGGAACTTATACTTGATGAAAGTTATATTGATATGGATCATAGTGAGGCACTTCGTGAGCACTATGATCGATTTCCTGAATTACTTGAAGCAATTAAAAAACAGGAAGAGCTGCAGATACAACATCTAGGTTCTGAGCTTAAATTTGATGTCAGGCAGGATGGAGTATTGATAACACAAGGTTCATCCGAAAGTACGATTTCTTTTCAGGTGTTTCTTAACAACCAAGCTATTGACCAACTAATTCAGTCAGTTGAGAAGTATCGTTCTGACCGGAAAGCATAACAGTCTAGGATAAAATTCAAATACTTGCAGTGTAGATATACACTAGGGGGTTAAATATGGCTAAGAAAGAACGTTGTTTTTGTGGAAGTGGAAAGGCTTCGAAAAACTGTCATCGAATTACATCAGACAGCCGCGCGGCGCATTTATTCAGACTTTTCGATAAACTGGAGCAGTCTGTCGAAGCATACTTTGAAAGCAATGATGTTAAACCACAATGCTTTTCCGGTTGCAATAACTGTTGCAGTGATTTCTTCGCTGTGTCGGAAGTGGAACTCGAAATAATTATGGATGAAATTCATAATACATGGAGCGAGCAGGAAATTATCGACTTATACAAAAAAGTGATGGACAATGTCAGAACGTTTCAAACAGAGCACCCAGATTTAGATCATGCGGTACGGACACAGATCGATTATGAAGGCAACCTTAGTAATTTCAAATCTTTTAATGGTGGGAAAAGCCGAACTAGCTTCCCTTGTCCACTTCTTAATGAGGAGAATGGAAAATGTACAATTTACAACAAACGTCCTATGATTTGTAGAACGCATGGCACAACCCATTATGTAGATGACAAATTCAAGTCGATAGAAAGTGCAGTATGTGAGTATATTCCGAGCCGGTTGCAGAACAATGAGGTAACTCCTAATGTGACCAATTATCAGATGCAATACGATGATATTGTCAATGTCACAACCGAAAAGGGTTCACTTTATCTTCGGAAGCTACCTATCTTTTACGGTATTTATTATTTTGCATCTAACTCAGCGATTTAATCCAAGCAAGCAAACTGTTGTAAATCGGCATAACTTAGATGGTTCAATGAAAGAAAGTAACTTGATGCAGTTGAGAAAGGCAGCGGCAGCGAGGTGATTTAAATGATGAATGATTTCGGTTAATAATGGAGTTAGTGTTATTCTCGGACAGAAAGTTACCGCTTTGTCATATGTAAATGTGACTGGCATATAAATAGTTAGGTTAGAACAATTTAAGCATAAAGGAAGTGGAAGTACACTTAGAGCATTACAACGTGGATCAGCAGGATACAACTTACCGATGCATTTGCTAAGCATGCCATAGAATTAATCGAAGGAAGTGTAAAATCAAAGAAGGTGAGTAATTGAAAGCCTGGGCAAATATCGATATTCCATTAAAAACATACACCGTTCACCTAGACCATGATTTATGTCCTCATGTTGTGGAAATGAAGCAAAGAACCGGGCTTGGGTGGAAGAAACAGCAAGGGACAGGAAGCTGGAAGCCATTCCGCTCGAAAGAAGAAGCGTTAAACATTTACGATATAAGCTACAAAGAAAAGTTAACCTTAATTGAGTGTAGTAACTGCAGGTAAAGTGTTGAAAAAGCAGTACAGAATTCGCATGCCGAGTTCTGTACTGCTTTTTATTATTCTCGGAGATGATTCTGATTTAGCAGTTACTAAATCATCAAGCCTATAAGTATAGGACATTACTGTCCTCCAAATCTTGGAGTAAGGAAGGATGATAACCATGAAGTTCCTCATGAGCGTAGAAAAGAGCTATAAGCGTTACAAGCGATTATTGCAATCAAAAGGTATCGATCGACGGACGAAGATGATCCTCAGTGAGAAGCACAATGCCCTTCGACAGATTATCATATTCCTGTACGGAGATTTCTTAGATAACACTACAATTCATAATCAGAAGTGTGTGGAGATTTTCCAAATGAACAAATTCAGTATTCCTGAATCGGCATCCGATCTCAACTTGCCGGAGGACACACTAAGGAAGATTCTAACCAGTGTTGATGTAGAAATGATGATGACTGTCGGTAAAAGCACAATCGAGAATATCAACAGGGCTAGGACTGTTTGGGATATTCATAAAGCCATGAGGGGCTTCAATAAAGTATTAAATCGGTTTCGTAAATCTGCTTAAGTCGCCAATTTGTAATAATCGCCCTACGAGGCTCACAAATCGATTTTCTTGTACGGGTGGCTTTGGTATCGCAATTAAATCGATTACAAGGCGGTTAATTCCTTATGGGGTAAGGCTTTCTCGCTTTTTCTGTCATTGTCGTTCGGGTTCGGCTTCGATTACATTACAATAGAAGGAACGCGATTAAATTGCGGTTGGGATGCTGTCGGCTTTTACGTTGGTAATAATCAGCGAATCATGCTATATTACCAAACAAATTTCTATTGTATGAATCGATGTAAAGGATGATCGCTGTGGACTTGAAACAAAGAGTTGCTTTGTTCTACGGGCTTCGGTGGGAATCGTACCGAGAGACGTGTCTAAGGATAATAAAAAAGAAAAATATATTGATGGAAGCTGATGTGAACCATGCGGTTCGCACACTTAAGCGAAGCGATCTCGAAGATCTTGAACTTACTTTGCTTGAGTTAATCGAGGAATTTGAAAAGAACCAGGGTTAAATATTGGAAAAGGCAGTATAGGACTCGTTCATCGAGTTTTGTATTGCCTATTTCTTTTTGTCGGCAAGTGTATGAGAATAACTTCTATTCATGAGTTGTAATGAGATCAATTTTATATTAGTAGGGAGCGAACCCATTAGAACAGAGTATTAAATGGGAGGGGTATAAGGATGCAATTTCTGAATAAAGTTTTTAATTACTACAGTGATTGTCTGAGCAAACTAAGTGTCTACTCACGGATGCAAGGAAATGTGTTATCGCCAGATGAAAAGGAAGTATTTATTGCTAAAGCGGATGCCTTAAACTATATGTTAGGGTTTATTTTGTCAGCGAAAGATAGAACGTACCCTTTTATGAAGAAAGGGTTTCGTGGCAGCTTGTCTCCTTTGTTAAAAGAATGTTTCTTTGTATATAGAAATTACTATGAAGAGAGTAATCACAATGATATTACTGCATTAATTCGAACATCTCGTGAATTGCATGTTCCCTTGGCTCAGCTTAAGTCAATATTAAATAGTATCGACAGGGAAATTAAACAATTAACCAAAGACCAGTTTGTAGATATAGTTCGTGCAGAACGGGTATTAGAGGTGAATATCGCAACGAATTTCTTTTGGCAGAAAGTTGCAAGGTACAAAGTTCCAGCCAACATTGCAGGATAAAGATTGTCGTTGATAAAAGACAACAATTAATTCTTAAGTTAATCCCAAAAAAGGACAGTATAAAGCCCGCTATCTGGGTTTTGATACTGTCCTTTCAATTTATACGTGAAAAATTAATTGTATGAATCCCGAAGGGACATTGCGATTTCGGCAGTTGTTTTTACATTGAAAGTATAGAAGTACGGAAAACGTTTTGCCGTTCAATTGCCGATCCCAAGGCTCTCCTTTAGGGGGATGGCTCCCGAATATCTTTCTTCTATATAAGAAAGTTATTCGTTCTCCGTTCCTAACAGGTCGTGCCAATAGTTATCAGGATTGTTTTAAAAGAACACATTTCCTTCTTTGTTAGCGGAGCCGTATTAAAATGGTTTGTCCTTCGGGTCATAACTCTTGAGTATTGCCCCTCTCATTTTCGCCCGATTTTTGGACGGTAGAATGCGGGTTTAGTCGGTGTCATAACTGGGGGTCATAAGTAAATTAAAAATCGTAGGTGGTGATCTGAATTATGCCGAAATATGGGTATGCCCGAGTAAGTACCGTCGGTCAGTCTAGGCACGGTAATAGTCTGGAGCATCAGGTAAATCAACTACTATCGGAAGGGGTCGCTCAATCCTTTATCTTTGTAGATAACTTTACTGGCTCGAAAATGGATCGCCCTCAATTCACAAAGCTATTACAAATCTTAAAGGCTGGCGATACTCTGGTCGTTACCAAACTGGATCGGTTTGCTCGTTCCACAGTTGAAGGAGAAAAAATCGTAAAGAATTTGATCGAGCGAGGTGTTCGTATACACATTCTGAATATGGGGATCTTGGACAACACACCGACCAGTATTCTGATACGCACCATCTTTTTTGCTTTCGCTGAATTTGAAAGAAATATGATCATTGAGCGAACTGCAGAAGGTAAAGCAATCGCTAAGCAGAAAGTCGGTTTCCGAGAAGGTCGTCCACCTAAATTTACTAAATTGCAGTTGGATCACGCGATTAATTTGCTCCAAACCCACAGCATGAATGAAGTCGTAGGCATAACACGTATCAGTGAAAGTACTCTGAAACGTGAGCTTCGACGAAGGAGAAGTCCTATTTGATAGCTTGATTACAACGGGGCGTTGATGAGGTGAGTGAATTTGATTGGATAGGGGGTAAGGCAATGTATCGATTGCGAGAACTTGTAAAGTCCATCAATAAAGGCATAGCAGCTGGCGAGCGCAAAAAGCCCTCACCAACTGAACCTAAGCCGATCATACATGAATGGTCACCGAACAATTTTCGTCGGCTCATCATTGGGTTTGACTGGGCAGTTATTCAGCATTTTGTTACGAGTCAGCGTTCACGTACTTTAATTGAACGTGTTGATTTAAGAACAGTATGTAAAAAGGATGAGGAGTTATTAGATTCGGAAGCACATAAATACAAGTCGATCCTTTCTTCGGTTATCTCAGGGCGTATTCTTTCTTCACTTGAGGAGATCGTTTTTTGTACTGAGGAATATCCCAAGAGAATGCTTTCCAGTGACACTTTTCTCAAAGATCTGCTTGATGGAGACACGAATTACAATACTCGCTTTCCGAGACTTCGGCATATTTCATACTGTTCATGCACGGTGGAAAAACTGTGGGATCTTCTTGAAAGGACAAGAAAGCCAACTGAATTAGTACTGGATGCAATTAAGGAAGAAGGTATTCAGATTCACCATTTCATCGAACCTCATGTAGAGGATTGGTGGTCTGGAACTTCACTTCGTCCTCAATTCTACAGTATGGATTCAAGTATCCTTCAGGATTATTTCGACAAGTTGAAGAATGAAATAGTAGTTGCAAAGCGTACTGAGCGGTTAGAGCAGATCATTAATAAAAATGATTTTGAAGCTATTGAAAAGTATATCCCTACTATCAATTTGGTTATCAAGTGGGGGTTCGACTTAATCGACAAAGGGCATCAGATATTTTATGAGGCTTCAGAAGACTGTAAGACAGGGTGGGCGCAGTATCTGTCATTTGAGAATGTATGCCGGAGTGTCCGTTATGAGTTTATCAAGAGTCCTGAATTTATCAAAGTAGTTATGCGGATTGATTTTGAGCGCATTGTTAAAGCCCTGAGGGGTTACGGTATTGATAAAGGTGACGTCCATGTTGTACAAAGGTTTCGCGATACGGTAATCAATCACATTTTGAAAGCAGAGGATGATTATGAGCTGGAGATAAATAAAGAGAGCATCGCTCATAGCCTGTTGATCCTACAAAAATTAGTAGGGATTACATTCGGACAGGTTGTTAGTATCATTTACCTTTCTTTTATCAAGTACCTGACCCAAAATTCTGTCGAGAATGCTCAATTCCACTTCGGCAGATTGAAAGGGCGTATTCCAGATTTGACGTACACTCGACCTATGATCGAGTACTGGAAAGACCATCTTGAAGATGGGATGAGTAAGAAAGTTATGGACGCCATTGGAGCAAATGAAATGTTGGTTGAGCAGTTCGACGTTCGCGCTAAATATATTGAAGCTATCAAGATGTTAAATGGCTTATCAGTGACAGGGGATGTGATCAAGGATGGATTTGTTGGGACAATTCCATAAAAAGAATGAAGTAATCGCCGCGGCGGTCTTTATATCGGTAATAAATATGGATCGAGAAGAAGCCGAACGAGTTATCACCGAGCAGCTCCACCAGATACATTCATTTGCTGATCAGCACAGTATCGTTATCATCGATTCTTACATTGAAAGAGAAGGCAGCGAAGCTGAACGGAACCGGCTTCGTGAAGATGCAAGCTCTGGTCGATATCGAGTACTTATTCATTGTGGGGATATTGATTCGGATAGTTTTTATGAATTTGGGGTCGTTGATATCAACGTTCTGCAGTACGAAGGAAAGTGAAACCGTAATAAGGGAGAAGGTTACTATGGTTGAAAGTAGTGTAAAGGAGTTCAGAGATGAGTGCCTGAGCGTAATTGCTAAGCTGGAGTCATTACTTGAAATTGGAATTAGTAATAATGAAATCAAGCCATATGATATTTCTGCATTAAAGGAAAGAGTCTTATCAATCAGAACGGATAATGACATAAAAAGGTTTATGGATGGATGGGACTTTATAAGGTTACAGAATCTCATTCGATTATGCGGCAAAGTGTGTTGTAAACATGTAGTTGAGCCGAACACGATAATGCAAATCTTTACTTGTAATGGTTGTCCGATTTTCTCGTTCGAGAAAAAACATTTATAGAAAGGGGTTCTCGAAAATGATAGGAAGACCTGATGGTTTACTCATTGCTCTATTTATTGATAAGCAACAAAGATGTCATTCTGGAACGTTTGTTGGTAACTACAGTGAGTTCCGCCCCGATGTAAATCTATTGAACAATCAAGAGAGGTTCCAAAAATACTATGAGGACAGCAGATATCTATGTATCATGCTTCATAATTGTATACGTACCCAAAAGGATTTCAAGGAAGTAATTGAATTAATAAATGAGAACATAAGGATCAACTGGATAACCATCTTTGATGCTTTGGATCATGTTCTAAAGTATTATACTGCGATGTCGTCATCTGGACTACCCATAATCCCAACTATACCCACCATTAAGCAGGATGCGATCAAAATTAGACATTACCTAAGAAAACGGAAGGAAGAATTCGATTTGATAAGTTTGGCGGATTTGAACATCCCTGCACCGATAGAGTTCGGGATGCAATTGAGAAGAGTAGTTGTTGGAGCGGGGGTCATTTAACTAATTGAAGGTATCGATGAAATCCTCACCTATCGTTTGCAGGCTGATTATTTAATTGCTCGATTAAAGCTCACTGCCAGTTTTTTTCATAATATCAGCCAAAGAAAAAATGGGTATGTAGTTGGTCATGGAAGAATTTTTAATTAATCTTCAGTTCAAATCAATTTCAGCACATGATGGCAGAAACAAAACATATAAACAAGACAACGACTGTAAAGAATCAAACAAAGATCAAACAGAGAAAGATCAGCAATCCAGAACAGGTAAAATCTATACGACTTCTCTAATTTCTCTCCATCCCACCATCCTCTCTTAGATAGACGGACTCAACGGTAATCACACTTCTCCCAGGTGTGATTTTTCTTTTAGTGTGTAGCTCGTATGGGATATTCCGGCTATTAGTACCTACACCCTACCCCACTCATCGAAATTACCTATTTTCACTTTGAATGAACTTTGACTAACAAAGTGAAGAAATATTGACCATTCCCGACAACGATTGTATAATTACCTTAGACGGTCAAAGTTACGAAATAGGAGAGATTGCTAATGTACAGATACAATTTAACCTTATGGCTTTCAGATGAGAACCTTCGGAAGTCAATCGATCTTACCAGAGATGATTATCGCAAGGCTATCGAGATTGATGGACCAGAGCATTACAATTCGGTTTCTAGGCGAAGTAAGAATCTGAAAGTTATAACGGAGTGTCAAGTCGTTAATAATTCAGGTGTCAGCGAGATAAGAATCACCTTGGACAGTGCAGCTGTTCTTAATATTCCCAATCGGGCTTTAAAGGTTTACAGCAGTTACTTAGCCAATGGAGCTTTATCGGATTTAGTTCGTTACAATTCCCTCTTTCGAGGGAGTGCTGAAAAAGTTGAGTCTCTCTTGAATGACGATCTTTCAGATGAAGATTTACTAACCTTGTTGATCCGCTCTGTGTTTAGAAATTCAAAAGAGGATCGAGATTTGTTGCAATCGGTGAAAGAGTTAGTAAGGAGTCAGTATCAGGGTTGAACTTGAAGTGGCGGTAACATATTTCAATCATGAGAGGGGTATGAATATGCTCTTGCGTCATATTTGCGAGGTCTGCGGCAAAGAAGAAATTCTTACTCCAGAACAGGGTCACGATCAAGGATGGGACTACCCTCCCCGAATGGGTCAGTTCAAGATCATATCTCCGAGAACCTGTGGAAATTGTGCAATTAACGGCACTTTATGGTGGGCAATAAATATGGAAGGTAAGCAAGCTGACAGTTTTAACGAGAAGCAGCTCCAAACGCTCAATCGTATCTTGCAGGAGCCAGAGAGTATTCTGGTAACTAATTGATTCGGAGGTCTTTTAAGGGCAATTTATTCGTCGCATTGCAGATGCCAATAAAAACGGCATCTTTTTTTATATGTGATGATTATTATACGACAGTATGAGCAAGAGGTAACAAAGAATCTGAAAGCCGGTATTTTTAAAGAGAACACCGCCAAGACATACCTAAGCCATTCAACCAATTTTGTCAGATGGTGTCGGATTGACTTTGTGCCTGGGGACAGAAATACGTAGTGTAACAGTGTTTAGCCGCGGCGGATTAACAACATGTTGTTAGCCATGCAAAATCATCTGCAGGCTACAATACCATATGCTATGATATGGAAAAGACGGAATAAGGGGGTATTACAATGCCTGTTCCTGACAAGAAAATTGTTATTAACAAGTTGGAGAAAAAGTACGGCTGCTCCTTTTCTATGATTAAGGGGAAGAAAATTATGTATCAGGGAATTGTGGATGGAAAACGAATTGTTATTTGTACTCCACACTCCAAGATTCATACGATCGGTAAGGGTTGGTTCGACCTTACGATAAAACAGGTCGAACTCTTGGATGATGCGGACTTAGCAATTTTAGTGATTCGTTTGGAAGATGGTAATATCTATATTGTAGATTTCAAAGAACTGCGTAAAATGATGACCCTTGATAATCAGATTGTGAATCCTAGAGAAGGTGAGCATTGGAAGTTCTATATTTGGGGAAATAACATTCAGGTGAGGGGTTGCTTGAATAAGTTTCAAGCAGTGCCTGAACGAATGATATCATAGCGACTGAGGTAAATGAAATGACAAAATTATTTTTACATAGTCGAGAAATGAGAAGCGTATTTCAGCTTTTAGGTAAACACGAGAATGATATAAGCTATAGTGTGGCATGGGGGTTGACGCAGTGTCCTTCATTTCTGAAGGTCTTTCTCCAAAATGTTCTTAAATGGAACGGTGATGTTAATGAAGTTGAAATTCGGATGCAGGAATATGAAAAGGGCAAAGGATTCACTGATATAGAAATTGAGTTGACCCAAGAATTTCACTTAATTATTGAGGCGAAGAGAGGCTGGAACCTTCCAGACATCACACAGCTTCAAAAGTATGCAACCAGAACATCCTTCATACAAAATCCTTGCCATGATAAGCGACTGATTGTATTGAGCGAATGCAGCAGAGATTACGCCAAGCACCGTGTCCCAGATCAAGTAAATGGTTTTCCGGTTGAGGTATTATCATGGAAGGACTTTTACCAATACTCCAAGCTGGCACATTCACTCGGAACACATGCTGAGAAGCGGTTATTGCAAGAATTGAATGTTTATTTGGGGAGTTTGATGACAATGCAGAAGCAAGACTCGAATATGGTGTATGTAGTATCTGTTGGAGCTGGATCTCCTGATGGTTGGTCAATTTCATGGAGAGACATTATTAGCAAGAAGAGGAGATACTTTCACCCTGTCGGTGGTAATGGATGGGTAAAAGAGCCACCTAACTACATTGCATTTCGTTATGATGGAAAACTGCAATCGATTCATCACATAGAAGGGTATGAGGTTGTCACTAACATGTCTAAAGTTTTTTCGGAGGCTACAGACGAGGAGTGGAAACCAAGTTTCGTATATCACTTAGGAGTTCCATTTGCTCCAAGTAATGAAGTTAAGACCGGAAACATATACCCCAATGGCAGAGTGTGGTGTATGTTGGATACATTGTTCACTTGCTCAACGATATCCGAAGCGAGGGATCTCACTAAGTCGCGTCAAAATAGTTAAAGGAATGGTCATGCTGGTTTCATCTCAAGAACATTTAGGCAAATGAAAAGAACCGAATCGATGTGGTATGGATGCACACTGATTCGGTTCTTTTTGTAGCTACAGCTTTCTGTACATCTGCTGATTTTGCGGCGTTTTCCCTAATATCTCAAGGGAGTTACTCGCATGGTTCTCGGCGTAGTTTAAGAACATGGAGCCAAGCTTAGTACGATTGCCCTTAGCGATCCGGTTCCATTCAAAGCCCCGAAACAGGTCTTTGACAAGGAACTCCTCACCTTGATCCAGACTTGGAACAGTTGCTTTGGCAATGTTCATCAAGTCTTCCAGAGAAGTGTTTTTATCGATTCTCATTTGACATTCTCCTTTCTGTTCGAGATTTACTCATAGTAGCTAATAGCTAGTAGCTTATAGCTACATAGTACATCTGCTTTCTATATCCGTCAAGTTGTATTTATTTGGGGTATGCTCAACAATTACTTGCATTAAATCACCGTCCAAGTTAGAACTACAACAACCTCAATGAAAGGCGGTAACGCCTATCTCATTGAAGATGTAAATTCTAATTGGAGGTTGTTATGGACAGAAAAGAAATCATAAAGACGTTAGGCGATCATTTTGGAGTAAAGCCTAAGTATATGGGGGTTCCGAGCTTCATTTATCAGATTGAGACTGATACGGAGATTTACTCGATTGACAGAGCGGGCAAGATCACGACTTCGAATGGCAAGGAGGTTGATCTCGACAGCGTATTAACTGGACAGGTTGCTGCCATACAAGACGAACCGCTCGAACCCACTGCACCAGTTGAACTGGTTGTTCAAGTTAATTCAGGCGATCCAGTCAATTCGACAATAAGCTCAAACGCCCTACTTGAAGTAGCAGTGCCGCTGGAAGGTCACACAGGGATAACACTTAGAAATTTGATTAATTTGCTTTACAGCAAACAAGTACTTGTAAAAAGATCACTTGGAATTGAATCGAATATTATCGAAGAAAGTTTTGCCAAAGCAATCAATGAAGCTAATGTCGATACACTGGAAAGTTTCAAGACAACGATATCAGAAATTGGTAAACAATACTGCCCAGGCATCACGTTCAGTTTTGATAGCAGTACGATCATCTTTAAGTTTTTCCAAGCAGAACGCAGTCCTGAAGAGATACATGCCTACACGCAGCTTGTCGGACTGTTAAACCAGACTGCGATGAAGTTAAAGTATACATCGCCCAAAGGCAAGGACACCGACAACGATAAGTTTACCTTCAGACTTTTCTTGATCCGGCTCGGTATGGTGGGAGAGGAGTATAAAACAACCCGCAAAATATTGTTGGCGAAGCTTGATGGTAACTCTGCATTCAGGGATGGCAAAAAGCCAGAGAAGGTTTCGACTGATGTATTAGAGGTTAACGAAACTGATGCTAAAGACATGATTTCAAGTACCAGGAAGGGATAATACACCATCTGTCGAATATTGCATCAAGAAATTCGTCTGGTAGGGTATTTTGTTCCAAAAATGAATCTTAAGTTGATGTGCTACATAGTTAGGCTGCCCACTGTCTGATAGCAAATGAATCAACCCTGTCGAAGTCGAATTGACAGGGTTGATTTTGCGAAATATTAACTGGCAGGCTTCCGTTTTCTTTTGACTTTGTCTGCCTTTAGTTCTTCAACAACCTCAGCGATTGATAAATCATATTTCTTGATGGCAAAATCGACCACCAACATCAATTCCTCGTAAGTCCACATTACGACTTTCTTTTTGTACCTTCCGGCAAGATCCTGCAACACGGCTACAAAACCCTGTTCAAGTTCCCCTGCTACCACAATTCCTAAAACATTGACAGTAGTGTCCTTACATTTATAAACAAACTGTTGAAGCATCTCATAAGCTTTTGTGTCTGTTGGTTTTATCGGTTTCTTCTCGTAACTCTTGGCTATCCCTACAAATACCGCATCGTCCATACCAAGCATCTGGATTGTAAAGCTGATATCACCGTATTCTTGTCCATGATGCGGATGTAATTTATGATCAGTAAACGTTACAAAAGGTTTCATTATGCAGCGGACGCTTTTTTCATGCTGACAGGCTTGGCAGGCATCTACACTATGTTTAGAACATTTCTCTCTAAGTAAGCTCAACACTTCAGCAAGTTCTTCGCGGCGTTTAGGGGTAATTCTCCGATCCCAAACGGGCTTAAATTGTTGTAGTTCTCTCACTTTGAACATGACTTTCGAAGAGACTCTAGATGAATAGTGAACGACATTGTTTTGAAGATAGAAGGATTCTTCCTCATGAGAAAATCCCTCATCAGGAAAGTACTTGCTTATGATCTTTTCGGTAAGTTCGACTATAGTTGATTTAGGATTAATTACGACTCCATCATACCAGGAGTCTATTCTGACCTTATGATCCATTAAGCAGCGAACGTTATCCTGTTGAAGTTCGGTGTAACAGAATGAACATATGACCTTTGGAGCCTGTCCTCTTTTTACGGAAACCGTTAACAAGTCGGTGTTTCCGCAGTGATTACAGGTGATATCTGTATAATGGTCGCAACTATCGCAGTAAGGATAGAAGTGGGTAATGGTATGCTTCTTCAGTGAACCTACAATTTTATCAACATTTAAGTCGTGGAGCTTGAAGCTATCAATCTTTTTTACCTTACAGGTGACAACTGCCTTAATGACTTCCAAAATAACTTTTTTCTCGTCATTTGTAGTTGTGAAGGCAACAAGATCGGGATCTTCATCAAGTCCAAATGATTCGAACTTATCATCGATTTCGCCATTTTCCTGTATAGAGTTAATGTAATTCATGATCTGTCCGATTCGCCAAATCCCCCAACGTCTCATTTCAGAGGCTTTAAGCTGACGGGTAAGATAAATCTTGCCTTTGTCATTGTTGACCCCAAGAGTTGAGAAGAAGTCTCCGTCCTCGTCGATTGCTTCTTGATAAACTGAACTTGGCGAGTCGTACCCATCGAATTCAGTAAGTTGACCAACCTTATTACCAAGATCACTGTCAGCCAAAGTAACTTTGCTTGGCTTACCCGATTCGGGGTCAGGATTGCTCAAAGTGGTTCTTTTCATTGACTCTTTGCTAAACACACTGTCGACAATCTTTTTGGTGATGTTTACAGGTGAAACAAAGCAATCAAAGGCTCTTTCAAGAGTTTTGGATATTGTTCCAACTAATGACTCAGTAGGTATACTAATGCTCACAAAGCGTTGGTCAAAGTTGATCCATAAGAAACCGAACTTCAATTCGTAAATAAAATCGGACTGTTCGGTTTCAGGATTGATGTAATTATATCTCTCTTGATATTGTAACGAGATTTCTACCGTTTCGTGATTGACAACGGTTTGGTCAATAGCAAGTAGCCCAAATATGGTGTCATTGGGGTAAGTGATTGGCTTGAGCAACTCATTCATTTTGGACACACCAGTATTATTCTTGTGATCTGCAATGAATGAGGATGAACTCAGTTGAGGGTTATGCGGACGCAGCATAAACAGCCGAAAATTGGGTCTGCGGCTGTATCTATTATCTTCAAAACAGGTTTCGATATCAGATTCAGTTATCTCTGGTGAGATAGCCACAATCTCCACTAGTTTTTGCTTGTCAAGTCGCTCCAAAGCCACTTTTAAATCTCGTTTAACTTCACGTTTGACAACTACACGATAACGATTGATTAAATCCTGTTCGTCTACCTTTGAATATAACAGGTGACGTATAACTCCGTTCTGAACATGAAGTAATTTATCTGCGTGTTTTTCCGACATAATAACCCCCCTCTAAGAAACATTGAATATTAAGACTATTGTATCACATTTCCAGAATTGTGATGAAGAATGTCGATTAGGAGGCATTGGTTCAGACACTACTGCATCTATTGCGAGAGCAATCCATTGAAAGAGAAGCTTAATAATTGGGGCTTTAGAAGGATATCGGATGGGAATTGTAGAATATTGTAAGACTCCTGTGTATGAGTGGGGTAAAGAACACCTAAGGAGGTTTTACATTTGTCCTATCAGTCGGAAGCCCAGCTTGAGAAAAATCTGATCGAGCAACTTGTTCGTCAAGGCTACGAACGAGTGACAATAAATGACTACGATTCGCTTTTAGGAAACTTTAAACAGCAACTGAATAAGTTCAATGAGAAGAAATTAAATGGTCAGCCGTTAACAGATGCAGAGTTCAGCCGATTCCTAACTCAGATTGATGGAAAAAGCAATTTTGACTCAGCAAAGATTCTTAGGGATAAACAAGTGTTCCAGCGTGATGACGGAACAGAGGTCTATCTTGAGTTGATGAATACCCGTGATTGGTGTAAGAACATTTTTCAGGTCACCAATCAGACAACAGTCGAAGGGACGTATAAAAACCGTTATGATGTAACAATCTTCATTAACGGCTTACCCGTAGTACAGATCGAGTTAAAGCGCCGCGGCTTAGATTTTAAAGAGGCGTTCAATCAGATTCAACGGTATCGAAAACACTCCTTCAGGGGGTTATATCGTTATCTGCAGATGTTTGTTGTCAGCAATGGGGTTGATACGAAATATTTTGCAAACTCCGATGGTGACATCTTGTATTCACATACCTTTTTCTGGTCGGATGCAGAAAATAATCGGATCACCAATCTGAGCGATTTCACTTCCAACTTCCTAGAAAAGTGCCATATGGCGAAGATGATCGCCCGATACATGGTATTGAATGAAACCGAGAAGTTGTTAATGGTCATGCGACCGTATCAGGTCTATGCAGTTGAGGCACTTATTAAGCGTGCCTTGGAAACTAAGAACAACGGTTATATCTGGCACACAACTGGTAGCGGAAAGACATTAACCTCATTTAAGTCGAGTCAAATCCTTGCGAACGAACCGCATATAAAGAAGGTCTTCTTCCTTGTTGACCGTAAGGATTTGGATAGTCAGACATTAGCTGAATTCAACAAGTTTGAACCGGATTCGGTGGACATGACGGATGATACGGATAAACTTGTGGCACAAATTTCGGACTTAACGAAGCCGTTGATCGTTACTACAATTCAAAAGATGGCGAACGCTATAAAAAATCCTCGATATGAGGAGATCATGAAGCCGTATCAACAGGAGCGTGTTGTCTTCATTATTGATGAGTGTCATCGTAGCCAGTTTGGTAAGATGAAAAGACTCGTTGACAATCATTTTAAAGAGGCACAGTACTTTGGTTTCACGGGAACACCTTTGTTCGAGGAAAACAAAAGCCAAGACGGTCGGGTAACCGCCGATATTTTTGAGAAATGTCTACATACGTATCTGATTAAAGATGCGATCCATGATGGCAATGTCTTGGGGTTCTCGGTGGATTACATCCAAACGGTTGATGTTTCAATTAACGAAAAGGATCAGACCCGTGTAAAAGGAATTCTGACTGATGAAGTCTGGATGCATGATGATCGTATTCGTTTGATCGCTGAGAACATCATAACTCATCATGATCGGAAGTCACGCAGTAAGGGGTATACTGGACTATTCACTGTGGACAGTATACCGATGCTGATTAAGTACTACGACACCTTCAAGTCCATGTCACATAACTTGAAGATTGCCGGCATTTTCACCTATGGTCAGAATGAGGACAGTGAAGGCGATGGACAAGACGAGCATTCTCGGGATAGCCTTGAACGTATCATCAAGGACTACAATGCTATGTTTGGAACCAACTTCTCAACAGATAAGTACCAAGGATATTTTGCCGATGTTTCTCGTAAAGTCAAGACTGCTCAGATCGATATCTTACTGGTAGTCAACATCTTTTTGACAGGATTCGACAGTAAGACCTTGAATATCCTCTACATGGATCGCTTCTTGAAATATCATAATTTAATTCAAGCCTTCTCCCGCACCAATCGGACAGAGAAAGCGACCAAACCTTATGGGAATATTGTATGCTTCCGCAATCTAAAGGAAGATACTGACGAGGCAATCAAGTTGTTCTCGAGAACGGACAGTGTCGATGATGTCCTGATGAAGAGTTATGAAGAGTACCTTCAAATGTTTAGGGCAGCTCTGGTAAAAGTCAAAGCTCTTGCCGCTACACCAGCGGAAGTGGATGCTTTGGAGCGGGAGGAAGAAAAGCAGGAGTTTGTGGTTAGTTTCAGAGAGCTAACCAAGTATCTGACTCGTCTCCAAACTTTTACCGAGTTTGAATTTGACCCGGCTCGATTGGGTATTTCTGAACAGGAGTACCAGGATTACAAAAGCAAATACCTTCGTATTTATGACGAAGTTAAGCGCGGCGGGGGTAAAGAATCGATCTTGGCGAATGTTGACTTCCTAATCGAGTTGATGCATACCGATCGGATTAATGTTAGTTACATTATGAATCTGATCCGAAACATCGATTTCGATAATGAAGAGCAGCGGGACAAGTCAGTAAAAGATATTGAAGATGAGATCAATCGGGCTGATAATGAGCAGCTACGACTCAAAGCAAAATTGCTGAAAGACTTCTTACGGAAAGTCGTACCAACTTTAACGAATGCTGATTCAGTGGACGATAATTATAATGCTTTCGAGCAAGAAGAACGTATGAAGGAAATCGAGATATTTGCAGGAGAAGTAGGGTTAGCTCCTGAAGTGATCCAAAGCTTTGTACAGGAATATGAGTACGGTGGGCTAATTAACCAACAAGAGATAAGTGATGCTGTCAGGTTGCCATTCCTTCAAAAACGAGCAATGATTCAACGGATTATTGAGTTCATAACTGAGCATACCAAACGATTTTCATAATGCTATTTATAAAAATAGCAGGAAAGGACTTGCCTTTTCTGCTGTTTTTTATTATGATGAAATTATTGATTTTAATGCTATTTGAGTAAATAGCAAAAGGGGAGGGCTGGTTTGAATTTAGAACAATGTGCATCGGTGGTACAAGGGGCATTTTTATCCCGTATACAGACGTCACCTTCATTGGAGGCAGTAAAGCTTCCGGTCTACACGATGAAAGAAATGAACGAATGGTTAAGTCCTGATCCCACATCGGTAGAGAATCAGCAAGATGCTTCTGATGTTCATGTAGATCAAGGGCGTTTGGTATCTTTGCCACTCGCCAAAGAGGGTTTAGTCCTAATAAGCTTGACTGGACAACGAGCTGTAGCATTGCAGCAGGAGCATGCCGGAAAGTTGATCCCTTCTAACTTTGCCATCATTGAGCCTACAGGTGAATTGAATCCTGACTATTTGGAGTGGTATATCAATGAACATCCAGATTGTCGCAAACAATTGAAGATCGCAACGCAAGGTTCCAGTATAGCAGCTTTGTCGATTCAAATGCTTAGGACTTTGGAAATTATTTTGCCACCTATGGACGATCAAGTGAAGATTGGTAGCGTCCACAGATTATTACATCGAAAAAATCGACTACTTCAGGAGAGAATCGTATGGGAACAGCAATATATCAAACAGTTATTGATGGGGTATCTAAAGGAGGAGGTAAACAGATGACAACGACTGAGTTACAACGTCATCAACAAGCCGAGTTACATAAGAAACTTTGGGACATGGCGAACGACCTTCGAGGGCAACTCGAAGCATATGAGTTCAAAAACTATATCCTTGGTTTAATCTTTTACCGTTATTTGTCTGACAAAACGGAAGATCGGGTTAATAGCCTTCTTCAGGAAGACAATATTTCTTACAGAGATGCTTGGAAGGATCAAGCATATCGAGACGCCTTAAAAGATCAGCTTATTCAGGAAATTGGCTACGTTATCGAACCAGATTACCTGTTTTCAAGCATGATTGAAGAAATTGGTAAGGGTGAGCAAGGGAAGTTCGATATTGAAATGCTGCAAGCAGCAATCAACAAAGTAACCGAATCTACACTCGGAGCGACGAGTCAAGATGACTTCCAACACCTTTTCGATGACATGGACTTGGCTTCCTCGAAATTGGGTCGTGATGTAAAGTCTCGTTCCAAGCTGATCGCTAAGGTCATGGTCAACATCAATGACATTCCTTTCTTACATGATGATGTGGACATTGACGTTCTGGGCGACGCTTATGAGTATTTGATCGGACAGTTTGCTGCCAATGCGGGGAAAAAAGCTGGTGAGTTCTATACTCCACCACAAGTTTCCAAAATCATTGCTAAGATAGTTACACTGGGTAAGAATGACTTAAGAAATGTCTATGACCCGACTTGCGGTTCAGGATCGTTGCTCTTGAGGGTTGCCAAGGAAGCGAGAGTCAGAAAGTTTTACGGGCAAGAGAAAACCTCAACTACTTATAACTTGGCTCGTATGAACATGCTCCTGCATGATGTGTCTTATCATAACTTCGATATTCAAAATGCCGATAGTTTGGATGAACCGCGGCATCTTGATATGCGCTTTGAAGCCGTAGTAGCAAATCCTCCATACTCAGCAAAATGGAGTTCTGATGAAAAGTTCCTGCAAGATGAGAGGTTTAGTGCCTACGGAAAACTAGCTCCCGCATCTAAAGCCGATTTCGCTTTTGTTCAACATATGATTCATCATCTTGATGATAACGGAACAATGGCAGTTGTCCTTCCTCATGGGGTATTGTTCCGCGGCGCGGCAGAAGGGGCTATACGTAAGTACCTGATTGAGGAAAAGAACTACTTGGATGCGGTGATCGGCTTACCAGCCAATGTTTTCTTTGGAACATCGATCCCTACTTGCATATTGGTATTCAAGAAATGTCGAGAAGCGAATGACAACATTCTTTTTATTGATGCTTCCAACGACTTCGAGAAAGGGAAGAACCAAAATCGTCTTCGTGATGAAGATGTTGTGAGGATTGTTGAAACATATAAGGTTCGTCAGTCCATCGAGAAATATTCGTATGCCGCTAGTATTGATGAAGTCAGAGCGAATGACTATAACATAAATATCCCTCGTTATGTAGATACCTTCGAGGAAGAAGAGCCTGTAGACATTGAAGCAGTGCGTGTAAGGTTGAAAGAGATTGATGATGAGATAGCTGAAATAGATACCGAATTGAAGAGGTATCTCGAGGAGTTGGGGGTGTAAGGGGTGGATAACAATATACAGCAGGCTACGCCAAACTTGCGTTTTGCTGGATTTAAAGGACCTTGGAAAAGCACGACATTAGGTCATCACATAAAAGAGTACAAGCAACTACAGAAGGGAGGTGGCAGTGTTCCTATTGCTACATCATCAAGGAGAGGACTCTTCTTGCAAGGCGAATACTACAGTGGAGATCGGTCTTATGTAAGTGAGGACATACAGTTTAAGATAGTTCCTAGAGGTTATATGACATATCGCCATATGAGTGACGACTCTATATTTCATTTTAACATTAATAATATTGCTGATGAGGTTCTTGTCAGTCCTGAATACCCTGTTTTTACAACAAACGATACTTTGAGTACAGTGTTTATCCATAAATATCTTAATTCGTCCAAACGATTTAGGAAGTTTTGTGAGATGCAGAAATTAGGAGGAACAAGAACGAGGCTTTACTTCAATAAATTGGTTCAATTTAGTTTATGCTTACCTTCAATAGAAGAGCAACAAAAAATTGCTTCCTTTTTCTCTCTCCTTGATCAAAAGATCGAGAAGCAGCAGGAGAAGATCGAACAATTGGAGTTGTTCAAGAAAGGCATGCTCCAGAAGATTTTCTCACAGGAGATTCGGTTCAGAGATGAGAATGGGCAGGAATTTCCCGATTGGGATTCATCGGTCTTAGAGGAAATAGGTTCGTTTATTAGAAACTACAGCTTTTCACGCAGTGTTGAGGGAGAAGGGGAATATCAACATATTCATTACGGTGATATTCATTCTAAATTATCGGGAGTGATTACGTCACAGATGGGGCTTCCGTCATTAAGTATTGATACAGAAGCAACAACATACACACTTCTTAAAGACGGAGACGTAGTATTTGCTGATGCATCTGAAGATACTTCTGATCTTGGTAAAAGCGTTGTTCTTCTCGAGGGTGGCAATAGAAAAATAATTGGCGGGTTACATACCCATTGTTTTAGACCAGATAGCCGGTTAGACTCGTTGTTTTTGCACTACTTTACACAGACTACTGAATACAGGAAGTTTATTAATGTAAATGCAAATGGGGTATCAGTTTTTGGGCTGTCAAAGCCAGCATTATCAAGTCTAGAAGTTCCACTTCCTGATATTAAAGAGCAAAGAAAGATATCGAGTTTTCTTTACAAGTTATCTCAGAAGATTGAATTGCTTAAAAAGAAAAAGACCGAGTTAGAAACTATGAAAAAGGGTTTTATGAATCAAATGTTCGTCTAGAGCAAGGGGAATAACCCCCTTGCTTTTTATTTCTATTTGTTATTTACCACCCAACAATGCCCCTCAACATCAACATATAACCCCCATTTTTCTGGATCGAAATTAACTCCATTTTTCTTTGCTCCCAGAAAGTTCACTGCTTCAATGACCATCTCATCATATCCAGACCGCAATTTCCCGAACTCAGACATTAACTGTTCAATCTGATTTTTCTTAAGCTCCATCATATCTATTGTTTGCCGTAGCGACTCGGTTCTTTGTTTGGTAAGCACTCCGATGTATTTGCCTTGTTGTTCGATAATCTTATCGTTATGCTCATAGTTGTGTTGCTTGAGTTTACTGAGTGATTGTCGAGAAAGAAAATCATAAATTTGAGCCAATTCAACATCTCCCTGTTTTTATCACCATTATACAAATGCATCCTGCGAAATTCTAAAGCCGCCATACGCTGGCGGCTTTAAGCTTTAGCTTGTATCAAGTCATTCCCGTTAATGTCGAGCAGCTCGTATGCTTTCCCTATCATGTCTTTGTCGCGGTCGAACAAGTGAATCGACTTATCATGAATACCACTCGTCGCAGTGACAAAATTCATTTGTTGTACCATAAATTCAGAATTGCAGAGTACAACTACTTTATTGCTATATGTAGTAAGCTCTTGCTGAAATAATACTGCTTTTTCTGCCACCTCTATTGAGTATACGGCTGGTTTTCCGTCAGTTGCCTTCATATCTCGATGATCAACAAAGACGCTAAGTTCTTCTTTTTGAAATGCGTTGCAAATCCCCAACAGGGTTTTAGACATATGATCTACATGTTGTCCGTTCAGCAAGCCACTAACTTGAAAGGACAGAATCCGTTTATCACTGTCCAAATGATACTTGAACCGTTCAGAGAGTGGAACGGTAAAGTCATGCGGTTGGTAAGCGGGGGTATCTGAAAGCCTTTCGACAGCAAACATATACGAAATTGATACATTCAGTGCTTTAGCAAGTCGTTCGATATTATCCAAGCTGATATTTCGAAGTCCTCGTTCTACACCACTGAGATAGCTCCGATCCATTCCTGCTCGGTGAGCCAAGACTTCTTGAGACATCCCACTTCTTGCACGAAGTTCACGTATTCTATTCCCGAACTCTGTTCTTACATTCACGAAATCCACCTCAAACTAATGCACTTTAATTAAGTCATTCCCGTTAATGTCGAGCAGCTCGTATGCCTGTCCGACCATATCTTTATCACGACCGAAAAGAGGAACTGTAGGAATGCCACTTTCTTGGGTAATTCTTTTTAATTGGTGTACTTGAAATTCCGAATTACAGAGAACTACGGCTTTACTGCTATATAAAAGCAAGTTCCGTTGAAAAGCTATAGCTCTATCGGCAACTATTGGTGAGTAAACTACCGGTTCGCCATCAGAAGCTTTCATATCACGGTGATCAACAAATACGCTCAGTTCACCTTTCCCGAATGAACTACAAATTCCCATGAGGGTCTTGGACATAAAATCAACATTATCTCCTGTTAATAACCCATGAACCTGAAAGGCGAGTACCTTTCTGTCAGCATCAAGTTGATACTTAAACCTCTCTGTAAACGGTATCGAAAAATCATTTGGTTGATATGCAGGGGTTGACGAGAAGCGTTCGCTCGAGAACATGTACTCAACCGATACAGAAAGCGCCGCGGCGATCTTTTCGATATTAACCAGGCTGACATTGCGTTCTCCCCGTTCAACACCACTTAAATATGTACGATCAAGCCCCGCGCGATATGCAAGCGATTCCTGAGACATGCCACTTCTCGCCCTCAATTCACGGACTCTTTGCCCAAATTCATTCCGTATGTCCACAAACAAAAAGACCTCCTTCCCATATTCTTCTTAATAAGTATATCGGGATAGTAGGTCAAAAGTTATAGATATGATGGATAATTTTGTCGAGGTTGTGTTTTCGATGTGACTTAAAGTCAACTGACTAAGGGGTAGGTTCTAAATATCATGGACTAAGGGTTATCTGATTAAACAGGCGGTCGTCTGTCTTTCCACTCATCAATTTTTCGGGGGTCAACCTTCAACACTTCACAGATATGCAATGCAATATTGACAGTTGGAGTTGTCAGACCGTGTTCAATGTTTTGATAATGCTTCAAAGATATATTAACAGCGCGGCTGACGCTCTCTTGGCTAAGATTCTTCTTTTCCCTAGCTTCTTTCAATTTCATAAAGGAAACAGCCCCTTGCATTCGTTTCCTTTATGTTAGGGAATACGCGAATTTTTGATAACTAATTATAGTTGGCGAAGTATAGTTCCTATATTATACTTATCAATATATGTCGAAATGCCTACTCTGGTAAGGAATAATGAGGATTTGTCTAGAAGGGGCAGTGGGACAGTGTTAAATAAAATCTAACCAAAGGAGAAGATGCACTTGTCGAGTTCAGCACCACAATTAATCATCACATTCTTTTTACTCGTGATTATTGTTCCACCGCTAATTGCATTCTTTAAAGTCTCAGCTGAGGGAAAGTTGGGGCGAGGAGCAATTTTATCGGACGAAGTAATGAAGAAATTCAGAGAGGTATTTGCAGAACCAACAGAGAGATATATTGCTTCAATTGGTAATGGTTATATCATCAACTTCCTATCAGGGGGTTCGCTTGCCAGTGGATTTTCCGTCATTAGTAACAAGCGGGTTTACTTCAAAGGAAAGTGTTACTACAAAGAAGCTGGTAAGTTGAAAAAGTCTTTTGAAGAGCGGATGGTTGATCTGAAGGATGTGACCGGAACAGGTTACACCAGGGTTAATCCGATATCACTGTTGATTACTTCTTTATCTTCATTAGTTTTATCAATCATTCTTTTCGGTGTTCTAAGTAGCTTGGGAAGTAGTGATCAGGCAACAGTTATGAACATTTTGACATTTGTATTGATCGCTTCAATATTGAGCTTTTCAATCACGCTAACTGCATACATATTGAAACGCAAAAATTTGTTCGAGATCTCCTTCGCAGGGGGTATGATTGCCTTCAACATCAATTTGTATGATAAAGCAGAGATCGACGATTTTCAGAAGCAACTTAGAAGGGCTAAAGACCATGTTGTAGAATCAGCGCCTACTCAGGTTGCAGCGGCAGCCGCGCCACAAGCGCCCACTGAAACTAACTCCAAACTTGGAATTGCTGACGAGATAAAGAAATACTCCGAGCTATTGCAGCAGAAGCTTATTACCCAAGAAGAGTTTGACGAAGCAAAAAAGAATCTCCTAACTAATGGCAACAAATGAGTACTGTCGTTAAAGGATTAAGCTTGAGCAATGGCGAGGAGATCAGAGCGGTATTAGGTAAAGGTAACATCGGGAACAAGGGTCAAAAGCCTGTAGTAGTTCTTACCAATAAGTACATACACTTTTTCGGTGAGCATTATCGGTATGATAATGGCGACACTTCCAGAAAAATATTCGAACCCGAATCGATACCGCTACAAGATTTCATTGGTACTGGCTACATACGTAAGAGATCGAGACGTAATCTCTACTATCTTGTAACGGTCGGGGTATTAATCACGATCCTGATGCAGATCTCTAGAGGAATTAAGAAATTTGGTGTGCATCTTAGCCAGTTTAAGCTTTATAGCTCGATAATGGCAGGAGTCTTTGTCATCGCCTTGGTTCTTTACCTGTTTAAGGGGTACAAGCTGTTCGAAGTCGCCTTTGTAGGGAAAAGGCTTTGTATTAGCGAACACCATTTTGAAAAATCAGATATCCAGTTATTTATCCAATCGATATATCAGGCAAAGAGAAAAGTTCAATAACTTGGCTATTAGAGCAGTTGCTCATGATTAGCATACAACAATGAAATGGAGTGATGGAAAATGAAGAAGATATCTATGATGTTGGTCTTGTCTTTGGTTATTTCCCTGTTTACTTCACTAACGGCTATGGCTGAGAGCGGAGTGAAAGTCGAGACGAAGCAAGGTGGTTATGTTTCGATCTCAAATGTAACTGATAAAAAGCAGTTTATCGATGAGGGTTCAGGTGTTGGAGATACGGTATTCGTATCCGACAAGCCAGTAACGCTTACCATTACCGGAAAAGACCCGCATCCGAGTATTAGTTTCCTGCCTGACGCGAAGCTTGATGGCGAATCCTTCATTATGGGAGAAGCTTCCGAAGATATCGCTGTAAAAGGGAATACCGCAAGTCTCAGCAAGAAGGGCTTCTATGGGGTAAACGTGCACTTTGGCAGCGAATTTTCACCTGATACGGTTGCCGAATTCGTGGTGCAGATTGTAGGCGAAGGAACTGCAAGTAATGATCCCAAGGCTAACACCGAATCTGGTAATAGTGCAGCCGAACAAGGTATGTCGACAGTAAATGTTCTTAATGAAAATTCGGGGTATAAGATTAAATTCCCAAGCAGTTCTTTAAAGCTACAGAAAGTTAAAGGAAATGACGATGAGATCGGTGGTTTTGAAGTCTCTGCGATCACCTTAAAGACCCCGAAATTTGAGAAGGACTCTAATGTATTCTTGTTTGATCTGGTAACTACAAATTCAAAGGCTCACTCGGTTTATGTGAGCGTCGACAGCTATTTTGGTGGTCAAATGAAATATGTAGACGAGGAATTTAAAGACGGTAAAGTTTCAGTATTTATGCCTAGTGTTACATTTGAATCTGTTGTTACAGACGATGTTTTGGTTGCGTCTATTGAGGTTTATGACAAAGATCGCAATGTGATCGACTCGTTTAAGAATATTTACTTCATGTATGAAGGATTCAATCGTTACAAAGTGATTGATGCAGATACTAATCAGACCAATAAACCTGTGTCTGCCAAGCCAACAGCTTCCAAGGTTATCGTAAACGGCAAAGAAGTATCATTTGAAGCCTACAACATCAATAACAACAACTTCTTTAAACTTCGCGACATCGCTTCAGTTGTGAATGGCACCGAGAAGCAATTTGAAGTGAAGTGGGATGGAGCAAAGAATGCAATTAGCCTTCTTTCTGGTAAAGCGTACACTCCAGCGGGTGGAGAGCTTAAAGTATCTACTAAGCCAGCAACAAAAGAAGCCAAGCTTACTTCTTCCACCTTATATATTGATGGCAAGGAAGTAAGCTTGGTCGCCTACACAATTGATGGTAATAACTACTTCAAGCTCCGCGACATCGCAAAAGCGTTCAACATTGGCGTAACATGGGATAGCAAAACAAATACAGTTGGAATCGATACGAAGATTGATTACAAAGATGAAGAGTAATTGATCATTAGGGGTTCCATTTTTGATGGTGTCTGTAACAGGCACCATCTTTTTATTTTACATTTGTTGTATTAGGGGGCATCGAGGGAAGCGACTTCAGTCGCATTAATTTCTTTTGTTGAGGCGTAGGAGCCAGTCGAGATACAATTAAAAAGGATAAGGATTTCAAATTGCTAGTGGGGCTACATGAAGGAAAATCAAAAGTGAAGCCGATTGATCCCGCGGCAGCGTTCAAATTTTTGGTGATCTATGATTCTGAGCCCATACTTTATCCGCCGCGCAACACGTTATAAAGAATTTACAGGTTGATATAAGGAGAAAGTTGAAAATGGTAAATAAAAAGGAAGCCCGGTGATTCTATCGTTTTTAAATGATTTAATGTTGACATCCAGAAGAGTCTGTTTTGAAGAAGAGGGGCATAGATCATATATGACATTCAATAGATCTGATAACAACAAAACCTTCATTTCCCAAGCGGCAATGTTATCTAATAAGGGGGTATTTTTCAATAAAACCCTTCTGAAAGAACATAAAATAGTGGACAGTTGCTTTGAGAGAGCAAAAGGCTATCTCGATGGAGATATCGAATATTTGAGCAGTAATACGAATGAGGAGGTTCGTAAATACATACTTAATGTCTTTAGAGATACACTTGCTAATGAATATGGTCAAAACACATTACGTGTTTTTCAAGATTTCTACGGAAACACTAAATTTGATATTGAGCATGGATTGTTATTCTATTATAAAGTTGTGAGTCGCGTCGACCCTTCTAATTCATTAATTGATAAAGCGCTTGGTTTGCTATATTATTTAGCGGGTCATCAACTAGATGAAGAATTCAGACAAATATCCCGGTTGGCAAGGGGGAATTTTCTGAACCCCAAATTCCAGTTGAATTCAGAAGAGTTTCGTTGGGAACAGTGTCCATTTGTTCTGCGAAAGTATATGTTATTCCTTTCAAAACCTGAGGGATTCAATGCCTATTATTTTGAAAAGTCAAATCTGGCTCAAATAGCGTATTTGATGCTTCGTGGAAATACATTAGAAGTAGCCGAAAAAACTATAGATGATTCCAAGGGCGGTCTATTTTACGATTACTTACCACTGGATATTGAAAATTTATTGATGCCAGGGATATTGACTAATTCCTTTAATTTATCCGAGATGAACGATAAGTTTAAGCATATCTATGAGGATGAAGACGAGAATGAAGTGATGAGTGGTGTAATGGACGATGTTTATAAGATATATAGTAAAAAGGTTAAACAAATAATGATTAATTGGAACGGGAGTGTAGTACATCACATTCTTGGAGAAGCATCAAAAAATCCGTATCTAAGTTCTTCAGAGTTTACTATCTACCATGTTTCTCCACAAAGAATTGGATTTTTGCTGAAAAACAATATAGAGCTGAAAGAAGTCCTGCCAACTTTATGGACATACTTAAAGCCAGTAAATGAGGTTGATTTGGGTTTAATGTTCGAAGGTGAATTCCTGTAGACAATGTCCGGTTAGACCACTCACCCAGTTCTTCAAAGGATAGATGATTGGCGTGGTCTTTTGATATAATTGAATTGGAAAGTCTAATTCAATTATAAGTGAAGGGTCGAGTAGTAGTATGAGCAAAATAATAGATAAGCGAATGATCGAGGAACGCAGGTTATTATTTATTGAGCTTTCACAAAAGTTGAACGATAAGAGCGAACAGATCCGTAAAGAAATTTCGGGTTTAGAAGTTGAAATAATAATGGGGGGTTCCTTATTCATCAAGGACAAACCTATCGAGAGATCAGAATCAACAATTGCAAAGAAAGTGTGTAGTTTAACGGAGGAACAATTAGCTAGCCCTCCGTTGGACGATTTCAGTACCGATACGATTAGTATAAATTATTTAATGCCAAATGGATTGGAACTAAAGAAGATTGAAACCGGATCAGAGTTACTACTTGCATATGAGTTAGATAAATATGCTAAAGTTATGCTGGGAAAAAGGTTGTCATTGTCTGGTATAGAAATCGCTGCAGAATTGCAAAGTCGTGAACATTTTAGCTTTGTAGTGACAGAGGGTCTTGATGTTGGATTTATTCCCAGTCTTAAGACATTAGCTGATTTAACCAAGTATCCACGATTATTTTTCAATGGGTCTGTTGAGGGGGTTGAATTCAGAAGTAGATCAGATTCTGAATATGTTTATGCTTTTGACGACAAAAGCTCGAATCAGGTCTTGCATGGCGAGAACCGTTCTGCAGCATATGTCAGTTTGGTAGCCTATCTTTTGGTAAAAAGTAAGCGTGACGGAACACCAATACCAAAGTTGATAATAGATCACGAGAATTATAACCATCAAGAACAAGATTATGATGATCTGTTTGTTCTTATATTATACGGAAATCAGATCTTAAAGGATATTGTTGAACTAAAGTATCAATACGAGAAAAATGACAAGCATCGCATTCAGCCTGAGTGGGAGGCATTTGTTGCTTTTCATCGACAACGCGGTTTTATGAATAGAGAATATACCACAACAGAGAAATTCGAGTATCTGAAGGAGAATTTTGAAGTCCATGATGTTGTTTTACTATATCAGTTGAAAAAGGGTCCAATGAGTAAAACAATCTACAAAGTCGATAGTTGCTATCCGGCAGTCATCAGGTACTTTGACGAACATACTATTCGGTTACAGTATTTCCCTCTTGTTCGAACTCGATTAACTCATCGCATGATACTTGATGAAGTAGCTAGGAGTTTTGAGGAGAATCAAAACCCCATCTATACTTTCGATGATTATAATAATTTTAAGGATCAAGTAGTAACATACAGCTTAACAGAGTGTGGGATTGAGAAGTATTCCTTTACTGAATTAGCACTAATTATCAACGTATTCGATTATGATGGCTCGTATCAATATTTTCAGACTGATAATGGAATAGAAAAGATATGGTTGCAAACTCCTGATACGATTTTTGCGGTATTCGAAGATCGTGAGGTAAAAGAATACAACAAGGAAAAGTTTTTACAGAACTATTTCTATTCACGGAATAAGAAGCCGATCTATGATCGATATTTTAATCTAGTGGATTTGAAAGCAAAAATAGACAAAGGAAAGAAGCAAAGTAAAATATCAAAGCGCGGTGGGTCGCGCTCAGGGGCAGGCAGAAAATCGTTAGGTATTAAGCGACCAGTAACCATCACATTACCTGAGGACGTATGGAAAGAAATAGACAATCAGTTGGTTATTAATGGAGGTAACTACAAGAGTTATGCAGAGTATTTTAGAAGATTAGTTTTAGAACAACATGAAATAGAGCCTTAAAGATACTTACGGTGACTCGCTAGGTTCATTTAATCATAACCTATTCTTCTGAATTATTACAGGAGAATGGGTTTTTTCATTTCTCAGATATTTTGTAGTTAAAGCTATGAGGTGGTTTTTTCTGAAAAAGAAAGTCTTTTTCAAATGCATAAAACCATACTAACAATTAGGTGATGACCACTATATACAGGCAATGTGTGCTTATGACTTGGTCTAATTAAAGATTTTGACATGGAGTTGAGTTACTTTGGGTCGATATTTTCAAATTTAGGATGAAAAATTTTTGAGAAACTTGGAGTAGGGACGTTTTCTAGGACATTTATCAAGAGATTTTTTACGTAGGCATGGGGTTATTGCTCCAAATTTGGATCGGGAGTAGTGATGCGCGTGTCTACGAAATTTGAAAGGCTGTTTAAGACTGATGAAGAGATTAAAAAGGAAGTAATTCGGGATTTTGCATCCGATTTCATGAAAGAAGTTCAAAAGCTGGTTGATAAATATGGAAAAGCGGAACTTCTAGAAAAGCTAAGAGCTTAGTCAGTGGCTGTATATGTCCTTCGCGCAAACTCAAACTTAGGGTTTGCGCTTATTGCGTTTCAGGTTGGACTGTTGTTATGACCATAATTTGATTTGCATGGTATAGTTGTCATGTGAGGTGAATTTTTATGAGTGATAGAAAAACGGCTGTTGGTTATATTCGTGTATCAACAGATGAACAAGCTCGTGAGGGCTATAGCTTAGAAAATCAAAAAGCTGAAATTGAGAGGAAATGTAAGTATGAGTCTTGGGATCTCCTAAAAGTTTTCGATGATAAAGGAATTTCCGGTGCGTTGTTAGATCAGCGAGATGGCTTAAAGGCAATGCTACGATTCATTAAAGAACATCGTGTCGACTATTTAGTGATCTATAAGTTGAGTAGGCTTAGCAGGAAAGTAGCCGATGTTGTAAATATCGCAGAGTTTTTGAAAGGTAATGAGACTCACCTTCTCGCAATTGGGGATGGCATCGATACATCTAATCCAATGGGGAAATACTTTTTGTACCTCGCTTCCATTATCGCAGATATGGAACGCGAGAATATCATAGTTCAGGTTAAAGGTGGCATGTCACAGAAGGCAAAAGAAGGTTTATGGAATGGGGGTAAGCCACCCTTAGGATATGATCTTCTTGATAAAAAATTGGTTGTCAATAATGAGGAAGCTGAGACAGTTAAGTTAATATTTTCGGAGTACCTAAAGGGGAATGGATACAAAACGATAGCTGCATTGTTAAATGAGCGCACGATTAAAACTAAGACAGGCTCTACCTTTAATGGTGTCGGTGTAAAAGATATATTGAAGAACCCAACTTACATTGGAAAAATCAGATGGGGAGTTAGGAAGGATTGGGGAAAACTTCATGAGGATAATAAGAGGAAGCGAAAGTATAACGATGATCCGATTATAAGTGATGGAATACATGAGCCTATCATAGATGAAGTGGTTTTCAATAAAGTTCAAGAATTGATTGAAGGTAACCCGCGGCGAAACATGAAAAGGTTCAATGGGAATCACCTATTAAGTGGGTTATTACGGTGTCCTGTTTGTAATTATGGTATGTCGTATCAACCTGCAGCACGTAAAGGAAAAACATATGGATATTATATCTGTAATCAGTATATGAACCATAAAACCTGCAAGCCGAATGGGGTTAGAAAAGACCATATTGAGGAAGAGTTCCTAACTATTTTTGAAAAGATCATAAATGAGCCTGAGTTTAAGGAGACCATGAAGTCAGCTTTAAACAACTCAAGTGAACAGGTTAAAGAACTGGATAAAAGCATTGAAAGAAAAGGGAATGAAATTAAAAAATTCAAACTTGATCAAGATAAGTATGTACAGGAACTTATTCGAGGCAGTGAAGCTTTTAAAGAAGTGATGAGAACCAATATAGAGAAAACAATCTACGAAATCTCTCGGCTAGAGACCGATATAACGAATCTGGAATCGGAGAAGAGAGGTCTTCAGGATCAACAGCTTGATCTGGATGAAGTTTTTGAATTATTGGAAAAAGCGGGTAAAATCTTTCCGCTACTCGAAAAAGAAGCCCAGCAATCATTGGTCAGAAAGCTTATCAGTAAAATAGAAATAAAAGATAAACACATTTCAGAGGTGCATTTTAGTTTTCAGCAAAGTTTTAGGATTGGGGGTGGTAAGGGGAACCGTATCATAAGTAGGGCGTAAAATAGGGGGGGCCTGGCACTTCCTTTTTGCTGATATTGTTCTCTCATTAAAAGAAATCTTCGCGTTTTTTCAATAAGGCGAACGAATGAAATGCTTATTTTCGGAGCGAGGCATTATATCGGTGAGTGTATACAAACCATGTAATGCTTGCTGTTAATAATGCCGACGAAATCAAAGCTGTAAGAACACTATATGTTTGCCAAATAAGTATCGCTGGCCAATCTAATGCAAAGCATATTATACACTGGACAATCGTAGCAATCAGCAAAATAGCTGTTACGATTATTCGCTTTTTTGTCATTGGCTGCCGCTCATTCGTTTTCCTTCTGCGTATTCCTAAGAGAAAGAACAGAACAGCCAATAGGCAAAGAATAATTGTGGTGGACGACAAAATGATGTCCAAAAGCTGTGTGCCGCTTATTCCATATGACTGCGTCAGATTGCCGTCTAATATATCTTTAACTTTTAGTACCATGCTTCTGTTGATATTTGCGCCGTTGGTCAGCAAGCAGATGGCTGTTCGTTCATTTGGCAGTATAACCATTTCGGTTCCGAAATTGGGATTGCCCCCTGGGTGCTCTATCATCGTTTGGTTGGCGTTTACCGACCAGCCCGCCGCATAATACATTTCGTTGACAGCCGGAACAGACATATCACCCTGATGTGATTTTTCGATAACCGTATGGAATATTTCGGGTATGTCCTGCACAATACCCATCTGTATGCCCATCCAACGCGCCATATCTTTTGTACAAGAAATGATGTAGGCTGCGGGTTTATTCCCGGAATAATCCGGCGCGTTATATGGAGTTGTCATAAAAAAGGAAGAACGGTAGCCCTGTGCCAATTGTCCGGTGGCTTGAGCATCTTCTTTATAAACATACGTCTGGTGAAGACCCAACGGCTGAAATATCTGTTCCCTCATAAAGTCTTCATAGCTTTGTCCCGACACAATCTCAATAACCAGACCTAATACGTCATAATTAACAGTTCCGTAATTATACTGCTCACCAGGATAGAACGACAATTCAGAATCTACGAGCATTTCTACGGTTTTTTGCAACATATCCGGCGTATTGCCTTGTGGAATGTTTTGATTGTGAGGGCCATTTGTTAAGCCGCTAGTATGGTGTAAAAAGTTATTGAGTGTAATACTTTGCATATCAACGTGTTTCCCCTGATACTTTAACGTAAACCAAGGCAAATATTTCTGGATAGGGTCTGACATTGACAGCAGTCCTTGTTCTTCCATCAGCAGAATACCCATGCCGGTAAAAGCTTTACTTACCGAAGCCAGCTCATATAGAGTATTTTCACTTGCCGACAGTCCCTTTTCACGATCTGCGTACCCGGAAGAAAAGTAGAGCACTTCATTGTTCGCAAGTATTGAGATTGAGATTCCCGGTACACCTGATATACGGCTTGCATCATCCAACAATGTTTGTATTGAATCAGATTGCGAATCTGATAATGCATAACTTGGTGTTGCGAATCCGGTGAACAGTATAAGTAATGCAATCATAAAGACAATAATTTTTTTCATAGTCTCTCCATTCCGAAAAAACTCCCGTACGGAAAATATAAATAATCTGCAGTACGTCTTATTCCCCTAAAGTGTAATAAGATATATATTATGAAGTTTATTATTGCAAAATCTTATTGTATGTGAAGAATTATACGATATAAAAAATCATACCATAATTTTCTACTTACTACGAACTATTTTGCTAGAAACACAAAAAGCCCCCCCTGCGTCATTAGCGGAAGGGGGCAATAGTTTGGAAGTATTCCTCATTCTTCTCATCAAAGAAATTAGCTCGATCTCTTTGTGATGCGCTTATTTCCTGCTACAGTCAGATAGAAACACTGCATTTAGTCAAACTTGAATAGCTCAGAAGACTCCAATTGTGTTGATGTCGACCTTTTTCGATGATATTCCAACTGTAAACAAGGTTGATAGTCAAGCATTTTGAGGCGATTTCCGAAAAACAATAATAATATGGGAGATTATTACCTTATGGACGAGTTCTTTTGATAGGAGTTAAGTTCGCTTTATAGATGATATGGTGAACCGTATCATAAGTAGCGGCAAGTTTTATAGAATCTTGTTCGTTTTTAATAATGTATACTTATTGGAAACAATCAAATTTCCGAGGTGCTGACGTGAGCGGACCCAATTGCATATGAAGATGTTATTTAATAATTTCCCTATAATGAATTAGATCTAAAGCCTGATGGAATTTGTAGAACCGAATGCAGACATGGAAATAGAAATAAATACATTGTGCCTAGAAAAAAAGGCGCTCAAGGAAAATTATGTTTCTTCTTGGAAGACCAGGGACTGGAAAGTCAACTTTTATCCACTCATTAAAATAGAGACCGAATATATCTTTAAGAACCCTTGCTTCAATAGATGTTCTGAAATAATTAAAGATAACACTCTCTCGGAGCTGCTTGATGAAATAAAAAATATATCAGGAGAGGCAATTGAGAAGAAAGATAAGGGGCCAACTGCGAAGACTTGCAGGGATTTGATGAGGGAAATTATTAAGAGTTTTTTTCGAAACTTGAACGGGGTCTTAAGGAAAAGCCCATTATTAGTAATATGGCCAGTTACTGAAAAACGTGAAGTAGATGAAATGCTAATTTCAAAGGGGAAAGAAGTCCTAAACTTTACAGGACCGCAAACTGACAACTTTATTGATATTGCTAAAGAACATTATCGGTAATGAACGCTGGTAAGGAATTAGATGACTTTAACCTTATCTATGAAGATGTGGTTGATGCCTATGATGCAGTTTCTTCTAACTTCAATGGGCTCCTTAGCTGCATAAGGTTGATACTCCGCCGTTGTCCATGGGCAACTCTAGTTTGACGGATGTTATGTCGCCAAGACCTTTGATTGTTGCATCAAACAGTTTAGTTATACTTATGTCTCTACGTGTAATGGTAGCTTTCAACGTGGAAATCAGCCGGGATTGTGGTTAAAAAACATGGATGTTTTGTTTTCAATCTCTTTCGAATCAGTAGAACAACTTGAACCCCTTAAGGAAATAGGTACACGTTGTTAACCGGTTATTGGGTATCGTTATTCTTAGTGAAGAACAAGGAACTAGACGAGTATTGATGCAAAGAGAGCTTGATTTGAGATAAAATAGGATTTAAGGTTGAGGACATTAGGGGTGCAGGGGACTGAAAGCGCCATAAATAGTAGCTTGATAAAATGGAGATCATGGTTATTATTTCAAAGAAATAAGTCTGGTCGTCAGCTTTTCCCGTTTATCTAACTTTGAATGGATAATGAATATGCAGTTTGGAGGTGCTCTATGAGTATAACTGGCAAAAAAATTCTAGTTACGGGTGCAACTGGAGGAATAGGGAAAGAAATTGCTATCCATCTTTCCAAGGTGGGTGCTCAAGTTGTCGTCACAGCTAGGGATAAAAAGAGACTCGGAGATTTAATGATTAGATTACACGGGAGTGGTCACGAGCAATACGTATGTGATTTCACAAATTTGGAGGAGATTGAACCGATGATTTCTTACTCAGCAGCGATCAGCCCCTTTCACGGGCTTGTTCATTCAGCTGGCGGTGGAACGATCATGCCGCTTCGGTCGCTCGGTTCTTCCATTTTACACCAACACATGCAAGTGAATTTTTATGCCTTCATAGAACTTGTGAAGCAAATTACTAAAAAAAAACACATGTATGAGGGGGGCAGTATAATTGCGATTTCCTCGTTTGCAGCTGAGAACGGTGAACCGGGTCAAACGGCATACTCTGCAGCCAAGGCGGCAGTAGACGCGTCAGTGAGAACACTTTCTTTTGAACTAGCCTCTAAAAAAATTCGTATTAACAGCATTCGTCCAGGTATGATTCAGTCTGATTCAACCGAAAACTATGAACGAGATATGGGTCAGGAAAAGTTTGAAGCTTTGGTACAAAAACAATTGCTTGGATTAGGACAACCCAAAGACGTTGCAGCCTTGGCCGCTTTTTTATTAAGCGATGAATCTAGCTTTATGACAGGAAGAAGCGTTTATTTAGATGGCGGAAGGTTTCTATAATCTTTCTATCAGTTTGTTAAAATACGGGTTGGAAAACTGTTGCTTAGTTTAGATCAGAGAAGGAACAGAAAAGCTCAGCCCTTAAGTAACACCGTAAATTACAGTGTTATAGTTTAGAATGATAAGAATTGGTGCGCTGACATTGAGTCGGCGTTTTTTTATAGGAAGAAAGTTTTCTGTAAACAAACTAAAACATCATAAATAACTGTACATGCCCAACAAACACTTAAAGAAAATGTAAATCCAAAAACTGACAGTCTCCCTATGCAGTTCTAAGCTGTTTTTAAATTTGGGCGAGAATTACTCCGGATAGAGCTTGTTTGTAAACATATTGGGGAATCCCTTGTGGGTAAACGATGTTTGGCCTTCAGACCGCTAATGACATAAATCCTGCGCGCTAGTCACCTGAAGAACAGAGGCAGAAGGATGCCACGAATCCATTAATCCCTAAGTTCGGTGATGAGACTTGGGCACTTGACGGATCATGTCACGCCAGATCAATCTTGCTCTTGCTTTTGGATCCATAACTTCTGTTGCAAAAGGATATACTACATAACCCGCCCGAGCATGGCTTCCACGAGAGCATGACCATAGACCTTCTTCCCTTAAGCTTCTGCGATCCCGATGATGCAAGCTTTCACGATGTATGTCTGTTAAGGTACCTGAAAATCAAGATGACAACATGCCATCTACAAAGTGAGTGAGATGTTGGAGTACGGATTTGGAAAAATACAACGGGACTTTCCATTGTTGAAAGATATTATTCCAATTGCATACTCAGTTAAATAAGTGAAAGGTTGTATGTACTTATGGGGCTATGCTCATTAACGGGCTCTTATGGAATATTTTTACATATATCCTTAATTTTATCTTTTCCAGAACGATATCCTCACTCAGAAGAAGACTCCCAATTTTCCGTACAGCGAATCAGCTCAGGGGCAGGAGCGTCGGCCATTTTTGTTGGATATCCCCATCGCATTCAAGAGCGTCTACAAAAAAGAGGGTTAAAATGTTACGTAGAAATACCGATAGTAGTATATAGTGATGCATACAGGAAGCTGATAAAGTCATATTACCGTAATCGATAAATGATACACTTATTTGCGCAATGCTTGCAGGAGTTAATCCCTCGTAATTTAGGCTAGTCATAATGAATTTTTACATCACCATAAGAACATTTTAATACTTGTTACATTGCGAAACAAATTAAGTATACTATTAAAATATTAGCAGATAAGTGAGTGAATGGGATGTACATCCATTTGACGGAATATCTCGATCAAACAGTAAAAACTTCACCTGATAAAATCGCTGTCATCGATCATAACCAATCGATCGACTTTAAGACACTAGTCGTCAACGCGAAGAAATTGGCTTGTTTCATCAGCCGAATAATGGGCGACATGATTAATGCTCCAATCGCCGTGTATATGGAGAAAAGCATCGGAAGCATCGTTTCCGATATTGCGATCCTGTATAGCGGCAACGCCTACATGAATTTGGATATAAAAACTCCGGCGGCACGTACTCGTAGTATTATCGAGTTGATCCAGCCGAGATTGGTCCTTACGAACAGTAAATACGTTGGGCACCTAAAGGAAATTGCATCCGAAGTGCAAATCGTTACCTTCGATACGTTGGATTTTCAACAGTTGGTTTACGAGGAAGAACTGATTTCTGCACGGCTTCAGCGGCTGATAAGCACCGATCCAAGTTGTATTATTAACACGTCTGGTTCTACGGGTGTACCAAAAGGCGTAGTTCTCAACCATTTGAGTTTTATTGATTTTACGGATTGGGCTGTTGAAACACTAGGCATTGACAATGATGAAATCATAGGAAGCCTCTCGCCGATTGTATTTGATATTTATAGTTTTGAACTGTGCATGCTCATGGCAAAGAGCAGTACCATCGTGATCATACCGGATGGGCTGTCGCCGTTTCCGGTAAAAATATTGAACCTAATGCAGGAAACCAAAGTATCGTATATTTTTTGGGTGCCTACCATTATGGTCAATATCGCCAATATGGGGCTGCTTGATCACATTGAGTTGCCCGACCTCAAGACGGTGTGGTTTGCCGGTGAAGTATTTCCAACGAAGCAGTTAAATGTGTGGAGAAGGCATTTACCGCATGCACGCTTTATTAACCTATATGGACCTATCGAGATTACGCTGGATTGTACATATTTTATCGTAGATCGTGATTTTCGGGATGATGAAGTTGTTCCGATCGGCTTTCCTTGTCGGAATACCGATATCTTGATATTAAACGATGAAAACATACTTGCTGGAGTCAATGAAGAAGGGGAGTTGTGCGTTCGCGGCGTTTCCCTTGCAATGGGGTATTATAACAATCCGGAAAAAACAGCCGCTGCCTTTGTGCAAAATCCACTTCAGTCCGCCTATCCAGAGCTAATTTATCGTACGGGCGATATTGTATTGAAGAATGAACGTGGCGAATTGATTTTCAGAGGACGCAAAGATACTTTAATCAAGCACATGGGCTACCGCATCGATCTTGGTGAAGTCGAGCATGTAATCATCAACAGCATGAAATTGGTTAAAAATGGATGTGCTGTTTACGATCATGTTCGCAAGGAGATAGTATTCTACTACGAATCATTAACGGATATGCAGCCTGCTGATATGCGTAAAGCGATAGCCGAACTATTGCCCAAGTATATGATTCCGAACAAATATGTGTGTCTGCAGGAATTACCGCGGAACACAAATGGCAAAATTGATCGCCTTTACCTGAAACAGCAACTAAGTGAGAGCCGCTAACTATACTTGCGAAGAAGGGACAGTCATTGGAACAAGTAGAACGATTGTTTGCGTTTATCCGCAGCATCAAATCCCGACAAATGAGAACCAACGCAATGTTTACCAAGAATCGGCTTGAGGAAATCGAACTTTCGAGCGATCTGAAAGTGGTGATTGGACAGGATGCATCCGTTGTGCTTATTCCTGACGGCAGTTTATTGCGGGTATATTACTACGCCCGTGATGAACAAGCGTTGCAAGAGCTTAGGAGACTGATCCCTTCAACAGATTTAACGGTTGTTTGCGATATCGTAGTAAAGGAGCCACAAGGGATCCGCCTAAGCGAAGAATTGACCAGATATGGCTTCACTTGCTATGCGAAGTTTATTCGTATGACTTGTGCAACGATTGATCGAGATGCCGAAGTCAATACAGCGGAAGTGGTGTTGGCGCAAACTGCTGATGCTCAGGAAATACTAGACATATTACATGACGAGTTCGATCCTATTACTGCCCATTTTCCTTCCCTGGCAACCGTACGCAGGATGATAGAGGACGAAGAAGTTTTTATCATTCGCCGGGATGGACGGATTGCAGGGCTTACGTCATTTGATTCCAAAAACAAAAAAATAGCCTGTTTGGGGTTTGTGGTCGTACGCAACGAATACCGTAAGCAACATTTCGGACGAAAAATGTGGCAACACAAAATTCAAAACAGTCCACACATTGAACAATGTTACTTATGGGTCAATGCGCTGTGCCATGGCCCTATCGCTTACCATGAGAGAAATGGGTTTGTCCAAGATGGCGTTGTGGATTATATTATGATTTTGAAAGAATAGGTGAAATTTTGGGGTTAGATACACATACAAACCAAGGAGTGACGATGATGGATACGATCATGGATATTTTAAAAGAACTTCGACCGGAATGCGATTTTGCATCAAGCACTGACTTTATAAGCGACGGCTTGCTGGATTCGTTCGACATCGTATCGCTCGTGACTGAACTGGAGGATAAGTTTACCGTTTTAATTGATCCGCTCGATATTGTGCCTGAACATTTTATGAGTCTTCCTGCCATTGCTGGCCTTGTTAAGAAAAGCGGCGGTGATGTGCAATAACATGCATGAAAGCGAGTAAACCTTATGAAAATGGTATTTCGTAATAAGAAAATATCCGGAATCATGTGTGTGTTGCCCGAATCGGAAGTGTTTTTTGACGATGAAATTGGCAATTATACATTTCCCGAAGCACAAACCAAACGGTTGAAATCGGTAATGGGCTTTGAGAAGCATCGAGTCGTCAAGCAAGATACCGCCTCATCCGATCTTTGCATCTATGGATTGGAGCAACTGCTGCAAGCGAAAAAGATTAACAAAGCAGACATTTGTGCCGTGATTGTCGTTACGATCACACCCGATCATTTCGTTCCTCATGTGAGCAATAGGATTCAAGCCCATTTTGGTCTTTCCGAAGAAGTATTATGCTTGGATATTTTACAGGGCTGCAATGGATTTCTTATCGGATTGATGCAAGCGTTCATGCTGCTTGACTACAATCCAGGGATGAAAGTGCTGCTATTCAATACAGACACATTGAGCAAGAAAGTTTCCAAGCAGGATCGCAACAGCTACCCGTTAATCGGAGACTGTGCCACGATTACCGTTGTCGAGCAGGATGAAGCGGCCAAGCCTATTTATTTTCAAGTTTCTATGGACGGGACACAAGGCGAAGCATTAATCATCCCAGCCGGTGGATCACGCATGCCCTGCAGTCCAGAAACGGCTCAGATGAGAGATAGTGGTGACGGCAACATACGCAGTCTGGAAAATCTCGTTATGGATGGCACGGCCGTCTTCCAGTTTGTGATGACGAAAGTCCCTCCTCTGATAGCCAATACGATTGAATTTTCCGGAATTAGTCAAAAGGAAATCGACTGGTATGTCTTTCATCAACCGAATAAATTCATGCTGCAGAAGCTGGCTGACAAAATTGGTGCTCCCAGGGAAAAGCTTTTTATGAATATTGTGCAAAACTTTGGCAATCCAAGCGGTGCGTCGATCCCGTTAACAGCAGCCTTTAATTTAGGTGAGCGATTGATTCATGAGAGCTTTACATGCTGCCTTAGCGCCTTTGGAAGTGGATTAAGCTATGGTGCCATGATAATGGAGCTAGGAAGGTTTGATTTTTGTGAAATTTGTGTATCAACTTACTAAATCTTCCATTTACTGTTCTTACTTTGAACCGATCGACTCTCGTATGTATGTGATTCATCAAAAGGATCGCGCTTTGATCATTGATCCGTTTATAGAAGATGAACTCTATACATTTTTGCAATATCATTCGATCAACCAGGTACAAGTCCTGCTTACGCATGAGCACTATGATCATATTTCCGGCGTAAACTGGCTACGCGAGGTTACCCATTGCCAAGTGCTTTGTTCAGCATCTTGTGGGGAGAGGATTCAGGATCCTCGGAAGAACTTATCGCAATATTTTACGGCATTGTTTGGTTTACAAAATGAATCTATACGGAATAAAATCAAGGAAATGAATGTGCAGCCTTACAGTTGCAAAGCCGATCAAATATTTACAAACGAACTGGAACTCACTTGGTTTGGCCATCATGTGTATGTTCGAGAAACACCGGGCCATTCAATTGGCAGCGTATGTATCCTGGTGGACAATCACATTATTTTCACGGGTGATAGTTTGACTAACGGAACACCTGTCGTAACGCGACTGCCAGGCGGAAACCGCCAAGCGTATCAATCGGTTACCCAACCCTATTTATATGGATTGCGGCAGGATATGTTGGTATTCCCAGGCCATGGCGATATCGATACCATAGGCAACTTGCTTCAGAGGAGTTGAGTCATGCTTTTACAAGGTAAAATTTGTTTTATTACCGGTGCCGGAAAGGGAATCGGACGCGCTACACTTGAACGCTTTGTAGAAGAAGGCGCGCAACTTATTTACGCTAATGATAGCGTAGAAGGATGTCTCGATGAATATTGTGCCGAGCATACTCAGGTCGTGCCGCTTTATTTCGATGTTGCTGATGTGGCACAGGCAAGAAAAGCCTTTTTGAAGATCAAGAAGGAAGCGAATCGATTGGATGTTTTGGTCAATAATGCGGGTATGATGAAAGATGCGCTCATCGGAACGATCAGTCGCTCGCTAATGGAACAACTGTTCGCTGTGAACGTCTTTGGAACGATGGAAATGTTGCAATTAGCCAGCAAGCTGATGATCACTCAAAAGTGTGGCAGCATTATCAATTTGTCATCAGTTGTAGGAATAACAGGGAACCCTGGTCAACTCGTTTATTCAGCTACGAAAGGTGCTATCATATCGCTGACCAAGACAGCTGCAAAGGAACTTGCACCAAAAGGCATTCGTGTAAACGCAATCGCGCCTGGCATGATTGACACCGATATGATGCGCTCGATCGGTGAGAAGCATCTTCAGGTACACCTCGACCATATCCCGTTTGGCAGGCTGGGTCAACCGAGAGAAATCGCTGATGCCTGTGTGTTTCTGGCCAGTGGTATGTCCAGTTACATCACCGGGCATATTTTATCTGTGGATGCTAGTGTTTTGGTATAGCACTACTTCGCGTTGAATCATTCAACTAATTTGTGGTTATAGCCGGAAAGGAGGATGAACGATGCTACTCAGTAAGTTCAATAACTTACAAATTGCCGGCATTGCGTGTGCAACACCAACGCAGGAAGTTACCGCAGAAGAACTATATGAGAAGTTTGGCAAGGACGTTGTGGAAAAAACCATCAAAATGGTAGGCGTTAAACGTTCACGCCAATCAACTCGCAAGCAACTCTCTTCCGATTTGGGCTATGTCGCTGCAAGAGCAATATTACAAACGAAACAGATTGACCCCTCAAGCATTGGCGTGCTGCTCTATGTAACACAGACACCGGATTACAGGGTGCCAGCAACCGCCTCCATTTTACACCAGCGTTTAGGTCTAACCGTTGACTGTGCGGCAATGGATATTAACTTGGGCTGCTCCGGGTTCATCTATGGCGTGCACAGTGCTTGTTCACTCTTAACCAGCTTAAATTGTGAGCGTGCCCTGTGCATCGTCGGGGATACATCCAGCAAGCTGGGCTCGCAAGAAGACCGCGTATCTTCCTTGTTGTTCGGGGATGGAACGGCAGCCATTCTCATTGAAAAATCCGTACAGGCCCGCTCGATCGAAATCGCTTTGCGTTCAGATGGCAGCAGATATGATGCGATTATGATACCGAATGGTGCATTTCGAGCCATGACCTTAACTCCTGAAGAACTCGCTCTTGGCCACAGAAGTTATGCTTATCCGATTATGAAGGGCACGGATGTATTCAACTTCAGTATCACGGATATCCCTAAGCATATCCATGAGTTTTTGCTTGGACAAAATAAATCGATTTCAGACTATGATTGTCTTGCTTTGCACCAGGCCAATCTCTTCATGTTACAGCAAATTGCCAAACGTGTAAAGGCAAGCCCTGAACAACTGCTTGTCAGCATCGATCGATATGGAAACACTAGCGGTGCCTCGATACCTTTATCGCTTGTCGATCGTTATGGTGCACAGGATCGCGGTGAGATTCAGGCGCTGATGAGCGGATTTGGCGTAGGGTTGTCATGGGGGGTAATGAGTGCAAGCTTACTAGCTGAAAATATACTGCCTATGATCTATACGGATGAATTTTATGACGACCCAGCCTTAAATGTACAGGAGTGAACTACCAAATATCATACATTTTTGGAGGAATTAATGATGGAACTCAGTAAAAAAATGAAATTATTAGAGGAATTGCTGGAGGTGGAGGCGGGAGAAATTAATGCCGACACGCTGTTGGATGATATTGAGAGCTGGGACTCCATGGCCAAGCTATCATTAATTGTGATGATGGAGGAAGAATGCAAGAAACCTCTTTCGGGTGATACGATCCGCTCATTTACATCTGTTCAAGATATTCTCGATTATATGGATTAATGACCTATGAAACATTCACAATTCAAAAAGTACTTACCTTATTTCGAGGATCGATATGTATTTGAATTTTGCCCTGTCGATCGAATTGGCGATGTAGTTGCATTTATTGATACCTATTGGAAAAAGAATCATATTTTTGTGAGATCACCTGAATTTTTATCATGGCAACATTATGATAAAGCTAGCAACAAATACAATTTTGTGATTGCGAAACATAAAAAAACCGAGGAAATCCATGCGATGGTTGGGGTCACACTTTCCAGCCATTTTGATCCCGCGATTAAGACGCCTGTAAGATGGGGGAGCATGTGGAAAATTCGCCCTGATATTCAGGAGCCTGGACTTGGATTGATGGTTGAGTGGAAAAAAAACGAAACGGGTCATGCATGTGCAGAAGTTGGCTTTGGAGAATCAAAGATCGCGATTGGTCTAGCCAAAAAATTAAAAGCCATAACGGGCATTGCTGACCAACACGTCATCATCAATCCCAAGAAAACAACGTTTCATATTGCTTCGAATGTAGACACCGCAGATTGCTATGCGAAGCAAGCAGTACCATCAAATAAAGCTCTATTGGATTGTTCGTTGGATGAATTTCGGCAATTAGAAGGCCCTGTGATCCATACGATTCCGTTTTATAAATCTAAGCTCTATTATGAAAACCGATATTTCCGCCATCCCATCTACTCGTACCAAGCAACGAAAATTTGCAATGCAGCGTCTGACGTTGCAGGCATCTTGTTCTGGCGAAAATGTACGCACGGATCTGCCGCATGTATTCGAATTGTTGATTATTTTGGTGCTCATGATGCACTAAGTGGGTGTTTGGATGGCTTCCTGGAATTGTTAGCGAAATACGATGCTGAATATATTGATTTTATTCATGTGGGCATGCCTGACAAACTTATGATGGAAAGTGGATTTATAAATAGGGGAAACTATCCATCGCTCATCATTCCTAATTTTTTTGAACCTTTTGTGCAAAAAAATATTGATGTTACTTACAGTTATGAAAGTAGGGATACCAACTACACACCTTTAATATTTAAAGGTGATTCTGACCAAGATCGACCAAGCTAATTCTCATTTACATGCAGACTGAATTCTTACAGCGGGAGAAGGCTCATATCCAAACGAACGCTTTGGCGGTCATGTATCATTATGTAAGGCAAAGGGAGGCTGGAATGGAATATCTCCGTTTCTCCCGGGGGAATTTTGAGCGTACTGAGAGTAAGGTGGGGTATTATCATTAAGGCTAATAAACAATTTTTGATATGGTTTCTACAGGTACTACCATATCACTGAGGCTGTATAAATAACAGTCTCTTTTTTTTGCTATTTCAGACGTTCCAGTGATCCGTACTATAAATAAAAGCAACTTTTTGCTTTGGGTGGGCATAATGAAATCAGTGCGTGCCGAAAGAAAGGAAGGAGATGGATACACGGAAATGGTCCATCCCTTTGTCATCTTGCCTGAAGAACAAGTGCCCGAAGGTATTGAGCATTGTGAACGCTGTCGTGTTATCTGGGGTGAAGGAAATCCGAAGGCCAAGATCCTGTTGCAGCCGTCGGTATTATTTGCTGGCACGAGTTTGAGGGTGTCCCGATCAGCTTTACCTATCACCCGCTTGCCGTAAGAAGGAGACCCAATTTACTAAGGTTCTTCGTAGAGGATTTTAAAGCATTGAAGGAGAAGTCAAAGGGAAGATCAACGCCGCAAGCAAAATGAATTGAGGTAAAGCATTATGTCTAAAATTGATAATATGATGGCGATTCTATGGATGTTGAATTCAGGCAGGAAAATTACCGCAAAACAAATAGCTGAAAAGTTAGAGATGAATATAAGGACGGTTTACCGTTATATTGATGCGCTTTCTGCGAGTGGTGTGCCGATTATAGCGGACACAGGCCATCATGGGGGGTATACCCTGTTGAATCATTTTATTGAAAGTCCTCTTCTTTTCGATGTTGATGAGAAAACCGCATTACTTCATGCTGCTGTTTTTGCCCAAGAAGCTGGCTACTTTTTAGGAGAGGCATTAGACCGAGCGACATCAAAGCTAACAATGTATTCAAATCAAGAGCAGGAAAGAAGGATTAAGCAACATTTACAAGGGCTTGAAGTCATAAGTCCAACTGGAAAATCATCTATGGAGCCAATATTGAAGCAATTGGAGCAAGGTATAGTAAACGAATCATCTGTAGAAATTGAATATCATACAAATCGTGAAGAGCAATCCAAGCGCAGGATTATTGATCCATATGGAATGATTTATTGGAATAATAACTGGTATGTCATTGCATTTTGTCATCTAAGGAATGAAGTCCGCAGTTTTAGAGTAGGGCGAATTCGCAGTATTATTCAAACAGAAATTACCTTCAATCGTCCAACGTCCTTTTCGGCCGGTGAATTTTTTATGAAAAGCCTGCTTCCAGAAACAGCAGATAAGCAAGGACTTATGCCATTCGTTGTTGGCGGTACGACCAGTGCGTTGGATAATTTATGCCAGCATTGGTTTTTAGGGCATCATTTCAGAGAACGAACTTCAAAGAAAGCTGTATTTCTGCTTGAAGAAGAAGCAATTCATACATATGTACCGTATTTACTGTTACCTTACGGTAAATCTATTCAAGTCATTGAACCACTAAGTTTGAAGCAAAAACTTATTGAGGTTCTATATGAGTTAATTGATTATTATCAGGCTTAAAAACTTTACTGACGGAGGATGTCAGTAAAGTTTTTTTATATTAGGGTATATCGATTCATCCCTTACAAAAGGAGTGCTGTTATGCATACAAGAAAAGTGTATCTTTATGTATTTAATACGATGTCAGACTGGGAGGTAGGTTATTTAAGTGCGGAACTCAACTCGGGAAGGTATTTTAAAAAAGAATTAGCGCCTTTAGAGGTGGTTGCTGTAGGCATTGATAAAAATCCTGTTACTACAATGGGAGGATTGAAAATACTGCCTAGTATTTCTATTGATGAGTGTATTTTGGAACGGACCGATGTTTTAGTTCTTCCGGGCGGAAATACTTGGACAGAAGCAATTCACGAACCTTTATTGAAAAAAGCTTCTGCATCGTTAAAAGAAGGTACTGTTGTTGCGGCGATTTGTGGTGCAACAGTGGGACTTGCAAAGATGGGATTGCTAAACTCAAGAAGGCATACAAGCAACAGCCTAGAATATATGAAAATGATCTGTCCCAATTATACTGGAGAAAAATATTATGAAATGGAACCGGCAGTAACTGAAGGGAATTTAGTTACGGCATCAGGAATAGCTCCGTTGGAATTTGCGATGCATGTATTGAAGGTGCTGGATGTATTTGCACCAGACACATTACAGTCATGGTTCAATCTTTATCAGACTCATGAACCGAAATATTTCTTCGCGTTAATGAATTCTATCCAGTAGCTGATAGTGGATAACAAGGGAAAGAAGAGAGGATCAGAAGAAATAATCAGCTATTGTTTATGGAATAGAGAATGACGAAAGTTTGTTGCGTTATGGAAAGTAGGCTTTATCCGCTATTTCATTGATAGACCCGATAGACTAAACTATATTTAAGTTAAATAGTGAAACTTATATTCGGGCTTCGGTCTGTTACGACAGGTCAAGAACAACTTCAAGTTGTACCAGGGGAAGCTCAAGAAGTGATTCCGGTCGATTGCGTGAACACAAGGAGGACACGGGGATGAGAATGCCGAGCGACAGCGAGCTGACAATTCTATTCGATGGAGACGAGCGGCAGCTTCAACAATTTATTGAGAAGCATCGCGAGACATTCGAGCGCTATCAAATAATGGATGACGTGAATGAACTAGCGGACGAGCTTACGGTCGAGGAGCAAATTCCGGTTGTGTTCGCTTTCGTACACGGCGTCACCGTAGATTGGCGAGAGTACGACGAGGATATCGTCCGATTGTTCGGTGAAATGCTGTCGGATGAGACGGTCGAGGTAGCGAATACGGACAAAGGGCTGGACATTACCTACAATGGACAACTGCATTCGATACCACTCACCTTTACCGGAAAAGATCGCTATATTACGATTCGGGGGTTTCAGGAGTTGATTAAGGACAAATACGAAATTCGTCTTTTTGAAGCCTCGTATTTGTCCGATACTCACGACTTTTTGATTTTACCGAATCGTCAGTGGGAAGAACTGGATGCCCGGTACTCGGATCGGATCAGGGAAATGTTCCGCGTTATTGATGACGAGCTGGATTTTCCGTAAAGCTGTTTCAGAAGAAAAATGCGATTCTCGCTTATAAAAGCAACCCGCAAACTTTGGCGTTTGACGGGTTGTTTTTCTTTAGAGATCAAGCTTTTTACTATCGCGTTGTTCAAGGTTGCGGGCCGTCTGGCTTAGCTCGACATTTTTTTGATCCTCAAAGGTTCCCAAGGCGAGATCAAAAACCGGGTTTGTCACGCCGTACCAGTAATTTTCATTTTTATAGTGATGCCATAAATGGACTTTCTTCATCCACCGGCCCCATGGGGAGACGGGGGTAACCGGACGATGGGCGATATAGTGCTTCCACTCATAAAACAAGAGGAACAGGATCACGCCAGCGAGAAAAGCAGTCGCAATCACGAGGCTTGCTGAAATAAAGTAGGCGATGGTTCCCGCGATGGCGAGGTTCGGCAGAGTATACCACAAAGGCAGGAACAATAAATGCAGGTCATTCGGATTGGCGTGATGATCATAATGTAAACGCTTAAGTAATTTTAACAAGAAGGGATGTTTCGGAGTTTTTAGGTGAAACAGGAAACGGTGCGTAAAATACTCGGCGGCGGCATAAGCGGCCATGCCTATGGCGAATGCAATCCATGGGCCGATGGTTGTCAGGCCGGGAATGAGCAGGCTAATACTGACCAAGAAGATTCCGCACATGATGCATATATCGGGAAAAAGGAAAAACTCTTTTATATATTTAGTCTTCATTCAAAACGCCTCCTTATTGCCATTACTTACGGCCAACGTTTCGGTGTATCTTGTGAAGGGCCTTTTTACTGCGCTGATCTATAAATATGCAGGAAATACGGGGGTGTTGCCGGTTGATCACTGGGAATGCTGATTCAAGTAAATTGCCGTCGCTCAAGATAAAGTCAGGGGAGCCGTAACCTAAAGAAAGGCAAGTTTTTGCTCTGGTGGGGGATAATGAATACATTGGTGCGAAAGAAAGGAAGGAGCTGCATGACACGGAAATGAATCATCCCTTTATCATCTTCCCTGAAGAACAAGCGCCCGAAGGTCTTCAGCATTGTGAGTGTTGCGAGCTATCCAAGCAACGGACTCGTGTTATCTGGGGTGAAGGAAATCCGAAAGCCAAGATCCTGTTGATCCTGGATAATCCGGGAGCACGCGAGGATCGGCAAGGAAATCCGTTTTTGTGCGGTACCCGGGAGACACTCCAGCATGGCATGAGGGAAGCGGGTATCGATACAAACGCGGTTTATGTCACTTATTTGCTTAAATGCCGGCCGATTCGTGCTTACAATAAGCCTGAGGCCAGAGCAGCATGTCTTCCCCATCTACACTTACAGCTCCTGCAGAAGCAGCCGTCGGTATTATTTGGTTTTGGGAATGTCGTGGCGGAAGCAATATTCCCACAGAAGGAGAACGCCAGTGTCAAGGAATTGCGAGGGAGCTGGGACCAGTATGAGGGTATCCCGATCAGCTTTACCTATCACCCGCTTGCCGTAAGAAGGAGACCCAATTTACTAAGGTTCTTCGTAGAGGATTTAAAAGCATTGAAGGAGAAGTGGAAGGAAAGATCAACGCCGGCCACATAAACGGATACATATATTCAATGAAGAAGACACGTTTAATCACGACAATCAGGCCCCCGATTACTTCGGCGGCCTTTTTTCGCTGAGAGACCAGATAAGCTATCATAAGGGAAAGCGATAAATTTCGGCATATTGGTGCGGGTACTAATCATGAGCAAGAGGAAACTTTAGTTAAGTTATCTCTTAAGGGCCAGCGGTAGAGAATTTCCTGCCTTTTAATTACTTTGTAACTGTCATATAATAGTAAATATCTTAATCTTTCAATGATAGTGGTATACTATGATTAGGCAATAATAGAAAAGGTATATGATTCCGATCACGTTCCGGCTGCTGTGTTAGGGGAACTGGCGGGAGCGACTACATCTTTTCTTCAAATATCAGAGTATAAGGGCGGTAAAAATGAGCAGCAGACAAACCGAAACAGACGTTATCTTAATTGGTGCTGGAATCATGAGTGCGACTTTGGGGACATTGTTGAAGGAATTAGTGCCGTACTGGGAAATTACAGTGTTTGAGAAGCTGGCAAGCGCAGGAGAGGAAAGCTCTAACGAATGGAATAACGCGGGAACGGGGCATGCTGCGCTGTGCGAACTGAACTACACAACCGAAAAGCCGGACGGGACCATCGATATTAGCAAAGCGATCAAAGTGAATGAACAGTTCCAAGTTTCACTGCAGTTTTGGTCTTATCTTGTCGACCGCAATTTGATTCGGAAGCCGCAAGACTTCATTATGCCTTTGCCGCATATGAGTTTAGTCCAGGGGGAGCAAAATGTAGCGTTTTTGAAAAAACGTTTTGAAGCGCTATCAAACAATCCTCTGTTTCAAGGGATGAAATTTTCCGATGACCCGGAAAAATTGATGGAGTGGATCCCTCTGATTATGAAAGACCGTACCTTGAATGAACCGATAGCGGCAACAAGAATCGAATCCGGCACAGATGTCAACTTTGGCGCTTTAACGCGCATATTGTTCGATCACTTACAGAATAAAAACGTCGATATCCATTATCAACATCGAGTAGAGGATATTAAACGTACGAGCGATGGCTTGTGGGAATTGAAAGTACGGAATGATCGAGGCGAAGTCGAACGCCATACCGCCAAATTTGTCTTTATCGGCGGCGGGGGAGGAAGTCTTCCTTTGCTTCAAAAATGCGGCATTCCTGAAGGAAAGCATATTGGAGGGTTCCCGATAAGCGGGTTATTTATGGTGTGCAATAATCCGGAAGTGGTAGCGCAGCATCATGCCAAAGTATACGGAAAAGCGAAGGTTGGCGCGCCTCCAATGTCGGTTCCGCATCTGGACACCAGATTTATCGACAATAAAAAATCGCTGCTCTTTGGACCGTTTGCCGGCTTCTCGCCAAAGTTCTTAAAAACCGGTTCCATGTTTGATTTGATAGGTTCGGTAAAACCGAATAATGTATTGACGATGTTGGCGGCGGGCGCAAAAAACCTGTCGTTAACAAAATACTTAATCCAGCAAGTTTTGTTATCCAAGGAAAAGCGCATGGAAGAGTTGCGGGAGTTTATTCCGAATGCCAAAAGCGAGGATTGGGATCTATTGGTGGCGGGCCAGCGCGTGCAAGTCATCAAAGATACGGTTGCCGGCGGTAAAGGAACGCTTCAATTCGGTACGGAAGTCGTCAGTGCCGCCGATGGATCGGTAGCCGCCTTGCTCGGCGCTTCTCCGGGGGCTTCAACCGCCGTGTCCGTCATGCTGGAGGTCATCGAGAAATGCTTCCCGCAGCATCTAAAAGAGTGGGAGCCGAAAATAAAAGAAATGATTCCTTCTTATGGTTTGTCCTTAGTGGAAAACCCGGATCTTATCCATGACATTCGTACGGAAAAAGCGCGGATGCTGGGTCTGCACAGTGAACTGCAGCCTGTGATGTAGATAGTGTAAATGATCCAAATGATGGCGACTTGATAATATAATCCATCCAATAAAAATATCCCCTTCAAGTTGACTCGTTTTCTCATGATGACGTGAGGTCTTTTGAGTGACTGCTTGAAGGGGACGATCGCTTATATTTTATCTGCAGAAATACGCTCAGGTATTTTGGTAACATTGTCGAAGCCGAAATCCAAGTTTCTCGTCATGTACTTATTAAAAAAGCTTGGATCAATTCCTGTCATATGATGAAAGAAGGATACTTCTACTTTCCAATCGTTTTCAATCATATGCCCAATATCCAAGAGACCCCTTTTTGAAACCAGATCAATGATTGTTTTGATTTTCATTGGTTTCTGGATTGGAATTACATCATCAAGCGGTTCAACTTTTAAATAACCTTTCCGGTGCATTGCCGCGTAAAAGTTCCGATGATCTTTCGGTTCGATGATCCCAAGATTAGCTGCCCTATATCCCAACACTTGCAACGAAGTTTTCCATTTCGCTTTCAAATCTAAATAATCATCTGGATTCGTGATATGGGATACATCCTTCATGTCAATTGCGAATTCGTCTTCCGGCAGTAATAATGCTCCGGCAAATAGATTCGCTTCATTCTCAATCATTTTGTGCTCTTTCCGATCTAAGTTAGCAAATTCAAGGCGATAATGAAGCAACAAATGACCCAATTCATGTGCGATATCGAAGTTCCTCCGAACAGCCGATCGTTTCCTATTACCCAAAATGATATAGGGTCGATCGTTTTGGGTCCAGAGGCTATAAGCATCAATTTCCTCGCCAATTGCCTTCTCAAAAACGAACACTCCGCTCTTTTCGATCAGGAACATGAGATCATCATTATTAGAATTCGGTAAGTCGAGCCTTTTTCGCGCCAAATGAGCGACATGATATATTTGAGTAGATCTGTCTTCACCTGTATGGTTTAGATACTCAATAACCTCGTCCCTTAACTGAATGATTTTTAAGGTAGGAAGGCTGACTTTGGCCGTTACGTAGTTCATAAAAGCATCTAAATATTCAATATGCTTCGCTTCTGCCTGCGTCTTCGAAATAACATTCAATACTTTTGAACGATATGCGATGTTCATTACGTCGACATTGGTAGGCGTCATGTATCGTGCAAGCATGTCTTCCGTATAAAAATATTTACTTTTTACGCTAAAAATTCGTTTCAATTCGTTCACGATCTGCATTTTCGGAGATGTATAAGCGTTCTCGTACTGCCAGACGGCTTGTTCTGTAACACCTAACATTTCGGAGAGCTGCTTTCGCGAATATCCATGCATGATCCGTAAATTGGCTAGATTTTTACCAATGAACATGCCTGCTCCCTCCTTATTTCCCTAACATCAATCTGTTTATTTATGAATTTTGTTGTTCCTCTTCATAAATCCCGATATCAAATGCGGCTGGATCCATAACATCATCGTTCATTGCAGGCGCCACTACATCGCGATCCTCTTCAGTTAACTCAGCTCCGGAGATAAAGTCGGAGAGATCCTCTACGAGGTAAGCGACGTTATTATTTGGATTAGGCAAATAGTGTCTGATTTCAGATATTTGATATGCCTCATCGAGTGCGTATGTAAGGATATGGAACTGATTGTAGGACGATGCGAAATCGTCTAGCTCATCTTTCACCCGGCTCTCCAGAATGAATAAGGAAAGCTGTTCAACCGCTTCTGTTTCGTTCCCTCTTTTCGATGAGTGCCGTGTTGAGGGGAATGCTAAGTCCTTATTGATTTTCGAGAGTTCATGGAGATAGGTCCGTTGCAGACCTTTCTTTCCACTATTGTTAGGCAGTTTTGCTTGTGAAAAGCATTCTTCATTGAAATAAGCCGCATTTTTTATAAGAAAAAGAATCTTGGAGTCTCCATGTATGAATTGCAGGTAATCCCATGTTAATCCCGCTTTTGATTTCTTATATGTGAAGCCGTGACGAATGCACTCTTCGGCGAGCTTGCTTTCAATAAAATTACCTTTCGTCCAGGAAAAAGCGGAGCTAATCTTCATTTTTGATTTGCGATCTTTCCGATGTTCAATATAGTCACGATAACCATCAACAATAGCATCAACAATCATTTTATTGTGTTCAGGACTAAACTTGTATTGATCCATCTCAAACACCCCAATTCCATTTTATGAAGACATTTATAGTGTAATCGAAATTGGACTGTATTGAAATGATTTTTTTTGGTTTTTTTAAAGTTTCGTTGTATATCTTCGTTCATTTTTATAGTTATAATGGGTTTTGCTGGACGTTTACGTTGAATTATTCTCGTACTGTCCACATATTATTCAAGTACATGTCAAGCTGCCTTTCCTATTCGAAGCTGGGATCCCTCCGCGTCCGGGCTTCCATAATTGAATTCGCCAATTTGGGGGAGATTAGGGAGGAGGATATAACCAAATCGCCGATTTTCTTCCCTAACGGTAATTCGAATGAGCCTGCCGTTAAAATGGTTAACGTTATTGCAGAGGAGTTTTCTAGATGGACCAACAAATGCCGATACCGCAGCCCAGAACCTATGGGGTTCTCGGAAATTTACCCTTAATTGATAAGGACTCACCGACGTTGTCTTTCGGCAAGCTTGCTGACGAGTACGGCCCAATTTTTAGATTCGAGTTAATGGGAAGATCCGTAATTATCGTCTCCGGCCCTGACTTAGTAGCCGAAGTATGTGACCAGTCGCGTTTTGACAAAGCGATAGGTCATTTGCTCAAAGTACGTGATTTTGCGGGAGACGGACTATTCACCAGTCTAACGGACGAACCCAATTGGCAAAAAGCGCATAACATTCTGATGCCTTCCTTCAGCCTGCAAGCCATGAAGGGGTATCATGACAGGATGCTGGACATCGCTTTGCAGCTTGTCCAAAAATGGGCCCGCTTGAATCCGGATGAAAGTATCGACGTTCCGGACGATATGACGCGGCTCACGCTGGACACCATTGGCTTATGCGGATTTGACTATCGTTTCAATAGTTTCTATCGAGAAACCCCTAATCCTTTTATCGTCAGTATGGTTCGGGCTCTGGATGAGGCCATGCATTATAGCAGCCGTTTGCCGCTTCAAAACAAGCTGATGTTAATCACCAGACGTCAGTACGAGCGCGATATTCAGTCGATGTTCTCCTTAGTCGATAAAATTATCGCCGAGCGTAAAGCAAGCGGGGATCAGGGAGGAACGGATCTACTAGCCAGAATGCTGACCGCCAAGGATCCTGAGACGGGACAACCACTGGATGATCAAAATATTCGGTTTCAAATTATTACGTTCCTGATCGCGGGTCATGAAACGACAAGCGGGTTGCTGTCGTTTGCGATTTACTTTTTATTGAAGAACCCGGAGGTTCTCAAAAAGGCATACAGAGAAGTGGATGAAGTATTGACCGGCCCGTTGCCTACGTATGAGCAGGTTCTGAAGCTGAAATATGTGCGAATGATTTTAAATGAAGCTTTGCGCTTATGGCCGACTGCTCCCCAATTTAGTCTTTTCGCCAAGGAAGACACCGTGATTGGAGGGAAATATCCCATCAAAAAGGGGGAAGCCGTTTCCATTATTTTGCCCAAGCTTCATCGCGATAAGGGAGCATGGGGGGAGGATGCGGAGATCTTCCGGCCGGAACGGTTTGAAGACCCCGCCACAGTTCCCAACCATGCCTATAAACCGTTCGGGAATGGCCAACGGGCTTGCATCGGGATGCAATTTGCGCTTCACGAAGCGGCGTTAGTTCTCGGATTGATCCTTCAGCACTTTGAACTGACGGATCATTTGAACTATCAGTTGAGAGTAAAGCAAACCCTGACACTGAAACCGGCCGACTTCAAAATCCGTGTGCAATTACGAGACAAAAAACTCGCCAATCCGTATCCCATCCAACCGGAGAGCAACCTTGACGGTGATCCTGGCCCGGAAAATAAAAGAGAGGCGGCCTCCATCATCGGCGTCCATAATCGGCCCTTGCTCGTTCTCTACGGTTCAGATATGGGAACAGCCGAGCGGATTGCCAAAGAACTGGCGGATCTTGCCCGGTTGCACGGCATCCGAAGCGAGGCGGCAACCCTTGATGACCGGTTAGGCAAACTGCCGGAGGAAGGCGCCCTGATCATCATCACCTCTTCGTATAACGGGAAGCCGCCCAACAATGCGAAACAGTTTGTGCAATGGTTGGAACAGGTCGAGCCGGGTGAGCTTCGCGGGGTTCGCTATGCCGTATTTGGTTGCGGGGACCACAATTGGGCGGCCACGTATCAAGCGGTCCCGAGGTTCATTGATGAACAGCTAGCCGAGAAAGGAGCGACGAGATTTTCCCTTCGCGGGGAGGCCGATGCAAGCGGTGACTTTGAAAAGCAACTCGAAGCATGGAAAAGTCAAATGTGGGCCGATGCGATGAAGACATTCGATTTAAAATTGAATGAAAATGCGGAAAAAGAACGGAGCACACTCAGCATTCAGTATGTAAGCGGCTTGACGGAAACTCCGCTCGCCCAAGCGTATGAAGCGGTTCATGCAACAATCGCGGCCAATCGGGAACTGCAGCAGCCTGGCAGCGAACGAAGCACACGCCATATCGAGATTGAATTGCCGGATGGGATGACCTATCAGGAGGGCGATCACCTTGGAGTTTTTCCAAGCAACCGCAAGGACCCTATCGATCGCATTTTGCGGCGGTTTGGTTTGCGTGAAAAAGATCAAGTGATTTTGACTGCAAGCGGAGCCAGTGCATCCCATCTGCCTTTAGAGCGGCCAATCTCTCTTCTTGATCTGCTAAGCCATAGCGTAGAGGTGCAAGAAGCCGCAACTCGGGCCCAAATCCGCGAAGTGGCCGCTTTCACGGTGTGTCCTCCACATAAGCGTGAATTGGAAGCGTTGCTAGAGGAGGGGACATATGAAGAGCAAGTCTTGAAGAAGCGGATTACGATGCTGGATCTTGTTGAAAAATACGAAGCGTGCGAGATCCCGTTCGAGAAGTTCGTGGAGCTTCTGCCTCCGCTTAAACCGCGGTATTATTCGATATCCAGCTCCCCGCGGATGGACCAGGAACGCGCCAGCATTACGGTTGGGGTCGTCCGAGGGCAGGCTTGGCGCGGACGAGGCGAATATCTTGGCGTGGCCTCGAATTACTTGGCGGACCGCAGGCCGGGAGACGATATTGTCATGTTCGTCCGAACGCCGGCTTCCGGATTCCAACTCCCCGAAGATCCGCAGACTCCGATTATCATGGTAGGTCCGGGGACGGGAGTAGCGCCATTCCGCGGTTTTCTGCAAGCCCGCGCTATAATGAAGCGGGAAGGACAAGCGCTGGGAGAAGCCCATCTTTACTTTGGCTGCAGGAACGAAGCGGACTATCTTTATCGTGATGAGCTTGAACAATATGAAAGGGATGGAGTCGTTACGCTTCATACGGCTTTTTCTCGCAAGGAAGGTGTGCCCAAAACCTATGTCCAGCACCTGATGGCGAAGAATGCAGAAAAAATCATCCGCATTCTCGACGGCGGAGGGCGGCTTTACGTATGTGGAGACGGCAGTAAAATGGCTCCAGATGTAGAGAACGAACTGAAGAAGGCTTATCAGGATATCCACGGGGTGGATGAACAAGAAGCGGTCAACTGGCTGGGCAATCTGCAGACGTCTGGAAGGTATGCGAAAGATGTCTGGGCGGGGATATAGATGATTCGGCCGGTGTTCCCACGCAGGAGAAGCCAGATCATGGCTTCTCCTGAAGGGGAATCGGGTATAATCGAGTCCCGTAAGGAGTGGTTCCAATCTCTGCGCGTATAGAGTTGAAGAAAATAGGAACATTTTTAATTTTGTGAAAAGGAAAATAATTCCTCGACAAAGTTAGCGCTCACAGCTATAATTGTGACGGTTGTCAGATATTTCAATGCGGGGGGATAATCGATGCATGTACAGTTAGTTAATGCGCAAGGCGCTGCCAAGAATGTGAAACTCGGATTTAGTTGGACCACTTTCTTTTTCGGATTTTTTCCTGCGCTGTTCCGCGGAGATCTGAAATGGGCTGCTATTATGTTTATTTGTGCAGTTCTATTTGGTCTCTTTACCCTTGGTTTGGGAGCATGGATTCCGGGTATTATTTTTTCATTCATTTACAACAAGATGTACATTAGAGAACTGATGGAGAAGGGTTACCGCCCAGCCAATGCGGAAACGGAAGCTGCGCTGCAGGCAAAAGGCATCATGGCTCAGGCGGTAAGAATATAGTAGCGGATTATCTATACATATGTGAAACCAACAAAAGACCGCGGGGATGCGGTTTTTTTGTTCCTCGGCAGTATGGAGGCCACTGCTTGGAAGGAGATGCGGTGGCCTTTTTTATCATGCGCACAGTTCTGGCAGGAGCGTATACAGCGGCTTGGGGCGGGCTAACATATTGCTGCCAAGCGAATGAAAGGCCTAATCGGACTCAAGGGGAAACGCAACAAAGCCCCCTAAACACGCTCAATGGGCCGCACTATCGCAGCTTAGCGCCAAGAAGCGCGCTGTACAGGGCAATGGGATAACGTTGCCAAGAAGCAGGACAGCGCCAAGCGAAAGCCTCCAGTTCCTGCAAAAGTGCAGCATTTTAAGTTGAGCCAACGAAAATATAACGAAATTGCTGCACAGCTGCATCAATTTCCTCAAACTGCGACCTATTCAGGCGAAATTGAGTGAAATTCCTGCATTTTTGCAGGATTGCGTTTTCAAATATTCCGCCGCTGTAGAATCCTGTATTTTTGCATCATTTCCGGCTGGTGTCTGGGGCCTGTTCCGGCTTGAACGCATCTTCTCCTGTAGAGCCCTAATCGATCGGAGGACGATCAGCACGACACGCACACACGATGCTAAAATAGTGCTTACCCAGACCGTATTTTAATACACAGAGAAACGATAAATGCGACTGCAGCGCGAAACCGTTGTCGAATACATAGGAGAATCACTCACTCTAATGACGGAAAATCGCAGCAACCACAAAAAAGCCAGCATCTCCGGCAATCAGAGGCGCTGGCTCTCTTGGCGTCCGGCTTATTTCAATATAAACCTTCCGGTCACCGGATTATGGTCACTGTTCTCGAAGTTCAGAGCGTGTCCGGTCACAGCGGCGATTTCGACATTCGGAGAGACGAGGAAGCCGTCGATGACCGCGAGGAAGGTAATCCCTGGCCGATACGCGCTGTCCAGCGTGCGGACGGAGGGCGTGCCCGGGTCCACCGCCCATTGGAAACCAGCCGGAGCGAAGGTGTCCGGGAAGGGCTGCAGCCACTGCGGCCATTCCTGCCGCGACGGAAAGCGGCGGTGGTCGGTTCCCGGCAAGGCGTGGTTCCAATCGCCGCCGAGGATGAGGTAGTTGTCCTTCTCCATTTCTTGCTGTATATATTCTCCCAGAAAATCAAGCTGTTGTTTGCGGATGGTGCCGCCCTTGTCGAAGGCCGATAAATGCAGGTTAATCAGCACGAGCTCTTTACCGTTATCGACGGGGAAGCGGCTCTCGATAAATGCGCGATCCAGTTCAAAGAGCTGCACTGGCCAGCTCTCTTTGCCCGGCAGATCGAAGCGGGTGTGAGAGCGGCTGTGGAACTTCGATAACGTCAGCAAGCCGCTCTGCACCGCGCCCATCGGATGGGTCAGCGGCACGGGAACCCATGCCACCTTATAGTTATAGGCGAAGGTGCTGCTGTACTCCGGCAGGCTGTCGCTAATCATCTGAACCTGATTAATATGATGGCTGCGTGAAGAATGAACGTCTACTTCCTGCAGGATATACAGATCGGATCGGGTGTCCTTTAGAAAATCGGCCATAGCGCTCAGGTTCGCTTCCGTCTGTTCCTTGCTGCGGGAGCGGGACATCGTTCCGCCGTCCATGAAGAAGTCCTGTCCTTGGTCGAGACCGGCGTAGCCGAGATTGAATGTCGTGACGGTGAACGGCTGGCCCCGCTTCAGCGTAGAGCCAGTGTTATTGTTGGTTGGAAGCTCGACTTGAGCAGGGGGCTTATCATCCGCTGCGGTCATATAGATGAGAAAAATGGCAAGCGCAGCAATGGGGGTGAGCACGACCCAGGCCAGCCACTTTAATAATTGTTTAATCATCAGATCGTGTGGTACCTCCTCGTTATCAAAGCTTGCAGCGCATAGGCAAACCAGCTCCGATGTCCCCGGCCTGCCTTAGACCGGGAACGCTTCATGACTGGCTTCTTATAGATTATTACTGATGTTGATCCGGAATGACAAACGATACGGTTGTTCCCTCATTCGGCTGGCTGACAATAGACAAGCCGCGGCCGTACAATTGAATCAATCTTCGGTTCGTATTGGCGAGCCCGATTCCGCCCTTCCCCTTCAGGGTCGGACTCAGCAGATGGGCCACCCTGTCTGGTTCCATCCCGTTGCCGTTGTCTGTGACTTCAATCCGCGTGAACCCATCTCCGCGAGTTATCCGAAGCTGAATCGTGCCGCCTTCATTGCGGCTGAGAAGGCCATGCTTGACGGCATTCTCGACCAGCGGCTGAATGGAGAGAGGCGGGAGGAGCGCGTCGATGCCGGGCTCAATCTCCCGGACGATAGACAACCGGTCTCCGAACCGCTCTTTCTCAATGTATAAGTAGGCTTCGACCAGATCCAATTCACGCGACAGTTCGACCAGTTCCCCCGTGTTGAGGTAGTCGAAGCTAATTCGTAAAAAGGAGGCGAACGCATTCCCCAGCCTGCGCATTTTTTGCGTATCAATTACGCTTAGCGCCATCAGCGAGTTCAGCGTGTTGAACAGAAAATGAGGCTGGATCTGCGCTTGCAGATAAGCCGCCTCCATGCGCAATCTTTCATTAATGGATTGCTTCAATGTAGTCAGCGCTTTGATGCGCGATTTCAGCTCGAGCGCGTCTACGGGCTTCGTCACGTAATCGTTGGCTCCGGCCGAGAAACCGGTGTAGATGTCCGCTGGCTGACTGCGGGCGGTGAGCAGCAGGATCGGAAGCTCGGACACGGAATAGTGCTCCCTTACTCGCTGCGTCAGCTCATAGCCCGACATGTGCGGCATCATGACATCGGCAATCAGCAAATCCCATTGCTGTGTTCCCAGCAGCTCCAATACTTCGCGGGCCGATTGGACGGTGGTGACCGTATACGGTTCCGTCGACAGTATCCCAACAAGCACATTCAGGTTGACCGGATCGTCATCCACGGCAAGAATATGAACGTTCCCGTCCGGCAACAGCGGCGGGATCGGTACGGTGGCCGCCAATTCCCCGCTTGTCGGATTGGCCGAGGTAAACCCAACCGGCTCGACTCTGGTCCCGACGGTACGCTGATCGGGGTAAGCAGGGCCTTGCGACGGCGGGAACGGCGATCGGTCAGCCAATGGCAGAGTGAAGCTAAAGACGGAGCCCTTGCCCAGCTCGGAGCGAACGTTCAAGGTGCCGCCGTGCAATTCCACCAGTTGCTTGCAAATGCTCAAGCCCAGTCCAATGCCTCTCCCATCGCTGATGCCGGGAGAGCCCTGCTCATAAGGGAGGAACACGCGCGCCTGGGTCTCCTCATCCATGCCGACCCCGGTGTCGGAGACCAGAATGACGGCATTCTTGCCCCTCGTCCGGGCGGAGACGGTGATCGTTCCCTCCGTCGTATATTTGAGGGCGTTATGCAATAAGTTGTACAAAATTTGCACAAGCCTTTTCTCATCCCCCATTACGGGAGGCAGCGATTCGTCGATATCCATCTGGAGTTGGACGGGCTTGCCTTCGGTCAGAAATTTCAGCATCGCGATGACGCCGGGAACGAGCGATTGAATCCGCAGCGGCTCTTGCTGCAGCACGACGCGGTGCTCCTTGAGAAGCGCGATATCGAGCAGATCGCCAAGCATATGCGACATGCGGCGGCTGATCGTGATCAGCAGCTCCATATCTTTCACGCTGCTTGCATTCATCTTTTCCTTCTCTTTCGTTACCACGGTCTGAGCGATATTCATAATCCCGTGAAGCGGCGTTCTCAGTTCATGCGACGTATTGGCCAGGAATTGGTCTTTCAGCTGATCGGCTTCCTTGAGCTGTTCGTTCAGCTTGGCGTTCTCCTTGGCATTATGGATATATTTTTTGAACCAATACGTGGAAAACCCGATAATGGCCACCAGAATATCGATGAGATAGTAGACGGTCGTAACCTCTTGAACCGACTCCAGGATGCCCCATAGTAAGTTGGAGATCATACCCGCTGCGGAGAGCAGCAGAAACACGACGTCCTTGTCGCCCTGCTTTCTGAAGATCATCGTTCCTACGATATAAAAAAACCAAGCGAACGAAAAGAGATAAAAGGCAATAAACAGGTTGAAATGCACTGCGCCGTATACCCATGAAGCGGGCGCGGCAAGCAGAAACCCGGTAAAGCCAACGATTGCCGCGGTGTATGCCCTCAGCCATACGTTCCCCGAAGAAGCCGAAGCAAATCTTCTGAAAATAACAAGGATAAAATAGTTTTGCCACAGGAGAGCGATCAACTTGATCTTGATTGCCCACGTATAGTTGATCGGAAGCCATATTTGCAGCACGTTGTCATGACCGATCAGTACCGCGATGCCGACGGTCAGCATTAACAGAAACGTAATGAGCAAAGCCCGTTCTTGGCGGTTGAACAGGTACAGGATCCATGCATACATCCCGTGGAGCAGCAGCACAACGAACGTCACTAGCTGAAATCCGATAGAATACCAACGCACATAGTCAATGGAGGCCTGAGAGCCGAAGCGAATCGAGCGTACAAGACCGCCGTTAAAAGGTTCATCGAAGTTGGCCGCGTGAATAAGCACTTCAAGCTCCGTTGTTCCTTTCTCAGAGTGGGTAGCGGTGTAAGAGACGCTTTTGGGCCAGTAATCTTTCTCGGCCGCGGCAGGTTTCCCGACGCCGTATTTGTCCGATCCGTTTATCTCCACTTGCGATGAAGCCTGAATCCCTTGGAGCCAGAGCGCGACAGGCTCCTCCAGCGGATCGATCAGAATGCGCAGCCGGTACGTTCCGTACCCGTACGAAGTACCGGAAGCCGGGTTCATCGCGCTCCCCCAATCTCCCGGAACCTGAATGTTGCGATACGGTTTGTCATCAGACTGCAGATCCTGAAAAGATATAAATTGATTCGGATAGAAATGCCATTCGCCGTCCATGTAGAAAGGGGGAGCTTGCTCCAGATCGATACCGCGCAGGTCGAGCACGCCATTTACCGCCCGCTGTTCTCCCGATGTATAAAAGAACTCGGACCACGCCCATCGCAGAGAGAGGAGACCCCCGAAAATCACGATGAGCAAGACTATATTTCGATAGGCAGGGGAAACATTATTTATTTTGGGCAGTTGCTTAATGAGTGGGAGCATATAGCACTTATTCCTTTACGAAAATAATCTATTGGATGGTTCCATAAAAAGGTGTCTGCAAAACGGATATTTGCTGCCCATAATCATTTCGTTGCAGACCATCCGTTAAGTGCAACATTGCCGAAGTTATGTAAAATTTAGGTATTCAAGGGATGGAAATAGGCGTTATTCTTGATTCTTTTGATTATAAGTCTTTATGAGAATGTAAACAATATTGCCCCAAAATTTGTTCTCGGACCGGCCGATCGCGAACCAAATAAGAACCTGGATTTCATAGCCAATGTATTGGTTATACAAAGTGTACTTAGACATACTTAACTAACTAATCTTACTTTTTGGGGGGTGAATCATGAAAGGACCAAAAAGGCTAATATGCTTGGGCAGCAAAAGTCGGAGAAAAAGAAAAATCGTCATTCCAAAGGAAGCGCGGGAGATCTTTGAAATTGAACCCGGCGACACGCTGCTTCTTCTTGGTGACGAGGAACAAGGCATAGCCATCGTGAAGGGCGGTAAGTTTACGGAGTTGGCCAACAAAATTTTCGGTGCCCATGAGGATGGGGGAAGGTGAGTGAACGGAGTCGCGGTAACCGGCTTGACGACAAGATTTAACGAAAGGACAGCGGTCGACCGCTGAATCCTATCGTAAGGGAGGGATAAAACGGAAGACATGATGGAGGCCAATGAGTGGTAGGGCGGTTTCCATCGCCTCAAATTGGGAAAACCCGTTCGTGCTTCATGCGTCTGGCCCTAATCATGAATAAGCGGCTCCCTCTCGGCAGGTTCCAGGGGGCAGCCGCTTGCCTGGCCGTTTTGTCTCAAGGCTTGTCCAGCTCCAAAGGCAAAAACGCATATTCGCCGTTTTTTAATATCTCGCCTTTGCGAACGGGGATGGGTTGTCTGAACAATGGCCCGTCGATGACGGTCGTGTGGAACTCGCCGCCTTCTCCGCAAGGATCGATGCCGCGGGCGAGAAGCTCCTCCACATACTCGTGGGTCAGCACTCGGCCCAGGTCGTCCTCCCGCATGCCTAACGATAAATTCACGGTCACCAGCATCGTGACGAAGCCGAGATCGATGAACTGCCGGACCGCTTCCAGATGATCCATCTCCCAGAGGGGCATCCCCAGCTTTAGGCCCGCATTTTTCGTTACTCTGTCATGCCAGCAGCCATGCGCGGGCACATCCAGGTCGCCGGTGACCAACACTTCCGCTCCTTCGCTTTTCGCTGTGGCCAACAGGATCATAAAGTTCTTCTCATAATCCGCCCAACTCGTGGCGGCCGTATATACAGGCAAGCCGATAGCTTCCGCTTGGGCTTGTACCACCTCGGGCGGCATGCCATGCGAGCGGGAGCGCTGCCCTTCTTCCTCCAGCATAACGATCAGGCCAATGGCTTCACCAACCTCCATCGCTTTGTATAGCGCCAGCGTGCTGTCTTTCCCTCCGCTGAAGGAAGCGACAAATTTCTGCCCGCGAGCGCCGTTTTTCCAATCTGCTGTTTCAGTCATGTCTGTCTTCTCCTCCGCTGTCTATACTCAGGAGTGTCTGTTTCCAGTTCCAGGTACAGGATGAGCTGTTCCTCTTTCATTATAAGCGATGGCGCCGGCATTCAGTAGCAGGATGGCGGCGAAGCCCTCCGGCAAGAGGGCTTCCGTCTAGGCCATGATTCCGAGCTGGGCCGGTACAGCTTGCTGTAATGGGTGAACCGCCGCCTCCAGCCCGCCCTTTTCCGCCTTTGTTAAAAGAGAGGAGCTTACGGGAACCATCGGACACAGCATGCCGATGGTGGCGTTGTTCGATTTTGCAATGCGGATGACGTACCCGCTTTTTCATCGTTCATGCAAAAAGTATTCGGCCTTGAGTGGTCTATCCCGATTCCATGTTCGGCACGCCGGCTTTTTGCAGTTCGATTTGCCGAGAAAACTGTAAAAGTGCAGTATTTCCTTATGATGCTTTTTCTGTTACAGGCATTCCTGCAAAACGGCAGGAATTTCAGCCATCTCAAGAGATCGAGCCCCGAATATACCCAAAATTGATGCACTTTTGCAGCAATCCCATCAACTAACGGTTCAAATAGCAAAAAATCCTGCTTCTACCAGGCTGTTGAGAAAGAAGTTTTGAGTAGGAAAATGGATATTTCCACCATCCTGAAAACTGCACCATTTCCCTAGACACGCCCATCCGGCAGGCGAAATCCGCAAACTCCACGATTTTTCCAGGCACGCCGATTCGGTAAGCGAAATCCTGCAGAAATACAGCAATTCGATATGGACGACTATTCCAGAAAGGGAATCCTGCAAAATTACAGGAATTTCCCCCGTTTCGCTTCGGTTTGAAGCAAAAGGGCCTAAAATGATGTAGATTTGCAGCAATTCCTCGGGATGGGGACTCATTAAGCCGAAATTCCTGTAAAATAGCAGCAATTTCCTCCGCACGTCCAAGCCCCAGGAGGCAACGATGCTTCCAGCAGGCCGGATAATGCTTCCAGCAGGCTGATAATGCTTCCTGAAGGCGATGATGCCCCCAGCATCCGA